>VFQN01005562.1_pt1 | contig 15296 bp, 19 predicted proteins | sample 3512371 | NCBI WGS metagenome assembly VFQN01 (sample SAMN10412370, study PRJNA504923) | tailings metagenome | isolation source: Replicate 2 from Balatoc abandoned mine | place: Philippines: Itogon, Benguet | collected 2017-08-28
GGCACATGAGCATCTGTATCTCTGGCTCAGGCGTGGAGATGTGTGCACCCGGTTCGCCAGGGCTCCCGACCAACCAGCTGGTCTGGTGGCCGGTTGGAAGTGCAGGTTCCCATTGGATTGTTGACTACACGACGGTTTCCCGATCTTGCAAGCAGCGTTATGCGCAGGGGCGATCTTGCCTGCACGCTTGGATGATGATGCTTCAGCCTTGTGGTAGGATTTGTTTGCTGTTTGGCATTAGGTATCACAGCGTTGTGTAGTGGACAAATGTAGCATATCCCTTGGTGTTGTTGGCGTTAAAGTACACGTCGTGTTGATGGTGGTGATGGTGTTCAGCCGCATTTAGGGCTTCCGGTCGGTGTTTATTGTGTGTACGGCTTTCCTGCCTGGGGCCCCACCTTCCAAGGGAGGGCCCCTGGTGTGTTTCCAGGCTACCCAAACAACGGCTTCCAGGTTTCCCGGCTCCCAATCTGTGACTCAGCAAGTCACCGGGGCACCTATTGGTCGCACCGGAACAGGATACCTTGCTGTTTGCAGCATAGGTTTTCGGTCGGACGTTGTGTTTCCGGGTGGTGGCGTTCCCCAGGATACCCCAGGGGCGTTGCTTGACCGCGTTTCATGATGCTTGATGGTTTCCGGTGTTGATGGTTGTGGCTCATTTACTCCCTGTACATATGAGATCGATCCAGACGTCAGGGCTCGAAGATGAGCGTGAAAGCCGTTGCATCAACACTCATCCATGTGTGCGTATTATATTCATCGGCCGGATCTCTATTACGGGCAGTTCCTTCCCAAGAAGAAACAACTCGTGTGCGTGTGTGTGCAGTGCTGGCATTAATCACTGCTGCGGTCGACTGTTGGCCTGGCTCTTCGAGATGGACTGTAAAATGACCCCGCCGGTTGAGTTGCTCTCTTTCTATCTATTCCCTGTGTACGGCACTGCAGTATGTGGGATGGGGAGCATGGCGCATTGGCACCATAGCCACACGTGCCTTTGGGGATGACCAATGCGCCTGCAGGAGAACCACACGCACTTCCAACGAGCGAAACCACAGTCATTCACTTCACCGCAACACGGCGAGGCTTCTCTGTTCGCAAACCCACCCACGCCAGCAGCATGTGCCGGGGCCATCCACTAGCGAGTTGCTCGTATAGCGCAACCGGTCAGTCAGTCACTGTTACACGGCGAGGGTTATTTACCCTCCGCAAATGCAACCGGTCCACGGGAAGGTCTCTCCCCGGCAAGTGCATGCGCGTTGGGGACTGAAGCCCTCGAGGGCTAGCACAGACGATAGCGAGCGCCCACTCACCGGCACTTGCCCGCACCGCCCCCCTACACACGCCCTCAGCACCAGGGCCCCCTGGTAGCCGCGCCGGCTGCGCATCCAGGCCCCTGTGCGAACTCGTGCGCCTGGCTACCGGTACCTGCCTGGGCCTGGTTCGCTACGCCTTCAGCGCCACACCGTGCATGACAATAGTGCAGGTCGGGTTGGGCCGCCTACGTGGTCGGGCATCGAACTAAAGGCGTCCTGCCTCCCCAGTTGGCCCCTTGACCAGCCTCCACTCAGGCAGCGATGCCCTTGGCACCAATGCAGCAGAAGGAGCCACTAGCTACGTTGGCTGCGTACTTGAACCAGTAGCGTGTGCCTGGTCGTCGGTGGTCCCCAACCACTGACGGTGGGTTGGCCGGGGCTGGGGAGGGAGGGCCGGGGCGCTGGGGTTTGTGGCACAGGTGGTGGTGGCAGTCTTCCTGATTTGGGGCGCTGGGCCGCTGGGCACCAGTACAGAAAGCCCATTGGGTAAGTTGTCCACAGCCTGACCCGAAATCAGGAACGAACATTATAGCACTCGACATGCTCACTTCATGCACAACGCACGCAACCTGCCAGGTCTCCGTGGGTCGTTGGCCAGTACGGCACTGGCAATGCTGATGCGTGCAAGTCCCGGCACAAGCCCTTGGTGCACGCTGGTTTGGTTTATTACTGCTCACCCAGGCTCACCGCTACCTTGACTTCTCTGTCGTTTCTGCAGGACTGCGCGCGTGAATGCGACCACTCCTCTGGGCAGGCGTCCCCCAGGCACCGCGGCCAGTCCCCAACGCCCTGGCGGGCCATGACAGGGCGTGACGCGGCGTGACGTTTGCATGAAGTGAGTGGGAGTGAAGGTTAAAGTTGCTTTTACAGAGCTGTTCTGCTATTAGCCAGCTTGAAGCGGACTAGTGCAAGGAAAATTTGGCAAAATTTGGCATTAGACGTGGGCGTCACGTGGCGGGGCTTGCTGGGTGGTGGCGACTGTGACGGCTGCAGCGGCGGCCGGGGCTGTGGCGGCTACGGCGGCGGCCGTAGTGGCGGCGCCTACGGTGGTGGTGACGGCGGTGGTAGTAAGGTGGTCGTACGATGATCGTCAGGGGAGATTAGGGTAGCCCGTCAGGTGCGGGCCGGGCCGATGGTCATGTCTGGGACACGTGATGTGTGGGTTGGCTACGGCTGACTGTGCCCGCTGAACGCTTCATGTTCATACCCATGCATGCAGATACCAGGGGGTGCCTAGACACCGTTATTTTTGCCCTGTGTTGTATCTCAACCGCAGCCTGCTTGTCCAAGTGTACCACCAGCAGGTACGCCCAGACTCTGGTGAAACGTTCCAACCCCTGAGGCTGGTCCTTCCCTGCCTCCCTCCCCCCTTCAGGCTACGGCGGCGGCCGCGGCGGCTACGGCGGCGGCGGCTACGGTGGAGGCGGCCGTGCGGCGGTGGCGGTGGCTACGGCGGTGGCGGCTACGGCGGCGGGTACAACAACTCTGGCTACTAAGCAAGGCCTCGCTGCAAGGATGAGAGCCAGGAACCACTTTGGCTACCCGCCCTACCACAAGATAGGTGAACATGGGCTATCCTACATTCTGCAGTGTGAAGGATTCGGACGGTGTTGATCCAAGAAGGGGCACATGAGCATCTGTATCTCTGGCTCAGGCGTGGAGATGTGTGCACCCGGTTCCCGAACCAAGCAGCTGGTACTATAGACCGCGTGGCCGGTCGGGCTTATCCAATGTCCCGTTGGTTTTGTTGACTACGGTATACGGCGGTTTGCCGATCCACACCACACAAGGCTGAATGGTGCAGACTCATCAACATCATCCAAGCGTGCAGGCAAGATCGCCCCTGCGAACAACGCTGCGGGCCGACTCAAGTGGTAAGAACCCGAGCATGCAGGCAGCGATACATGCGCCCATGCATGTGCCTTTCCTGCCAAGAGTTCACTTGCCAGCATTTGCTTCGTTGCCAGCAAGCAAGAAGCATAGGGGATGGCTGCTATGGCTACTGGTGGCTGCTTTTGGCGGATGATGTGTCCAGGTGATTTGCTGGGCCGGAAGCAGGGGCCGGAAGCGTCAACACGTGGCCACCTGTTAGGAGTCCAGCGACAACAGGGACAGCAACCTTCTTCTAGTCCATTGTGGTCATAATACGGTAGCACTCCATGCCCCATCAGTGTGCGCTCCATAAGTTGGCACCGTACCACCGCCTCTGTCCGGGCCTGGGGGGGCCACACGTCTCGCGTCATTGCTTCCACACTTCACTCCGCCTACCACGTGCACCCAATCCCGAGGTCAGCCGTGTACAAACGGCGTCAGCACCCAATACCAGCAGGCACCCAGCAACGCACGCGCCCTGCTCATGAAGTGCGTCCCTCGCTCGCGCACACACTCTCCCACGCAGCAACACACCTCGTTCAGTAACAGCGGCAGGTGCCCATAAGCGGAGCGGCCCTCCCCAAACCAGCGGGGCGCCTGCACAACAACCACAATGGCCTCCGCCCTTTACACAACCAATCCTGCCCCTACAGCGTGTTGGCCGCTGGTCCCCCACAAAACGGGCCGCCCTCCTGCATGCCCTCGCTGCCCCCTAGCTCCCCTGCCCTGCCTCCCGCCCCTCGCTCCATCACCCCCCTTCCCCCCCAGCACCCCCACCGCTTGCACAGCTACCGGTACACTAGTCACATGGTCAACACGTCGTACACACCGCACACGTGTCGTACGGCACCTCACGCGCTGCCCGCGGCGGCCGAGGCGGAAAAGAAGATCTCCTTGCCGACGGTCAACGCCACCGTTGACCCGTTGACCTTGACGTTGACCACGCCGTTAGCAGCGGCCGCCTCCGCCTGCAGCTTGGACAGGTCCCTGCAGGTGGGCAGGACCACGAGGACAGCAATTTACACATCGACTAGAGGTAGGATAGGGGTTATGTAGGCCAGCGCGTTGTATGATAGGGGTCCGAGGCTGGCTGCAGGCCGCCGTGGGCGCGCCACCGTGCTCTGTGCACCCCAGGGCCCCCTTGGCGCAGCTGCCTTCCGAATCGCTTTCAGTTACACCGTGGAATGCCTCTGTGCCACCGGGGCCTACCCAAGCGGCCTCACCTTGAGGCCAGCACCACGCCCAGCGCCTCCGCCAGCTCCGCGTCCCCCCCGCACGCCGCCAGCGCCGCCGCCGCCACCAGCGTCGCCGCCGGCGTCGCCAGCACCGCCGTGAACCCCAGCGCCGCGCCACCACCGCCGGCGCCGCCCTCCTCCCCGCCCGCCGCGCCGCCGCCAATGGTCGTACGCTCGCTGGCGATGACGACGGCGGCGGGCGCGCGGCAGGCGGCGGGCCGGGGGTTGACGCCCAGGGACTCGCGCAGGTAGTCGGCGTGCCCCGACACCAGGCCGTCCAGGGCGGCGGCGGAGGCGGCGTCGGCGGGGTCGTAGAAGACGTCCACCTTGTCGGTGGGCTGCAGCCCCGCGGCCTTGCGCAGCTTCTGGAACCTAGGTGGGGCGCGGGTGGGGTGCGGGTGCGGGCGCGGGTTGGCCGGGTGTTGGCGTTAACGAGGATGGAATTGCTGCCCCGCACACGGAAGCCCAGTGCATGTGATATCTAACATGTGCCCTCCCACCTGTTGACCATCTCTCGCGCCAGGCCGGCCGCCACGAGGCTCTCGTCCACCCGCAGGTCCAGCACCGCCAGCACCTCGCCGTCGCCGTTGGCGTCAACCTCATCCGCGGTCAGCCCGGCGGGCGCGCGGAAGTCGCGAAGCACCTGCAGCGTGGAGCGACAAAAATAGAGGAAGCGCAGTTGAGGACACAGGCATGCGCGGCCGCTGGGCTTGTGCCATGAGCTGATCATCCAATTTTTTGGAACAGTGCCACGCTCCCAGCCCTTTCCACCTCACCACACCCGCCGCCGCACACCGTCAGGGGCCCAACCCCCACACCCGCTCGTGATGGACGTTTGCCCCTCCAGCGCCCCAGACCCTGGCTCCCACGGTATGCCCGCACACCACCAGGGGCCCCTAAAACACGCCCTCCCCAACCCCCATCCCCGCACACACCTTGATCTCGCCCGTGACCAGCGTGTGGCCCTCCAGCGTGATGCTGCCCTCCTTCTCGAACGCCAGGATGGCCTCCGCCCCCATGTCCTGCACCGCCTTGGCCACAGCGCCCATGGACTTGCCCAGCCGCTTGCCCAGCACCTGGGGGTCAGGGTACCCTGGGGTTAACCTCGGGAGTTGGCGGCGAGCGCACGGTGTTGGCATGGGCCGACGAGATCAAGCTGGCAGGGTGTGGTGCTGCAACTGCCGGCGTCCGGCCTCTTCGGAGCTCAGCACATACGCTTGCAGCCCTAGCGTTGGGCCCTCCCGAGGCCTCAAACCTTTCCCCTCCATCCATCCCGCCACCCTCACCTGCCAGTCCGGCTGCGCCCTGAGACTGCAGTACTGCAGCGGGTCGGCGCACGTCTCCACCGTCCGCACGTTGAGCTCCGACTCCACGTACTCGCGCAGCTCGCCTGTGGGTTAGGAGGAGGTGGAAGGTTGCATCCGGTTGCAACGACAGGAGAGCAGGAACCGCCACGCAACTGGCCGCAAAGTCGACAACTCCAATAACCCAAACCCAATGCCAGGGTGTCGCTGTACGCCACCACCAGCTTGGTCAGCACCACCCCATCGCTAATAAACACGCACCCCAGGCCGCTAATACACGTGCACGCACCCTGGATGTCGGCCAGGAAGTCCGTGTCGCTGTGCACCACCACCAGCTTGGTCAGCGGGCTCTTGAGCGGCTTGTTGCGCCGCTCGCGGATGGTGCGGCCCAGCTCGATTACGCGCTGCGGTGGGAGGGAAGAAGAAGCATGTGTTGTGGTGACAAGCGCTGCAGTGGTGGACAAAGGTAAATAGACCAGCTACGGCTGTCCCACACACAGGCATTGTCACACGCTATACCTGAGGCAAACAGCGGGAGGGAGGGAAGTAGGTGCCGCCCACGAACTGCTAGATGCGCTCGGCCAGCTTACCTGGCCCCTCCACGCCTAACCCAACACACGCACATCCTCTCCCTAAAACACATAGAGCACCAGCTAACGCACCTGCATGCGGTCCACGGACTGCTGGATGCGCTCGTCGCCCGCCTGCGCCTCCCGCGCGGTGGGGAAGTCGCACCAGTGCACGGACTCCGGGGCGCCGGCCGGCAGCGCGGAGCGCAGGTTCTGGTACATGGACTCGGTGAGGAAGGGCGTGAAGGGGGCCATCACCTGGGGGGCGGGCGCGGCAGGTGCACGTACGTCATGCTCGGTTGAATTGCATACGGTGAATTAGATTGCGAGGATGTTGGGCTGGAGTCAGGAGTGATGAAGAAGGGCATAGAAGGGGCCAGGGTGGAGGGTCTTGAAAAGGGTTATTCCTCGGTCCTGGTGCCGGGCGACGCTAGATGCTACGCACAGTGACGACGCCCACACTGCACACGTCCGCATCGGATGGACAACTGCACCAGTCACAGTGTGCACGTGATACCGACGAGTGTCCTGGAACACATGCTTCTGGACTCTCACGTGTCTAAACACCCACGCGTTGCGCACGTCCGCACCTTGCACACGTCCAGCAGCACGTTGAACAGGCACGACAGGCACGTGGCCGTGTCCTCGGGCCCCTTGGCGCCCTTGAGCCGCCGCCGGTTGTAGCGCACGTACACGTTGGTCAGGCTGTCGATAAACTTGACCTGGGGCGCAGAAAGCAGGGCAACCGTGTGAGCCACGAGAGCGCGAGCAAAAGGAGAAGGACGGGTATGGCGTTGGATACACGACCACGTGAGCAGAGGTATCGTTGTAGTGACCTGCCGGAGCGGGAGTGGCGCAAGGCCACAGGCAGAAGGCGCGTGATGCTGCTGCAGGGGGTGCCACGTCGTGTCACGGCACCGGGGGTTGACAGTGGGCAGGGCATGCCCTCCTCCTGCCGCCGCTCCCTTCCTGAACCCTTGCCGTACCACCGCAGTACGCCAACCGTCAACCCTCGTCCCTAACCCACCAGGTACGGCACCACGGTGTACAGGCGGTATGCGCCCATCTCCTGCGCCACGTAGGCGGTGAGGGAGCGGGACGCGGCGCAGATCCACCTGCCCAGAACATAACAGCACAGCACAGTATGACATTTAGGCATGTGTTCAGTAGTAGAGCGCAATGAGCACATGACAAGAGAGCAGTTTCCACGCACAAACGCGCACCAGCACAACTGCACATGCCTGTTCACCTGTCCAGCACGTTGGTTGGCGCCAGGTCGGCGGGCGGGATGGGGCTGAAGCGGGCGCCGGACTCGTGCTCGCAGCGCAGGATGTTCTGCAGGGAGGTGTGGGATGGGGAAAGGAGGGGATGCGCGAGCGAGTGAGGGGATGAGGTTCAGGGTGAACGTGACGACGGTGCGTGGAAGAGTGCACTCGCACAAACGGTTCCCTCTTTGGCCACTCGCTCCCGCCTTCCACAGGTCCCCACCTATATCAGGAAGCCAAGGAGGATAACTAGTCACCCCCGCCGCCCCCTCCCAAACAAGCGCAGTCCCAAGCACTTTGTTCCCCCAGTCCCTAGTACTTTGTCGCCCCCCAAACGCCCACCTGCACCAGGAAGCGGTACGCGTTGTACCAGGGGAGGAACACGTCCTTGACCACCGCGAACACGCCCTCCTCCTTGAAGCGCAGCGTCTCTGTACGGGTGCCAATTATAGGCGGGAGGGCGAGTAAGCGGGAGCCAGGGTAAAGCAAGTGGGCATGGACAGAGAGGTCGTCCACTCCAGCAGCAGCGCAGTGCGCTCGTAGGTGGATCAACGGGGCACCCCAAAAGCCCGGTTCATGTGTCGTTGCCGTTACACCATTTCAGTAATTTAGGCGCATACACACAGACTTGCCCCACCTGCGCGCACCACTGGCGAGTTGATGAGGTAGAGGCGCAGCGCGTCCGCGCCGTACTTGTCGATGACCTCGTTGGGGTCCTGCGGTGGACGGTGGAGGGATCGGGAGGCCGAGAAAGGTAAAGGGTTAGGACACGTGCACAGCATGCCTGGGCCCAGCGCCGGCAGGCGCGCTAAAATCTCGTGGGTCGGGAATTTGCACGGGAGGGGCGTGTGGTCAGGTCACACGGAGGGCTGCATGCTTGCAGCTGCTGTCACGGCAAACGGAGGCCGCGGGCGGACGGGGCACCGCTCAGCGGTACTATGGTGCCGGTTGGCTCGCTGTGCACGGGGGGCTAGCAGAGGTGGACCCGGGAAAACCCCGGGCCGCTGTCAGCGCCATGGGGCTTGCGCGGCGAGCCTGCACCGAGAGTGCAACTAAGCACTGGTGACACAGGCTCGGTGCGCGGCGCTGCCTCAACGAGTGCCAGCCTCCCGCAGGAGGTCCACCATTGCGAAAATACGGCAGGCTGCGAGTGGTGCCGTGCGCGTTGGTGTTTGTTGTGCGTGCTAGGCGGATGCTAGGTAAAGGGTACTTCCTCTAAATCCCTGAGATGCGGGTTTCGAACATGCCGATCCCCCTGCCAAGCCGTGCCACAGCGGCAAAACCGATGCCCTCGTACAGTTGAGGGGTTGCCCTTGTAGGACCCTTTACAAACCGCGCGAGTCAAATGAGTGACTGTACAGGCGCCTGCGAAAAGGTATGCCCGGGCCATGCCCCAAGAGGGTTGCAAAGCTGAGCGTGCGGGCTGCTAAGAGTTTCACATGTCACGACAAACGGAGGCCGCGGGCGGACGGGGCACCGCTCCGTGGTACTATGGTGCCGGTTGACTTGCTATGCGGGAGGCTAGCAGAGGTGGACCCGGGAAAACCCCGGGCCGCTGTCAACGCCACTGACAATGCGCGGCGAGCCAGCGACGTTGGGACCCCCGAGGGGATCCCAGCCGCACAGCTCTGTACGCGGCGCTGCCTCAACGAGTGCCAGCCTCCCGCAGCTTCCAGTCTGAATGCCCGAGGCCGTGATGTGGTGGCCATGCTTCGCCGCCCCATAGGGGTGCATGCACGCGGCCGCCCCTCCACCCCCCGCTGCCACCCCGAAACCCCCGAGCTCCCCCCTTCCTTCCCTATCCGCTCACCGGGTAGTTCTTGAGCCGCTTGCTCATCTTCTTTCCGTCGGCCGCCAGCACCAGGCCGTTGCACACCAGGTGCTTGAAGGCGGGCTTGTCGAACAGCGCCGTGGACAGCACCATGAGCGTGTAGAACCAGCCGCGGGTCTGGTCCAGGCCCTCTGCACGAGTGCGAGTACGGCAGACCAGGTTCGTCGGTTGCTTGTACGGCAGATATTGTCAGGCGTCACCAGTGCATAGGTGAGGCAAGCAATGAGCGCGGCCTGCGACGCCTGGCCCTGCCACGCTGCAAAGGGTTGCCACTCCCCACAGCCCCTAAGGAAGGCCCCCGCTCCGCCAGCCGCCGCACAACCACCACAACGACCTCAGCCACCCCAACCGCCCTCACCCGCCACGAAGTCGGCGGGGAAGTTGGCCTCGAACAGCTCCTTGTTCTCGAAGGGGTAGTGCAGCTGGCCGTACGGCATGGAGCCGGACTCGAACCAGCAGTCGAACACGTCGTCCACGCGGCGCAGCGGGGGCTGGCCGGGGCGCTGGGAGGGGATGGTCAGGTGGTCGATGAAGTGGCGGTGCAGGTCGGTGACCTGCGGGATGGTAGGGGGCAAGGGAGGTAGGGGGTTCAGTGGCCGGGTAACTTTGTCGGAAAGGCGAAGAGGAAGACGGTGCGGTGGTGAGGAGGGCCGGGAGGGGTGATAGGGCGATAGCCTGCGGGTACCTGCTTGCGGCCGTTATGATGGTGCAATACTGTGGGTCAAAGTGGATGTGCGGAAATGGTGTAGTCCCTGCTATAGTGGGGGGCTGCCACGTGTGCTGCAGCACCCCGTGGGTAAGGCCAGGTCCCTGTGTGCCGCTGGAAGTGGGGAGCTGCCCCACGGTAGGCTGGGGTGCTCCAGGCGTGCGGCGAGGTGTATCGGTAACCGGATTGCAAGATTGTCGTCCCTGCTATAGTGGGGGGCTGCCACGTGGATTGCAACACCCCGTGGGTAAGGTCAAGTCCCTCTGTGCCGCTGAAGTAGGGAGCTGCCCCACGGTAACCAGGGGCGCTCCAGGCGTGCGGCGAGGTGCGTTTGTGCTGCTGGCTGCATCCCACACTGTCGTCGGCTGTGCTGCACCCAAAGCGACCAAGTGCCACCCATCCATCGTTTCGACTCTGCAACCCACACGTTCTCATCAATAATTTGAGCTTCTCAAGCTGCGCTTCACACTTTGCTCCTGTTTCAAAAAGCATCCCACTACCCACTATAGATAAATAGGGTGTCCACGACGGTGCCCCCTCCCTCTGCTCACCTTCTCGCCTGTGAGCTCCTCCAGCTGCTGCTTGCTGCCGATGCACACCACCTCCTCGCCGTCCTCGCTGGCCCAGATGGGGATGGGCGTGCCCCAGAAGCGGCTGCGGCTCACCGCCCAGTCGTGCGCGTTCTCCAGCCAGTTGTGGAAGCGCTTCTCCTTCACGTAGCTGGGGACCCAGTACGTCAGCTGCGAGGGAGAACGGACGGTGGGAAGGACAACGTCAACACCAATGTGCAGGAGCCACAGTGCGGATGGGCGGGCGGGGACGGTACGCGGGGCGGTAGCCATCTGTGTCAAGTAGGAATCCGTGCTTCATGGCGAAGATTCTGCGCGTGGCATGAGCAGGCGGGTAGGCGAAAAAGACGCAGCGGTGGGGCACAGCCTCCTTTGACGGCAGTATAGTGGGAGTGTCGAGCGGTTAACCAACTCCCCCGCCCACTGTATAGGCTCGGGGGAGTACGATGCCGGCCAGTGTTGTTTTAGTGTGCAAAAAGGCCCGCAAAGGCGCACGGTGTTAGAGCAACCGAGCGGGAAGACGCACACAGACCAGCTATGGTCTCTGCTGGTGAGAGAGGATGTACATGAGACTGTCGAGCGGTTAACCAACTCCCCCGCCCACTGTATAGGCTCGGGGGAGTACGATGCCGGCCAGTGTTGTTTTAGTGTGCAAAAAGGCCCGCAAAGGCGCACGGTGTTAGAGCAACCGAGCGGGAAGACGCACACAGACTGGGCGCTGTGCCAGCTGCGACAGGCCATGGGCCCGAGAATGCTGCTACAGTAAGTGAAACTGTTGAGGTGACCTAGCCTGACCCCATTCGCCGGCCCGCCTAAACGTACTCCTGCAACACGCCGTTCGTCTGAGCGGCACCACCACGCAGCAGGCGCTCCTCACCTACCCACCCGGCCCACACGTTAACCCACACACGTGCTCACCGTGTTGTTGTGCAGCAGGCGCTCCTTGATCTCCTCCACGCGCACGAACCACGACGGCACGGCGCGGTAGATGAGCGGCGTGTCGGAGCGCCAGCAGAAGGGGTACGAGTGGGTGATGGACGCCGCTTCCACCAGCCGCCCCGCGGCCTTGATGGCGGCCACGATGTCCTTGTCGGCGTCCTTGACGTACCTGCCACGTGGGCGTGGGCGACGCGTCGGTCACACGACACGTGGCACGTGTGCACGACGCAGCGCCAAGGCCAAGACTCTTTCACAATGCGGCACGTGTCCACACCATCCGGGCAGCCCCCCGGCCTGACGCTTACACACATACAGCCATCTCAAGCTTCGCACTTGCACTACAAGTCCTTCCGTTGCCCCAAACCCACAGCTGCTCGGCCCATAGCTGAGCATTGTTACTCACTGGCCCTTGAAGAGCGTGACCTCGTCCGTGAAGCGGCCGTTTAGGTCCACGGGGCAGGGCAGGCTGTCGCCCTTCTCGCACACGCCGTTGGCCAGGCACACGCGGTAGTCGTCCTCACCGAACGCGGGCGCCTACGGTGGGGCCGAATGATACATAGCAGAATAATCATGAGGCCAAGGATAGTGTGTTGTGGATCCGACGCCGACATGTACCTGTAAGCCAGGCATACGAGATGCTCATCCTCACCAAATGCGGAAGCCTGGAAGCAAGGCAATAGTAAGCAATTGTGGGGCCAACGGATGCTGAGTGATACTGTATGTAAACCGCATGCGCGGTATGCAAGCAGAAGTGTAGTCCCTGCTATAGTGGGGGGCTGCCACGTGTGCTGCAGCACCCCGTGGGTAAGGCCAGGTCCCTGTGTGCCGCTGGAAGTGGGGAGCTGCCCCACGGTAGGCTGGGGCGCTCCAGGCGTGCGGCGAGGTGTATCAGTAACCGGATTGCAAGATTGTCGTCCCTGCTATAGTGGGGGGCTGCCACGTGCGCTGCAGCACCCCGTGGGTAAGGCCAGGTCCCTGTGTGCCGCTGGAAGTGGGGAGCTGCCCCACGGTAGGCTGGGGCGCTCCAGGCGTGCGGCGAGGTGCTGAAATCTAGTGCCCACTGGCCCCAAAGCACACGATGCCTCGTGCAACACGTACACCAAATGTACCACGTCCGTGCCGCCGTCATCCATGTCATGCGCGCCTGCCACGACCATCCCCTGCCGGTGCCCCATTGCCGCTACTTCACAGGCCTTCTCACACACACCCACCTGGCACACCAAGCCCGTGTCGCTGTTGTCTGTGGCGTACGTGTCGGCCATCACCCAAACCACCATCCCATGCCCCAAGTGCTGCTAACACACAGCCCCCCTAATACACACGCACCTGGTGCACCACGCCCGTGCCGCTGTCGTCGGTGACGTACGTGTCGGCCACCACGCGGAAGGCCCCCTTGGCGGCCCCCGGCTGCGCGGCCAGGTGCGCGAAGAAGGGGAACAGCGGCTCGTAGCGCAGGCCCGCCAGCTCCTTACCGGGGCACTTGGACAGCACCTGGAAGCCGCCCTCGGGCTTCTCGTCCTGGCGGGTAACGTGACAGCGAATTGCCGCAAGTCTACTCGTATCCGGGCCTGAAAGTACTTCGCTCCTTACGGGGTGCCCGGACAACGACTGCAAGCCGCCTTCAGGCAGCCGAACTTTCCGTCATGCGTTTCGTCCTTGGGAAGGGCGGATAGCCGCATCACACTTGAGTAGCTGCTACCGAACTTGAGAATTCAAACCAGGCGAATTTCCACATGTTGTAAGGATATTCGCGAACTACTTCTTCTGTACGCAACGATGCAGTTCAAGGACAGAAGTGTAGTCCCTGCAATAGTGGGGGGCTGCCACGTGCGCTGCAGCACCCCGTGGGTAAGGCCAGGTCCCTGTGTGCCGCTGGAAGTGGGGAGCTGCCCCACGGAAATCAGGGGCGCTCCAGGCGTGCGGCTCAACATCCCATGCATGTCCAGTGCCAGCTAGACCCCGTACAGCTCCCCCAAAGCCTGCCCCTCGCAGCCCCTCGCCCCGCCCCACAGCCCTCTGATGGGTTGAGACGGACCCCTGGCTTTCACTTTCACGACACTTGCAATGGCCTAACGCAGTGCGACCGGCTCCGTCGTCGTCCCATCGCCCCTTGCCCCCTCCCTGCCTAGGGTTGCGGTGTTGAAGTCCTGCCCCGGCCCCACCTTCTTGGCGCCCTTCTTGGGCTTGGGCACGGCCCCCGGCAGCGCGTGCAGCCGCGCCTCAGCCACAATGTACACCTTGCCCTTCTCCGGGTCCTTGGCCTGAGGGGTGTTGATGAGGAAGGGGTTACCCAGAGGGTGATACGCCCCAGAGGCTCAGGAACGGGAGGGGAGACGGATGCACCTGTTCAACCATGGCCTGAATGCACGCCACAACGCCGCCGAGCTGTACCTTGCGCCGGCACACTGATTACACGCGTGCTAATACACATGCACCCACCCGCACGTAGGCGAGCTCGGGGTGCACGCACAGCGCCACGTTGGAGGGCAGGGTCCAGGGGGTGGTGGTCCAGGCCACCAGGTGGGCGCCGTCGGGGTCGTCGATGATGGGGAAGGACACCTGGGGGGCGTGCGTGCACGGCGCGACACGGTTAGGCACGTGCAGGGTAGACAAGGACAGACTGACAGTGCAAGAGAGTGGTCATGGGACTAGGTTCAAGTAGCGCTTCCGCAACCTGCCACCCACCATGACTGCCGGGTCGCTGACGTCCTTGTAGTTGAGGCCCGCCTCGAAATTGGACAGCGGCGTGGAGCAGGCGGTGGAGAACGGCATCACCTGCACAGGACACAAGTACACACACCGTATCCTCTGTAACACTGAAGATCACACCAGTATCGGTGAGCCGTGAACCACTCGAGGGCTCGTTTGTCTAGATCGGGGATCAGGTGCGTGCAAGAGTGGATAGGGCACCACCTGTACAGGGCAGCATGCACCGGCACCAGGGCGTCAGGCACAGCACTGCAGCAAGCAGCAAGATTCCAATCGGACCCAGAAAAATGCCCTCAAGCCACCCCGCACCCCTGCCTCCTGCACCAGCGCTACGCGCCGCGCTAACCCCACTGCAACTGCAACCCCTCGGCAGCAATGCACGCACCAATCGCACGGCAAGGTGCACCTAAAGGTCCCCCAAGCCCTGACCGTTCCGGCTGCCCGCCCCTACCACCCTCCTGCCCGTATGCGCCCGCGGACCCATCCGCCCTATGTCCCACGCCCCAACAGCACCCCCAGAACTCCGTGTGACCGTTTGCCCAACCCATCCCCGCCAGGTCAACTTTCATGTCCCTTTCTCATTGAGAGTACGCTCCCAAGCCTTGAACACTAGTCAGGTGGCCCACACCATTTACAGCTGCCCCCTCACCTTGAAACCCCTGTAGACGAGGCCCTTGGCGTGCAGCTGCGAGAAGACCCACCACACGCTCTCCATGAAGCTGGGGTCCAGCGTCTTGTAGTCGTTCTCGAAGTCGATCCAGCGGCCCAGCCGCTTCACCGTCTTCTCCCACTCCTTCGAGTACCTGCACGGAGGGGACCCGGGGGGTGTACGGCGAGGGGTAAAGCGGCAAGGCGTTGCACGGCGGGCGGGGGGGGGGGGGGGGGACCGGGGGGGGGGGGGGGGGGGGCAAGGGGGGGGGGGGGGGGGATACAGGGGCGCAGGGGCGGGCCGCAATGCTAATGGGGTCGTGGTTTTTTTGCCCG
>VFQN01005563.1_pt1 | contig 15294 bp, 11 predicted proteins | sample 3512371 | NCBI WGS metagenome assembly VFQN01 (sample SAMN10412370, study PRJNA504923) | tailings metagenome | isolation source: Replicate 2 from Balatoc abandoned mine | place: Philippines: Itogon, Benguet | collected 2017-08-28
TGAGACGAAATATTCAGACTTTTCCAAGAATGATTCCTGCTGTTAAACAGAATCGAAGTTATCATTGGTGTTCACAAACTTTTGAGGAAAATAAGAATAATAATGATAGTACTTCACTTCCTACATCTTTTTCAACTAAGATAGCACTTGATAAAGAGTTTAGTGATGTTCCAGGAATCAAATCGAATCAAGAGAAGTTGGTCTTATTATTCACTTGTAAAGTATGTGATACAAGAAGTGCTAAGAAAATCTCTAAAAATTCGTATGAGAAAGGAGTTGTTGTTGTACGATGTGCATCATGCCAAAACTTACATCTGATTATTGATCACTTAGGTATTTTTGAAGATCCTGGATGGGATATTAATAAATTCCTCTTAGAGAAGGAAGGGAAAGGTGTTAAATATATTAATGAAGAGAATATTATTGAATTAAATGCTGAAGATATTGTTGGGATTAAGAAAGAATGAGGATGATAATGATGAGAAATATTTTTTTCGATTTTAAGAAATAAGAGAAGAAGAAGAGTTACAAAGAAAAAGAAAACTTGTTTGTTTGAAATAAATACTCCTGTAGTCGTTTATTTTTTTTGAAATTAATGTAAAAGCTATCTCTTGCTTCATTCTTTGTTATGTTCAACCGCAGTTTGATTCGTCTCATAATACTTATTAACCAGGACCTGACAGGAGAGAGAATTGAGATCAACAAAAAAGGAAGTTTCTTAAACTTAGGAAAATTTTCAAAATTTTGACAAGTAAGAACACAATCAGATATACAATTGTACTCGCAATTCGTCGAAAAACTCATGTATGTATTTATGCTATATGTGAAAAGGGGGAGGGAAAATAATCATCAAAGAAATAGGAATAAGGGACAAAGAAAGCTCCCAAAAGGTCTGTGAAATACATTCAAGTCCTTGATAGGTCTAAAACAAAGCGAAACTTTAGCTTTGGATGGGGTTGAAAAGCTGAAAACTAATGCAATATAAAAGGTTTTTCACGCTTCTTTCTTCCTAACTGAAAGCTAAAGCCTCGCTCTTATCATGTAATACTATATACTCATAACAAGGAACATGACGAAAAGAAGGATTATTTCGATAGAATGAAGGGTGGTAAAAAAGAAACTTCTGAATTTTCTTTCTCTTTTTTTTGATCGACTTGAAAAAAAAAAGGGCATGAATGATGTGATAAAAAGATTCTCTTAAATCATCTTTATCAATAAGCCTTCCATAGGGCGACAAAAAAGGCAAATAAACTTGAGTAAAATAATTTCTTGTGGGAAGAAGGATCAATTTCGGGTTAAAGGAGTTTTAATATGTTTTTTTTATTCTTGTTAATTGTGATGTGGAGAGCTTACTGCTAATGCAACAGCTACAGCTTCAGATGGGTCTAGACGTTTTCTATACTTCACTTCAAAGACATCCATCATAATAGATAACACTTCATCAAAGTCCACCTACCAAAGCAATTAAACCCTTAAATACCTCAAAGAACAACTTCTTACCTTATAAACTCGATCAATTTGATGTGGATCAGTGGATGGGAGGTCAACAATATCATAAATGATGTTTTGATAATATTCAATATCATTATCTTTTAATTCATGAAAGATTTCAGGCATAAGAGCTAATACAACAGCACGATCGATCTCCTTTGATGCTAAAGTATTTGCTAATTGATCTAATCTCTTTCGGAAAAATATATATAAAATACGAAAGAAGAAAGTACAACGATCAGCATCATAGGAGGAATCAATCTTATCAGGTAAAGGAAGACCACACAAAAGACCAAATAATTCTAATCGTTTACTTTGTAAAGATTCTCTAATACAGCTGGAAACTAATCCCTATTATTTGAAATAAAATTATAATTAAAGAAAGGAGTTTAAAGTGTCTTACTCTGTAAAACTTTTGAGCTAATCTTCTCAATGAATAACGCTTGAGAAGCAACTGTAACCATTTGCTATTAATTTACAAGCAATTTAAAATAAAGTAGTTTACTTACTTGTTTTGTGAATTGTAAAAGCGGATAAGTGCCAGCAAAATTTCCCTTCAGAGGATTCTCAATAATATCAGCATAGCGATTCTCATAGATATAGGCAATCAGCTGACTTGCTGTGATGGAATTGATCTGATACTTTGCAATCGAGCCTCTTCGACCATTCATGAGCCCCGCTGATAAATCAATCGAATCTCGTGACTCACTCCCGGCGAGAGTGAAGTCTGCAGAGTAGCTCTTATTAATTGCAAAGGATTGGGAAACGCTCAAATGCGATAACAAATTATTTTCTATTCCGAAGTTATGATGACTTTTACCACGAGGAAATAAACGTCTTACCGTCAATTCCCATCATCCATTCATCTGGTGTTTGAGTTATTTGATCTTTCTTCTCATTAGCAATCTCTGTTGTCACTTTAACAACCTCTTCAAGTCGAGCCATTAATGTCAGTTCCTCTGGACTGGGTTCAAGAGCGTGGGAATTGAAGTTGGAAGTTCCGATTTCGTCGATAGATGGTGATTTCAACGGCATCTTTGCCGACATCTATATCAAGGAGAAGAAGTTATTATCGAAGTTTTGGATCTAAAAGATTGCGCTATTTTACCATTCTTCTCATACTTGGTGTTGTCGCAATCGTTACAGTTTCAAAGTTCTGAGAGACTTTCTTTGTAATGTCTTGGATAATAGTTTTTCTCTCGGCAAATGTTCTAACAGGCGATTCGGTAACTGCAATAGATGTGTTAATCGGAGGAGGAACAAGCTTCGGATCAATCTTTTCTGCTGTACCAAACACGATCATACTTTTCTTACTCGGGCTACCAATCTCATCCTAAAAACGTCAAAAAGAACTTTATCAAAGTCCAATAAAAATGACTTGACGTACTCTGCTATGCGTTGTAATGAGATTGTTCAACTCAACTAATCGATTTATCTTCTGATCTAGGACACTGGAATATTCTTCCATTTCTCTTTCATTTCGACGTTTCACGAATTGTCTCCATATATTCCAACGGTATCGAATTCCACGTCGTCGAGCAATTCTTTTGCCTCTCTTGATGCGAGTCCAAAAACTCTTCCACGCCTAGTTCCAATGACATAAGAATAAATACAAAGTAAATCATCTTCTTACCTTGAAGCAAAGATCTCTTAAGAATCCTAACTGTTGATTAAATGCCAATCTAACAGTTTGAAACTTCTTTACAATATCCTTCAATCTCATTCCTTGTTGGATAATATACAACTCTGAACTAATGTCTTCTAGAGCGTCACGCGCTTCCTGATACATTTCAAAATAGCCCCGTAACTTTAATAATTCAGAAACGAGATTTTCTCTTGTAATTAATAAATTATCACGACGAGCAAAATCGAAGAAAATTCCGTTCAACAACTCCCAAATCAATGGTTCCATGATCTAGCAATAATTGTAAACAAACAACAAAACTAGCACAAAAAAGGACTTACTGCTCCATATCTTTTAATTCCTTGTGATAACTTTAGAAGCAAATCAGCACATATCGCTGTCTTTAATCTTGTGGGATAATTTCCAGTGTTCTTTTCATGTTCTTTCATTTCAATATATTTGGTCTAACAGGGCAGAATGTAAATAAGAGCACCAAAAGGGTGGGGAAAAGCTAACCTCAACATAGAGACTTATAGAATCAAATTTAATTTGTTCCTTATTAGCCATTGATGAGAGTTCTTTCACACTAAGATTCATTGAAAGATCCATATTTCTTCCTTCTTCAAAACTCTTTTCCATATCTAACAAGAAGAAATTGTCAGTTATTAGGCAACTATACAGTTAAAATATACCATTAAGTTCTTCGATAAAAGAGTCTGCCATGACCTGACTCTGTGTTGTGAGAGTGTCTGATGTGCTAAGTTCGGGAGGTGTTCTAACTCGACTTTCAAAATTAATCAAAGGCTGCAAATACGGGTGGCTAGCTCGCATATTTGATGGTAACTTCCTACGATCATAAATACCCTTGAAGGCGTCACCTATATCAGATATAAGCTGCGGGCTAACACTACGATCTAATGAAGTAGAACAATTTGTTGCTGGATCCTTCGACTCTTCAACAGCAAATGCATGAACGCTTACTCTCTTCACCTTCCCAGTATTCACTCTTTTCAGTTGGCTAGCCGTTGAAACTCGGTGTTGTCCAGTGGTGCTTTGACTATCATACACTGATTTTTTACGAGACGCTTTAGGAACAGTAAGTTTCAGAGGAGATGACTCTTCAGTCTTCAGAACTGGAAGAAGATTATCTTTGGAAAGTCCTGGGCTTATAATCTGACGTTCAGAGCTTTTGATTGGCAAACTACTTGTGAAAAGGCTTGTGGCTGAGGAAGACTGAAGAAGATCAGGTGGATTGGCATTTAAAGAGGGAAAATGAGTATCTCCAGCAAAGGAAACTCTCATAGGTGGAGCAGACTGCTTTCGAGTCGAGCTTTTTAGATAACCTGCGTTGTCAGATGTATTACTTTGAAGAGATTGTGTTTCACTATCGCTAAAGCCATTAAAGTTTAATTGATCAAATTGATTCTCCATTTTCTTTTTGAATTTAGTTGCTTTTGTAATTTGATCCTGAACCAAAGATTGCAATAATGATAAATTCTCCATTTTCTCCATCTTCGAAATCAATGAAGAAAGAATAGATAGTTATGTAGATCGGTAAATGAGGAAACGGTTCCAAACCAAAACTTCGAAGTTTTCGAAAAACGAGATTTTTCTGTCGAAAGCACAACGCAAAATTATGAAAATTGGGTCCAACGGAACTTTTTTTTCTGAATTTTGAAAAACATCGATTTTTCTATTACTTGAGAAAATTTGAGAAAGTGCTTTAATAATTGAGTTGTTTGAGTTTGCTTACTAGACCGACAAACTTTCAAAATCATTCGACTAAGTAACACTCCCTTCGTTTCATAATTGTAGTGTGAAAGCGTTACAATTTTTCCAAGAAAGCCTGCGAGTGAGTTGATCTCACGTGGATCATTTGACTCACAAATACAATTACAAATACTCCTCCAATTTTAAGAATACATCTCAGCTGGATGCTTCCACTGGAGATTGTTTCTTAAGAAGACTGTAATTCGAATATTTTCTGGGCTACTGATTAAGTCTTTAAAGCTCCCATGCAACCAAGCCGTTTGAGTAGAACAAAGAGTCGCTACAGTGTTGGGCGACCCGGCGCGATTGATGTGAAGGATGAAGAGCCAGAGGATACAAGCAAGATCAGCAATGGCCCCAATATTTATGTAATTAATTTTTTATTTGTTAAATTTAGCTTTCTGACCACCTTTTTGCAGAATATTGGTAACAGAATAGGGAAAGGGGCGTTTGGTGAAGTCTTTCAGGCCTTCAATGTGCGCACTGGTGATTTGGTTGCTGTGAAGCGCTTTCCTTTGAATTCTATAGATCAAGAAAGTTTGAGTAGCATCGAAGTAAGGTGTCTCTTACGGTTTTGTCTAACGTTAATTTTTGCTGCGCCATATTAGGGTGAAGTCGAGCTTATGCAGAGGCTGAATCATCCAAATATAGTCAAATATATTGATACGATTCGGACAAGATCTTTCCTTTATATAGTTTTAGAGTAAGTCTTTAGTTTACCACGCAATTTCTCTGATAATCTCTTTCCCTTCTCCTTTCAGATATATGGAAAACGGCTCCCTTGCAAATGTTATCGATAAATTTGGATCCTTAACCGAATCACTTTCGGCAATGTATGTAACTCAAATTTTGAAGGGTTTGAAATACTTGCATGAACAAGGTGTACTCCATCGTGACATTAAAGGGGCTAACATTCTCACTACCAAGGACGGGTAAGGAAGATTCACTCTGATCTGTGACAGATCTCAATCCTTTCATAGGCTCGTGAAATTAGCTGATTTTGGCGTTGCTATCAAGCTCTCCGATGCGGGCGTTGATGAACAAGACTTGGCTGGAACTCCTTATTGGATTGCTCCTGAAATCATTGAAATGTCAACTCCCACTCCAGCGTGTGATATTTGGTAATCCCCTTTCTTTTTGTCATCTTCGCTTTTAAACCATCTGCAGGAGCGTCGGTTGCATAATAATAGAACTTCTCACAGGGAAACCGCCGTATTTTGATCTGCAACCGGCGGCTGCAATCTTTAAAATTGTCACAGACGAATACCCTCCCTTTCCGGAAGGAATTTCGCAGGCTTTAAGGGATTTTCTCTTCAATTGTTTCCGGAAAGAACCAATTATGAGAAGTAGTGCCGCCAAACTATTAGAACATCCTTGGCTCCATAACTCTTCAACGAACTCGAACTTAGAAAGACACTCAACAATGCTCTTAGGAAATTCTCGTTCCCTTGCATCCCGAGAAGGTGCAAATGTAAATGAAGCAGACGGAATGTTGAATGCAATCCGAATGTTCCAACGAGAGGTTTCCCCCAACCTAGCTCATTCCACGCCAAGCGATGAAAAGAATCCTCTCAATACATCTGAGGGTATTGCAATGAGGGAAATTAAAGTCGATCAAACATCCAATAGTCTAGAGCTGTCACATGATGATGGAACTGGTAAGAAGAGGGATGGTAAATCCGAATTAGCTCCTGCAGATACCAATCTTCTGTCTCCAACATTAAGGGATCTTGCGACTCCCAAGTTCGAACGAGAAACTTCTAGTACGAGAAATACACAAGGTGTTGCCGCCATCAGTAAAGGTAATGAAGAAGCAAAAGATATTCCTGTTGAGAATCTCGTCAACCGTGGTCTCCACCGAAATACGAGCGATAACACGTTAATTAAACGAATTTTATCATCTGACATAACCGGACCTCCAATTCCTCATTCATTAAGTATTTCAACACCGGAGAGGGATTGTAAAACTCCAGAACTTAACAACCCCCATTACATTGGCAAGATTTCCATCTCTTCCGGTAGCCGTGAGCCTCTCGTAGCTAACAAGAAGGTCATGACTCCAAAATCCTCTTTCAAATCGATGAAGGCCATCAGCGAAGATTCAGTTGATAGCTGGGATGCTGAAATTGTCGCAGATCTTAAGTCAATATCCGGTGACAGTACTGTAGGCGAAAGTCAAGCAATTATTCGGCAAATTGACTTGGCTGCAGTAAAAAAAGGCTTTATCTCCTCTGCATCATTTCAACGAAACGATTCAATAGGAAGAAGAATACCCTCTGCTACAAATGTTTTGCGAACGAAATCAACAGTTTCTATGAGTAACATGCTACATAAGAATTCTGGAATCCTTTCACCTCACCAATCGACCTACTTATTACAAAAGTACCAGGAAAAAGCAGAAGAGGAGAATTATGATGATCTATTAGAAGCTTCCAATTACATTGAACATGATCATCGACTAGACAGCAACGATGATCCTTTTGATAATATTGACACATTGTCAAGCGCTGATACACAAGACAGAAGTCAAGGACCAGAACGAGCCATCCAAACTCATGTTCCTATGCAGACGAAATCATCAATGAGAAAGCAGTCCCAGCCTACTTTAGAAAGCCTACAAACTATGTCTAGTGAAGATTATGATGATCTATTCGAAGATGTTGACAACGGACTCGGAGGAGTCGACGCCCCTCCGCCTAACTTTGCAAAAAAGTTGAAACAAAAACTCACAAATTGGTCCAAAGAATTAGCTGGATATTCATTTCCGAAGGTCGAAAGATATAGTTGAATTATTAAACAAAATACGCCCAACCGTAACCAATGAAGAGATATTAGATTTTACCAATCAAATTTTAAATGTATTTGATAAATATCCTGAACAAAGAGATCATGTGATTACGAATCATGGTGTGATGCCAATAATGGATATGTTTGAAGCTAAGGCTTTCCGTTCCTCTCATTCTTTAAGGTTTGAAATTTACGGTTATAATGTTTTAAAGATAGTGAATAAGATCGTCGAAGGGAGTGTGCGAGCTCAAGAGCAGTTATCCTTAGTTGGAATTATCCCTTCTATAATCAATTTCTTTGAAAGAAGTTGTCGTCCTGCTTCACCAAGAAAATCTCTCTCTATGCTTTCGCCTAACAAGTCAGTGTTCATCACTTCCCCTAGTATATACCAGCATTTAAGAGATGGGGATGATAGTAGCAATGCATCGCCTCAAAGTATGAAAAATAATGTCGGTAGCAGTAAGCAAAACTCGAATAACTTAGATAACGGCGATTTAGACCCTTTAGCGATGGAAGCTGCAAGATTTATTCACACCATTTCAATATCTTCATCTTTAACATTGCAGATGTTAATTTCTGCCGGTGGATTAAGTGTATTGACTACAATGGCATCATTTGGTTGCAAAATTACCTCTGGTTCTAATACAAACGCCTCCTCCTCACATCGTAGATTACACAGTTGGGAGGAATTAATAAAACGCGAAGAGATCCGACGAAGTGAAGAAGTTGAAGAAGTGATTGATGTGAATCATCCTGATCTATTAAATGTTCATGTAACTGATCGAATCTATGATAGTGACTCAAAGCGATACATTGAGATCTTCCAGCTGGGCATGGATTGTATATCGCGCGTCTTCGCTGCTCAAAAGTCAAGGACGCGTGATTTTTGTCGTTTGTTCGTAAAGTTTGGTTTATTAACACACTTAGCTGCTGCATTTGAAAATTTGATGACTATTTACAAATCTTTTCTCCAAAAGTCTCAGCAGTTCCAACAACATCAGCACAGTCTACAATCAGAATCAAACGCGATGATTGGAGGTAGTCATAGCGCGTTCAAGCTAAAAACGCATGAAGTCGAGGAGAGTAATGGTCTATCTCATAAGCGATCAGGCTCGGGAAATATAAGTCGATCAGACTCCTCTGCGTCTATGGAAACCGGAAACTTAGACAACTGTTCTGAAGCTTTATACGCTCAAGCCATAGCAGCCGTTTTCTTTAAATTTTCTCGTTCCGATGCAATTGTTGCAGAAACGATGGCTAACTCTGAGAAAGGTGTAATTAGTGTTATCCTCTCAACTTTACAAGCTCCAGAACTGAAGAATGTCGATGCATCCTCCACATTAAACTCCCTTCTCGCTTCCTCCCCTGGAAGTAGCATGATCTTGCCGAGCTCCAATGCAAGTGGTTCGGTGACTTTAGGCCATCGAAGAACAAGATCCGGACCTCAACCGGCTTATGTAGAGATTGTGGAATTGTTATTAAAATGTTTGAAGAACTTGTCTATGGAACCGTCCGCGATAGAATACCTTGAAAAGGCAGCCACTATTGAGACATTAGTACCTTTATTAAACGGTTCAATCAGTGATAAGTGCAAAGTACATATTCTCCCATGTATCTTCAATATGTGTCGTATTCACCGTAAAAGATCTGATCTTGCTGCTGCATCAGGAATTGTCCCACACTTGAAGAAGGTGATTACAGAAGGATCACATTTAAGACAATTTGCACTGCCGATTATGTTTGATCTAGCAAATGGTTCATCCGCAACTAGAGATGTTTTATGGAAGAATGAATGTGTAGAGTTTTATTTAGATCTATTAAAAGAGAATTATTGGGCAACCTTTGCATTGAACTCGTTGGCTATTTGGTAAGAAACTGTCAAGTTTGCCTAATCGTCTCATTTTCAAACGTTTGTAGGTTGTCGAATGAAGTAGGAGAGAAAGATGCGAAAGTCTCTAACGTGGCAAAAATGCTTATTCAACCCCCATGTCTCCTCAAGCTTATTGGTACGTTTCTGTCCTTTTCTCATGGTTTGCACGTAACCTCGTCGCCTATAGAATTCTTCAGAAGTGCATCAAAGCAAACAGTTGAATCGCTACATAAGCCTCTTTTGGATATGATGTCGAAATCGAAAGAGTTATCTTGTGCATTAGGCATGTCGGGAGTCTTTGTCACTTCGCTAGTCAAACGATTACTCAATACGAATGAGGCTATTGTGTTGCGCTCATTGTTAAAGATGTTGCAATTGATTCACCAGAATCATCCTTGCCCAAGACAGTTAGTGTTAGATAATAATTTGTACAAGTTGGTTAAAGAATTCGCTCAGTCTGAAACGAAAGTCGTGGTGCAGCAGATTGCTAATCGTTTATTAGCAGATTTCCAAGTTTCGACCCTAACATAAAGCCTTCGCTGCCATTTCATAGGCTTGAAGAATGTTTGATTCATTGAAACCGTCTCTAGAATAATCTCATTAGGATAGTGAAGTCTTCGCAAGCATATTCATTAATCTAGCAAATCAGAAAGAAGATTCTGAAGAGTGAAGGGAGGTTGGTTGTCCTTAAGTTCCGCATTTATGATGAAGTTACTCCTTCTTCACATGGACTTAAACTTGGACAGATTGTAGTTGTTTGTGTATTCTAATTGTTCTTCAAGTTGTGCGAATTTGCTTGTCTTTATTCCCTTCTCAATTCTAAAGTCTCATTTCATTCTATTTCGCTTTGCTTTCTATTTCTCCCTACGCTTACTTATTCCCAAGCAGCCTCGGATGGTTCGTTTTGGTTTCTACATTGTCACCTCGCTTCACTTCACTTCATTCGCGATTTGCTCCTCTTCTTTGATTTTGACAATTTATTAGTTTTTTCTTCTCTGTTTCTCTCACTCTTTGCTTGATGTGTTTCTGTCCTTCCTAATAGTCAGCTGAAATGATTCATTGCATTTGTATTCGTGAAGTAGTTTTCGAGCAGCAATAATGACAGCTAATGAAAGTGGATTATTATCTGAATGAAGCTACACTTCATATCTCAGGGCAAAAGGAATGACCCAAATTAGATTGTTCAATAAAATGGAAAATTATGTGATTGCTTTCAATGGGACCGATGGTTTTGGGCCAATCTATTCCTTTGTGCGACTTGTGCGTTTCAAGGGAGGTAGGAAGTTAAGAAGAAACAGATTTGTTTACTATACAATTCGGAAAAGATTGGTAGAGATGATAAATCATTCTTATCCTAACTTTCTTTCTCTAGAAATAACTTCAGGTGAAAATTTGATGAGAAAAACAGTTCTTTCGGTGTTATTATCACCATAAACCAAATGTGATGTCACGCGAGCATTCTATTCAAAATTAGAAATCAAGATTATTAATAAATATCATATTATATATAACGTCCTTACAAATCGCGAGCTTTCTAAAACTCCTGCAATAATTCCTCCTATAAAGCAAGCACAGTTGAGCTGTCCCATATCAGCAGGAACAGAGACAAAGGTATTGGTGATAGGGGAAGACTCATGAATCATGTCTAATAGACAAATTACATTTAAAAACAAATAAGTAAAAGATCTTACATTCATCTTCGTTTTCCATTGATCTTTCAAGGTTATCAGCTGCTTTGCCAAAAAGATATTTCCACAACACATTAGAAATATACTATTGAGCAACCACAACACTCAACAAAGTAGGGAGAGAAAGCAAAACTTACTTGAAGCATTCCAACAATACGTGTTTCTCGTTTGGTTAATCTATCTCGACAGCTCACAAGTTCGACAACTCGAACACCGATTCCATGCCCAAGTGTTTCCAACCTGAACAAGTATTTAAAATCAGCCAAAAAGTCAATAAAAGGCCAACCTTTTTTCTAGGTCCGCTACGCTGGTGACACGATTTTGTGTGTATTGGACAACTTCCGAAAACAGGAATGCAAAAGCACTTAAAGATACCTACGCATTGCAAGCTGCGATTACGCATGAACAGCTATATTCTCACTTTAACTTCTACCTCAGTCTTTGGTCTAATCAAAGGACGATCTAAAATGCCCACTCTTACAGGTACTTTCCGATCAGTCATCTCGTCCAAGCTGATCAAATCTCACAACAAAGCAACAAAGAAAAACACAATGATTCCTGTTACACATTTGTCTAATTGCTAATTAAGGAATTGGTTCCAATCGACAATTGGCCTGCCCAAAGCCCAACGGTAGGAAGTGGGGGCTTTGACATGCCCCACCACAAATCAATTTTGAAATTACTATAGAGAAGTTACAACAATCTTTGCCACCTTCCCTCATCGAAATAGAAGCAACTGCTCCAAGATAACAATATTTCTTGAAAGCAGTTCAAAGTTGAGAGATAGAAATTTTAGAAAAGAAAGATACAAATTGTATTAGTAGTTCATTTGTTTTGACTCTTTTCTTTTGTTGCCTGAAACACTAACCTTCTACAAGCACATTCGATTGATTTATTAGAGAACAACAATGTCAGATTTTCAAACAGTTAAAAGCCGAAGAGGAAATCAACCAACACAAACGATTAAATATGCTGATCAACATCAGCAGCTTACAGAAATGGGGTTTGATTCTGCTTCTATTACGAAGGCATTAGAAACAAGTCAAGGAAATTTAGAAGCTGCAACAGCAATTTTATTAGGTGAAGAACATCATGATCAAATTCCACCTGTACAAAGTAAACCAGCTGAAGAATATATTGAGAAAGTTGTGGAATCATCAAAATCCTCTAACCGAGGAAATAAAAATGATCGTAACAACAATAAACATTCTCAAAATCATACAAACTCTACAACAAATACTACCTCAGCTACATCAAATAAATTAAATAAAGAAGAAAGTATTAAAGACCAACATCATCGTATGATGGCAACTTATAAAGTCGCTAAATGTCGTGAAGGTATTAATCATGATAAAAGAATGTGTATATACTGGCATTCATTATCTGATCGTCGTCGTAATCCATTTGAATATACTTATTCATGTTTTGATTGTCCGTCAATGGCAAGTACTGGTGAATGTAAAGATGGTGATGATTGTCCACATGCTCATACAATGTTAGAGAAGATGTTCCATCCTGAATTATATAAAATTTCTGTGTGTCAAAGAACACAACGTGGTGATTCATGTGATCGTGGTTATTTATGTGCATTTGCCCACAATGATGCTGATTTACGAATTATTTCACCATCAAATATACCTAAAGTTCCACCACCAGTTGATTGGAAACCAACAAAACCAATACCAGATAGTAATAAATTAAAGTTAATATTAGAAAGAATTGTTACTATTTTAAAAGAAGTTGGTAAGGAAGGTGCAGGTGGTACAGAAATTGGTCGTAAATATTATGATAAATATCATGAAAGTATGGAATTAGAAGATGAAAATAAAGAAAAATATAAATTTCGTGATTTAGTTTCTTTAAATGCTGGTGTTACAATTGTACCTAATCGTGGTGGCCCATTACGTTATGTTTATGATGAAAGTCGATTTACTGCTGCTACCAGTGCTGCTACAACGGAAAATACCAATGATACTAGCAGTAGTAAGACCTCTGATGCACAAGGATTAAATACCGTTCGTGAACGATTAGTTGATATAATCAAATCAGCCGGTAGTGAAGGAGTGTTAGGATCTGATTTGCCAAAGAAATACTTTGATTTATATGGTGAGAAGTTAGACGCGATTGTTGATGAATCAGGTTCAAAGATGAAGTTAAAGGATATTCTTTCTGCACAAAGTCGTATTTCTGTTCAAATGTTAAAATTGCAGCCAAAGTATGTGTATGAAGGTGATGCGACTCCTGTAACAACCACTGCTCCAGTTGTTGCTTCAAAGCCTACCACAGTTAGCTACAGCTCCATTGTTGGAGCTAACAAAGAGACTGCCTCTTCTCATGTAAATACTTCCAGTGCCCCCGCTGTTACCAGTTCAAATAACGCTGCCCCTATCACAACTACAACTCATACAACCCCTGCTCCGCCTGCCCCAATCACCACCACAACCACTCCAAGTGCTCCTGCTCCCGCTCCTACCCCCGCACCAGCTGCAGTCCCTGTAGAAAAGTCTGCTCCTGCACCAACCCCAGCTTCTAATGTCGTTGTCACTGGGAAGTCTTATTCCTCCGTCGCTGCCAAGCTCAAGGCTGCCGTTGCTCCAGCGCCTGCTCCTGTTGCTGTTCCAGCCACCCCAGTTGTCGAACAACCCAAGCCAGTGGAAGTACCTGTGAGCAATTCAATCCCCACTGTTTCTTCCTCTGCTTCTGTGAGCAGTAATAGTAGTAATGCTGCTGTTTCTCATCATCATGAGGAAGCTGTTGCAGCAATCGTTGATGACGGTGCTCCAAGTGCAGAGGATCCAATCTTTACAGAAGATAACCAAACCAGTAACTTAGATAATCGATTAGAACCATCAAGTGCGACGGCTTTTGTTCCTTCTTCTTCCGTCCCTGAACCAATCACTTACCAATCAGCCTTTGGCTACGGCTCCGTCCCTGCTGTCAACACATCTGACAACACTTTAGGTAGTGATGACAATCACCTTATTCGAAAGTCTGCACCTGAACCATTGATGGGTGCTCCAGGCTTAACGAAGATCCACAGCTCTTCTTTAGACAATTCATCATCATTAGTCTCTTCTAATGCAATTGCTGATTTCCATGAGCGATTAAACCTTGCTCAGAGTCAAATTACCACATTACAACAAACCATCAATAAACTTACTTCTGATTTACACTCCAAGAATCAAGACTATGAAGGACAGACTGCACAACTTCGTAATGTTATGCAACGATTAGCTGAAGCAGAAAATAAGACAAATAACTCTGATGAGCATTTTAAGCATCAATTAAAATCTAAAACAGAAGAATTAGCAATTAAAAATCGTGATATGAATAAAATTGAACATGATGTTAGAGAATTACGTGAATTACGTAAAGCTGATTTAAATCAATTTTTCATTAATTTATCACAGATTGAAGATGCTATTAATGCAATGAAATGTAAAGATGATGGTAACAATAATGATGTTAGTAAAATACGTCCAGAAGAAATACAAGAATTATTACAATTTCGTAAAGCATTAAGAACTTTTATTGGTTCATTGAAAATTCAATTAAAACAAAAATTTGATGTTTTAACTATGACATCACAATCGAAACCATTAGAAATTGAAAGTAATTCTATTACTTCTAGTAATACAACAGCACAATCTGCTGTCCCACGTAATATTTATGCTGGAGTAAATGGTTATGATGCCAATTATTATACTTTTAATGGACGTACTGATACTTTCAATGCTGCTACTGCCACTCAGGGACAGTATGTTCCTTATACTCCTTCTCAAGTACAAGTAGATCCAGGATTATGCGCTTTACCAGGATGCAGAAATCCAGGCCACTTCACTTGTGCAGGATGTCAGAAAGTGAGTTATTGTGGTGCTGATCATCAGAGGTAGGTCCAATCGATGTTGTTGCTTCATGGTATTATGGTATCTTACTTCTTATTTTTATTGTTGTATAGATTGCATTGGGGCCATCACAGCTTGAGCTGCCATCCTTAAATGGAAGTAGTCGGAGGAGATTGTGGGTAAGATATATTGCAATGGTTTGAATATATCGAATTAGAA
>VFQN01005564.1_pt1 | contig 15287 bp, 15 predicted proteins | sample 3512371 | NCBI WGS metagenome assembly VFQN01 (sample SAMN10412370, study PRJNA504923) | tailings metagenome | isolation source: Replicate 2 from Balatoc abandoned mine | place: Philippines: Itogon, Benguet | collected 2017-08-28
CGTTAAGCGCGCGCTGAAGATCTGACGCCTTCGTGACTTGGCGCATCCCGCGACCACCGCCGCCGGCCGCCGCCTTGATCAGCAGCGGATAGCCGATGCGATCGGCCTCTGCGGCGAGCCGTCCATCTGACTGATCGTCGCCGGCATAACCCGGCACGACCGGAACGCCTGATTTCTCCATCAGCGCCTTGGCGCGAGCCTTTTCGCCCATCGCGCGGATCGCCGCCGGTGACGGTCCGACGAAGACCAGGCCGGCGGCCAGGCAGGCCTCGGCGAATTCGGCATTTTCGGACAGGAAACCATAGCCCGGATGCACGGCATCCGCTCCGGCCTGGTGAGCCGCCGCGATCACCGCGCTCCCATCGAGATAAGATTGCATCGGCAGGTCCCCGCCGATGCGCACGGCCTCGTCGGCCACCGCCACATGCAGGGCATTGCGGTCGGCATCGCTGTAGACGGCGACGGTCGCGATTCCCATGCGTCGCGCCGTGCGAGCCACGCGGCAGGCGATCTCCCCGCGATTGGCGATCAGCAGCTTGCGGATCATCATGAGTCCGATTTCGCCGAACGTTTCTTGTTCGACATTCCCGGCAGCGTGCCTTCGAGCTTGCAGATGATGCCGAGCATGACCTCGTCGGCGCCGCCGCCGATCGACACCAGGCGGGTGTCGCGATAGGCCCGGCTCACCGGATTGTCCCAGGTGAAGCCCATGCCGCCCCAGTATTGCAGGCAGGCGTCGGAGGTCTCGCGCACAAGGCGCCCGCATTTCAGCTTCGCCATCGACGCGAGCCGGGTGACGTCTCCGCCCGCAACATATTGCTCGATGGCGCTCCAGGTCAGCGCGCGCAGTGCCTCGACCTCGGTGCGCAACTCCGCCAGGCGGAAATGCACTGCCTGATTGTCGAGCACGGGTTTGCCGAAGGACTGGCGTTGACCGGTATAGTCGATGGTGAGATCGATCATGCGGTCGAGCCCCTTCAGCGAGCTCGCCGCCGCATAGAGGCGCTCCTCCTGGAACTGCATCATCTGCATGGTGAAGCCCATGCCTTCCTCGCCGATCAAGTTTCGGCGCGGCACCCGCACCTCGTCGAAGAAGAGCTGCGCCGTGTCTGACGAGTTCATGCCGATCTTGTGGATCTTGCTGCGCGTGATGCCCTTGGCGTCCATCGGCACGGCGATCAGCGACTTATTCTGGTGGACCTGCCCCTCGGATGTGTTGGCGAGCAGGCAGCACCAGTCGGCCTGCATGCCGCTGGTGATCCACATCTTGGTGCCCGTGATGACATAGTCGTCGCCGTCCTTGCGGGCAGTGGTGCGGATCGCGGCGACATCCGAGCCGCCACCGGGCTCCGATACGCCGAGGCAGCTCACGACATCACCGGCGATCGACGGGGCGAGGAAATTGCGCTTTACATGGTCGGAGCCGAAGCGGTTGAGCGCGGGCGTCGACATGTCGGTATGCACGCCGATCGCCATCGGCACGCCGCCGCAATGCACTAGCCCGAGTTCCTCGGCCATCACCATGGAGTAGGAGAAATCGAGCCCGAGCCCGCCATAGGCCGGATCATATTTGATACCGAGCAGGCCGAGATCGCCGAGCTTCTTGAACACTTCGTGCGCAGGAAACTGTTCCGCCGCCTCCCAGGCGTCGACATGAGGGTTGAGCTCGGTCTCGACGAACTTGGCGACGGTCCTGCGGAGCTCCTCGTGTTCCGGCGTGAACTGCATTTGGTCTCTCCTCCAAGTCCGTGCTGCTCCTGTCATGGCGGCAGCACAGAAATCCTTTCTATTTCAGCAAGATAGGATCCTTATACGCCGAGCCAGGTGCCGGCAGGCGGATGAGGGGCCTTGGTTCAGCGTGGCGGAACCCTCGAAAGCGGGTCTCGGCGCTACTATCACGGCAGGGGTAATCGCGACCATCCACCTACATCCGAGCCACGCCAAAACTGTTCGGCCGCAGCCTCCGGCGCGCGCCTTCGGCCGATATGTCGAGGCAGAGCGCCAGGATCGCGCGGGTGTCCCGCGGGTCGATGACACCGTCGTCCCACAGCCGGGCCGTCGCGAAGAGCGCATCCGACTGTGCCTCTATGCCCGCCTTGATCTGACGCGACGTCTTCTCCAGCGCCGCCTCGTCGGCCGGCGCACCGTCTCGCGCCGACTTGCCGCGGGCGACGATCTCCATGACCTTGGCGGCCTGCTCGCCGCCCATCACCGCCGTGCGCGCCGAGGGCCATGAGAAGATGAAGCGCGGCGAGAAGCCACGGCCGCACATGCCGTAATTGCCCGCGCCGTAGGAGCCGCCGATGACGATCGTGAATTTCGGCACGCGGGCATTGGCGACTGCCTGGATCATCTTCGAGCCGTGCTTGATCGCCCCTTCCCGTTCGGCGGCCGTTCCGACCATGTAGCCCGTCGTGTTCTGCAGGAAGACCAGCGGCGTGCCGGCCTGATCGCACAGCTGAATGAACTGCGCGGCCTTCACCGAACCGGCCGGCACGATCGGGCCGTTGTTGGCGATGATGCCGATCCGGTGTCCCTCGATCGCGGCGTGGCCGCAAAGCGTGTCGGTCGCGTATTCAGCCTTGAACTCCAGCCATTCCGATCCGTCGACGATGCGGGCTATGACCTCCTCCATGTCGAAGGGGGCCTTGTCGTCGGCGGGCACGATGCCGAGAAGTTCCTCGGCATCGTGGAACGGCGCATTGCCGACCGCCCGAGCCTCGAATCGCTCCCAGCGGAGATTGCGCATGATCTCCCGGCCGATGGCGACCGCCTGCAGGTCGTCCTCGGCGACATATTCGCCGAGCCCTGTGACTCGGCCATGCAGATCGGCGCCGCCCAGGCCCTCATCATCGGCATCCTCGCCGATCGCCGCCTTGACCAGCGGCGGCCCGGCCAGGAAGATCTTGGAGCGGCCGCGCACGAGAACCACGTAATCCGACAGTCCCGGCAGATAGGCGCCACCGGCAGTCGATGAGCCATGGACGATGGCGATCTGTGGAATGCCTGCAGCCGACAACCGCGCCTGATTGGCGAAGGCGCGTCCGCCCTCGACGAACATTTCGGACTGGTAGAGCAGGTTCGCACCGCCGCTCTCGACCAGATAGATCAGCGGCAGACTGCTCTCGAAGGCGATCTCATGCAGGCGCAGCGCCTTCTTCAGCCCCATGGGCGGAATGGTGCCGCCCTTGATGGCACTGTCGGAAGCCGAAATGATGCAGCGCGTGCCTGAAACCACACCGATGCCGGCGATGGTGCCGCCGCCCATGATGTTCTTGCCGCCGTCGTCGTCATGCATCCGGTAGCCAGCAAGCGACGAAAGCTCGAGAAAGGGCGCGCCGCGGTCGAGCAACCGTTCGACGCGTTCGCGCGGCAGGATCTGGCCCCTTTCCTCGAAGCGAGCCTTCCTGGAGGCCGAATTGCGCCGTACCGCCTCTTCGAGCGATCGCACCTTTTCGAGTTTCCCGGCCATCGCGGCGGCATTGGCGCGAAAGACCGGCGATCGCGGATCGAGCGCGCTTGCGATGACGGGCATCAGGCCTCGCCCTCACCCGAAAGCACCTCAGGCGTGACGGCCCTGTGGAACCCGTCGAACGGTTTGGTGCTCCGGCCCTTGCCGATCGGGAACAGTGCCGAGCCTAGCGGCCCGCCTCCGTCGATCGGCACGGTCACGCCTGTCACGAAGGAGGCTCCCGGCGAGAGCAGGAAGCAGACGACTGAAGAAACTTCGGCCTCGACGCCGATCCGGCCGAGCGGCACATGGTTCTTCAGTTGCGGGATGAGCGCCCGGGTCATGCCGTCATAGGTGTCCATGCCGGATGAAGCGATCCAACCCGGTGCGACGCAATTGACGCGCACCCCGGCCGGCGCCCATTCATAGGCTGCGGATTTCGTCAGATTGACCATGCCGGCGCGCGCCGCGCCCGAATGCGCCATGCCCGGCATGCCGCGCCACATGTCGGCGGCCATGTTGACGACGGCGCCGCCCTGACGCTGCATCGACTGCAGGAAGACCTCGCGCATGACAAGGAAACCGCCGGTCAGATTGTTGGCGACGACGGCCTCGAAACCCTTCCGCGAGATGGCCGAGAGCGGCGCCGGGAACTGACCTCCGGCGTTGTTGACGAGCCCATGGATGCTGCCGTTCCGGCCGACGATCGCGCCGACGGCCGCCTTCACCGCTTCTTCGTCGCGTATGTCGAAGGCGTGGGCCTCGGCGCTGCCGCCGTCCTCGGCGATCTCCGCGAGCACACGGTCGAGCTTCTCCTGCTTGCGGCCGGTGATCACGACATGCGCGCCGAGACTGGCGAGCTCATGCGCGATGCAGCGCCCGATGCCGCTGCCGCCGCCGGTGACGACATGAACCTCGCCACCGAAGCAGCCGTCGCGCAGGACGCTTCCGTAACCCATATCAGACGGTCTCCTCTTGGTCCGGGACGCTAAATCACGTTGACGTAAACGTCAATCCGCCGCTATATGCCGACACCGATGTCGCCGGGACGGATTTGTCCTTGTCACATGCAGGCGCTAGGTTTCGGGATAGCGCAATTCGGTCGGGAACAACGAGAAGGAACAGGGACGATCATGGCCATCCAGGACATTGCCGAGAAGCTCAAGAGCCGCGTCGCAGGCGGAGGATTCGACCGTTCGGTGAAATTCGACACCGGCGCCGACGGGGTGATCGTGATCGACGGTACCAATGTGTCGACGACGGACGCGCCGGCCGACTGCACGATCAAGATGTCGCTGGACGATTTCGAAGCGCTGATCGCGGGCGACCTCAACCCGACGATGGCCTTCATGTCCGGCAAGCTCAAGGTCGAGGGCGACATGAGCGTCGCCATGGCGTTGAGCCAGTTGCTCTGAGCGAACTGCGTCCGGTGCATTGCCTGGAATCGGAATTGATTTCGAGCAGCACTATGCGCAGAGCCAAGCAAATGGAACGTCCTTGCGCGTCGGAATGACCGCGTAGCGCTCCATTGCAGACGGAAAGCCCGGATCGCCTCCGGGCTTTTTTGTTGCGCCGACAGGGCCTTCGGCGCAATCCAGGCGCAATCCTGATGCATCAGATCAGCCTGCAGTCATAAACGGGGACATTCATGACAGCCAGAAGCCGAGCCGTATCCATGGCGGCTATCATATGCGCAGCCTTTCTCGCGGGCTGCGTTGAGGAACGTTACGACGGGCCCGGCTGGGACTCGCCGATCTACGAGCCGGACCGCCCGGACTACGTATATGACCCGCGCTACGAGCCACGGCCGCGGTACCCGCGTTACGAGCCTCGTCCGGACTATGAGCCTCGGCCGCGCTATCCCGGCGGCAACCACTATCGTCCGCGGCCACCGCGCGAGGAACCGCGTGGCGAATATCGTCCGAGGCCGGTTCGCGAAGAGCCACGTCCTTCGCGTCCAGGCGGCGAGCCGAGGCCGACGCGGCCCGGTGGAGAGCCGCGCCCGGCACGGCCGCAGGCCGTGGATTGCGCGGCAACGCCGAACCGGGTGGAGTGCGCGGGACGTCGGACAGGGACCGGCGGCACGGATAACCCCGCAGGCGAGATAATCCAATCGACCCGCCAGCCGCGCCGGCCCGGCGGCTGACGACGAGTTCACTTGCGTTTCCAAAGATAGCCCGGGGATCTCAGATCCTCGGGCCATTTTATGAACCGGTCAGGCGGCAAGCCAGGTGGCGCGGCGCCTGCTGCGACGGCCGCTCGCCTTGAGCACGCCTTCTGCCCCATCGAGCGCGCCGGACTGCAGTTCGAGGGCCAGGAAGCGATGGCGCTCATAGGGGCCGGGCATGGCGAGCATTCCGGTCTTCTCGGCGGAGAAGCCGAAGCGCTCGTAGTAGGGGGCGTCGCCCACGAGAAGGATCGCCCGATGGCCGAGCCTCCGTGCCTCTTCGACGGCGTGACGCATCAACGCCGAACCGACGCCGGCCCCCATCAGGTCGGGATGGACCGCCAGCGGGCCGAGCAGAAGCGCCTTTTCGCCCCCCTCGCCCAACCGGACGTCCCAGAGCCGCACTGTCGCGATAAGCGCGCCCGACGCATCACGCGCGACGAAAGCGAGCCCTTCCGAAGGCCTGCGGCCGCGGCGCAGCCTCTCCGACGACTTGCGCTTACGGCCGGCGCCCATAGAGCGGTCGAGCAAGGCCTCGCGCGCGGGGACGTCGGCCGCAGTCTCGGCAACGATGGTGACGGTCGAAACGTCAGGAGTGATGTCGCCGCAGGGCAACGAGATGAGCGATTTGTCCATTTTCCGCGATCCTTCACCGGCGGAGTTGTTTCCACGAGCGAACCGCCGCGCGCGAAGTCCGCGCGCAGCGGGGATCTGACGGCTCCCTCGAAGGCGCACACCGACCCTTTCAGGTCGATGCGCCCGAGCCGTCAGATCACGTAGGATCGGAGCGGCTCGAAGCCGTTGAAGGCGACCGAGGCGTAGGTCGTCGTGTAGGCGCCCGTGCCTTCGATCAGCACCTCGTCGCCGATGGTGAGCGAGAGAGGCAGTGGATAGGGCGTCTTCTCGTACATCACGTCGGCCGAATCGCAGGTCGGGCCGGCGAGCACGCAAGGCGCGACCTCGCTGCCGTCATGCGGCGTCACGATCGGGTAGCGGATCGCCTCGTCCATCGTCTCGGCGAGACCGCCGAACTTGCCGATGTCGAGATAGACCCAGCGCACATTGTCGTTGTCGGCCTTCTTCGAGATCAGCACGACTTCCGACTTGATGACGCCCGCATTGCCGACCATGCCGCGGCCCGGCTCGATGATGGTCTCCGGGATGTTGTTGCCGAAGTGCTTGCGCAGCGCGCTGAAGATCGCCTGGCCGTAGGCCTGCGCCGCCGGCACGTCCTTCAGGTAGCGCGTCGGGAACCCACCGCCCATATTGACCATCCCAAGCACGATGCCCTCCTCGGCGAGCGCCGCAAACACTGCCTTGGCATCGCCCAGCGCGCGATCCCAGGCTGACAGGTCGGTCTGCTGGGAGCCAACGTGGAACGACACGCCATAGGCGTCGAGCCCGAGCGTACGGGCATGGCGCAGGACGTCGACAGCCATAGCAGGCACGCAGCCGAACTTGCGCGACAGCGGCCATTCGGCGCCGGCGCCATCGGTCAGCACGCGGCAGAACACGCGGGAGCCCGGAGCGGCACGCGCGATCTTCTCCACCTCTTCGACGCTGTCGACGGCGAAGAGACGGATGCCAAGCTGGTAGGCACGCGCCACGTCGCGTTCCTTCTTGATGGTGTTGCCGTAGGAGATGCGGTCGGCGCTCGCGCCGGCATCCATCGCCATCTCGATCTCGGCGACCGAGGCGGTGTCGAAGCAGGAACCCATCGAAGCCAGCAGCCGCAGGATCTCGGGCGCGGGATTGGCCTTCACCGCATAGTAGACTTTGGAATCGGGAAGCGCCTTCTCGAAGGCACAGAAATTGTCGCGCACGACATCGAGATCGACGACCAGGCACGGACCGTTCGGGCGTCGGGTGGCGAGAAAATCGAGGATACGCTGCGTGGCCATCGGTCTCTCCAATCGCGCCCTTTCAGGCGCGCAAACAGGCAACGGTTGCGCGGGCAGTCAGCCTCGCGAACACGCGGTGGACAAAGGACGCGGTCGCATGCTCGTGGCACCAGGCGGTGGAGACCCCGGAACCATAAACGCGTGACCACGCGGCGATGAGCAAAAGCCATGCGGCTGAAGCTCGCTTTGTCTGCCTTGGCTTGGATTGGGAAACCCGCTCCGCACTGCCGGCAATGAAGGTGTGCCTCTTCAGTAACCCCGGTTTATGGACAACCGGCAGACACCAGAAAGGCCCGCACCGTCGTTGCTTCAAGGCGTCCTCGGCTATGCGGTTGGCCGCTTAACCGACCGGGCTCGTTAATTCCCGGGTACCGTCCCGATGACCTCGCCATTCGAGGGTCGGGGGACGCCCACAGGCACGTGCGACTTTGGGCAAGCGGGGATATAGGGGGGTCGACAGTCACAATCAATTAAAATCGCAGGGCCGCTTGAAAAATTCCGCCCTGCGAACAATGCTGGCGTAATCGTATCAGGATCTTGAACGATGACCGGCGGCTCCAACACCTTCAATGCATTCCTCGGCTACAGCCAAGTGCCTGTTCCCAATGCACAATCCGGCCCCCTTGCGCGGCTCGCGCTGGCCGTAAAGGATATCTTCGACGTCGCCGGCTACAGGACCGGCTGCGGCAATCCTGACAAATTCGCGGAGGCCCAGCCGGCGACACGAACGGCGCCGGCAGTGCAGACGCTTCTCGATGCCGGGGCGCGATTCGTCGGCAAGACACAGACCGACGAACTGGCCTTTTCGCTGATGGGTCTCAATGCGCATTTTCCGAGCCCTGTGAACGCCGCCGCTCCCGACCGGGTGACGGGCGGCTCGTCCTCCGGCTCGGCCGCCGCAGTCGCCGCCCAGCTCGCCTCGATTGCCGTGGGTTCGGACACCGGCGGCTCTATTCGCGCGCCTGCCAGCTTCTGCGGGCTGATCGGCCTGCGCACGACGCATGGCCGGATCTCCCTGGAGGGCGCCATGCCGCTCGCACCCAGCTTCGACACCTTCGGTTGGTTCGCCGAAGACATTGAAGTCTACGAAGCCGTCGGCAAGCTGCTGCTCGGTCGCGATCCCGTGCGCGCATCCCTTGCGCGAACACTCGCCTTGCCCGACCAGGAAGCGCTTCTCGCCGGCCCGGAGGAGAGCGCCGAATACGGACGAATGAGAACCCTGGCCGGACCCATCAGGGAAATCGCCTGGCCTTTCACCTCGACGGTGGACGAGCTTTATTGGTGTTTCCGCCATATCCAGTCGTACGAGGCCTGGGCGGCGCATGGCGCATGGATATCGGCGGCTGACCGTCGTCTGGGACCCGGCGTCAAGGAACGCTTCGAGTTCGGCGCAGGCATAGAAGAGAAGACGGTCAAGGCCGAGACGGTGCGCCGGCTGGTCTTCCGCGCCGAGTTGGAGGCCCTGCTCGGAACGGATGGTGTGCTCGTCCTGCCGACCGTCCCCGGAGCCGCCCCCCTCAAGGCATCGAGTTTCGCGACGACACAGGCCTATCGCGAGCAGGCTCTGCGGCTGCTTTGTCTTTCGGGCCTCTCCGGCTTCCCGCAGATCACCCTGCCGCTGGGCAGGGTCGAGGGCGCGCCTTTCGGATTGTCGCTGCTCGGCCCTGCCGGCAGCGACATCGCGCTGATTCGCCTCGGCAGAAAACTCCTCGACAAGGCAAGAGGCGGCTGAATTTCGCATGGATACATTGACCCGGATGCGCGCCTTCATCGACGTGGTCGAGGCCGAGGGCTTCTCGGCTGCGGCACGCAAGATCGGCCGCTCCAAAGCGTTGCTGTCGAAATATGTGCGCGAACTGGAAGACGAACTCGGCGCGCTGCTTCTCAACCGTACGACCCGGCAATTCTCGCTGACCGAGGCCGGCCATACCTATTACCGCCGCGCCTCCGAAATCCTGCGCGAGATCGATACGCTGGCCGACGCGGTTCGTGAATCCTCGGGCGACGTACGGGGCCGCATCAAGCTCTCGGCGCCGCGCACCTTCGCCGATGCGCCGATCGGCCAGTCGCTGATCGATTTCGCCAAGGAACATCCCGATATCGTGCTGGAGATCGACCTCGACGACCGCTTCGTCGATCTGGTCGAGGAAGGTTTCGACCTGGCGATCCGCATCTCGCGACTGGAGAACTCATCGCTGATCGCACGGCGGCTGGCGCCGTTCTCGGTGGTGGTGTGCGCGTCGCCCGAACTGCTCGAGAAGCACGGCGTGCCGAAGCGTCCGCAGGATCTCGCCACCCTGCCCTGCATCATCGACACCAATGGTCGCTGGCTCTCCAACTGGCCGTTCAAGACTGAAGTGGGAGAAACCTTCAGCGTTTCGGTTTCGGGTCCCATCGAGGTGAACAGCCCGCTCGCGGCGCGCGCTGCCGCGCTCGCCGGCCTCGGTTTCACCATTCTGCCCGATTTCATCGCCGCCCCCGAGGTCGAGGCGGGCCGGCTGGTGACCGTGCTGCACGACCGCATCTTAAGCGGCGGCGGCATCTTCGCCGTCTATCCGCATCGCCGATACCTGCCGGCCAAGGTACGGGTATTCGTCGACTTCCTCGTCCAGTGGTTCAAGAACCGCGAACAGATGTGATCATCCGTCATGGAGCGGTCCCAATTTCGCCGGTTTTGTGCTCACTGTGGCAACTCCAATCCCCGGGGACAAAAATCGGCATGCGACTGAGAGGACGAAGAGCGATTCCGGCTGCGGCCCTTGTCGCACTCCTGACGTCGACCGCGCCGGCGCTCGTCCATCCCCATGTCTTCGCCGAAGCGCGGCTCGATGTCGTGCTCAATCCCGACCGGACCGTGAAGTCGCTCCGCCATCTCTGGCGCTTCGACGACGTCTTCTCCAGCACTGTGCTGATGGAGTTCGACAAGAACGCCGATCTCAAGCTCGACGAGGCGGAGTTGCAGGAGATCGCCGATACGATCCACTCCTCGCTCGCCGAATACAACTACTTCCAGGTGGTGACGCTCGACGGCAAGGACGTCGCCATGAAGCCGCCGCCGGCCCTGATGGTCAATTACGAGCACGACCAGCTGATCGTGCTGTTCGAGACCGAACCGAAGGACCCGCTGAAGCTCATCGGCAAGATCGATTTCGGCGTCTATGATCCGACCTTCTACACCGCGATCGATTTCACCGAAGACACCAACATGACGGTCGCCGACCTGCCCGCCGGCTGCAGCCACTCGGTGATCAGGCCAGACCCCGACGAGGCGCTCGCCCAGAACCAGGCGACGCTGACCGAACAGTTCTTCAATGATCCGGCCGGCACCGATATGTCGAAGATCTTCGCGACCAAGCTGGAACTGAACTGCCAAGGATAGGCCCCGTGATGAAGACGAGCATCCGCACGATTTTCACGATCATCGCCGCCGCCTATGTCTTCGGCCATTTCGCAGATCTCGCTTATGCCCAGAGCTCGCTCGGCATCGGCGCGAACGAGGCCACACTGCCCTCGACTGGGTTGTTCGCCGGCTTCATCAACTGGATCAACGTTCAGCAGCAGGGCTTCTACCGCGCGCTCACCGGCGCGCTGAAGGCGATGCGTCAGGACGGCAGCCAGCTCTGGCTCCTGGTCGGCCTGTCATTCGTCTACGGCATCTTCCATGCGGCAGGCCCAGGCCACGGCAAGGCGGTGATCTCGTCCTACATGCTGGCGAACGAAGTGGCGCTCAGGCGCGGCATCATGCTCTCTTTCGTCTCGGCATTCCTTCAGGCCATCACCGCTATCGTCGTCATGGCGTTGCTCTTCCTGGTGCTGCGCGGAACCGCGATCTCGATGACCAAGGCGACCTGGACGCTTGAGGTCGCGAGCTATGCGCTGATTTCCGTCTTCGGGGCCTGGCTGCTTTGGCGCAAGGCCGGACCACGCGTAGCCTCGCTCTTCGGCAGAGCACCGGCGCATAGCCTCTCGGCCGCTCACGCGCATGCACATGCCGGCCATCATGCCCACGGGCATGATCACGATCATTCCCGATGCGGCCACGACCACCATGGTCATGATCATGATGACCACCATCACCATGACCACGGTCATCATCACAGTCATGCCCACGCCCACAGTCATGGGCCAGGCGAAGTCTGCGCGACCTGCGGACATTCGCACGCGCCCGACCCGGCGCTGCTTGGCGGCGACCGCTTCAGCTGGAAGACAGCGTGGTCGGCTGTGGCGGCTGTCGGCATAAGGCCCTGCTCCGGCGCGCTGATCGTGCTGACCTTCGCCTTCCTCAACGGCCTGTGGGCCGGCGGCATTCTCTCCGTCTTCGCCATGGCGCTCGGAACCGCACTGACGGTTTCCGTTCTCGCCACCCTCGCCGTGACGGCCAAGAACTGGGCCGTAGCAGCCGCCGGCGACGGACGCGCCGGCAACCGCATCCATGCCGCGATCGAGATCGGCGGTGCGGCGATGGTAATGCTTCTGGGCCTAACTCTGCTGACGGCCAGCCTCTCAGCGTAGGCCGTCGCCGATCACAAGGGTATAGCACAAAAGCTCTGGATGAACGTCACCCCGCAGAATCGAGGGATCGCACCCGCGCTTTGTTGCGCCTGAGTTCTACATCGAGCGCTCGTCCCTTCGGCATCAGGCTGTATTCCAGGTGCAGAAAGCAGCGACATGGCGCCGAAGTTTCACCGAGGTGCCGCCGATCCGGAACGCATCGTCGAGTGGTTCATGGTGGAATCCTGGGCCTGGGATCTGCGGCGGCACAAACGGGTTTCGAACACCGTCGCCGACCTGCAGGCGCTTTACTTGTATTCCACCAGGGACCAGCCCAGCCACAAGTCTCGCATCATCTGGCGTTGCAGACGAAACGGTCAGGCTGGTGAATCCATCGCGCCGCGTCGCAAGGACGACATTGACGTGGTCGATGTTGCGCGAGCTTAATGTCTATCGGTGGTCTCAAAGGAGCTTTCTCATGGGTACGATTACGACCAAGGACGGAACCGAGATCTTCTACAAGGACTGGGGCACGGGAAAGCCGCTCGTGTTCCATCACGGCTGGCCGCTGAGCGCCGACGACTGGGACAACCAGATGCTCTTCTTCCTGCACAAAGGCTATCGCGTCATAGCCCATGACCGGCGTGGACATGGGCGCTCCACCCAGACCGCGACGGGCAATGAAATGGATACCTATGCGGCCGACGTCGCCGCGCTCGCGACGGCTCTCGACCTGAAGGGCGCCGTGCATATCGGCCACTCCACCGGCGGCGGCGAGGTCGCTCACTACGTCGCCCGCGCCGAGCCGGGTCGCGTCGCCAAGGCCGTGCTGATCGGCGCGGTGCCGCCGATCATGGTGAAATCGGACAGCAATCCCGGCGGCCTGCCGATCGAGGTTTTCGACGGGTTCCGCAACGCGTTGGTGGCCAATCGGGCGCAGTTCTACATGGACGTTCCGGCCGGCCCCTTCTATGGCTTCAACCGTCCGGGCGCCACGGTGTCCCAGGGCGTCGTCGACAATTGGTGGCGGCAGGGCATGATGGGCGGCGCCAAGGCGCATTACGACTGCATCAAGGCCTTTTCGGAGACCGATTTCACCGAGGACCTGAAGAAGATCGCGGTACCGGTATTGGTGATGCATGGCGACGACGACCAGATCGTGCCCATCGCCGATTCCGCGCTGCTCGCGGTGAAGTTGCTGAAGCACGGCACGCTGAAGGTCTACAAGGGGCTGCCGCACGGCATGTGCACAACCCATCCCGATATCATCAACGCCGACCTGCTTGAATTCATCAAGGGATAGGGCCTCTTCCCCGGGCGCGGACACCAATGGCAATCCGCGCCCGCCTTCATGCATGGCAGCACCCCGTATGTTTCGTCCTCGACCGGATCATCTCGTAGGGCCGCCTTGCGATGGAATCGGCCTTGGATATTCTCTCGGCCGCAACAGCTGTCTGCCGGTGTGGAGGCCGTAATGAACGAGGGTGAAATCGTAGAATACGCGCAAAATCTATACGCGGCGTATTGCCTGCTGATCCTGGAGAACGAGGGATATGTGCATGACCCGGAGGCGCACAATCTCTGCTCCGCCATCGTCAAGAACAACAGTGGGACCTACGAGTTTCTCAGCTACTCCAATGTCAGCGGCCTATCCCAAAAGGTCCGCCTCTACGTCCAGGGCTCGTTGATCCCCAGCACGCCGGTTACGAATCCGCTTATCGCGCGCGGTGGGATGCAGGATCTGCACACCGAAGTCAGGTTGATCAACTATCTGTACTCGATCGGACTCCTGAGCCAGCCGGGCGTGGTCTACTTCTTCTCCACCAGAAGTGTGTGCAAGACCTGTGCCCAGGCGATCGCTACGGCTCAACAAGCTTGCGCCAAGCACGTTGCATTCATGCCCTGCGAGTTGAAGGCCGAAGACGGGCTGGACACGATAGAGAAGGTGCACATGTTTCTGGCCAAGAAAGGCACCTTGGGCGCCATTCGCGACAGCACCAGCGAGCACGGTCAGTTCCACATCGGCATGAACTGAGCCAAGTTGCGGGCATGTGCGGAAATGCAACCCGGCTCAACCGGGTAGAGCGCCCCCTAGTTCGTCCTCTACATAGACCCGGATGATATCGTCGAAGCTCTGTTCGGAGGCAAATCCGAGGTCGCGTGCGCGATTTGCCGCGAAACGCGTCGGCCAGTTCTGGACGATCGCCCAGATGACTGCATCGGGCTCCTCGCGGATCAGTGCGGCGACACGATCGCCCGCCACGCGGCGCAGTGCCTCTATCTGCTCGCCGACGCTCACCGCAACGCCGGGCATGGTGAGATTGCGGCGTGGCCCGACGCGCGCTCCGTCGATCCCCGCGGCATGGATGAGGAAGTTCACCGCCGAGCGGGGGCTGGCATGGGTATGGACGACCGATCGCGGCACCGGCAGCTGGGCGGGAAGTCCGTTAAGCGGCTCCCGGATGATGCCGGAGAAGAAGCCGGAGGCGGCCTTGTTCGGCTTGCCCGGACGTACGCAGATGGTCGGCAGTCGGATGCCTATGCCGTCGAAGAAGTCGCGGCGCGTATAGTCGGCGAGCAGCGCCTCGCCGATCAGCTTCTGCGTACCGTAGGAGGTGAGCGGCGTCGGATGGAATTCGTCGGGGATGACGTCGGGAAACGGCGCGCCGAAGACGGCGATAGAAGAGGTGAAGACCACGCGCGGCCTGTTGCCGCTTTCGCGCAGCGCGTCGAACAGCAAGCGGGTTCCGTCGAGATTGACCCTATAACCGAGCTCGAAATTTGCTTCTGCCTCGCCCGACACGATACCGGCAAGGTGAAAGACGACATCGGGCCGCTTCACCGCCAGGCCCGCTACGGCTCCCGGCGCCGCGAGATCGCCGGCATGGGTAACGACGTCGACGCCATCTGCCTCAGGCCGGTCCGGCAAAATGATGTCGTGCAGGTCGAGCGCCTCGATGCGCCGGCCGGCGAGCGATCCGTCCCGGATCAGGCGGTGCGTCAGCTTGCGGCCGACCATTCCGGCCGCTCCCGTTATCAGAACCCGCATGTCAGTTCTCCCCGCGCCGCTGCGCGCGTCCCCTCAGCCAGAAGATCAGAAAGAATGCGGCCACGAAAAGCACGGCCACCACGCCGGCCGCGGCAGTGGACATCTTCCCCACTGCCAGCATGATGGTGGGCATGAAGTAGGCGACGAGGCCAAAGCCGATCATGATGACGGCTGCGGCGATGGCCGAATTGCGGTTGCTGCTCTGCACGGCCCTTCCTTTCAGTCCTT
>VFQN01005104.1_pt1 | contig 15282 bp, 13 predicted proteins | sample 3512371 | NCBI WGS metagenome assembly VFQN01 (sample SAMN10412370, study PRJNA504923) | tailings metagenome | isolation source: Replicate 2 from Balatoc abandoned mine | place: Philippines: Itogon, Benguet | collected 2017-08-28
AGGTCGACGACAGCCCGCGCTACGGCGGCTGGGGCCAGTTCGAAACGCAGGGCGGTGTTCGCCGCTGGCGCTCGAGCTGGACGTGGCGCCCGCTCGCGCGTCGGGACGCGGTGCGCAATCCGGTTTATGATCGCTATCTGTCGATCAACCGCCACCAGCCCTCGCCCGACGGCTGGGTCCACTGGCAGGACAATACCAAGATGGGGACGAAGGACGGCAAGCTGGTCCCGATCGTCCAGGAATATGTCCTCAACACCTACATAAAATACGACCAATATGACGTGAAGGCCGCTGACGATTATTGGGCCGCGACCAAGGACTATTGGGCGGCGGTGCGCGCCGAATGGGACCGCGTCGCGGCGGCCAAGGGCGGTATCGCGATCAACGAAAAAGCCGACACCGGCACCGTGATCAGCGGTCGCCTGCTCGAAATCGCCGACGAGGTTCAGGAAAAGAAGCTGACCACGGCGAAAGCCATTAGCGAAGCGAAGAATCTGATCGAAGCCAATACGCGAACGCTCTGACGACCTTCACCATGTGAAGCCCGCAACTCGGGGCGGTCCGAATGGGCCGCCCCATATTTGCTTCACGCTTTTGCTTGGGCGCCCTCGACGCTCCAGATCCCCGCGCCGCGCGTCGCGATGAACAGGAATATGAAGCAGTAGAGCGCGATCGTTTCGCCGCCATTGGCGATCGGGAAGGGGCTTTGCAGCCCGTGCGCGACCCAATAGCCGACCGCCGACATGCCGCTGGCGATGAAAGCCGCGGGGCGGGTGAACAGGCCGATGACGATCAGCGCCCCCGCGATCAGTTCGATCGCGCCGGCAGCGTACAGCATCGGATTGAGTGGATAGGGGAAATCAGTCGGGAAGTTGAAGAATTTCTGGACGCCATGCGCCATGAACAACAGACCCGCGATGATGCGCAGCAGCGCATAGGCCTGTTCGCCGAAACCATCGAGAAACTTCATGATTGGACCCCTCCTCATCATTGTCGAGGTGAGCAGGCTACCGGATTTTTTCGCAAGCACGCAGAATTTTTTCGTGCGCCATGTCACATCTGCCGATCCTGCCTCGTCATGTCCGTACAACCCCTGGAAGGAGACATGACATGACCCGCGTAACCGATCCCTTCGCCGCCGCCCCGCAGCTGATGAAACAGTGGATGGGCCTGTCGCTCGCGGCGCAGGACAGCCTTGAAAAAAGCCTGATCGAGCTGGTCAAGCTCCGCGCGTCGATCGTCAACGGCTGCGCCAATTGCATCAACATGCACAGCATCGAGGCGCGCGCCGCGGGCGAAACCGAGCAACGGCTCCATCTGCTCGCCGCGTGGCAGGAGGCGCCGGTCTATACGCCCCGCGAACGCGCCGCGCTGGCGTGGACCGACGCCTTGACCCGCCTGTCCGCCGGTCACACACAGCAGGCCGCGAAAGAAGGACTCGAAGCGCATTTCACGCCGGAGGAACAGGTGAACCTTACCCTGATGATCAACGTCATCAATGGCTGGAACCGCCTCGCGGTGGGTTTCGACCTTTGGTACGACATGCCGACGACCAAGGCGGCCTGATGACCGCGCAGGGCTCGCAGGATGCAGCGGACGCGGCGGTCAGTTTCGACCCGCTGCGCCCGCTCCTCACCCGCGTTGCGTACCGTATGCTCGGCTCGGTCGCCGATGCCGAGGATGTCGTGCAGGATGCCTTCCTCCGCTGGCTTGGTACCGACCGCAGCGTCGTGCGCGAGCCCGCGGCCTTCCTTCGCCGCACCGTGACGCGGCTCTGCCTCGACCAACTCAAATCGGCGCGGAGCAGGCGCGAGACCTATATCGGTCCGTGGCTGCCCGATCCGATGGTCGGGGAGGAGGAGGAAGACGATGTCACGCTTCCGCTGATGCTCGCGCTCGAACGGCTCTCCCCCCTCGAGCGCGCCGCCTTCCTCCTCCACGATGTTTTCGGGGTTGGTTTCGACGAGGTGGCGAAAACGATCGACCGCGATCCCGGCGCGACGCGCCAGCTTGCAGCGCGCGCCCGCGCGCATGTCCGCGACGCGCGCCCGCGCTACAAGCTGGAGAAGCAGCGCGGGCTGGAAATCGCCAACGCCTTTTTCGAAGCGTCGCGCAGCGGCGATATGGCGGCACTCGGCGCGATACTTGCCGCCGACGTCGGCATGTGGGCCGACGGCGGCGGCAAGCGCCCCGCCGCCGCGATCCCGATCCTTGGCAAGGCGCTGGTGATGAAGGTGCACCGCAGCGTCGCGGTGCTGCTGCGCAAATATGGCTCGACGCTGGTCCACACCGGCCTGATCAACGGCCTGCCAGGGTTCGTCACGCGCGAGGCCGACGGCGAGCTGCAAACGACGGCGCTCGAGATCGAGGACGGCAAGGTTGTTGGGATCTATGTGATGCGCAACCCCGACAAGCTCAAACATATGCATTGAGCCGTTGCGCCGCACCGCCGTTCCAATATGAACGGACCTCGGGCCGTTGGTCTGAGGGGGAATTATGCGTTGTACGACAATGTGGCTTTGGGCGGCCGCGATCGCAATCACCGTCACCGCGGCGGCGCAGTCAGACCCGCTGGCGGCGATTCAGGGCGACTGGCTCGACGACAATCCGAAGAAAACAAAGCTGCGCGTCGAGGGCGACAAGGTCATCTTGCTCGAACCCGGCCCTTTCCTGCGGTCAAAGGGCAACCAACCTGGCGCGGTGGTGGTGACGGGTTTGCGCTTCATTGAACGCAAGACCGGTGGCATGTCCAAGGCGACCGACACCTTTCGCGGCACCTGCTTTGTTCGCGGGCAAACCGGAACCGGGGTCGAGGCACTGACAAAGCCGGCTTGCGATGTCTTCGTCCGTTGGCCCTATGAGGCCAGCCATCAGGCTGCGCTCGACGTGACCTTCGTTGGTGCATCCGGCTATCGCTCGAGCGGGACGAAGCCGGACCCAGCGCCGTCGCGGACCGCCACCGAAAAGGCCGGCGCCGCCGCACCTGCCGTACCCACCTGTTCGCGCGCCGATGTCGAGGGCGACTGGCGGCGCAGTGACGGCGCGAACGTGCCGATCGTCGGAGTTCATGTCTTCAAGAACGGCCCCGGCGGCAACGCGCTGCTGTTCAACCATCCCGAGGGCTGGTGGCCCAAGGGGCAGACCAAATTCACCGGCATCTATCGCGAGGGCGGCGACCGCAGCTGCAAGCTCAGGGCGACCTGTGCGACCTACGACCGCACGGCAAGCGGCACTGTCGTCCGCCGCGAGCGCGCCTGCACGCTGACGATCGACCCGGTGAAAAAGCGCATGACCGAAAGCGGCTCGAGCCTGTTTTACACGCGCGAAGGGGCAGCGAAGGCGCCAGTTGCCAAGCCCGATACCGCGGTAACTGCGGCCCCGAAAGCACCATCGGCCGAGGAGCAGGCGGCGACCAGCGCGCTCAATGCGCAGCAGGCGGAAACCGCGAAGCGGGAGATCGCCGAATATGAAGCGCAGAAAAAGCGGATTGCAGACGAACAAGCGGCGAAAGAGGCTGCGTATCGCAAGGCGCTGGCCGACCGCGAGGCGCTGATCGCCGAAAATGAGCGCAAGGCCAGGGAGGCCTATACGAAATGGGAGGCCGCCGCCGCCGCGTGCCGCGCGGGCGACCAAAGCCAATGTGCGCCGCAGCCGAAGCCTTGATCGTTCAAAAAACGCTGTTCCTGCCCATCGGAACCGGGTAGCCGACCGCGATGATGCCGATTGTCGAAACAGCGGGGCCATTCCTGCCCGCAACCGCGGGGTCGCAAGCGGGGCAGTGTTGCAGAATGCTGCGAACCGACAGGATCGGGCCGTGCTAGTTGTCGAGACCCATGAGGCGACGCCCTGGCCCGATCCGCTCGATTGGGAAACGCGCGCCGCGGAAGCGGTGGCCGCGGCACTGGCGCTGACGCCGTACGCGGCGCTGGCCAATGCGGCCCCGCTGGTCGAGGTCGCGGTGCGGCTTTCCGACGATGCCGAAGTCCAGACGCTCAACCGCGATTTTCGCGGCAAGGACAAGCCGACCAACGTGCTGTCCTTTCCGCAGGTTCAGGCCGACCTGCTCGAAGGTTTGGCGAACAGCGACGACGGCGAAATCCTGCTCGGCGACATCGTGCTCGCGCGCGAAACCTGCGCGCGCGAGGCCGAAGAAAAGGGGATTTCGATTGCCAATCATGCGACGCATCTGATCGTCCACGGGACCCTGCATCTGCTTGGCTATGATCATGGCGATGATGCGAGCGCCGGGGCAATGGAGGCCTTGGAAGTGAAAGCGCTTGCATCGCTGGGCATCGCCAATCCATATGCGGATCAGGATTAACAGAGGAACCGCGACCTATATGCCCGACGACCAGGGATCTTCCAGCCGATCGGAAGAGGACAGTAGATCCGGCCTGTGGGCCGGGCTGCGGACATTGCTGTTCGGTGGCGACAAGGAACCGTCGCTGCGCGAACAGATCGAAGAGGTCATCGACGAGGCCGAGGAAGAGGGGCACGACCGGCGCGGCAGCAATATCGTTGGCGATATGTCGCCGATCGAGCGCAAGATGCTGCGCAACCTGCTCCATTTTGGCGAACAGACGGTCGACGATGTCGCGGTCCCGCGCGCCGACATCATCGCGATCCCCGAAAGCGCGAGCTTCGCCGAAATCGTCGCGCAATTTGCCGAGGCGGGGCATAGCCGCCTGCCGGTGTACCGCGAAAATCTGGACGAGGTGGTCGGGATGATCCACGTCAAGGATGTGTTCGCGGTGCTCGCCGAGGGACGCCCGCCGCCACCGCTGCTCGACCTGATCCGCCAGCCGCTCTATGTTCCGCAATCGATGGGCGTGCTTGACCTGCTCGCCGAAATGCGCGCAAAACGCACCCATCTGGCGATCGTCATCGACGAATATTCGGGGACCGAAGGGCTGCTCACGATCGAGGATCTGGTCGAAGAAATCGTCGGTGAGATCGAGGATGAGCATGACGACGAACCGACGGCGCTGTTCGTCCCGGGCGACGACGGCTGCTGGGACGCCGATGCGCGCGCCGAGCTCGACGACGTCGGCGAAGCGATCGACCCGCGGCTTGCGGAGATCGAGGAAGATGTCGATACGCTCGGCGGGCTCGCCGCGGTGCTCGCCGGCCATGTTCCCGAGGTCGGAGAAATGCTCGTCCATCCGAGCGGCTGGCGCATCGAGGTGACCGAGGCCGACGAACGGCGTGTCCATCGCCTGCGGCTGCACCCGCCGGTCGAGGTCGATCTGGAAGCGCCGTTGGAACGCGGCGACGAGTTCTGACGGAATTGCCTTTGCCGGACTAAAGGATTAGGCGAGGCCGGATGGAAGTTTCCGACCTTCGCATCGCGCTGTTCAGCGGCAATTACAATATGACCGTCGATGGTGCGAACAAGGCGCTGAACCGCCTTGTCGGCTATCTGCTTGCGCAGGGCGCGGCGGTGCGCGTCTATTCGCCGACCGTCGCCAACCCCGATTTCGCGCCGACCGGCGATCTGGTCAGCGTGCCGTCCTTTGCGATTCCGGGGCGCAGCGAATATCGCATTCCGGTGACCTTTTCGTCGCGCGTCCGGCAGGACATCGCCGAATTTGCACCCAATATCCTTCATATCTCCAGCCCCGACCGCGTTTCGCGGCAGGCCGCGGCGTGGGCGCGCCGCCGCAAGCTGCCCGTCGCCTGTTCGGTTCACACGCGCTTTGAAACCTATTTCCGATACTATAATTTGTCGTTCCTCGAACCGGTGATCGTCGCCTGGCTGCGCAAGCTCTACCGCAAATGCGATGCGCTGATCGCACCGTCGGAAAGCTTTGCGCAGGTGCTGCGCGACCAGCGGATGAATTACGACATCGGCATCTGGACCCGCGGGGTCGAACAGGATGTGTTCAATCCCATGCGCCGCGACATCGAATGGCGCCGCGGGCTTGGCATCGACGATGATGTCCCGGTGATCGCTTTCCTTGGCCGACTGGTGATGGAAAAGGGGCTCGACGTGTTCGCCGACAGCATCGACGTGCTGGCGCGGCGCGGGGTGCCGCACAAGGTCGTCGTAATCGGCGAGGGACCCGCGGGCGAATGGTTCGAATCGCGACTGCCGAACGCCAGCTTCGTCGGCTTTCAGGGCGGCGAGAATCTCGCGCAGGCGCTGGCGTCGTGCGACATTTTCTTCAATCCGTCGGTCACCGAAACCTTTGGTAATGTGACGCTCGAGGCAATGGCGTGCGGGCTTCCCGTCGTCGCCGCGCGCGCCACGGGCAGCGCCAGCATCGTCAAGCATGGCCAGACGGGCTACCTCGTCGCGCCGGGGTCGATCACCGGCTTTGCCGATCATCTCCAGCGCTATTGCGCCGATCCCCGGCTGCGCGCCGACCATGGCGCGGCGGCGGTGAGCGAAAGCGGCGCCTATCAATGGGACGCAATCAACCGCGCGGTGGCCGACACCTATCTGCGGCTGATCCGCCAGAAACAGCGGCGCGGGGGCTGAGCGTCCGATGGCCGGAGATTTGTTCGGCGGCGAGACACCGGCCCGGCGCGATGCGAGCGCGGTCGGCCCGGTGCCGCTCGCCGAGCGGTTGCGCCCGCGCACGCTGGGTGACGTTGTCGGGCAGGAACATCTTACCGGCCTCGAGGGCACGATCGGTCGCATGGTCGCGGCGGGACAATTATCGTCGATCATCCTGTGGGGGCCGCCGGGCACCGGCAAGACGACGATCGCGCGATTGCTGGCCGAGGCGGTGGGGATACGCTTTGCCGCACTGTCGGCGGTCTTTTCGGGGGTTGCCGACCTTCGGACCGCCTTTGCCGATGCCGAAAAAATGGCCGCCGCGGGCAAGCGGACCCTGCTGTTCGTCGACGAGATTCACCGGTTCAATCGCGCGCAGCAGGACGGGTTCCTGCCCTATGTCGAGCGCGGTACGGTGGTGCTCGTCGGCGCGACGACCGAGAACCCCAGTTTTGCCTTGAACGCCGCGCTGCTGTCGCGCGCGCAGGTGCTGGTGCTGAACCGGCTGGGCGAAGATGCGCTTGGCCTGCTCGTCGCGCGCGCCGAGGCCGACGTTGGGCAGGCGCTGCCGGTTACCGACGAGGCGAAGGCTGCGCTGGTCGCGAGCGCCGACGGCGACGGACGCTTCCTGCTCAACCAGGTCGAGACTTTGTTCGCCGCCGCAATCTCCGAGCCGCTGGGGCCAAGCGAGCTGGCGCAGTTTCTGCATCGCCGCATGCCGGTTTATGACAAGGATCGCGACGGCCACTACAATCTGATTTCGGCGCTGCACAAGGCACTGCGCGGTTCCGACCCGCAGGCGTCGCTATACTATCTGGCGCGGATGCTGGTGGCGGGCGAGGAGCCGCTCTATGTGCTGCGGCGGCTGGTGCGCTTTGCCAGTGAGGACGTCGGCCTCGCCGATCCGCAGGCGCTGGTGCAATGCCTAGCCGCAAAGGATGCCTTTCAGTTTCTCGGCTCGCCCGAGGGCGAACTCGCGATCGTGCAGGCCTGCCTCTATCTTGCCACCGCGCCCAAATCGAATGCTGCCTATGCGGCGCAAAAGGCGGCCTTTGCGTCGGCGCGCGATACCGGATCGCTCGCGCCGCCCGCAAATATCCTCAACGCCCCGACCAAGCTGATGAAGGATCTCGGCTATGGCGCGGGCTATGCCTATGACCATGACGCCCCCGACGGCTTTTCAGGCGCCGATTACTGGCCCGAGGGCATGGGCGCGCAAACCTATTACCAGCCGACCGATCGCGGGTTCGAAAAGCGGATCGCGGAGCGCATCGCCTGGTGGGACGAACAGCGCCGGACACGAAGCGAGGGCTGATGCGGTCGGGCGCGCAAGTCCGCCATAGCTACGCCGATGATCCGCACTTACCTTTATTCGAATGGCGGATAACGCTCGAACGCGGGCAGGCTGTCCAGCTTTTCCATCCAGCCGATGCGTTCGGCGGTCTGGATCTGTACCTGCGCCGGGATCAGGCCGGGGTCGTCGAGCGTCGCCGACTGGACGTCGATCTGCCCCGGGAAGATCGCTTCGCTGGTATAGAACAGCCCGGTGCCGCATTCGCCGCAGAAATGGCGGCGCCCATGTTCGGACGACGCATAGATTTTGGGCGTCCCGCTGATCTCGATCTCGTCCTGCCCGACCAGCGCCCATCCGACCATCGGCGCGCCCGCGTGACGGCGGCAATCGCTGCAATGGCACAGCGCATGATGCTGGACGGTGGTGGTCATCGAATAACGGATCGCACCGCAATGGCACTGGCCGGTGGCGCGGGGGCTCGAATCGCTCATTATCGTCTCCCTGACTTGACGGGGAGAACATAACATAAACATCGGAGGTGGCGCAATTACCTCGCGCGTCAATCCCCCAGATCGACCTGATGTGCCTCGGCCCATGCCTGATACTGGCCGCGCGGGTTGGATGAGGGTTGTGCCAGGATCGCCGGCATGTCGGCGCGGAGCGCGGCGAGGTCGAGCGAGCGGATCATCGCCTTGACCGGGCCGACCCCCGCGGGGGTGATCGACAGGCGTTCGATACCGACGCCGAGCAGCGCCATGGCTTCGAGCGGCCGTCCGCCCATCTCGCCGCACACGCCAAGCGCGACCTTCGATCCCGACACCGTGCGGACGACGCGCGCCAGATAGCGCATGACGATCGGCGACAGCCAGTCGTAACGCTCGGCGAGGCGCGGGTGCGCGCGGTCGGCGGCGAACAGGAACTGGGTGAGGTCGTTGGTGCCGACCGACAGGAAATCGAGGTGCGGCAGCATCAGGTCGAGCGTTTCGAGCAGCCCCGGCACCTCGAGCATCGCGCCATAGCGGATCGCGACCGGAAGTTTCTTGTTGTGCTGCGCCAGCCACGCCCGCTGCCCGACGAACAGGTTGCGCGCGGCTTCATATTCCCACGGTTCGGACACCATGGGGAACATGACGTTGAGCGTGCGTCCGGCGGCCGCCTCCATGAGCGCCCGCGCCTGAACCTTGAGCAGCCCTTCGCGTTCGAGCGCCAGACGCAGCGCGCGCCAGCCCATCGCCGGATTTTCCTCGAGCGCGCCGTCGCCCACATTCATGTAGGGCAGCGCCTTGTCGCCGCCGATGTCGACGGTGCGAAAGATGACCGGCCGGTCGCCCGCGGCGTCGAGCACGTCGCGGTAGAGCCGCTGCTGGCGGTCGCGCGAGGGCAGGGTTGCCGACACCAGGAACTGGAATTCGGTACGAAACAGCCCGATACCGCGCGCGCCGGTCAGGTCGAGCGCGGCGACATCTTCGCGCAGGCCCGCATTGATCATCAATTCGATTGCGACGCCGTCCTTGGTGACGGCCGGCAGGTCGCGCAGCGAGGCAAGGTTGGCGCGGCGCTTCTGCGAAATCACCAGCTTGGCGTCGAAGGCATCCTGGACCGCCTGTGTCGGGCGGACATGCAGCGCGCCCGCCGCGGCATCGAGCAGCAGCAAGTCGCCCTCGCGGATCGAGGCGCGCACGTCGCTGACGCGGCCGATCACCGGCACCCCCATCGCGCGCGCCACGATGATGACGTGGGCGGTCAACGAGCCTTCTTCGAGTACCACGCCTTTCAGGCGGCGGCGGTCATATTCGAGCAGTTCGGCGGGGCCAAGGTTGCGCGCGATCAGGATCGAATCCTGGCGCAGGCCCATTTGCGCGGCGGTCCCCATCTGCCCCGACACGATGCGGATCAGCCGGTTCGACAGATCCTCCAGGTCGTGCATCCGGTCGCGCAGCAGCGGATCGTCGATCTGGCGCATCCGCATCCGGGTGCGTTGCTGGACGCGCTCGATCGCGGCTTCGGCAGTCAGGCCGCTGTCGATCGCTTCGTTGATGCGCCGCGACCAGCCTTCGTCATAGGCGAACATCTTGTAGGTCTCGATGACCTCTTCATGCTCGCCGCCGACCCCGAAATCGGCCTGGCTCGCCATGCGGTCGATCTGTTCGCGCATCTTGTCGAACGCGGCATAGACGCGGTGGCGCTCGGCCTCGGTATCTTCGGCGACGGTATGTTCGATCGTGATGCGCGGCTGATGGAACACCGCGACCCCGGCACCCATGCCGTCGACCAGCTTTTGGCCATTCAGACGCTGCGCCGACTGGTCGGCAGCGGCGGCGTCGATGCGCGCGGCGGTGTCAACAAGGTCGGCGTTGGTGATCAGTTCGGACAGCACCATCGCCACCGTCTGCAACGTCTCGATCTCGATATCGGCATAGCGGCGGGGGTCGGCGTGCTGGACGCAGAGGACGCCGACCGCGCGTTCGCGGCGGATGATCGGCACCCCGGCAAAGCTGTGGAACAATTCTTCGCCGGTTTCGGGGCGATAGGAAAAGTCGGGATGCGCCGCGGCTTCGTCGAGGTTCAGCGTTTCGATCTGCTCGGCGATCGTGCCGACGAGCCCTTCGCCGAGCCCCAGCCGCGTGACGTGCACCGCTTCCTGTTTCAGGCCGCGGGTGGCGTAAAGTTCGAGCGCGCCGTCGCGCAGCAGATAGATCGAGCAAACCTCGCTATCGAGGCATTCGCCGATGATCCCGACGACCTGGTTGAGCTTGCCCTGCGCGTTCGCGCGCGATGCCATGACCTCGTGCAGCCGCGTCAGGATGGTGCGGGCTGACTGGGCAGCGGACGAAGGCGGAGGCGGGGCGTTGGTCATTCGCCCCCTGCTAACAGATGGATGCGCCGAGCGCCATGACCCCCGCGCGCCGACGCGGCAAAACTATTCTTGGCGCCTGCCAAGCTTGCGTCAGTTGGTGCCGGTCGACGCAGGCCGCGGCGTAGCGGTCCCGACCGGCGTCATCGTCGTCGTCGAGCCGACGGGCGTCAGCGGTGCCGGGGCGCTCATGATCGGCGGCGGCGGCGCATATTTGGCATCCCACGCCGCGACGTCCGACTGGTAACGCGCATAGGCCTCGTAAAAGTCATGGAATGGCTGATCGAGCCGCACCAGATGCGCGGGCGACTGTTCGATCACCTGCGCGGTGGGGGTCGACGAAACCAGCTGTGCGATTTCATTGGCGCGGGCGCAGAATGCGCGCTGCGCGGGGGGCTGGGCAAAATAGTTGAACAGCTGCGTCGACAGCCGATCGCGCGCGGCGGTGCCGTTGGTCTTCGTTTCTTTGCCGAGCTGCGTGATCACATTTTTTTCGCTCGAGCGGATGATCTTGCCGTGCGTCTTGATGATGTTGTTATAGGCCGACACCAGCGTCGTTTCCTCGAGGCCGCGGCACCCGATCGCGGCGACGTTCAGCCCGATCTTGAGCTGCCAGAAGGCGCGGTCGCCGGTGACATTGCTGTTTGCCGTGACAAACCTGCCGTCGATGCCGCGACCGGGGAGAATCTGGGTCACCGACGCATTGCCCGGCGGCAGCGGCCGCGGCGGAACCACCACGACCACTGGCGGCGGGGGCGGCGGCGGGGGCGGCGGAGGCGGCGCTTTCGTACAAGCAGCAACGCTCGCGAGCAAAGCTGCGACGATAATCTTCCGCGACATATTCATGTTCCACTCCCCAACCGCGATACCATGCGGCGTCAACCCCGGGCGTGCAACGCGGCTTCGGCCTGTTGCACCAGAGATGCGACGATTTCCGCCACACTCTCTTCTTGGGATACCATACCGACAGATTGCCCTGCCATTAACGAACCATTTTCGACGTCGCCGTCGATCACCGCGCGGCGCAGCGCGCCCGCCCAATAATGCTCGATTTCCAGCTGCGCTTCCATCATGTCGACTTCGCCCGCGTCCAGCTTGTTGGCGACCTCGCGCTGCTTGGCGGTGAAGGCTTCGGTCCCGGCGTTTTTCAGCGCGCGGACCGGGATGACGGGCAGGCGCGGATCGATCTGGACGCTCGCGACCGCTTCGCGCGCCGATGCGCGGATAAACGCCTTCTTGAAATTGGGATGGGCAATGCTCTCGGTCGCGCAGACGAAGCGGGTGCCGAGCTGGACGCCCGATGCGCCCATTTCCAGATAGGCGGCGATCGCTTCGCCGCGGCCGATGCCCCCGGCGACAAAGATTGGCACCTCGTCCGCCAACGTCGGCAGGATTTCCTGTGCCAGCACGCTGGTCGACACCGGACCGATATGGCCGCCCGCCTCCATGCCTTCGATCACCAGCGCGTCGACGCCCGACCGGACCAGCTTTTTGGCGAGCGCCAATGTCGGCGCAAAGCAGATCACCTTGGCGCCCGACGCCTTGATCGCCTCCAGGCTGCCCTTGGGCGGCAACCCGCCCGCCAGCACGACATGGCCGACGCCATGCTTGGCGCAAATGTCGATCAGGTCGAACAATTGCGGGTGCATGGTGATCAGGTTGACGCCGAAGTTCCGCGTCGCCAGCGCCTTGGTCGCGGCGATTTCGGTGTCGAGCAGGTCGGGCGTCATCGCGCCGCAGGCGATCACCCCAAAGCCGCCCGCGTTGCTGATGGCGCTGACCAGATGGCGTTCGGAAACCCAGCTCATCGCGCCGCAGAGGATGGCATAATCGCTGCCGAGCAGGTCGGTCCCGCGCGCCATCAGTTCGTTCATTTTGCTCATTGAGGTTGCCTTTGCCAGCACTGGGACTCGCGCGCAATCCCTGGCGGCCACGGGGCAATCGGCCCGTCGTGTGCTGGAATCCGTTTGGCGCAGCAACCGAACCTTTCGGCGCAGAAAGCAAATCAATTATTGTCAACTAAAACACTTGGCATATGCTTGAGCGGCGAATCCATCAGGGAAAGGATTATTCATGCGTTCACCCACGGAGACCGACAAAGACGGATCCGAACAGACGCCTCGCGCGGTGCAGACCGTGCTCGATGCGCTTCAGAAACTGAAATTTGGTGCCATCCAGCTGACCGTTCACGAAGGTCGTCTGGTGCAGGTCGATGTGACCGAACGGCACCGCTACCCCAACTGAACTTTCAAAATCTCCCAAGGGGGCTCTCCCCTCATCCTGCCGCAGACCGGACCACCGGATGTGGCAATTTCTTTGCAACAGGAAATTGTCATGACCGCAAAATATCCGTCCGCCCGCCGCCGCGCGCAGGCCTCGTCGCTCACCATTTCGCTTCTTCTGGCCATCGGAGCCACGCCCGCCGCGGCTGAGGAGCTGTCCGCAGCCAAGGGCGCGGAAGAGGGCGCGCCAGCCACCGCGCAGATCGACGATGACGTCAGCCGCGGCGACATCATCATCGTCACAGCGCGCCGCCGTCAGGAAACCGCGCAAGAGGTGCCGGTCGCGATTTCGGTCATCCGCGGCGATTCGATCGAGGCGACGGGCAACTTCAACGTCGTAAAGCTGCAACAGCTCGCCCCGACGCTCCAGGTCTATACGACGAACCCGCGCAACACTTCGGTCAACATCCGCGGCATCGGCGTGCCGTACGGCCTGACCAGCGACGGGTTCGAACAGGGCGTCGGCATCTATGTCGACGACGTCTATAATTCGCGCGTCGCCGCCGCGACCTTCGACTTTCTCGACGTCGATCAGGTCGAGGTGCTGCGCGGGCCGCAGGGGACGCTCTATGGCAAGAATACCACCGCGGGCGCGATCAACATCACGACCAACCAGCCCACCTTCGATTTTGACGGGCGCGCCGAAGTCAGCGTTGGTAACCTCAACTACCGACAGGCGAAAGCCGCCGTGTCGGGGCCGCTGACCGACAAGATCGCCGCGCGCATCGCGATCGCCGCGACCAGCCGCCGCGGCACGCTGTTCAACACGCGCACCGATCGCTGGATCAACGAACAGGACAATCTGGGCCTGCGCGGCCAGCTGCTGTTCCAGCCGAACGACGATCTGTCGATCACGCTGGCTGCCGATTACAGCAAGCAGGATCCCGAATGCTGCGGCACCGCCTTCGTCCGCGTCGGGCCGACGCAGCGGGCGCTGAACCGGCAGTATGACGCGATCATCGCGCGGCTCCAGGCGGCCAACCCCGGCTATAATTACACGGTTCCCAGCCGCAATGTGTACGACCGGCTGACCGACATCGATGCCAGCCTGAATGCCGGCAACAAGATTGGCGGCGCATCGCTGCGCGTCAAATGGGACGTCGGGCCGGGGACGTTGACGTCGATCACCGCGTGGCGCTTCTGGGACTGGCTACCGGAGAATGACCGCGATTTCACCGGCGCTTCGGTCGTGGCGCGGTCGCAAAATCCGTCGCAGCAGGACCAGTATAGCCAGGAATTCCGCTACAATTACGAGGGCGACCGGGTCGATTTCGTCGTCGGTCTGTTCGGGTTCAAGCAGCGTATCGATACGCAGGGGACCGAGCAGCAGGGCATCGACGCTACGCGTTACAGCCTCGCGCCGTCGACCGACCCCAACAATGTCTATAACCGGCCCGAGGTGTTGAACGGCCTGACCGCCAGCAACACCCAGTTTTTGAAAGCCGACAGCGCGGCCCTCTATGGGCAGGTGAGTTACAAACTGACCCCCGAACTGACGATCCAGCCTGGCATCCGCATCAATTATGACAAGAAGCAGGGCTTTTATCAGCGCGTGGTGACCACCGGTGCGGGGCAGGTGATTGCCAGTTGCGCGCCTGCGGCCACGGCGGGCAATGCGGTGCTCACCGCCCAGTGCGGGGTTTACCAGCCGCAGCTGACCGAGCCGTCGGTCAGCGACTGGAATTTCAGCTATGACCTCAACATAAACTACAAGCTCGCGCCCGACGTGCTGGCCTATGCGACCTATGCCAAGAGCTTCAAGACGGTGGGGATCAACCAGAACGGCCTGCCGCTCGACACCAACAACCAGCCAGTACTGAGCGCCAGCACCGTTAAGCCGGAATCGGTCAATCATTATGAGATCGGGCTCAAGACGCAGTTCCTGAACCGTCTCGCGACCTTCAACCTCACCGCGTTCCGGACCGAGATCAAGAATTTCCAGGCGACGGTGAATGGTGGCCAGTTCGGGACGGTGCGCGGCTATCTGGCGAACGCCGAAAAAGTGGTGTCGCAGGGTATCGAGGCAGACTTAAAGATCCGCACCAGCGACCGGTTCACCGCTTATGCCAACGGCGCCTATACCGACGCCAAATATAGAAGCTTCACCAACGCGCCATGCCCGCCCGAACTGTCCGGCGGGACGTTCCAGCCGGCGAATGCGGCGCCCGATTATTCGCAGCCCGGCGTTCCGGGCGCGCTTAGCCCACGCCAGTGCGACATTTCGGGGGCCGACCTGCCCGGCGTGTCGAAATGGGCCTTTTCCTATGGCGCGGAAACCAACATTCCCGCCACATTGCTCGCGAAGGACGGCCAGGTCTATCTGGGCGTCGACGGCAATTATCGCTCGTTTTTT
>VFQN01005565.1_pt1 | contig 15280 bp, 12 predicted proteins | sample 3512371 | NCBI WGS metagenome assembly VFQN01 (sample SAMN10412370, study PRJNA504923) | tailings metagenome | isolation source: Replicate 2 from Balatoc abandoned mine | place: Philippines: Itogon, Benguet | collected 2017-08-28
GAAGGAGGTAGTACTAAACTTCCCGCTTAATTCGCTATTTACCGTGGCGACGTGCGTGATACGATAGATTCGGTCACCGTGTTTGTGAAATCTATCATAGGAATACAAATCCATAATGAATGCAATCAGCAACAAGCCGACCGACATACTAATGGCTAAGCCCACAATATTGATAAAAGAGAAGAGCTTGTTGCGCATCAAATTGCGACTAGAGGTTTTGAGGTAGCTTCCAAGCATGTCTTTGTTTTGAAAAAAAGGTAAATATTTATCTCAAATAATTCACAGCAAACTACAAGAGTATAATAAGCAGAATGAAAAAATGGGATAAATTGGTTAAAAAACGGGATGAATCTCAGGCTACGCGTTGTGTTGACTGCATTGATAGTTTGATTACACTTACATTAAAATATTTTTGAACATAAATTTTATGAATATTCGCCCTTATTGTGCTGCTGACAAAGAACGTCTCTTAGAAATATTAAGAGAAAATATTCCTCAGTATTTTGCCGTAAACGAAGAACAAGATTTCATTGATTATCTCAATCATCATCTGGAACAATACTATGTACTCGAAGTAGAAGGGATAATACAGGCATGTGGTGGTATTAACTTAGGCAAAGACGGTATTACGGCCGTTATATCGTGGGATGTGGTGGCACGTCAGAGTCAGGGCAAAGGCTATGGCAGAGCCTTGACCGCTTTTCGGATAGAAAGGATGAAAGAAATGGAAGGTATCAGTAGGGTATCGGTAAGAACGTCCCAATTGGTATACCAATTTTATGAGAAATTTGGGCTACAACTTCGCGAAGTGGTAAAAGACTATTGGAGCGAAGGTTTTGATTTATATCGTCTCGATTGTTGCCTAGACCAAACTACACTTTAGCGGTAAAAAATATACCATTCATCCTTGAAGTTCGTCGTTTCGTGGATACTTGTGGCTATGTAGTGATTGAATTTTAGTAGGTTTGAATCATCATAGCATCCGCAACATCATAGGAAATTTTATATTTGAACTGGGTAATGGTGAAAAGTCTTTGTCAATTGGCGGAGACTTTTTTTGTTTAAACAAATCCTAATTTCTGAAAAATCTCTTCTTCCGAAATTTCCTGTACTTCAAAAGGCTGGAGTGTACCGAGAGTTAGGGATTCGATAGAAATTCGAATCAGGCGAAGACAACGATGATTGACCGCTGACATCATTTTTCTGATTTGTCGAAATTTGCCTTCTGTAAGCGTAATTTCTAGCCACGTGCTAGGAATATGGTCGGGGTATTGCCACCCGCTTTCAAACAAATCGGCGGGTTTTTCAACTACGCTTACATGGCAGGGGGCAGTTTTATAAATGCCTTTTTCTCGGACTTTTATCAAAACCCCCTCGCGGATTTGGTGTAGTGCTTGGGGAGATATATTTTTATATACCTGAATGAGATAGGTGCGCTTGTGAGGGCGAGCACCTTTAAAAAGCAATTGGGTCATTTGCTTGTTGGTAGTCAAAATCAGGAGTCCTTCTGAGGTGCTGTCGAGGCGTCCAATACAATGAGTCCCAAGCGGAAAATCAAATTTCAAATCCCCCAACATCATTCCGCCTTCCGCGCCTATAAACTGTGAGTGCATGTTAAACGGCTTGTTGACAATAAAATACCGATGAGAAGAAGACATAAGAAAATGGAGTCAAGAAAGTGTAAAAATAGCGGTAAGTATTGAATGATAGCTGTAGATGCGTCACTGATTTTTTGCCATCTTTTTTTAAAAATTGATAGCTTTGTACCCAACATTTGATTTATTGATTTCTCATCCCAAACTCCTAAAGTTTATTCTTTTAATATGGCTTCATTTAAAATAGCAGGTGGTCGTCAAATGAAGGGCGAGATTACGCCTCAGGGCGCCAAAAACGAGGCATTGCAGATTTTGTGTGCGGTGTTGTTGACGAAAGAGCCTGTTACAATTCATAACATTCCTAATATTCGAGATGTAAATCAACTCATTGATTTGCTGGGAGATTTGGGCGTAAAGCGTACGCGATTGAGCGATAGTTCGATTCGGTTTGAGGCTTCGGATGTTCATCTTGAATTTATGGAAACCGAAATGTACCGACAAAAAGCGGCTGCATTGCGGGGGTCAGTAATGTTGTTGGGGCCGATGTTGGCACGTTTTAAAAAGGGGCGCATTCCACGTCCTGGAGGAGATAAAATCGGCCGCCGTAGATTGGATACGCACTTTTTAGGGTTTGAGCGATTGGGCGCAAAATTTGACTATGATCCAAACGACGGTGGTTTTTATCAGGTGGATGCCAGCCAATTGAAAGGGGTATATATGCTGCTGGATGAAGCCTCGGTAACCGGAACTGCCAATATCTTGATGGCTGCCGTAATGGCCGAAGGAATCACTACCATCTACAATGCCGCTTGTGAGCCTTACTTGCAGCAATTGTGTAAAATGCTTAACCGCATGGGCGCTAAAATCAGTGGTGTTGGCTCAAATCTACTTACCGTTGAGGGCGTAGCTGAGCTGAATGGCACGGAGCATACCATGCTGCCCGATATGATTGAAATTGGGTCGTTTATCGGAATGGCGGCCATGACTCAAAGCGAATTGACCATCAAAAACTGTTCGGTGCCTGATTTGGGAGTGATTCCGGGAGTGTTCCAAAAACTAGGCATTCAGATGGAGTTTAGAGGAGATGATATTTTTATACCTGCGCAAGACCGCTACGAAGTAGAGACTTTTATCGATGGCTCGATGCTTGTGGTAGCCGATGCCCCTTGGCCAGGGTTTACCCCCGATTTATTGAGTATTGTACTCGTGACGGCGATTCAGGCAAAAGGAACTGTACTGATTCACCAAAAAATGTTTGAAAGTCGCTTGTTTTTTGTGGATAAACTCATCGAAATGGGCGCGCAGATTATCCTCTGCGACCCGCACCGCGCTACCGTAGTGGGTCTCAATCGGGCTACTCAACTACGTGGTATCCGCATGACTTCGCCCGATATTAGAGCAGGGGTATCACTTTTGATAGCAGCGATGTCGGCCAAAGGGGTGAGTATTATTGATAATATCGAACAAATTGACCGTGGATACCAAAATATAGACACGCGTCTGAATGCCATTGGTGCCGAAATTGTGAGATTATAATATCCGTCGTAGGTGATGAAAACCCTGTCCTATTTAGTAGTATTTGTCTTTGTTTTTCTTATCCTAACAGGGTGTAAGAAAGAAGATGCCATCTTACCACTACACGCGATTGGTTTTGACGGTAAAACAATAATTGTAGCTCCTTCTTCGAAGGTAAGTATTAAATTCAATCAGCGCGTGACTTGGACTGTTTCGAGCGGAAGTGCCATTCAAGACTCCCAAGATTCATTGGTTTATACTGCGCCTGCTAGCGTTGGTGTGTATCGCATGACGGTAAAAAATGAGCGTGATTTAGGAGATAGTTTAGTCATAAAAATGGTGATTACGCCACGAGCGAGTATTCTGAAAGCATTACAGAAAGGCGGATATTCGTTGGTTTTTCGTCATGCGGCGGCTGATGTAGGAGCCGACCAATTTGCATCCACACAACCCAATTGGTGGAAATCATGCGATGCTAATTTAGCCCGTCAGCTCAATGACCAAGGCAAAAAAGACGCAGAAGCCATCGGAAAAGCCCTACATGTGTTGGAAATACCAGTAGGTAGGGTGTATACGAGTGAATATTGTCGGTGCTCGACGACAGCCGATTTGATGAATTTGGGAGTAGTTCCCCAACCGTCAAAAGACCTTACTTATTATGTGTATGATGAGGCCAATCGGTATACCAACACCTTGAAACTAGCCACAGAGCAGCCCATCGATGCCAACAATACCGTGCTGGTAATTCACGCTGGCTTTTCGACTATGCCAAGCCCCGCGCCCATGAATGGGCTGGGGTGGGGGGATGCGGCTATTTTTCAGCTAGTGGCGGGGCAGACGGCTCGTTATATTACTACAATCAAAGTAAATGAGCTGACGGAGTTAAGTAAATAGTGCTCAATTTTTTCATTTTTGTAAGCAAATAATTAGAACCCAATCATACGTACCAAATGGTACAAAATTTTTAAACAATGATACGCAAATTAATTCCCTTTTTTAGTCTCATTTGTGTGATTACTCAGGCACAAACAATCTCTCTTGATGACTTGAGTGCCTTCAAAAACCCCTCTTCCAATTGGTCGATTGTGGGAAATGCCGCCGCTGATTTGAATCAAAACAATGTCATGACTACTACTCCGGGCAAAGGTGTACTAGCGTGTATTCATCCAAGGGGTAAATATGGCCGTGAGTTTGATTTAATTTCTAACTTCGAACATGGTGATGCCGATGTGGAGGTTGAATTTATGATGGCCAAAGGCTCTAATTCGGGGATTTATCTTCAGGGGCGTTACGAAATCCAATTATTTGATAGTTGGGGTGTTAAGCAGCCTCACGTCCATGATTTGGGTGCTATTTATGAGCGTTGGGATGAAAGCCGCCCCAATGGCCAAAAAGGCTATGAAGGTTATATGCCACGCATGAACGCTAGCAAGGCACCAGGTCTTTGGCAAAAAATAAAAATTTCGTTTCAGGCCCCTCGTTTTGACGCCAATGGCAAAAAAATCGCTAACGCCAAAGTACTGAAAGTAGAATTGAATGGACAGCTAGTACAGGAAAACGTAGAATTGTCGGGAATTACTCGTGGGGGTATGGAAGGTGAAGTGGCAAAAGGCCCATTACTTATCCAAGGTGATCATGGAAGTGTGGCTTTCCGCAATTTGGTGGTAAAACAATACGGCACTCAAGTCCCTGCCTTGAAAGATATCAAATATACAGTATACGACGGGGTGATGATGGCGGAGCCTGATTATGCCAAAGTAAAGCCTGTTAAAGAAGGCACTGTTACCAAACTTGCCTATGATATGGCAGGTAAGCCCAATGGATATCTGATTCGTTTTGTGGGTAAAATTGTGATTCCGGTAGCGGGTGAATATCGTTTCCAAACGGTCAACAATGGCGGAAATGCTACCCTTCGCATCAACAATCAAGAGCTTATAAAATGGAAATGGTGGGAGGCGCAAGGCAAAGCGACGCTTCCGGCAGGTGAGCTTCCTTTTGAGTTTGTTTATAATAAAAACACCGATTGGGCCAAATCTTCGCTTGGATTCATGGTAGAAAGTGATTTCAACCGTGCCGTAGAGTTACATGCTTTAGGCTCTGTCAATATGAGCAATCCTACCAATCCTATTTTGGTAAAACCAGGCAGCGAGCCTACCGTACACCGTAGTTTTTTCAGTATCAATAATGAAAGCGTATCTCATGGTATATCAGTGGGAGAGCCTACGGGTATTCATTATGCTATCAATCTCGAAAAAGGAGCCTTGGCTCGCGTGTGGAAAGGAGACTTTTTGGATGTAACTCCCATGTGGAACGACCGTGGTAATGGTATGAGTATTCCACAAGGAAGTGTACTTAATCTAAACAATCAACCTACTTTGGCACTTCTTTCGAGCGACCAAGCCCCTTGGCCTACAGCCTATGGTGAGGCCGATGGCTTCCGTCAAAGAGGATATGACATAGATGCGGCTGGCCGTCCTACTTTCAAATATGATTTGGCGGGTATCAAAGTCGAAGACCAAATTCGTCCTGATGCAGAGAGTAAGTTTTTTACGCGTGAGCTTCGATTGACAGGCACCATCCCTGCCACGCTCAAATGCCGCCTTGCTACGGGTAAAGAAATCATAAAAATCAATGACAATACCTTTGCTGTGGATAAAAGTTACTATATTCAGGCTGACGGAGCGGCCGTAAGAAGTATCGGTGGTGAACAAGAGTTGATAGCGCCCGCATCGTCGAAGATTACTTATTCGCTGATGTGGTAACTAAACTCAACCCATGAAATATCGCTACCGTGCCCTAACTTTTTTGTTTGCGCTTTCGATTATCACTTTTCTTGACCGCGTTTGCATGAATGTCGTCAGCAAGTATGTCAAAGCAGATTTAGGTTTAAACAACGAAGAGTTTGGGTGGATTCTGGGGGCGTTTTCACTAGCATATGCTTTATTTGAAATCCCGACGGGGGCCATGGGTGATGCCATTGGTCCCCGTCGTGTTTTGACGCGCGTGGTGCTGTGGTGGTCAGGTTTTACTGCCCTTACAGGTACGGCTTTTAATTTCTTGTATTTATTGATTGTTCGGTTTTTGTTTGGTGTAGGAGAAGCAGGAGCTTATCCCAACGCCACTATTGCTATTTCGCGTTGGTTTCCAGCTATCGAAGTAGGGCGGGCGCAGTCGGTGATTTGGGCGGCTGGGCGTATCGGTGGTGCACTTACGCCGTTGTTGGTGATTCCGCTGGTTCATGCCTTGGGGTGGCGTTGGGCGTTTGGGGTGCTTGGGTTGGTAGGAGCAGTATGGGCCATCGGTTGGTTTTGGTGGTTTAGAGACGAGCCTTCCCAAAAAGAAGGCATTAGCCCCGAAGAAGTAGAAGAAATAGAAGCAGGGCGGAACCTCAAACAAATGGACCATGCTATTCCGTGGAAGACAATTATCCTAAATCCCGACATTTGGGCGTTGATGCTCATGTGTCATTTGTTTTTTTACGGGGCTTATTTTTTTACTAATTGGTCTTCCACTTACTTTCAAGAAGGCCGTGGAATGACCGAAGAGCAATCCAAGAATTTTATCTCACTGTCTTACTTTCTGGGGGCGATTGGCTGTGTGGTAGGTGGACTTTTGAGTGATGTTTTGTCCAAAAAATATGGACTTAAGATAGGCCGTAGAGCCGTCGCCATTACGGGTTTAGGCTTGTCTAGTTTTTTCTTTTTAGCCGCCGGATTGACCACCAACAACGAGCTTTCGGGCTATTTGTTGGCGATATGTGTACTTACCAAAGATTTGGCATTGCCTGTTTCTTTTGCAGTATGTGTAGATATTGGCAAGCGCAATGCAGGCACAGTGGCAGGTTCAATGAATTTTGCGGGACAAATGGGCGGGTTTTTTATCACTATTATCTTTGGTATGGTGGTCGAAAGCACCAAAAACTTCAATATCCCTCTGTATCTCATTGCGGGGTGCTTGTTTGTGGCCGCGCTGCTTTGGTTAAAAATTGACCCTACGAAAACCGTGCATTTGAAAGAAGGGTAAACGGTGGGCTGATGGCTAAGAATGAGAAAAAATGCATTTTTGTTTGAGAGTCATTAATTTATTATGTAAGAAATCGTAAATAAAGATTTAATCTGTCTTACCAAACGGCAACTGATTCGATTGAATCAAGCAGCTATCGAAGGGCAGGGAGCAAGCTTTATGCCTCATTATTATTTAGGGTACGAAGAAAATCTTAATTATTTATTGGATTGTGTAAAGGCTGCAACTTTTGGAGTTTCTCTTTATCTTTGTTCTATAATTATTGATAAAGATGCTCTGGACAATCGTAAAATCCCTCGCAAAGGATTACGAAAAAAGACTGGGGCATACAAAAAGCTTAAGTAAATATACCCTATTGGGTGCTATCTGAAAATAAAAACGGAGAAATATATATCAAAATTACCTCTCAAAAGAATAAGAAAAATGCCTGAATTGTACACGCCGATTGTTCTGATTCAAATGTTTTGTTTGTATTTAGCTTACAAAAGAAATGAGCACCAAAAATGGTTTTGGATTATTATTTTTTTTCCTGTCATTGGAAGTATAATTTATCTCTTTGATACATTTTATAGTAGAAGAAATGTGGAGAGTTTAGCAGAAGGGGTAAAGGGAGGCTTTATAAATAATTATAAAATACAGAAATTAGAAAGAGAAATAGTTTTTTCTAATACAGTTTCAAAAAGAATAGAATTGGCTGATGAATATTTGCAAAATGATAATTATTTGAAAGCAGCAGAAATTTATGAATCTTGTTTAGAAGGTATTTACAAGAACGATACAGAGTTACTATTGAAGCTAATTAGAGTAAACTTTTATCTTCAAAATTATCAAAAAGTCATAGAACATGGAAACGTAATTATAGGAGATAAATCTTTTAAGAATTCTAATGAAAAAGCCGCTTTTGCATGGTCTTTTTATGAAATAGGAGATAATGATAAAGCGGGCGCTGTTTTTCGAGAATTAGATGTTAGATTTTCTAATTATAATCAAAGACTTGAATATGCAAGATATTTGAAAGTATCTGGGAATGCTGTTTTGGCAAAGGATAAATTGCAAAATCTAATCGCCGAGATAGAATCTATGGATAATCATGAAAGAAACCTAAAAAGGAAGATTTTTAAACAAATTAAAAGCGAATATTCGAAAATTAATACTTAAGAAAATACAGTACTTCATAATACCTAGCTGGCAATAACAGTTTTTTGCTTCACATAAATGTCATAAATTACTTTGCATAGATTATTAAATATCCATTTGTCAAATGCATCTACGGATATATTTTTAAGGTAATAAATGATTTTTTTTCTTGAAAAAATACTATAGAGTCTCGGCCCGTGACGCGGGACCTGTATTGGGCTGCTTCTCGCTGAGCGAGGCTAGGGAAATACTGGTAAAAATAAATGTGTAAACAGTGGAAAGCATGGATAGAGGATTTGAGGTAATGAATTGTTTTAAGTTTTTTACGCATAGACCTACTACCGCAAATCTGTTTTTTTGATATTGGCGACTATATTTAAAAGCTTACTCGTCGATTTTTTAGATGGAGAGATAGGCCAAAGAATTAGAGGGTATTCTCAGGTTCATCATCTGGTTTTCCTCGCCGATACCATGCCCAATTGTTTGCATACCCTAATCGCTTGCTTTCATACAAATCCGCCAAAGCGTATTCATCAAAATAGGTATCATTGTTAAACCAAAGGGTTTCCGCATAGGAAGTAGGGTTTTCTTCTATTAGGTAATGCCTTGTTATGAGTTTTAAATGGAAGAAAAAAATATAGTTTGTCCTATTGATAATGTAATTATAAATTTTATAATAATATTTTTAAATTTTTTAACCATGGAATGATATGATTATATTGTACTTGCTCCTGTCCCAACTCCTCATTTAATAATAAAAGTTTTTGTTTGGTTTCTTCTATAAACTCACTATTATGTTTCGAAAACTGACTCTTTAGTAAATTGGTATAATTTTCATTCCATAATAGGTTTGTAAAAAGTGTTTTTATCTCTGGAGATTTATCTACACCTTCCATATAATATGGAAATACAAATGAAATAAACTTTTCTGGATTCTTTAAACATATCTCATCAATACTACCAATCAATAATTCATTATAACCTGAAATATCTATATCAAAATTTATGTTTTTATGTATATACATGATTAAACTATAATCTTCATGCTTAATTATATGCTCTGTCAAGTATATGATATTGTCAAAAAAAACAGCAATATTTTCTTCTGTTCCTTCAATAATATTAGATTTTTCTAAGTTGTCTATTATTTCTTGTATGGTAAAATTCATCATTTGAAAACATTTGGAATAGGACTTTTGTATGGAGTTAAATATCTGTAAATCAGTGCTTAATATTTAATCTAAAGTATTCTTTTGGCATTAAAATTACTAAATGTGAGTAACAAAATTGGTGTTGGGGCTCTAGAAAAACCTAAAAATACTCATATTATCTATGCTTTTAAGCAGTTTGTTTTTTTTATCAAGAAAGCCTTATTTGCCATAAAAACCAATAGCAGCCCCATGTCATAGGACTGCTATTGGTGTATTTCTAATAATGATGGATATAGTCTAAATGGCCGAGTAATAGGCTTTGCTTGCCAACATTAATACCCCGGATTTTGCTTAATTTTCGAAGGATTAATATCTATTTGGCTTTGTGGAACGGCAAAAACAAGGTTGTTCTCAGTTAAACTAGCTTTAATACCAATCGCCTGTGCCTTGGCCGTAAGGACAGGAATAGCGCGGCCTGTACGTACCAAATCAAACCAACGATGCCCTTCAAATGCCAATTCCATACGTCGTTCTTGTTCGATTGCAAGGCGCATTTCAGCTTGGGTTAAAGTGCCTTTTGCGGCTAAACCTGCTCTTTGACGAATGCGGTTGAGGTAGGGCAGTGCTTCCGCAGGTTTGGCGGTTTCGTTGAGTGCTTCGGCATACATCAACAACACATCGGCATAGCGTAGCACCGGAAAATTGTCTTCTGAATCGCCACTGACGGTAGGAGTATCCGAATATTTACGAACATAGTTGTACTCAACCCGTACCCCTTGGGCATTGGTATAGCCCGTAGCCATAGACGCATTTTGACGCAAATCGCCTGCTTCATAGGCGTTTACAAAATCGGCTGTGGGGCGATTGTTACCACCGCCGCCAAACTGTACTACCGAATTGCCTGAGTTTTCGGGGGCATAGGTGTTGGGAAGACCGTTGCCTTCTCCGATAGAACCTTTTTTGTATTGAATATCAAAAATCGATTCTTTATGGTTTTTGTTGGCCGCTTTGAATACATCGGCATAGTTGGGCAACAAATCATACACACCACTGTCGATCACCTCTTTGAGCTTTGTGGCAGCTTCAGCATATTGTTTACGAGTCAAATACACTTTTCCGAGCAGTGATTTGGCGGCACCTTTGGTAGCGCGGCCTATATCTGCTCCCGTATATCGGTCGGGAAGGTTTGCTTCGGCTTCGGTCAAGTCTTTGATGATTTGGGCATATACATCAGCTACCGCCGCTCGGTCATAGTTATATCCTTCGGCGGGGTCGGTTGTTTCTTTCAATACCAAAGGCACATCACCAAATACCCTTACCAAGTTGAAGTACATCAATGCCCGCAAAAACTTGGTTTCGCCAATGACCCGCTTTTTGAGGTTTTCGTCCATTGTGACCGCTCCAATCCGGTCGAGGATTGCATTGGCGCGGTAAATGCCACGATAGCCGTCGTTCCAGCGAGTAGCTAAGAAAGGATTGGTGGTACGAAGATAAAATTTATCAAATTCATCTTGGTCGGTCACCGAGCCAGACAATACAGGCGTGGTGTCGTCGGAAGGGATTTCCGAAACTACGTAGTAACTGCCATATTGTCCCGACGATTGAAGTGAACCATAGGTGGCGTTGAGGGCAATCACCATGTCGTTGCCGGTCTTATAAAAAGTAGCAGTACTGGTATTGGAAATAGGGGCAAGCGCCAAAAAACTCTCTTTACAACCGCTCAGGCTTAGTACGACGGCGGTAAGGTATATGTATCTTCTTTTCATTGTGTTACCGTTTTGTGGATTAGAAACCGATATTCAAACCTACAGTGTAAGTACGTGCCAAGGGATACGAGCCATAATCGACTCCACCCGTAAGGGCGTTTTCGTAGCCACTCACTTCAGGATTGAAGCCTAGGTATTTGGTGGAAGTAAAGGCGTTTTGGATACCACCATACAGCCGAAGGCTCTGGATTTTGATGCGATCAATCGCTGCTTTAGGTAAGTTGTAACCTAGGGTGATGTTACGAACCCGGAAGTAGCTTGCACTTTCTACCCAACGACTCGAAATGGCGTTGTTGTTGCCAGTAGTACGTTGATTGGCGCGAGGTACAATCCCGTCGCCAGGGTCTTGCGGTGAACGCCAGCGATTGAGTATGGTCGATAATTGGTTTTGATTTCCTTCTAAGTTTTCGATAAAACGGCGACTCAAGTTTAAAATTTGACCACCTTGCACGCCTTGAACCGTGATGCCAAGGTCAAAGCCTTTGAAAGACAGGGTGTTGGTCATACCATAAATAAAGTCAGGCTGATTGTTTCCGATAATAGTGCGGTCGTCAGCGTTGATTTTGCCGTCGTTGTTGATGTCCGCAAACTTCACATCACCCGGACGAGCGGTGGCGTCGTGTGGGTAGCTGTCCAAATCGGCTTGGTCTTTAAAGACGCCCAATTGCTGGTAGCCGTAGAAATTACCAAGAGGTTTGCCAATCACCGTAATGTTGGTTTCACCTACACCCGTACCACTTCTGATGGCGTCGCCTGTGGGCCCGAGTGCCAATACTTTGTTGCGGTTAAACGAAATATTCAAATCGGTCGTCCATTTCAAGTTGCCCGTGGTGTTGCGAGTTACGAGTCCAAACTCCATTCCTTTGTTTTCGACTTTACCAATGTTACGACTGGCGGTTGAGAAACCTGTAAGGGTGGGGACTTGTACCGAAAGCAACAAGTCGGTGGTGATTCTTGAGTAATAATCGGCGGTGAAAAAGATTCGATTTTTCCATAAACCCAACTCCAGACCAATGTCGGTTTGACGGCTTTTTTCCCAAGTGAGGTTGTCGTTGCCGATGGTAGAAGTAGCCAAACCGTTGACGAGGGCATTGCCAAATACATAGTTATCAGCTCCCAAAATCCCGATAGAGCCATAATTGGAGAAAGCATTATTTCCTGCCAAGCCATAGCTTACTTTAAGTTTCATTTCGGAGATGGCTGGGATGTTTTTCATGAATGGCTCTTCCGTAACGCGCCAACCAATAGAGGCCGAAGGGAAAATACCGTAGCGTTGATTGGCACCAAAACGCGATGAACCATCGCGACGAATGGAGGCATTGACCAAATAGCGGTCTTTGTAAGTATAACCTACCCGGGCAAAATAAGAAGCCAACGACCACTGATCGCGCAAAGAACTACCACCGATGATAACGCCTGCGTTGACAGTACGTACAATATCATTAGGAAAACGGTTAGCGTTGACGCTATTGGACTCAAAATCATTTTTTTGTGCTTCAAAACCTACCAAAGCATCAAGATAGTGGTCGGCCATAAAGCTGACATTATAACCTAACGTATGGCTCGTGACCCAGTTGATTGACTGACGGGTAGTTGAAGACCCGGCGTTGGCGTTGGGGGGCAACAATTGGTTCAACGGAATAGCCGAAGTTTGGAACTGATTTTGACGGAAATAATTTAAGTCAGCACCAAACGTAGCGCGGTATTTGAGGGTTTTCCAAATGGTCAAATCTGCGTAAGTATTACCCAACAACCGCAAAGTACTTGCCGTATTGTCGAGTTCGGTGATGTTGGCTACGGGATTGGTAACGCCTGCCCAGTCATAAGCCCCTGCAATCGAAGCTTGGGAGTTGTAAGTGACGCCATCCGCTTGGTAAATAGGGATGATGGGCGCTTGCGACAAAGCGGCGTTAATAACACCATTGCTAGCCCAGTGTCCGTCCGAATTGACGCGGCGCTCGGTGGTAAAAGAAGGGCTCACGCTCATTCCGATTTTCAATTTAGGCGACAATTGGGCGTCGATATTAGAACGGAAGGTATAGCGTTTCAGTCCCGAAGTATTGATGATACCGTCTTGTTTTAGATAGTTTCCCGAAATCATATATTGGATTTTATCGGTTCCCCCCGAACCCGAAAGCTGATAGCTACTGATAGGGGCTTGTCTAAAAATCAGGCTTTGGTAGTCGTAGGATGTCAAAGCGGCAGGGTTGTCAAAATTGATGCCGGGAAATTCGCCACGTGGATAGCGATAGCGGTTTCCCGCTGGGCGGACGCTGTTGGGATCGGAAGCTTGCGCACCTGCTACGCGCTCTAAATAAGCGTTGTTGGAGGCTTCTTTGCTAAATTCGGCAAATTGCTGGGCATTTAGCATATCCATTTTTTTGCTGATTTCTTGGATACCCGTATAATAATCAAAGTTGATGCGGCTGCGGCCAGCTTTACCGCGCTTGGTCGTAATCATCATTACACCGTTGGCTCCTCTCGAACCAAAGATAGCAGTCGCGGAGGCATCTTTCAATACATCTACGCTTTCGATGTCGTTGGGGTTCATGAGGTTGAGGCCGCTACCATTGGTAAGGTCGCCTGAGTTGAGAGGTTGACCATCTACCACAATCAAAGGGCCATTTCCGGCACTGATTGACCCAAACCCTCTGATTTTGACCGACGGGCTGTTGCCAGGAGCGCCAGTGGTTTGTTGAATCAACACCCCAGGCAATTTTCCTGCCATTCCTTCAGCGACGTTGGTGACGGGCATATCTTTGATGTCTTGTGAGCTGATAGAAGCTATGGAGCCTGTTACGTCTTTTCGATTTTGGGTACCATAACCCACCACCACGACTTCGCTCAGGGCTTTGACGTCCACTTTTAAAGTAACATCTACGGTAGTGCGGCTTCCCACTGCAACTTCTTGCGCTTCGTACCCCACAAAACTATACACCAAGGTGACGCTCCCCTCTGGAATACTGAGGGAATATTTGCCGTCTCCGTCGGTGATGGCACCTTTAGATGTGCCTTTTACTACCACACTTACTCCGGGCAATCCTCCCCCGTTTTCATCGATTACTTTTCCGGATATTTGCCGGTCGATGGGGGCGAAGACGTTTGGGTGGATAGACGTTTGGGGAGCGTTTGTGGTTTTTTCGGCTTTTACTTTTTTGAGTAAGATGCGATTTCCTGCTACTTCATAGGCCACTTCTAGGGGCGTGAGTAAGCTCTCAAGAACATCTGCCAAGCGTTCATTGTGGGCCGCTAGGGATACTCGGCGAGTGTTTTGTAGTACATTGGAACTGTACATAAACTGCACATTGGTCGTTTTTTCGATCCGCTGTAGTACTTTTTTGATTTCAGCGCTTTCAAAACTTAGCGTGAGTCGTTGGTTCAGGAGTTCCTGAGCGTGCATTTTGTGGGCATGTGATATACTCAAAAATAGCACAGCAACTATCAGTTGCGTCAAAGTAAACCTCATAATTCGAAGCCAAAATTGACCAGTAAAAAGGTTTTGCATAAATTTGTCTGGGTTTATAACATTGGTTTTGAGATATTAATCTTCACTACCTTCTTTTTTTAGATAGCTTAGACACACATTTGAAAAAAGTTAAATCCAAATCGGCGGTGCTGGTACCACTGCCGATTTTTCTTTTAGATACATCCTTGAGCGTCAAAGATGATTTGCCCGTCCACAATCTCGTAGGTTGACCCCGTGATTTTGCAGAGTAAGTGAAGTTTATCATATAGAGATTCATTGGAAAGTGTTGCCGTGATTTTACAGTTTTTAAGGCTTTCGTTGTCAAACTGAAAATGAATACCATAGGCTTGTTCTAATTGTTTCAGAACTTGCGAAAGTGGGGTTTCGTCATAAGAAAAATGATTGATAATTACCTCCGGACGGAGCACAATAGGCTCTACCACCAATGTCTTGATGAGTTGTTTTTCTTTTTCTTCAAAAACCGCCGCTTGATTAGCCGTCAAAATCACGCCTTTAGTAGTAGTCATTGTGGTAGGCGTCTTCTTATCATTCGAATAGACCGAGACTTTGCCAGAGCGTACTTGAACCGTGACGCGATTGTCTGACTCATAGGCTCTTACGGTGAAG
>VFQN01005566.1_pt1 | contig 15279 bp, 23 predicted proteins | sample 3512371 | NCBI WGS metagenome assembly VFQN01 (sample SAMN10412370, study PRJNA504923) | tailings metagenome | isolation source: Replicate 2 from Balatoc abandoned mine | place: Philippines: Itogon, Benguet | collected 2017-08-28
CCAGGGGCGCGGGCGCCCGGGGCAGAGGCTGAGGGGGAGAAGGGGAAGGGCGGGGGGGAAGGGGGGTTGGGAGGCGTGGTGGGCGTGGGGTTGGAGGGGTGAGAGGGTGAGGCAGGGAGGCAGAGGCGGGTAAACTACGTGGGCGGTGGCTGGGGCGGTGGCTGGGGCGGATGTGGGAGAGGAGGGCACGGAACACAGGTGGTTGGGAGGATGGGGACTGAAGGGCTGAAGATTTCTGATCAGCTCTGCTTATTATACGTGTCCTGGCTCACCTAGGACCGTCCTAAGGTCTTTGAAGCTGTAGTCCACGGGCGGCCCAGCCGCTAGTTGCGTCTGCATGCACGCACGTGTGCCTTCCACTTTGGTGTCGTTCACGCACGTCGTGCGCCCACAGGCGTACCCAACGGGCCAGAGTAATGTACTTCACGGCCAACGCGTTACCTGTTCAGCTATGCTCTGCGTCAACCAGTCTGATTTGTGCCTCCCTGTGCTGCTCGGCGATGAAGTTCCAGGACTGGAATCCGCCCTCGGCGACGACATGTCGTCCTCTAGAGGTTTAACGGTACGCAGTATGCAGTTCTCCAACCTCAACAAAATCTATGTACGCATTATCTGATAGTACTTATGCTGCAGTTTGGGCGGAGCTTGGACGCACGGAGCAACGCGGTCTTCCATGCGCAGGCAGTCTACCTGTCGTCTGTCTCTATGGATGCGCCCAAATGAACAGGTGTCCTTGTGCACTCAAGTAAGCTTCATTAGGAATTCTGGGCCACCCGTGTTTGGCAAACGGCATGCGTTAGTGTGACAGGCCTCAGCTTGCCAGGCGCGGACCCCATGCAAGGGAGGAGAGAACATCGGGCGGGACGAGGTGGCCCTGGCTGCAGAGCGCACATAATCGCATAATTAACTTGACGGGTATACGTGGCCAAACGCGCGATCCATAGTCAGAAGGATACTGGAGCACTCGACACCATCAGCGACAGGGAACAACGCTCGCTTGCGTTGTGCTGTTGCGCCCATCCCTACCCTAGTAGCCGGAGGCATCTCATAGCTATAAGCTACTTAGGCTGACTTACACGCGCCGCGTCCAAGGATGCTCATACCCACTGCCCTGGGCAAGCTGCACCCTGCCGCTGCCCAAGCGTATAAAGCTGGGAAACTCGCCTGGCGCTTCACCGGGGCGAGCACGCTGGGGGTACTCGATGGCTTCCTCGGCTATGCATTGACTTTGAACGGCAAGGCGAAGATCTTCTGGAGCTTGTGGGCGATCAAGGTGGGAAAGGCAGGACACGGGGCCGGGGACAATCGACGACGGTCCAGCACACGACAGTCATGCAGTTGAGGCACGCCCGTCATGGGCCCAGCAAAATCAAGATACACACAATGTGCGCACGCTCCTCCGTCTGCAGCGCTGCTTGCACCCGGCCCTGGGGTTGCTGCAAGCCTGTGCCCCTCGGCTTGGCATGCTCACCAGCTTCCTCCCCACCACCGCCACCCTCCTTCCTCCCTCCATGCCTCCTCCCCACCCCCCAGTACGTCGCCCGCAAGGTGCTGGTCAAGAAGACCGCCGACAGCGCAGCCGCCTGGGTGGCAGCCAACCGCAGCGGGCCCAGCCAGGCGGACCTCCGCACAGACCTGGACCGCTGGCTCAACACGCCCGCACCCCCAGCCCACCCCGCCGTCGCACCCGCAAAGCCGAGGAGGTTCTTCAGGAGGGGAGCCGCACCTCTGACCCCCGCCGACCCTACGCTGCGGGCCGGTCTGGCGTTCCTGCGTGACGTGCTGACACGTGTGGCTGCGGGCGAGGAGGCGGTGGTGGCGCGGTTCGCACGTGACGACGGGTCGGCGGGCTCGCAGCACGTGAACGTGAGGGCGGCGCTGGGGTCGCTGTACGGCACGGCGGCTGGCGGGCGCATGGTGGAGGCGCTGCGGGATGGCGGGCAGGACGTGGCGCTGGCGGGCGCGATCGAGGAGGTGTACGAGGAGCTGCGTACGGCGCTGCGGAATGACGTGATTGACCTGGTGGTGCTGTGAGGTGTCGTAGGGTGCGGGTGGCGATGCGTTGACGTATGTCGGGGTGGGCATATGGAGGGAGGGTGCAGGGGAAGGAGGGAAGGAAAGGGGAACGGAGGTGCGGTGAGGAGGGTCTGAAAGGTGCTAGGGCGAGTATAGGATGCTGAGGCGGTGGCTGCGGCGGCGGCGGGAGGGAGTATACATGCATATGATGGAGGACTGGGGGTCGAGGGCACTGGAGTCCTGCGTCTGGGTGCACGTGCGCGGGTTTGGCTGCACGGTGCAGCGCTGCGTGCGTGAGGCTTGATGTCAGGGTAGGTCTGGATGCTGTGCACCGATTGAGCCAAATTGTGGTATTCAAGGCTGAGCCAGGGAAACCGGTTCTAGCCGTTGAGCTGCAGGATCTGTGCGAACCTGAGGCCCACTCGTGGTCAAGAATTGGTTGGAGCTGTTGGCTCCTAACCATACAGCGAGAGGGGTCGGAAACTCCGAGTCCCTGACGGCCGGGACCAGTCCTGCTTACCGGTTGGGATGGGGCTGGGCTCTGGAAAGGGACCAAAACTGTAACACCGTACATACTTGTGCCGTCGCCGGCAGCGCTACACAACAGTGGGGAGATTACCCTACCGCTCAGCTGTGGCGTGGTTCAGCCCTGCCCTTCGCGCGGTTCAACGCTCTGCGGGTCAGTGCCAAGGCAAATGAGGTCAGGGCCTGTCGTGAACGAACCTGGACGAGTCCACAACATGCCTGGACACCACCCAGGCGCGCCCATGTGTGAGCTAGGCATTGCCCACTCCACGACCAGTATCCGTGTTGACTCCGTGTGCCGCTACTCAGCACACGCTCGCACACCGTCATCTGCGAGGCCGTTGCCTCCATGGCGCAGTACCATCAAAGGCATTCCTGCACTCACTGACGCAAACGTCACACCTGCTGCAATTTAACCACATTGTCCCAACGTCACGGCGTGCAACGTCGAGGCGTACAGCGTCAAGGCGTACAGCGTCCTTGCACCATGTGCAACACAACACAACGCTGATCCTACCTACACGCACTGCAGACTGTACAAGTAAACCTCGCCATGCTGCGCAACCGGCAGTCCCCCCGACTGCACACATGCTGCCTTGCACTTCGCGTACCGAGTAAGCAACACAACATCCATCTACCATCAGCAGCTGCAACTCGCGGTCAGCCACAGCAAGGGTTCAGCCATAGACGCTCGTCACCGTGGCGGGTACGCGTACGGGTTGTACGGATTGTACGGAGCTCCGTAGCCAGGCTGCGCAGGGGCCGGGGGATACCCTGCCGGCGGGTACGCAGCGGGCGGGTACCCGGGGGCTCCCATGGGCGGCGGGTAACCCCCAGGGGCCGCGGCGGCTGGCGGGTAGCCGCCTGGTGCCGGTGGGTAGGAGGAGCCGGAGGGGGCGGGCGGGTAGCCTGCGTGCAAGGGGCAGGCGACAAAACACGCAGGGGGGCAAGGGCACAACGGTCTCAGTGGCCGTAAGACGTGGTGCCTAGCTGTGCGCGCCACAAGTGGCCACAAAGGCAATGCACCCCGGCACATGCGTCCACGTGGTGGGCAACCAACATGTGAAGGCTGCAGCCGCGCACTCCTCATTGGACCTTGTCTCTTGACCCCCTGCACCCTCTCCAGGCATGCACAACCCCAGCAGCCTCGTATCCTCACGTGCGACAGCCATGGCTGCAGGCCTCAGTCCCCTGCCCTAGCCGGCACGCACCTTGGTAGGCGGGCGGCATACCGGCGCTGCTGCCCCCTGCGGCCGCAGCCTCGCCGTAGGGGGACGGCACCCCCGGGTAGGCCCCGGGCGCCTGCTGCTGCTGCTGCGCTTCCTGCGGGGCAGGGGCCGGCGAAGGGCCAAGGGGAGCACCGTAGGACCCCGGCGGGGCAGCGGCGAACGAGGCCTGGTGCTGCAGCGGGGGCCCCGATGGTGGAGGCCCGGCGGCGGGGCCCGCAAGGGGGGCGGCGGCCCCGGTACTGATCCCGCTGGCACCTGTGACGGCAAGTCAGGGTTGGTGGCGGTCTCAATTGATACAAGGGCGACAAGTTGGTAGTGGCTGCGGGCGCAGGTGGATGCAGCGAGTTGCATCGCTGGGACAGCGCCACTCTAATCGGCAGACTGCGTGAGTTCCAGGTTCCATTTGCTACAGTACATAACAGGCGAGCAAACAAGGCAACCTAAATAAGACGGGTTACCTCACCGACTGGTCCACATGCACTGTTTAGCGCAATGCCCTCACCTGGCTGCTGCTGCTGCTGCTGCTGTGGGTACGGGTAGGGAGGGTACGGCTCGGAGCTCCAGGCCCCAGGGGTGGACGGGCGAGGGGCCTCTGGCGGCGCGGGCGGCGCCGAGGGCGCAGACGGCAGCTCCGCCTCGCCCGCCCCAGGCGCTGACGGGGCGTAACCCCCTCCCGGCACAGCTGCTGCAGCAGCAGCCGCAGCGGACGCGGGAGATGCACCCGTTGCTGTGTCGTGCGGGGGGTGGAAGGAGCCACCACCGTGGGACGAGCTGGGGCCCGGAGACGCACTCGCTCCGGACTCGTACTGCTGTGGCCGCTGCTGCGGCTGCTCAGTGGAGGGGTACTGGTACTGGTACTGCTGCTGCTGTTGTTGGGGTTGATACCCCGGCTGGTACTGCTGCTGGGGGTACTGCTGCTGCTGCTGCTGCGGCATCGTACCTGCTGCCGTGTGCGCTTGCTGGCCTTGCTGCTGCTGCTGCTGCAGCGCCCTCCTTGCCGCCTCCGCCAGCCGCCCCAGCTGCAGCTTCTCACTCAGCGCCAGCACGCCCGCCGCCAGCAGCGGGTCGCCCGCCGGCAACTCCACGCCCCCGCCGTACATGTGCCGTACAGCCACCTCCAGCGCCGCCGGCGCAGCCTCCGGCAGCGCCACCTCGTAGGCGTTGGGGTTGCGCGCCAGGCGGTGCCGCAGCCAGGCGCTGCGGGTGCCCAGCACCAGCCGGTGCGCACGCACGCTGCCGCCGCCGGCGCCCACCAGCGTCACATCACACGGCTCCCATGGTGACGTCAGCAGTCCCAGCCAGTCCGCGCCCAGCCCGCCGTCGTCGCTTGGTGCCCCTGTAGTGCTCGTTACCGGCGGGGTGGCGGTGGCGGCGGCGGCGGCCGCCGCCGCCCTCTGCGCCCGCAGGCCCGTGGGCTGCTGCGGCCGCACCCCCAGCGGCACCAGACGCACCCGGTTGCCGCCACGTTCGTACGCACACAGCACGCCGCCAGGCAGGATGGACAGCCCCACGGGCTCCAGGGGACCCAGCGGCGCCGGAAGCGTGCTGACGGCGAAACCCCGGCGGCAGTCCAGCCGCCGGATGACGGCGCCGCCGCCCCCGCCGCCGCCGCTGCCGTACCTTCCACCGCCGCCGCCGCCGCCAGCCTCGACGTCGGCGATGTACAGCGAGCCGTTGGAGTCCAGGACCATGTCAGTTATGCGGCCAAAGCGGGCGTCGAGCCCGGACGGCGCGTCGGCGCCACCGGCTGCGCCGTCGCAGCCCGCCACCAGCTCCGCCTGCACCGCCACGTGTACGACACCGGCGTAACCGGCAGCGCCGCCGCCGCCAGAGGGGCCTGGCGGCGGCTGGACGAACGGGTCAGGGATGCGGTACACAGCATTGGGCGTGGCGACCATGAGGGCCCCTGTGGCTGTGTCCATGGCGAGGGCTGAGAAGGGGCCGTCCTGAAGGGCGGCGGAGTGCAGGGTGTGCACGGCGGCTACGGTGTGCCCCGGGGGCAGGGGCTGGGTGGGGGCGGGGGGTGTGGGGGCGAGGGTGACGCGGCGGATGCGGCTTGAGCGTCCGTCGATGAGGAAGAGGGTGCCCTCGCCGTCGGGGGTGAGGAAGAAGGGCCGCTCGAAACGGGCGGAGGTGCCGGGGCCGTCGCGGTGGCCGGTGCCCTCCCAGGAGCCCGCGATGAGCTGGAGGAGGGAGTGGCATAGGGAGTTAGCGGTTAGGAGGGGAAGCGCATTGAGTGCAAAATCAGTGTGAAGGGTAGTGGTGGTCAGGGGCTCAATGTCTGGGGAGCCCAAGGGGGCCAAGCTCGATATTATACCCCCAAAAGCAACACTTAGGTATGCCGGGTGTGTATGGGCAGAGTGGCCATACGCGTGCTGATGGCACGTGCCTGTACGTGTTGCACCAGGGCCCGGTCGCAACCCCCGCCAGTGCTTTATGCACAGGCCCACCTGCACTGTGTTCCTTGCGTCCAGCTGCAGCAAGCATCCCCCAGTAGCGAGGTAGCACAGGCCGCCGGGCGAGGGGTCGCTGGCCGCTGCCCAGGGAGCGCGGACATCTCCGGAGTCATCGGACCATGTGAAGCCGAGAAGCTGGCCAGAGGCGTCACGCTCGAGCAGCGGCAACGCGGGACCCAATCTTACGCTTTCGCTTGTTTCTGTTTCATACTGCTGCTGCTGCTGGTACTGCGGTTGCTCCAGGCCTAGGAGGCCCGCGAGGGCCTGGTCGGTACATACCAAGGGCTGTCCGTCTCGGGCCCAGACAGCTCGCACTTGCTCTACTGGCAGGGCACACTTACGAACTGGTAACATTCACTATGTTTAGTTGGACGGGCAAGGTATCGCTGTGTCACCCGTTTTGCGCAGTTGGGGCTCTGATGGTTTTGTTATACCGTTCGGAGGCCTGCACGTGAACTGTACCTAGCCTCGAGATTAAGCGCTTATATGCATCATCTGAAAGACCTGCACATGGGTTGCGCAGCTTCGCTGGGCCGTATATACCGGTATGAGAGCTACGATCTCACACCTCGTCGCAGCGAACCAGCTCTCCCGTGCCCCGCCCCGTCTGCCTCCTCGCTCACAACCCCGCTGGCCAGCTTGCCATCAAGCAAGTGTCCAGTACAACCACGCGCGCGCAGCGGCACACGTTGTGCTGACGTCTGCGGTTCCTTGGCCCAGCTTCGCCACAAAGGGAACACCCGCGCAGGAGGGGGGGGAAGAAGAAGTTTTGACCCTTGGCAGAAGTTGTTTGGGATTTTCGGCAGGACGGCAGACCACCATACCACCACCCCCATAAGAACACATATCTTGTACGGCAATGTTTATATGGACTCTTTACATGTTGGCAAGCTTGTTGCATGAGACGGCAGTGGGCAGCCACCGTTATCCGTGCGATCACAGCGTCCTAGCCTGCCAGCACATGAGGGGGGGTCGGATCACTACCGCATGCAAGATGTCCTCAGGGTCACTTCCCTGGGCCCTGCAGTCTGACAGTGTATGTAACGATAGTTGAAACATGCGGGGGCATGTATGGCAGCCAAAGTCGATGACGTGTGCGTGCCGATGACTGGCTGCCTGACACGTGTCTGGCCTGGGGACCTCCCCTGCATGGGCCTGAGATACCCTCGAAGTCACTCCACTGCACGAATTCATTAGTAAGTACCCTTCCTTTGTATGTATTTATTATTATTTCGGCAGATACAAGCCTCTTGCGCACTCTGCCGATGAAGTTGGTGACCAGGAAGAAGTTATGGAAGTTGTTCTGTGTCCCGCCAAACACCACGGGACCACCACGCTTGACCCCCCTCTCAGAATTGCTCCGAAACATGTAAACTACATTATTACATACCATTATATCGTTTGCAGTAGAGAAACTGGGTCACTTGCTGGGATGGTCATTTTTTTCTGGATCCCCCCCCTCCTGACCCGCGCATCCCCTTTCTGGGCTGGGGAGTGCAGTTGCAAAGCACGCGGCTGTCACTAGTGGTTGTGCAAAGCTGAGACAAGCAGATGTGCATCCCGACCCTGCTTACGGACTTTAACCCTGCCTGTAAACTTACACGCACGTGGCCTCATGTGTTACACCGCGTCATGGCCGTACAGGGTCCACCTGTACGGTACGTCACATCGCGCCGTGTGTGTACAGCCTACACCAAAAAGAGCACCGAAAAGATCGAAACGCCTTTCCCTTCCCTGCTTACGCAGTCCTCTGCTGACCCCAGCACCTCCTGGGGCTGCAGGGCGGCAGCGCAGCACACGTCTCGTGCACCACATGCTGCACACCCACGCGGCACGTGTCGCAAGTCCGTACACAGGCGCACGTCGCCACCCGGCGCCATGTGTATCGACACACGGGGCACCCGGACCTTACGTGGCACACCTCTTTCCTTATCACAATTTGGGAAAGGTCCGTCCATTCCGTTCATGCCCGTCCTTGTGACGTGTCACCAAGGGACTACGCTTGTCCGTACAGGAAACCCACCCGAAGGGCCAGGCGCACGACTGACGCCAGGGTCCCAGGCACCAATCACAGGTTCCACAATACATACGTAGATGACCCCACCAGACGAGCCAGTCCAAGGTTTCCTGGGGCATATTTGGCGCCCGTGGTCCCGATCGTCACCCGCAGGGCTTGCACCCGGGGCGTCCTGCCCGTACCCCAATCCACAACATTAACGCAGCCAACACAGCTGCTTATTAGGTACTGATCACACCCCCATCATGCGCCCCCAGCGCCTGTCCTCTCCCGGCACACGCGCAGGTCGCCCCTGCCTCGCCCAGCATCCGAGATAAGCCATACCCCGTCAGCACTCCCCTTGCATTCTCCGTTCGTCCACCAATGAACACCATTCTACCCCACACAGGGCACCGCAATCCCACGCCCCCACACCATTACAACCCCCTTACGGCCTCCCCGCCTTTCCGGGGCCCTTCACAGAACCTCACGTGAAGTGCTCCCACCCCCTGACACCTGTTGCCTCCCACTTCACACCATCACCTCACAGCGACAGGCTGTAACCCTCACCCTGTCACACCGCCTCACTCCGCCTCAGACCCCAGCGCCGCCCGCAGCGCGTGCGCCACCACGTCCCCCGTGGCGCCGCCGCCCTCCACCGTCTCGTCCACCAGGCTGCGGAAGTGCGACGAGGGGTTCCGGAGCAGCGCCGCGGGGCTGTCGTACTCCGCCAGCAGCCCCGCCTCCAGCACCAGGATGCGGTCCGAGTCGATGATGGTGTGCAGCCGGTGGGCGATGGTCAGCACCGTGCAGTCCCTGGAGGAGGGGGAAAGGCGTTACTAGAACGTACGATCGGCTTGACATACTGCAGGCAAGTACCACACCACCGAGGTAGCAAGCTCCGCCGAGCCAGGGTGGGGGGCGGGGGATGAAGGAGTGCGGACTGGTATAGATGGGTAATAGTGATTGCGTGTTGCATTGGCCTTGGGTGGAAGAGCGCCGAAGGCAGGTAATGGACAAGTACGCGAGAACGCCCGCGCAACAGTGTGATGAGCTGTGCAGGACCCCTTCTCCTCAATGGGGTTGCTGCTTGGGCGTGGCGTTGCTCCCTGGTGACGGGCCAGCTGGGTGAAGCTGTCAAGCGCTCGCGGACCAGCGGACCATCCCCCTGCCCAGCCCGACCCACTTGAAGGCTGTGCGGATGGTGCGCTGGATGAGGGAGTCCGTGCTGTTGTCCACGTTGGAGGTGGCCTCGTCCTGGGGGGGAGGGAGGGGTGCAGCAGGGGCCCATGTTGGAGCACGTGGCGTCACAGAGCGAGAGCCTAGACCGACAGAGCGGTAGGTCAGGACGGCTGCCGAGCACAGCTGGCACAAACGTATAGGAACAGCGACACCACCGCTCCTCGCGAAGTAGCCTCCGTGCTGCCCTGCTCCCCACACCGTGTCCGCAGCCCCTGATGGTTCCCTACCACTAAATAACAACCCACTCCTCCCACTCCCCCTTTGCACGTCGACTAACAGACTTCGTCTGTCCTCCCACCGCCTAACCCCCACTACCCCCCTCTGCGTGCCCCCACGGCCCCCCTCCCGCCTCACCAGCACGAGGATGCGCGACGCCCGCAGCAGCGCACGCGCCATGCACAGCAGCTGGCGCTGCCCCACACTGATGTTGGCGCCGCCCTCCTTGATGTCCGCGTCCAGGCCCTGCGCGCACGGCCGGCAAGCGCGGTATGTCAGTCGTCGCGGCTGCTGCAACGCGGGGTCATGCTGACGCCCCGTGGGTCCAGGCAGCGGCTCGCAAGCCCGCCAATGCGTGCGGCCGTACAACTGGAGCAACAGCCGCCCAACACCCGACCTCCGCCATACTATCAGCGCTTTGTTTACCCGCCCACCGCCCCGGCCCCACCTTGTCCAAGGCCTTGACCATGTCCTCCAGCCCCGCCCGCCGCAGCGCCTCCCAGATGGCGGCATCTCCCCCGCCGCCCCGCGCCGCCTCCTGCTCCCCGAACGGGTCCAGGTTGGAGCGCACCGTGCCGCTGAAGATGACCGGGTCCTGCGGGAAGGGACGTGCCCGCGTTCGACGAATTGGTATATAGCATCAACCAACAATAGTGTGAGTTTGGGGCATTCAATGTGTGGTATGTACCTCCCCTTGTCCTCCTGCCCTGCTTTGTGCTTTCCCCCCCAAATTAACCATTAATGCTACATTGTTCTCCCTTCCTCCCACCTGCGGCACCAGGCTGAGGCGGCTGCGCAGGTCGTACAGCCCCAGGCTGGTGATGTCTACACCGTCGATGGCGATGACCCCCGAGCGCGGCTCCACCAGGCGGTACAGCGCCATCATGAGGGTGCTCTTGCCGCAGCCGGTGCGCCCGCACACGCCAACCTGGGGGCGGGGCGGGTGCGGCGGGTGGGGCCGGCAGGGGGCCACGAGGGGGGCATGAGGCGTCAGGGGTGGAGCAAGCGGAGCAGCGGGTGTGGGCTTTCTCCATGCTGCACACAAGGGCCAACACAGGGGAGTGTTCAGGTACCGACAGCGCTGTGCGGGCATGTGGACAGCATGGGAGCAAAGGGTCGTGCAAGGCCTGCCCCTGTCCGAGCCCCAAATGGGAAGTGACCCGCATCCCCCCCCCCCACACCCACGCGCCCTTCGCACCTTGTGCCTGCCCTGCACCTCGAAGGTGAGGCCGCGCAGCACGGGGGGCAGCTCTGGGCGGTACGACACCACCAGGTCCTGCGTGGGTTAACACACAGCAGCGAGAACACTTAGGCCTTGTCGTCCATGCACAGGAGGAACGGAGTTGCACGGTCACAGACTTTGCTGCAAACTACAAGTATATGCGACGTAAGCTTTGTGTCAGCCATCAGATGGGATGTCGTCGACGGTTCACCTGTATCTGGGCTCCTTGCCACCCCCAACCCCGCCACTCAACCCCTACCTTGACGGATATGGCCCCGTTGCTGGGCCAGCCGCGGGGCGGGCGGCTGTGCTCGATGACGGCGGCCGCCTCCTCGTCGTACCTTCGCACGGCGACAGGGGGAAGGAGACAGGGAGGAGGGGGCAGGAGCGGGTCAAGGGGGTTACGACATTTAGGCAAGGGGGCCGCCGCCTCGTCGTATCTTTGGGGACATGGGGGAGGGCGGGGCAGTACCCCCGGGACGGTCAGGCTGAAGGGCGCAAGTAGCTTTCGCCAACCGAACGACATGCGTATTGAGCCCCTAGACTAGAGAACAAAAACGATCGGCACGCGTCATGTAGACGATGCACACAGGGAAACGGGACAGCCAGGTAAGTCGGACCATTTCCCGGTGGCTGGTGGCCTCGCCTTACTGCCCATCCCTCGCTTTCCCCACACCTCCCCCGTCCCCCTCGGGTTGTCTCCCGCCATCCCCCCACCTGTTGTACTCGATCATGCGCTCGATGCTGTTCATGTTGACCTCCAGCTCCGTGGTCTGCCGCACCATCCAGTTCATGATGCCTGCGGGGAGACGGGCACAGGTGGCAAGACAGTAAAGGAAGCGCAACTGTCAGGTATCAGGATCCGGGACGTCCGGGGTTGCAGCAGGCCGCCCTCCTCCGCCCTGCAGCCTCTCCCCCTGCCCAACTTCCACACCTGCCCAACTTCCACACCTGCACCCCCAGCCCCTGCACCTCCCCACTTGGCGCTGAACTCACCACCTCAACACCAACCCCACCACACGCGACCCCAAATCCCTCAAACCCACAACCAAGCACTCTCACCGCCCTCCAGCCACGTTGCGTCTGTACAATCCTCATCCAATCACCTACCTGTGAGGTTGAGCGCGGATGTGATGGCCAGTCCCGCCAGGCCCGCGTTCTTTGGGAACACCACCGCCACCATGACCGCCGCCGTGAACACCACCGCCGCGCCCATGGCCTCCAGCCGCACGCTGAGCCAGCGGTTGACCACCTGGATGGGCCAGTACGCCCGGTTGCTGTGGTTCAGGTTGGCCTGGGGGTACATGGGGACGGGTGCCGGGTGCGGCGGGACAGGGGCGGGTTAGGATCTGTGAGTGATACGTGAACGGTCTTGGAACGAAGCAACGGCACAAGCTGTATACACATGGCAGCATGAGTAGGGTACCGTAACAACTGCCGGCATTGTTGTGGAATATAACATATTTTTCTATTGAGTAAAACATTTTACATCAAATGCCTTTTTTATTAATTTGGCCCCTTGCGCAACCCACCCTGTTCTTGTCCATGAAGAGGTCCTGCTTGCGGAAGGCGCGGATGGTGACCAGGCCGCTGAGGGACTCGCCGAAGTGCTGCACGGGTGTGATGCAGGGAGTCGGGGGGGCAGGGGTCAAGGCGGGGGTTGCCGCAACAGGGGCGGCCTTTGCAAAGGACGGAGGCGTCCCTCTGGTGCACGTCGCGTGGCTATGAGAGTCGTCGTTTCACCAGAGCCGCGCTCCCTCTCCCCAGCACCCCCGCTAGCTGGCGGCCCACCCGCTTTCCCTCTCCCTCAACACTAGTGCTGTGCCCTTTACACACCTGGAAGATGGGCGAGAAGGCCAGGCTGTCGAGGCGCTTGAGCTCACGCGAGCACGCCACGTACAGCTGCTGCACCCTGGGGGTGGCAAGGGCGGCGAGGCGGACGCGGAGTGAACAATGATAGTGCTGCTGGCGGGGGGCCCGGCTCAGCGAGCGCACATGTAGTAGATGAAGACCAGCTCGGTGTAGGCGCCCATGTGAACGCGAACGCGAACGTGTGCATCCAATTCTGCCTTGCGCGCGCACGCTTAATGGTCAGCCCCAGAACCAGGACAAAGAGACCGAGGGCGCGCTAGCAGGGCCCGCCGTTTCGGACCCGATGACATATGTGGGCCACGACGGGTTCTGCTAGCGTGCCCTCGGTCTCTTGTTCCTGATTCTGGGGCTGACCATTAAGCGTGCGCGCAAGGCAATATTGGATACACACATTCACGTTCGCGTTCACATGGGCGCCTATACCGAGCTGGGCCGGCAGGCCGGCGCGGAGGCTCCTGCTCATGCTGTACGTAAGACGACAACAACTTATGTGGCCGTATGTGCTAATTTCACAATTTCACTGCTCCCTAACACCACCCCAGACCCCACCCCACAGCACCACTCGTGGGACCCCGCCCGGGGCGGTCCCGATCAACGGTAGCCAACCTCAGCAATACCGGTTGTTTTCAGATATGCCCTACTTGCGATAACATGGTAAGCACTTCGGCCGCGGTTGGCGCCAGTGCACTGTCTACCTGTACTCATTCACCAAGCGCCTACAGCCCCCGCCCCGGCTGGACTCGACCATTTACCTACCACCTTCCCAACCTGCTCCCCGTAGTTCCCGCCCTCATACCCAGAACTCCGCCCGCTACCGTACACCTGCAGCACAACGCAACCGCCACGCTACTCCACTTACTCCATCCAGCACCTCTCCTACTGCACCTCATCCACCCCGCCAGCGCCACCCCCACCACCCTCTGCATCTCCACAGCGCAGCACGCACCTGTAGTAGATGAAGACCAGCGGCAGGAAGGCCGCCAGCGCCACCGGCGCCACGCCTACCACCACGCACATGGACAGCACGGCGGCCACGAAGAAGGTCAGCGCCGTGTTGACGGTGCCGCTGACGTTGACGTCAAGCGCCTCCACGTCGCGCGTGAAGCGGTTCAGCAGGCGGCCTGGGGGGTGGTGGGGTGGGAAGGGTGGGACGGTGTCATGGTGGCGAGGGCAGGGGTGATTGGTGGGTGCAGACAAGGCTAGGCAGTGATACCAGAGGTCTGGTAGGAAGGAGTAGTATTAGGGCAGGAGTGTATCGTGATTACGGTAGATTTGTTTGCATTGCGTTTGGTGCGTCGGTGTCAGCGGGCAGAGGGCTGCGGGCACGTTCACAGCGCTGGAAAGGGGTACGGCACGGTGAACGGAGTGAGAGGCGGCGCAGACCACTCCATGAGGCCAGCCTTTCGCCGCATGACCATGACTCGTCTAAGAGAATGCAAGGCGCACCATAATACCAGTTTGAACTTCACCTCGCACGCAACCCAGCCGACCTAATGCCCGCCAGCGCTCACCCGTTGGCTGGCTGTCGAAGAATGCCATGGGCAGCCGCACCACCTTGTCCAGCAGCGACCGGGCCAGGCGGCGCGAGGCGCGGATGGAGCCGTAGATGAGCAGCACGCTGCGCAGCAGCTGTATGCCGATGGACACGAAGCCCATGGTGAAGTACAGCGACAGGTAGTAGCTGGGGGGGGGGGGGGAAAGGGGGGGGGGAGGAGGGAAGGGGGAATGGTGGGGTTAAAACGAGGGGGCAAACGGGTTGGTGGACTGCAAGCGCTGCAGAGCTAATGGACGGCGGGGACCGGTGGGTGGGTGGGTGGGTTCGAAAGGTGGGTTGCTAGGCAGGCGGTGCGTGAAATGGGTCCCAAACCACATTGAACAAGCGCCGGTGAGGGCAGGCGCTGAACACCACACAATCTCTTTGCCCTGGCTGGCCTCGCCTTGTTCAACCGCTTATCACTCTCGCCCGGGGCCCGGACCCCCTCCCCCGCCCGCCGCCACCCACTCCCGCCCTGCTCACCCGTTGTGCGCGTTGTGGTCGCCTCCCGCCGCCATGGCCGCCGCGGTGCGCTGCGACCAGTTGGACAGCACCACGTTCTGCAGCACCTGCAGGCCGCGCTCCACCACCGCGAACAGCACGATGGCGATGGGCAGCGAGTAGTAGGGCGACCAGGCGGACAGGTAGGCGGCGTACACGGAGCGCTCCACGCTGCCCTTGGCGCGCTCCTCAACCTGGGGGTGGGTGGGATGGGAGCAAGGGGACGCAGGGGTGGTGCGTGTGAGGAGGCAGGTGCGCGTGGGATACGTGTGCAAGGTTGGCGGCAAGCGCGGGCTGGCGATAGTGTCGGCAAGCAGCCGTGAGCAACTGGGGGCTAGGTAAGCCAGGCAACCCGAAACGCCATTCTGAGCCCTCACCACACGCCCACCCGCCCCCAGCTCCCCCACCCCACCCCCCACCCCAACCCATTGCACCCCCCCGGCACCCCACACCCCCCGACTCTTTCCCTC
>VFQN01005567.1_pt1 | contig 15277 bp, 10 predicted proteins | sample 3512371 | NCBI WGS metagenome assembly VFQN01 (sample SAMN10412370, study PRJNA504923) | tailings metagenome | isolation source: Replicate 2 from Balatoc abandoned mine | place: Philippines: Itogon, Benguet | collected 2017-08-28
ACCCGTGATAGTGATGTTAGCTTTGGTTTCACCTAGCAATGATGAACTTTGGGTGGTAAGGTATGGATCAGTGGTAATGAGTTCATTAGCATCCCCTGATATAGTTACATTAAGCTCATTTTTTACCCCTGATTGGGTAAATGTACTTTTGTTGTCTGAACCCGTAATGGTGGACGTACCTGTGTTCTGACTGTAAGCAGCTAACGTAGTCAACAACGCTGCTACAGTAATAAAGACGTTTTTCATAGAGATGAGATTTTGCGTGAGTTTAACAAAAAAACAGAAAAATGATTAAACAAACTATTAATAATATGCAATTATAATCAAATATTAAACCTCTTTAGTCAATAAACTAACTAAATATACGTAATATATACCAAAATGTATTGAATAATCAGAGCACTTATAACAATAATGGGCAATAATCAAGACGAAGTAGGATAGAGAGAGCCCAAAATTTAGGCTAACAAAAATAAGAAATAATATTTAATAAAAAATACCAAAAAGACATTAATTTATCAAACGGTACGACACAGATGATTAATAAACAGTGATTTTTTGGTTGATTATAGGATATTCTTTGGTGTTTTGGACTCTAATTACGTAAGTGCCAGTAGGATAAGAGGAGCAATCAAAAACAACGGGTGATGAGACACTTACAGTCTTGGATTTTAGTATAATTCCCTGAACGTTACACAAATACGCTGTACCTAGTTGCTTTAAACTGGGATCAGAGGATTTACCATTAATGATATATATATTGATACCTGGCTGTTCTAGGTTTATTCGGATGCCTTCACAGGGATCGATTACTTCAACAATATTTGAAAATGTGATTCTGCCTGTTAAATCGACCTGACGAACCCTGTAAAAAGTTTTGAGAGCGGGTTCGGTGTCTATATAGTCGTAAGCTTGATTGGTACCTGATCCAATCACTGGTACAAGACCATAATCTTTATATTCAGTTCCGTCGGTGCTTTTTTGTACTATAAAGGAGGTAACTATAGTGTTGGCAGGAATGCTCCACGACAAATGTACTTGACATTGATTGATCTTGGCTGTTAGATTATTGACAACGACAGTATTAGACTGCCCTCGACAGGTGCCGGGCGTATCTAGCCGACGAAAACTGGGTGCGGATCCAAAATAAATATCATCTACAGTAAGTTGGGCAGCATCTCCGCCACATACCATCAAAAAAAGGAGGCGAAACTTCCCACTTGCATCATTAGCAATAGATGATGTGTGATTGACATTATAGATACTCAATGCTTGTTTAGTAGGATCGGAAGGGTAAGAAAATTGGTAGATTGATTTGCGAGTATTTTTTTCTATATCCCACAAATAGACCTGTATCTTTCTTGGACTATTTGATGCTTTTAATAACTGAAACTTAAATTGTAAAGTAATTTGCTGACCTGCTGGAATCGCAAAAGCAGGAGTAGTAGCGGTGGCTGTATCCGAAACTTGAGGGCTAGTGATGAGGGCGCAATTGGTAGAGGTACTACCGCTCACTGGAGTAACATTACAAGCATTGAATATCCAGCAATCTGCTTCAAGTGGGACTCTATCACACGCGTTGAAGCTTTCAATTAGCTGGGCAACTGCTAGTTGACTGGAAAGAAAAAACAATATGCAAACAAGACGAGAAAGCATTGGGGTGTCTTAAAATACAAGATCAATGACGTATCAAAAATAAAAAAATAATCACAAAGGTATATGTACTTTGGGTCTTATTTATTGACCGGTGTAGCTTTCTCAAAAAAGAAGCACCGATTTTTTGAGATGTATCGGTGCTTCTTTAAAGTTGATTAGAGAGCTTTATTTATTCAGCTTTTTGATTTTTGTTAGCAGAGTCAATGGCATATTGCTTTTCGGCTTCTGCGTCGCGAGCAGCGGCTTGAGGGGCATGCTCTTGGGCATACTTCTCATAATTAAGCTCTTTTTCGGCTACTGTTGTGGTCACAGGCTCCAATACCGCTTCGGCATTTTTCTCTACTGTAAATTTAACCGCATCCACCGCAGCTTGAGTACGTAGATAATACATACCTGTTTTGAGTCCTTTTTTCCAAGCATAGAAGTGCATCGAGGTCAATTTGCCAAAATTGGCATTTTCCATAAAGATATTCAACGACTGAGACTGACAGATGTAGGCTCCACGGTCAGCTGCCATATCCACGATGGTTTTTTGTTTGATTTCCCACGCTGTTTTATAAAGGTCTTTGAGGTGTTGTGGAATCTCGGCGATTTTCTGTACTGAACCATTGTGAGCCATAAGTTTGTTTTTCATGGCATCATTCCAAAGGCCTTCTTTTACTAGGTCTTTTAACAAATATTTGTTGACCACGACAAACTCTCCTGACAGTACGCGACGAACGTAGAGATTGGAAGTAAATGGCTCAAAGCACTCGTTGTTGCCGAGGATTTGGCTGGTCGATGCCGTGGGCATTGGTGCTAGCAATAGAGAGTTACGTACGCCGTATTTTACGACGTCCTTACGGAGCTGCTCCCAATTCCAATTGCTGCTTTTGGGGGTGATGCCCCACATATCAAATTGGAAAATACCCTGCGAAATCGGTGAGCCTTTCCAAGTTTCATATGGACCGTACTGCTTGGCCAATTCCATAGAAGCACTCATAGCTCCATGATAAATAGTCTCATGAATATCTTCATTGAGGCGACGTGCTTCTTCTGACTCAAAAGGCATTCGCATCATCAAAAAGGCATCTGCCAACCCTTGAATACCAATCCCAATAGGGCGATGGCGTTTGTTGCTACGCTCTGCTTCTACTACAGGATAATAATTAAGGTCAATGATTTTGTTGAGGTTGCGTGTTACTACTTTCGTAATTTCAAACAACTTCTGATGGTTAAAATGCAAGAATCCATCGGCGCCTTGCTCTACAAACTTGGGCAATGAAATAGAGGCCAAGTTACATACAGCTACCTCATCAGGAGAAGTATATTCCATGATTTCGGTGCACAAGTTAGAAGACTTGATGGTGCCTAGATTTTTTTGATTTGACTTGCGATTGGCATGGTCTTTATAAAGCATGTAAGGGGTACCTGTCTCAATTTGGGACTCCATAATCGCAAACCACAAATCTTGTGCTTTGATAGTTTTGCGGGCTTTGCCTTCGCGCTCATATTTTTCATAAAGCTGCTCAAACTCTTCGCCGTAAGTATCTGGCAAACCGGGGCATTCATGAGGGCAGAAAAGGGACCACGTATCGTTTTTCTCAACACGCTTCATAAACAAGTCTGGAATCCACATGGCATAAAACAAATCGCGAGCGCGGAGTTCTTCTTTGCCGTGGTTTTTCTTCAAATCCAAAAAATCGTGAATATCGGCGTGCCAAGGCTCAAGATAAATCGCAAAAGAGCCTTTGCGTTTACCACCTCCTTGGTCTACGTAGCGAGCGGTATCATTGAATACGCGAAGCATGGGCACGATACCGTTAGAGTTGCCATTGGTACCTTTGATATAGCTTCCAGTGGCCCGAATATTATGAATGCTTAGACCGATTCCGCCCGCTGATTGAGAAATAAGCGCACACTGCTTAAGGGTATCATAAATACCTTCGATACTATCTTCTTTCATGGTGAGCAAGAAGCAGCTCGACATTTGAGGCTTGGGAGTTCCGGCATTGAAAAGCGTAGGAGTAGCATGAGTAAACCAGCGCTCCGAGAGGAGATTATAAGTCTCAATAACCGCGTCGATGTCGTCTAAGTGAATACCGACCGCTACACGCATAAGCATATGCTGAGGCCGTTCGGCAATTTTTCCGTTTATTTTTAGAAGATAAGACTTCTCTAGGGTTTTGTACCCAAAATAGTCATATCCATAATCTCGGTCGTAAATGATGGTTGAATCAAGGAGTGCCGCATGTTTGCGAATTACATCATGTGCTTGCTTTGAAATAAGGGCGGCATTTTCTCCAGTTTTAGGATCTGTGTACGTATAAAGAAGCTTCATCGTCGCTGAAAATGACTTCAGCGTATTTTTGTGCAAATTGGAGATAGCGATTCTGGCTGCTAAGATAGCATAGTCGGGGTGCTTTGTCGTCATAGATGCGGCTGTTTCGGCGGCTAATACATCTAATTCGGCAGTGGTGACACCATCATAAATACCAGCTACTACTTTTTTGGCAACCTCAATAGGTTGAACGTAAGCCGCTTCTAAACCATAGCACAACTTTTCGATGCGGGAAGTAATCTTATCAAATTTGACCGATTCGCGGCGGCCATCGCGTTTTATTACGTACATACAGCAAAATGTTTATGGGGTGATCAATCTATCTTTTAGGGTAAAGCAATTTCTTAAACACAATAATCCTTAAGAACACTGTTAAAGCGTGTTTAGCAGTGCCGTACAGTCTACAAAATTAAGAACCTTTCTGGTCTCCTTCCAAGTTAATGTGAGCCATTGATTGAGACGAAATGTGAAAAGTCTAATCAACGTATAATATTAAGAAATCGTTAACGGATTTGTCCTTAGTGTTTTACACTAACTGACCACAGCTTGAGGTTCGTCGAAAATTTATAAGAAAAATTATCAAGCGGTATTTCCTCAAGCTCTTCAATTCAAAAGTAGGAGCAAGACATAGAATAATTGTTTACAATTGTAAACAAAGAATTCGGCCTCTCAAAACTTTTGCTAAGCTTTTTTTCAATTATTTATCAAACGGTATTTTAATTATCATATAATAAAATCGTATCGCCAAATCGGAAGAATATCGCCCTTTAAGAAGGTGCTTTGTTCGAGTGGTAATTCTATAAATCCTTGTGAATCAGTTAGGTTGGCGAAGTCTCCAGAGCCATGTCCAGTGCTGGGTTTAGCCATGAGGGTTGCTCCTTCTTGAAACAGTTTTACCTGTAAAAAGTAAGTAAGTGGAGAGTTGTAGGTATAATCTTCGCTCAAAGCGGCATATATATTATCCAATGCGGGCAGGCCGAGTGACTTGCGAAGCCAGGGGATAAAGTAACGACGTGCACACAAAAAAGAAGACACAGGATTGCCGGGCAGAGCAAACACGGTTTTGTTTTCTTTTTTTCCAAACCAAAAAGGTTTACCCGGCTGTTGGCTTACTTTATGAAAAACTTTTTTTACTCCTTCGGCTTCGAGGGCGTTAGGAATAAAGTCTTTTTTCCCTTGTGATACTCCACCACACAATATCAACACATCGTATTGAAGGAGAGCTTGCCCAATGGTGGCTTGGGTTTGGGTGAGATTGTCGGGAATATGAATAAAATCAGCTTCAATCTGATAAAATTTGAGAAGATCGGCGATACAATACACATTCGAACTTCTGATTTGATGAGGTAATGGTTCTTGCGAAACAGGCACTAGTTCATCGCCTGAAGTGATGATTACGACTGAGGGCAGTTTTTTTACAACCACCTTAGAAGCGCCCACACTTGCTGCAATAGCAATCTCTGAAGGGCCTAAAAGAGTATGAGTACGGACGATTGGTTTGCCTACTACTCTATCTTCTCCCTGATAATGTACATTTTGACCTTTTTTAAGGCTAGTATTAAGATACGCCACCCCGTCTCTGATATCGAAGTCTTCATATTTTACTACTAAGTCTGTATTGATAGGCAATGTACTACCTGTCATCACTTCTATACAAGCACTAGGGTCTGAAAGAGTGTGCTGGGCTTCACCAGCGGTTTGAGTACTTTCAATTTGAAAATCACGTTGGCCGTTTTCATAGCTTTCCCACCGAAGAGCGATTCCGTCCATAGTGACGCGGTCGAAAGGTGGGAAATCACGGTCTGCGATAAGGTCTTGGGCTAATACTCGGCGGTGCGCTTTTTCGAAGGAGATAGGTTCGGTTCCGAAATCTAGGGTATTTTCTAGAATAATGTTGGTAGCCTCAGTAACAGACGTTAGTTTCATCGAATCAATAGGGGTGCATTATGGGTTAAACAACTTAAATAAAGAACGGAAAATCTTCGGCTATTTAGTCTCTTTCATGAATAGGTGCCAACCGTAATCTGAGAGCAGAACCATCTCTATCCGAAAACACAGCCCTAATTTCGGCAACGATAGAAAGGGCGATTTCTTCGGGCGATACTGCGCCTATGTCTAGCCCTACTGGAGCATGGATACGTATCATATCGGCGTCGGTAAGGTCAATACCTTCTTGGGCTAGCTCATTAAAGATTTTTTCAGACCGCACTCTCGGCCCCAACATTCCGATGTAAGAGGCCTTTGTTTGGAGAACTTTAGGGAGGTTATATTTGTCGGTTTTATAATCATGCGACATCAAAATGATAGCCGTATGATTGTCAATCAAAATAGAATCAAAGTCGGCAGGTGCTACCAGCGCATCGGCAGTAGCAAAGAGTTTTTGCATCACTTTTTGAGGATTGGCTACCACAGTAGCTCGCCATCCGATTTCTTTTACTAAACGTGCCAAAGGAAGTACGTCGTATTGATGCCCCATCAATACCAAATGTACCTCAGGTGGGAGGATTTCGATAAACAACTCAATAGCTACTCCTCCCTCTAACATGAAAGATTTGGGGCCAGATTTGCCTTTTTGGAGTTGCTCTTGAATAGCCTCTTCTATTTCAAATTGTATTTTGCCAAAAACATTCAGACTATCACAATCAGTATAGCGCACCACTTGTCCTGCTCCTAAACTCTCCCAACTTTCTTCTAATCGCATGATAGTGAGCAACACATGGGTCTGCCGGCGCTCGTTCATACAACTTTTCAGGATTTCGACAGGATTGTTGGAATCGCCTATTTTGAGGGGTGTAAGCAATACATCAATCACTCCATTACAGCCTAGTCCCACGCCGATTTGGTATTGGTCATCTTGGGTAGTATCGTAAGTCACCAAACTTGCTTCGGATTTGGCCATGGCAAGGCGAGCTCGCTTTAGGGTATCTCCTTCAAGGCATCCACCACTGATACCCCCCACCCATACACCATCGTCGGTGATGAGCATACGCGCGCCAGTGCGTCGATAAGAAGAGCCTTCTACGCGTACTACCGTGGCAAGGGCGGCTTTGTTTTTGGTAGGGTCAATGTGGTTATAAGCATTGATGATAGCCTTAATTTCTTTCATCTTAGTTGAGAAAATGTATTTTGAAAAAGGGAATTAATCGCTTTATATAACGCTTCAAAGCAAAAATAGGTTTTTCCGATGGCTATCCAAATGACGATTGTTAGTAATCTCAATTCCGTTAGCGATATTTGCGGCTACAAGTTTATTTTTTCCAACAAACATGAAATCAATCGTAGTGTATTGCGGCTCCAATGCGGGCAAACGCCCTGAATACCTTCAGATGGCAAAAGAAGTAGGAATGGCTTTGGCTCAGAGAGGTATCAACTTAGTATATGGAGGCGGAAATCTCGGTCTGATGCGGGCTGTGGCCGATGGAACCCTCGCTGGAGGAGCACAAGTGACGGGTATTATTCCTAATTTTTTGGCTCAACTTGAAGTAGCTCACCAAACCCTCACCGAGCTTCATTTTGTGGATACCATGCATGAGCGTAAAGCCAAGATGGTATCTCTTTCGGATGGGGTCATTAACCTACCCGGTGGCTATGGTACTCTCGACGAAATGTTTGAAATTTTGGCATGGGCACAGCTAAAAATTTTTCATGGACCCGTGGGTGTTCTTAATTATAAAGGTTTTTATAATCATTTATTGGCCCATATAAACGTGATGGTAGAAGAAGGATTCTTAAAACCCGAAAACCGAGATTTGCTTATTGTCGCTGACAATATCGAAGAACTTCTTGATAAAATGCAGGCTTTTGCTCGTCAAGAAAGTAAGTTGGAGTTGAAAAATATACAGCAAGGGTAGGGCTAAAAATAGCCTTTCGCTGACCCCTCTTTTTTATATTACAAAAAGCCAAGAAAATGTCAAAAATCCTTCAAGAGGTATTGGTGGGAATTGAAGTTTCTACTATTAAAGGAAGTCTCACCACCGAAATCAAAAATATTGAATTTGACTCGCGTAAAGTCACCGCTGGAAGCTTGTTTGTAGCCCAAAAAGGTACGCAAGTAGATGGACATCAGTTCGTTCCGAAGGTAATTGAAATGGGAGCGGTGGCTATCTTATGTGAACATCTTCCTGCGGAATTGACCGAAGAAGTCACTTATATACAAGTAGCTGATACAGCACGGGCAATGGGTAGGGTAGCGAGCAATTTTTATGATAATCCTTCCTCTAAACTAAAGCTGGTAGGGGTGACCGGAACCAACGGAAAGACTTCTTCGGTGACGCTTCTCTTCAAGCTTTTTCGCCAACTTGGGTATCATACAGGATTGCTTTCCACGGTTCAAAATCAGATAGATGAAGAGGTCATTCCTTCTACCCATACTACGCCCGACTCGGTCAAAATCAACGAATTGTTGGCGGAGATGGTCAAGAGAGGCTGTACACATTGTTTTATGGAAGTAAGTTCTCATGCAGTGGTGCAGGAGCGCATTGCAGGATTGACATTCGCGGGAGGTGTTTTTACCAATATTACCCACGACCACCTCGATTTTCACAAAACGTTTGATAATTATATTAAAGCTAAAAAAGGTTTTTTTGACCAATTACCAAAACATGCTTTTGCCTTAGTTAATATCGACGACCGTAGGGGTGGGGTGATGGTTCAAAATACCGCTGCTCGTAAAGAAACATATTCGCTGCAGACGATTGCGAGTTTTAAAGGGAAGCTCTTGGCAGATAGCCTTTTTGGCCTTCAGATGGAAATCGATGGCAAGGAGGTTTGGTTCAAACTGATTGGCAAGTTCAATGCTTACAATTTACTGGGGGTCTATGGCGCTGCCTTGTTATTAGGCGAAGACCCCGAGCAAGTGCTGTTGTCGCTTTCAGCGATTACCCCGCCTCCGGGGCGCTTTGAACAGGTAATGAGTGCCAACGAAATCGTTGGTATTGTGGACTATGCCCACACGCCCGATGCGCTACAAAACGTACTTGAGACAATCAATGACATCAGGGAAGGAGATCAGCAGGTGATTACGGTGGTAGGCTGCGGAGGCAATCGCGATGCTACTAAGCGCCCCGAAATGGCACGCATTGCTTGTGAATTGAGCAGCAAGGTGATTCTGACTTCCGATAATCCTCGTAATGAAGACCCGCTGTTGATTTTAGAACAAATGCAAGCGGGGGTTTCGCCGATTGATTTCAAAAAGACCAAAACCATTGAAGACCGACGTGAAGCTATCAGATATGCGGTGTCATTGGCGCAGCCGCATGATATTATCTTAGTAGCAGGCAAAGGCCACGAAACGTATCAAGAAATTAAAGGCGTAAAACATCATTTTGATGACCGGGAAGAATTAAGTGCAGCGTTTGAAAATAGTTGATTGAGAGTGATTTTATCAGGATTTCTGATAAAAAATGAAAAGTGCCAATAAAATTGAAAAATTATAAAACTATTTTTCTGATCGCAAACTATTTTCCTCCTTTCGTCGTTTATGTGTTATAAGTTTATTTGCAAAAAGCTCTGACTCGCCCATAGTCAGGGCTTTTTTGTTTTAGAGCTTGGTACCGAAGGTCAAGTATGTGGTTTCTTCAATCAAATTAGCATAACATCCCTAGAGAACTTAAATTTGTGCTTTCGCTGAAGATTTCGAAAGCTCACCAATGACTCACCTACCACTTGCTGATTTAGCTACGCGCCTCAAAGGCGAACTGTACTATGATACTACCATGCTGACGCTTTATGCTACTGATGCGTCGGCTTATCGCGAAATGCCACAAGCCGTGGCGATTCCCAAAGATTCAGAAGATATAAAAACCCTCATTGCTTTTGCTCGCGAGCATCGCACTTCCCTGATTCCCCGTACGGCTGGTACGTCGTTGGCAGGGCAGGTTGTGGGAAACGGAATCGTCGTAGATGTATCGCGTACCTTTACTAAAATATTGGAAATCAATCCCGAAGAACGCTGGGTACGCGTACAGCCGGGCGTAATTCGCGACGAACTCAATATGGCACTTAAGCCCTATGGACTGTATTTTGGCCCCGAAACCTCCACCGCCAATCGGGCTATGATTGGGGGAATGGTCGGCAATAATTCCTGTGGGTCTAATTCGGTAGTGTATGGCTCTACTCGCGAGCATTTGCTAGAGGTAAAAGCTATTCTGGCAGATGGGAGTGAAGCGGTATTTAGCCGCATAAATTCTAAAGGAGGAGTCTCTTCTTTTCCAACTCATGGACTAGAAGGGGTTATTTATGCTAAGACGGCCGAAATTCTTTCAAATCCTGAAAATCAGGAAGAGATTCGTAAAAACTTTCCCAAAAAGTCGATTGAACGACGAAACACAGGCTATGCACTGGATATGCTACTGGATTGCGAGCCCTTTACGGAGGGTGGGCCTGATTTCAATATGTGCCGTTTGATAGCGGGTTCGGAAGGTACGCTTTGTTTTTTGACCGAAATCAAACTCAATATTATTCCTCCGCCCCCCAAAGCCCAGGGGTTAGTATGTGTGCACTTCAATAGTATCGACGATGCGCTTCATGCGACTATTGTGGCCCTAAAATACAAGCCACAGGCGGTAGAGTTGATTGATAATTATATTTTGGAATGTGCCGCCGAAAATGCCGAACAGCGTAAAAATGCCTTTTTTGTACAGAAAAAAATAGATGGTTCCTACCCTATTATATTGGTAGTGGATGTATCTCAAGCTACCACCGAAGAAGTGGAAAAAGTGGCTGCTGCTTTGATTGAAGATTTGAAAGCTCAACATATGGGCTTCCATTATCCCCTGCTTCATGCCGAAGATACCAAAAAAATATGGACGCTTCGCAAGGCGGGGTTAGGGCTGTTGGGCAACCTGCCCGGTGATGAAAAAGCGGTAGCTGTGATTGAAGATACTGCCGTGGATGTGCACGACCAACCCGCTTTTATCCGTGATTTTAATCAGATTTTGAATAAAAACGGAATGTCGGCGGTGCATTATGCCCATGCTGGTTCGGGAGAGATTCACCTACGTCCTATTATCAATCTTAAGACTCAAGAAGGGCATAAGCAGTTTCGGATGATTGCGGAAGAGATTGCCGATTTAGTAAAAAAATACGACGGCTCTTTGTCAGGAGAGCACGGAGACGGGCGTTTGAGAGGTGAATTTATTCCCAAAATGGTGGGACCTAAAAACTATGCTTTGTTTAAAGAAATCAAACAAACATGGGACCCCTACAATATCTTTAACCCCAATAAAATCGTAGAAACGCCCCCGATGGATACGTTTCTGCGCTACGAAGCCGAGCAGAAAACCCCCGAATTTAAGACCTATTTTCGATACCCTGACCAAAATGTGCTTCAACACGCCGAGCAATGTAACGGCTCAGGGGACTGCCGAAAAACACACTTGAGTGGGGGGACGATGTGTCCGAGTTTTATGGCAACGCGCAACGAAAAAGATACCACGCGCGCCAGAGCCAATGTATTGAGGGAGTTTTTGACTCGCTCCGACAAAGCCAATCGCTTTGACCATAAAGAAATCAAAGAGGTATATGACTTGTGTTTGGCTTGCAAAGGATGTAAAGGCGAATGTCCTTCTAATGTGGATGTAGCCAAACTCAAAATGGAGTTTTTACAGCAGTATTACGATACGAACGGTGTGCCACTACGGTCGTGGTTAGTGGGCAATTTTTCAAAAATGACAGGAATAGCTAGCTATGTTCCTTGGGCTTATAATCTTATTTTTAAAAATGCCCCTTTGCGTCGTATTGCCAACCAAGTAGTAGGTTTTCACCCCGACCGCACCATGCCTTTGTTGCACAACACTACCTTGCGTGCTTGGGCAAAAGCCAGAAATGCTACTGTTCAAAATCCCAAGTCTAAAGTTTATTTTTTCTGTGATGAGTTTACGAACTATAATGACGTTGAAATCGGGAAAAAAGCGATTTTATTGTTAGAAAAATTGGGCTATGAAGTCATCATCCCTGACCATGCCCCAAGTGCTAGGCCGCAGTTATCAAAAGGGTTGCTGAAAGATGCTAAGAAAATTGCGGAGCAAAATGTGAACATGCTTAAAGATTTGATAACAACCCAGACTCCTTTGGTGGGTATTGAGCCTTCGGCGATTTTGACCTTCCGCGACGAATATCCCGACTTGGTGAGTGAAGAACTCGTAGTAGCTGCCAAAGAATTGGCGCAAAATGCCTTGCAATTTGACGAATTTATTGCCCGCGAAATCGACCATAAACGTATCACAAGTGCACAGTTTACGGCTCAAAGCAAAAAAATTAAATTGCACGGGCACTGCCAACAAAAAGCAATAGCCTCGCTAGTGCCCACCAAAAAAATGCTTTCCTTACCCAAAAACTATGAAGTACAATTGATTCCGAGTGGGTGCTGTGGTATGGCAGGGAGTTTTGGGTACGAAAAAGAACACTATGATATTTCTATGAAAATTGGTGAATTGGTGTTATTTCCGACAGTACGCAGTCAGGCTGAGGAAGTCATTATTGCAGCGCCGGGCACAAGCTGCCGTCATCAGATTCACGACGGAACAGGCCGAAAAGCGCTTCATCCAGTGGAGATTTTGTGGGAAGCTTTGGCTTAAAAAAAACGTTGGGGAGGTTTAAGACCTCCCCAACGTTCAATGTTTTGAATAAAAACAAAAAAAGGCAAACCGAGAATCTCACCGCTACGACCGCCTACCCTTGCTTCGGTCAAGACCTGGGGGATTCAGCAGGAGCTGGTAGTTCCGATTTGCCGGTGCAAAATTATGAAATTGTAAATTGATAAGCAATATCTTTCCCATTATTAGTTGAGGTATGTAGAGTAAATGGCTGATAAATAGGTGTTAATATTTGAAAATAAACTCAAAATTTAGTAATTAAAACATGAAATCATGGCTTGAAGCGGCGCGTTTGCGCACATTGCCCTTGGCATTATCGAGTATATTGATGGGCTGCTTTTTAGCGGCAGCTCATGGGAAGTTTAGCTGGACTATTGCTATTTTATCTGTAACAACCACGATTCTTTTGCAGGTTTTATCCAATTTCGCCAACGATTATGGAGACGCTGTCAATGGTAAAGATACCGAGGCACGTCAAGGGCCTAAGCGTGCGGTACAATCGGGGGCTATCACTCCTGAAGCCATGAAAAAGGCCGTGATTTTGTTTTCATTACTTTCATTGGTAAGCGGAATAGGCCTCTTGTATGAAGCTCTAAAAGATGCTACTTGGCATACATTTGTGGCTTTTTTGGGATTAGGGATTTTGGCTATTATTGCGGCAATCACTTACACGGCCGGAAAGCGCCCTTATGGATACGTAGGCCTGGGAGATTTGTCAGTACTGATTTTTTTTGGTTGGGTAGGAGTATTGGGGGTTTATTATCTTCATACCCAAACCTTAGATTGGAAGTTGCTTTTGCCTGCTACTAGCTGTGGCCTGTTTGCGGTAGGTGTATTAAATATCAATAACATCCGCGATATAGAATCAGACACATTGACAGGTAAGCGTTCGGTGCCGGTACGTATCGGAAGAGAAAAAGCCGTAATATATCACTGGAGTTTATTAAGTATTGCGATGCTTTGTAGTGTGCTTTATTTAGCCTTGCAGTCGGCTACTCTTGTACAATGGCTTTTTGTGTTGAGTTTTCCTTTATTTATTCGTAACGGTCGGGCGGTTAGTCGTCTTACCAACCCCCGTGAACTAGACCCTTATCTTAAGCAAATGGCGCTCTCCACTTTACTTTTTGTGCTTCTTTTTGGAATAGGCTACTGGATAGGGTAGTATGTCTTTTAATTTAAAATAATTTCGATTCTAAGTTGGCAAGCCGTTTAAAATTAGGTAGTTTTGGCTTCCCAATCCCATATTCATCTAAATCTCCCTACAAATTGCTATGAAGCAAAAGTCAATTTTTTTGTTTGTTTTTGTCACCTTACTTGGGTTCTCAACATTGTCTATTGCCCAAAAAACTGCCGCAGAATATTTCGAAGAAGGTGTAAACAAGAGTAAGGCAGGTGATTTTGTGTCAGCACTACAGGCGTTCAACTTGGCCATTTCTATGAGCCCAGAGAATGCCCCTAGCTACTACAACCGAGCAATGGCAAAAGCTAATTTGAAAGATAATCGTGGAGCTATTTTGGATTTTGACCGCTCTATTGAGCTCAATCCCAAATACTCTGATGCCTATTTATATAGAGGTATTAGCAAAGCAAAACAAGACGATTTTCGCTCGGCTATTCAAGATTTTTCACGCGCCATAGAGCTCAATCCTGACGATGCTCAAGGTTATTATCAGAGAGGAATTAATCGGGCCCGCGTTGAAAACTATCGCGGGGCTTTACAGGATCTCAACCGTACCGTAGAGCTTGAACCTAACAACGCAGGCGCTTTGTATGCCCGTGGCAACGTGAAGCTGAAACTAGAAGATTTTCCGAGTGCTTCCGCCGATTTTGGGAGAGTGATTGACCTTACCCCAAAAAGCCCCTTAGCTTATTCGGGGAGAGGTTATGCCAAATTAAAATTGAATGATTTTGTGGCGGCCGTTGCCGATTATTCAAAGGCTTTGGAATTGAAACCCGAAGATTCGGACGCATTTTATAATCGGGGATTTGCGCGTAGCAAACTGGATAAATTTGAGGAAGCAATTGGAGATTTTGATCAAGCGATTCGGATTGATCCCCAAAACTATCAGGCTTACTATGGAAGAGGTTTTTGTAAAAGCAAATTGGGAGTCCAAAAAGAAGCGATTGCTGATTTGACTAAGGCCGTAGAAGTAAACAATACTACTGCTCAGGAAGGCAAAATCGTATATGCCGGCAAAATCAATCGTGGAGTATTGGATCAGTTGAGAGAAGTGGTTCAGGAAAAGGGTAAAATCACCGAATTGTCAAACGAACGCTCAGAAGCATTTTTTGCACGTGGCGTGGGTAAAAACAAACAGGGAGACGGCAAAGGGGCCATTATAGATTTGAACAAAGCAATTGAGTACAATCCTACTTATTTTGAAGCATACTTTACGCGTGGGATGGTTAAATCTGCTTTAGGTGATCAGCGTGGAGCGATTCAGGATTGTACGAGTGCTATCAAACTAAATCCTAAACATGCCGAGGCATATTATGTGCGAGGGCTTATCAAGCATAGCTTAGGTGACGAAAACGGCGGATGCTTGGATTTGTCAAAAGCAGGTGAATTAGGATATACGCAAGCCTATAAAGTGATTAGTGACTATTGTAACTAAGCAACGAAAATACTAACAAAAAAGCCCCAAAACGCGCGTTTTGGGGCTTTTTTGTTAGTATGGTTAAGGCTATTCAAATCTTAAGTGTTTGA
>VFQN01005569.1_pt1 | contig 15273 bp, 21 predicted proteins | sample 3512371 | NCBI WGS metagenome assembly VFQN01 (sample SAMN10412370, study PRJNA504923) | tailings metagenome | isolation source: Replicate 2 from Balatoc abandoned mine | place: Philippines: Itogon, Benguet | collected 2017-08-28
ACGGTCAGCCGTGTCATTCTTTGCGCGCGCGCAGTCACGGTCACCGGTACCATTTGATTACTGCGTACGGACCTGAGCAACCCGAACAACCGGAGTTGCTGATGTTGCAGCCCCACCCTGCCTGCCTGCCTGATCACACCCAAGTTACGTGCCAAGACTCCGTCGTTCAGACAAGCTGCAAGGCCTATACTGCCACTTGCAGCTTGCTTGTAATAGCCGCTCACACCGTGCTCTCGCTGACACATGGGTCGTCCTAACCGTAGCCGGTGCGTGCACCTTGACAGATGGGACCGCCGTGCCTCGTGCAGTGCATAGCTGCAAGTGCACTCGGTATGCAGCAGTCTCAAATCTTCCTGATTAGCATGCTATGGAGCCTCGGTCGGCCAGGCTTGACGGCACCGTCACAGCTGGGGCAGAGGCACACCCTAGGGCAGAGCTCCGATTATCAACGCACGCGCCGACCTGCACGCAAGCTTGGCCGTTGCCAAAGCGCAGTAAAACCATCGTATCACACATTGTAGGTCTCAAATATCTCATGGACTTGTCCTTCGAACCCTGGTGTCGTTGGAAAACCCCATGCATGCGTTGCAGGGATGATGCCCGAGGTGCAGCCTTGGGGAGGTGAGCTGCAAACCTCGGCAGCGAGCCGGCCGGTGCATGAATGAGGCCACAGCCCGGCCACGTCCATCTCAGGCACTGCCATTGTGAACATAGCACACGTTCTAGGGCTGGCCTGCACGCCTGAATACCGGTCTTCCTCCGGCGTACCGAGCGGATGTTCCATTCGGGTTCAATCTACGCCACACCGCACACCAGTCGAAGCCGGCTTGCAATGATAGCAGCTTCGCGTTTGCCAGCGGGTCACACCACCCACGGCCACCTTGCGCGGGTGTCGGGCCTCGCTCGTGTCACATCACGGAGCTCGGTTGGCCCATGGTCTCGCCCATGGGTCGCGGGAGGCGGTGAGGCAGGGGTCTTACGTCCGTCATGGGCTCATGGCGTCAGGCATCGTTTATGAGTGCAGACGGCCCCCGTAGATATCAAAGCAGTACCATTATTAAGCGGCTGGGTACGAAGGCCTTGATCACCATTGGCGGTGCCGGTTGGTTTTTCCTGGCTGCAGGCAGCCCGGACCAAGGGTTGTCCCCTGCTGCCGCCAACACAAAGGTGGTGGCGCGCTGTGCGTCCCGTACGACAACCACCGCAACCGCACCTGAGCTAGCTGGGTACGACAGCTCCGCACTTGCAGAGAATCCAGCGGTGGTGAATGCTGGGGACAACGGCGTGCCTGACCCGGTGACTGCTGCCGCGTCACCCCACGGTCCCAAGCCCTCTGTCGCCTCCCTGGACGCCACCCGCTTCAAGCTGCACCCCAGCGTCAACTTCTGGCGCACACTGAGCGCCTCCCCCGAGCAGCTGCAGAACGACCAGGAGCTGTACGAGTTGTACGGGGGCAGGTACGCGTACGGCATTGCCTAAGCTTTAACAGGCTGGGACTATCGCAGTCCTAGGCACATGCATACACCAGAATGCGACAGTGAAAGAGTGAACCCGTAAGTTTATACTGCGCTTCGAAGTCGTCCCTCGTGCCAATTGCCACGTGTGCACCAGTTGGCATGTCTGGTACCAACTTGTACCAGGTAGTTGCCTATGAGGCCACCAAAGTACCGTCATTGGCAACGTTTCAGTGTTTCACGTACCTTGCAGGGTGACGAAGAGCGACGAGGTGCTTGCCCGCGCATCTCGTCTGGCGCAGCAGGACCCGGGCGCTGCTGTGTACTTCACTTACCACCTCGGGAGGTCCGCCTTCTTCCTGACGCAGGTGAGCTATGAGCGACCGTCTCTCTTGACAGATCTGCAAGGCGCTTTGTCCGCCAACAGGTGTTGCCTCATCTCCCACGTGGTTGACCCATACGCCCCGAAACCTCGTTGCAGCGGTACAGCGATGAACGGAGCGACCGCTGATGAATGGCAACAGCCTAATGATGATCCTTCGGGGGCCCGCATATGGATTTGCGGACAGCTGTCAATGCAGTTTCTGAACGCGTTAATAGGGACTACAGCCTGGCCTCGCTCGTGCGTCTTGGAACGACTTTACTGCACTACGATGAACCTGAAGATCTGCTCAATAAGTTGCAGCTACATAACGCAAGGGGCTTGACAGCTATTAACGTTGCATTTGCGCCATGAACATCGCAGGGCCTCTCCAGCTTGGCGGCTCGCCGGCTCGCCGATTCGCTGTCCCAGTTCTTTCAGGATGGCAGGTCTGCGGACGCAGCCCGGGCGGGCGAGGGCTCTCTCCCTGGCATCGCCAGGGTGACGCAGGCGACACTCAGCGGTGGCGAGGCCAGCGCAAGGCGTTCCTCAGCGCGGCACATTGGCAGCGACAGCCGGCGCGCAGAGCGGACTAGCTTCCTAGATGGGCGCTGGGGCGAAGACGACGAGACCGTGCGTCAGTACGTCAACCCCTTTACAGAGGTGGTGGCCATGTTCAGCCAGGTGGGCGACCGCTTCCCGCCCCACCACTCCTCGGAGGGCTCTGACCGTACCCTGCACGTGCATGTATTGTAACAACATTCAGGACCACGTGAGCTTCTGTGCGATGCTATGCTGAATGCCTCCCTGATGTGTTGGTCAAAAGCGCTTCCTTGCCCGTCCGTACCTGCAGGATTACGACAACATCCAGTCCGGGGCGTACGGCCTGCCCTGGGACATGACCACACGGGGGCACAGGCAGTTCGACCCCGCCTTCGTGCTGCGCAGGTGGGACGTAGTGTGACCCAACATCTCGGACTGTTACCACAGCGGCATTGCCACCCATGCATAGTTGGCACCTCTGCCCGCTATCGCCCTTCGGCCGCATGACCTCTTGGCCCCCGTCACACCTGCTGGCTTCCAGCCGCTACCAACTGGCTTCCCCAAATGTGTCCAGCCCAGCAGCACCGCAGGTCATGCTGCCGCGTTTGCGCACGAGCCCCCTAGCACTGCTACCTGGGCAAGAGCTCAGCATCGGTGCGCCGTGTCCCATCACCACCCCTTGCCTCCCCTGCGCCCCGCTGGCCCAAAAGTCCACTGTCACCTCCCCCGTTTGCCTTTCTACCATACACCCTCTGCCTTCGCCAGGTCGGCGCAGTTCCTGTCCGATGGCGTGGCCACGTTGGGCCGCCAGGCGCGAGGCACCCCCGACCCCGTGTGGCTGCAGGGCCCCGGGCTGTACCCGCAGTACTACACCAAGACCTTCCACTACCAGACGGACGGATGGATGTCGGACAGGTGACTCCCCTGCACTGGCGTGCAACTACTTCGTGTCCTACAGCAGGCATTGGTGAAGGCGCCCTGCAGGACCCAGATGCTGCACAACGCTGCTCACGTGTCATGATGCTCGCCCCGCCGCAGGTCCGCGCGCTACTACGAACACGCCACTGAGGCGCTGTTCTTCGGGCGGCAGGACGCCATGCAGCGCACCTCCTTGCTGCCCATCGCGGACTACTTGAAGGAACAGGTGGGGGTGCGAGGACCTGCATAGACATGCCTCCCATGCCGCTTAAACCCTTAAAGGCATGCCGATATGATCCACTGGCACGATTTGGGCAGTGCGCATGGCTGGTACCTAAAAAACCCCCGTATCCTGTGTGCTGTCCGTGCTGCTACTCTCTTTGCACAACAGCGCCGCCGGTGCCACCCCATGCCCCTATAGGCACTGATGCACGGCCGTCCTCCCTCCCGTCTGCGGCTGCTGGAGGTTGCTGCGGGCACCGGCCGCTTCCACACCTTCCTCAAGGACACGTGGCCCGAGCTGCCCTCCGTGGTGTCCGACCTCAGCCCCTTCTACCTTGCGGCGGCAAGGGAGAACCTGGCCTACTGGAGGCGCAGCAGGCAGCAAGGGAGGCAGGTGGGGGCAGATGGACGGGGAAGGTGCCCGCAGTGCCTATGGCCCGCAGTACGAGCTGCGTTGGTTCCTAGCACGCCCTAAGACGCCGCGGCGTGGCATGGGCGCATGGATGCTTGGAGCGTCACCTTTTCCACTAGTGGGTCGTGTTTCGGCGGGCTTGCCAAGTAGTAGGCATCAGTGTAATCTCCTGTTCATCTCGTGATGCCGCTACACGGGCACTCACTCTTGCAGCCCTGGATGCTCCCCTACCCTTGTCCGCCTCCCCAGCTGGGCGGCGTGGACGGCACGGGCTGCGAGTTCCTGCAGGCGGCGGCGGAGGACGTCCCGCGGCCGGACGGCTCGTTCGACGTGGTGGGCAGGGGGAGGGAGGGGATCGGGAGCTAGGAGGGCAAGGAAGCAGAATGGCAGCGAAGGAAGGGGAAAGCTGATGGTGGCATACTTCCCCTAGCTGACAGTGCCAGCGAGGAGCTTGGTGTTCTACAGGCGCCGTCGCTCTACACTCTGCTGACCCATGTTCTCCCTGCTTCACCCCACAGCTCGTGTGCGTGTACCTGTTCCACGAGCTTCCCGAGGCCATCCGCCGCCGCGCCGCCTCCGAGTTCTTCCGGCTGCTGGCGCCCGGGGGGCTGCTGGTGCTCACGGACAGCGTGCAGGCCGGGGACAGGCTGGCGTGGGATGGGTCCATCCGCATGTTCGGAGACTTCAACGAGCCGTACTACAGGTAGGGGCTTGTGCGCAGGGCGCAAAGGGAAAGACGGCCAGTATTTTGCCAAGTTAATGACAAGAGCCGCAACGTTCTTCATCGGAACTTGGTCTTGGCGGAGTGGTGGACATGTCCGTCTTCGACTCCAGCAGCAGCAATCAGGGCTCGTGCGACTGCGCCCCATTGCGCTCACCTGAATAGTACTCACCACCGCCAGTATGTATCAAGGGCACGCCCAGCGCCATGAAAAGGGGAGCCTGAGAGCAGGGGCGAGCATGAGCCCTGCCAGGACGCTAGTCACACATGCAGACCTACTGCGTTCCCTTCCGTGTCTGTCATCCCCAGGAGCTACGTGTCGTGCGACCTTGGCGCGCTGTTCTCCGACGTGGGCTTCCTGCCCGACACCAAGTACCTGGCCTCCGCCACCAAGACGCTCAGCTTCAGGAAGCCGGCGAGCGGATGAGGCACGCAGGGGGACAGCGGGCGGAGTGGGAGCGGGGGAAGGCGGCAAGTGGCCCAGGGGGACTGAGGCGGTGGCGGCCGGGCATGTGGAAGCAACAAAACAGTGCAAGGGATATATTTCAAAGAGGAAGGCGACTACACGGGACGCGGCGGTGGCGGCAAGGCGGAGCGAAAGTGACGGCGAAGTGGGCTGCTGGGCAATTGAGTTAGGCACGCGGGGGTGTTGGGTGTGGAGGTCCTTATATGCTTCTTCGCCAGGAACCTGGTACGTGGCGGCGCAGGGTGGCGGGCCACGGGGAGGCGGGTTGGCCTCGGGGATCACGGCACGTGCATAAAAAACACCGCACAAGCGGCAAGCGGGTGCAGGCGAAGTGGTGCAGGCAAGGGCTGGCTGCAGGTACTGTATCGGGCCCTTGGTACCTGGACTGGTACTGCTGCCGTGACGCAAGCGATTCAGCAGAGCTTGTCGCTTGTCAGCAACAGCACATTTTGATAAATCAATTGACAAACTTGTATGATCATCGGGCCTTTTGGTTGTGGAAGGACACGTGTAAGCACGAAGCCATCGAAAAAGCGTCCTCACACCCTATGTCGAGCAATATACATATACACGAAGCCGTGCAAATTTGCAGCGCATGCGCGATTACTGCATTTCCTTGTGCCAATACGCAAGAACACGTGTCTGGGCAGGCGAGCCCACTCCGCGGTTAGCACCAGTAGACTGCTCCTATCACGGTTCTTGTTATAGGAGACTTACTGCAGGTGGAAGGCCAGAAAGAGCGCAGCCCCCTTACAAGCTGTCGCGATGGCCTCTCGCTGCTCGGCGAGGCAAGGCGAGCTTGGCAGCTATGGCTCAGCGCCAGCAGGCCTTGCTCGTGCTCCTGTGTATGGCCAAAGGGTAGCACCTGGCACTGGACTTCTGGCAGCGCAGAGCGGTGAGCAGCTGCAGGGTGCACCACACAACCGGGTACGGGGTCACGGCTGTCTACGTCCTGGGCGGGAGTAGCGGTCGGACATGTGCACAGAAATGTACGGTACCGGCACCGACCCAAATGGCATGCACATGCTGCTGTGCAGCAACGAGTATCACGCCACCGACTTGTTGAGCTGACAGTAGGCGAGTGGCACGCTGGGCCTGTGTTCCTGCCGAGTGCGCGCTTCATCACCCTTCTCTACCGAACCCGTAGCAGCCTGTTGCATGTCGCATTTCAGTCAGCCACGGACCGGTACCGTGCGCAAGCGCCCCCGCCACTCTTGATGTCCCGCGTGCAGTTCAAACAGCGCCTACGTCTTAGTCACACTCTACCCGTACGCTGTGTACCGTACTGTACATGGCATCCGCATGACCCTGCGAGCCTGCGTCCCTCCGGGGTTGGGCACGTGCTCCCGTTTGGCCTTCCCTCCCCTCAGGCCGCCTGCAGCTGCTCCAAGGCCGTATCCACAGGGCCCCCAATACGCTCCTGGTGGCCCGCTGTGTTACCCGTAAGACGGGGGTGGTGACAGCCACCACAACCACCAGCACCGAACCCAACGTGCAGCAACCTATCTATGGAGACGACCCAGAAGTGGTGGCAGCTGCAGCAGCTGCAGCCAGCACTCCCCCTGACGCCACCAGTCGGCCGCCCGCCCCAGCTGTCTCATCCAGCGCGCCCAAGCCCTCGGTCGCCTCCCTGGACGCCGCCCGCTTCAAGCTGCACCACAGCGTCAACTTCTGGCGCACACTGAGCGCCTCCCCTGAGCAGCTGCAGAGCGCACCGGAGCTGTACGGCACGCACGGGGCCAACCCTCCTGACAGCCGGTAGGTCGTGCCCAGCATTGTGGTCCGGCGGGCACGGGTTAACGGCTACGTAGCTTATGCCGCGGGGGGCGGTAGCCGGAAGTTCTTGGCATGGATGGACCAATGGACGATCCAGCGAGCTCCCCGATTGCAGGTCAGGCAACAGCAGCAGGCCAGACAGCAGCACTTCAAAGCGTACCGTCTGTGACTCGCCCCAGAAAACCTTGCCTGCATCGGGCGTGTCCTGACCCGGTAAATGATGAGTTGCTGCCGCCTGCACCCCGGCCCTCATGTGATCCCCGCAGGGCCAAGGCTGGGGACGAGGTGCTTGCCCGTGCCGCGCGCATGGCACAGCAGGACCCACGCGCAGCAGCTCACCTTGCGTACCACGTAGGAAAATCCACTTTCTTCATGTCGCAGGTGAGCCTGGCTTCAGGCACCTAAGACTGGTCGGGGCCAGCCAGTAGCAGGGCACCTGGCGACGGTTACCGTCCACCCGTACATGATGCCTGTCGGGTGCGGTCGTCACAGACCACGGGAGCTAGAGCAAATACTTTGCATATGTTCCCTGCCATCAGCTGTTTGACCTTAGCTGACATTCAGATGCTCTACCCATATGCTTCAAATTTGCACCATGGAGGATTGGACCTGCGTTTTCCCGGCAGGTGACAGCTGTTGCCGCTTACCTTATGTTCGCCACAGGGAGTAACACTTCTTATTGCACAACGTGTTGCGGAGTCGTTCTCATGGCTTTCGCGAGAGCCCGGGAGCGGCGCAAAGGTAGACCCCGTTTCCGGCGGCATCGTCCGGCTTCTGGTGGACGCCACGAAAGCTGGCGACGCTAGCGTCTCGCATACTGGGAGTAGCAATGGATCTGGACAGGTCTCGCTCGACACGCGACCAATGCAGAACTTGTTCCGGGAGGTGGTGGCCTTGGCCAGCCAGGTGGGTCGCCCTTCACCCATTCCCCCTGAGGGGCAGTGTTCCTAGGCCTATCTTGTGGGTTGCTGCACGTCCGGGCGGACCTCCTGCTGCACGTCTGGGCGCACTGACAAAGTATGGACAATTCAGAACGCCAAGCATGAAGCAGCCGGTCGGTGTACACCAGCACATGCAGGCAGCGTGCAGCTTGTGCACTGGCTCATCAGTATCTTGGCCCGCACCTGCAGGACTACGACAACATCCAGTCAGGGGCGTACGGCCTGCCCTGGGACATGGCCACGCCGGGGCACAGGCAGTACGACCCCACCTTCGTGCTGCGCAGGTGGGGCACGGGGGAGCGTCCGTGGTGGTTGTAGTAAGCGCAGCTCAAACCGGCCCCCGCTTACTGCATTTCACTGGCACAACAAGGTTTGCCTCCTTCCATACAGTATCCTACACATCATAGCACCCAGCTATCCACTGCCATGTCAGCACTTGCACTTCTGGTGCACGCCCGCTTACTGCTTCGCTGGCAGGCTGTGGCAGATCAACATGTGCACAGGAGCATGTGCGCTGTGTACCGTGCTGCTGCTGCCTGCCTTGCCAGAAGCACCTTCTTTGCAGCCTCGTTCACCTGTAGTCCTTGTCATCTGCAGCCTAACCCTGTGCCCTCGCTGTTCCTGGCTGACCCGCTTGCACGCCCTTGCCCCGTCTGCTGCCCCCTGTCCCCTGCCCCACGCCCCCTCGCACATCCATCCTCCGCCCTCCCCCCCCAGGTCCGCGCAGTTCCTGTCCGACGGCGTGGCCACGCTGGGCCGCCAGGCGCGAGGCACCCCCGACCCCGTGTGGCTGCAGGGCCCCGGGCTGTACCCGCAGTACTACACCAAGACCTTCCACTACCAGACGGACGGGTGGATGTCGGACAGGTGGGGAACAACATGTACGGCACAGCGTTATTCGACGCTCGTTCGCTGTTCGTGGTCAGTGCATTATGCTTTGGGGCTGAGACGCCTGAACCAAAAGGAGCCAGTCTTCTGAAATCGCAGTGCCGTTCAAGGCAAGCAACCGCCCGAGCACTTATCGCGGACAGTGGGCCTTCCATGTCACGCAAGCGTTGCGAGCCTCAACAAGCGTTTGATATGCAGTCCCGCTCAGAGCCCTGACCATTATATACCAACTCGCGCACCCGTCTGCATGCTGCCACCCCCAGGTCCGCGCGCTACTACGAGCACATCACGGAGACCATCTTCTTCGGCATGCAGGACGGCATGCAGCGCACAGCCCTGCTGCCCATCGCCGACTTCATGCAGGAGCAGGTGGGATACTAAACACCCAACCGGTTCGCCTCATCCTGATGCCACAAGTATGTCCAGGAAACTGGTGGTCACGGGACAAGCCCCTACGGCCTCGCAGCTGCGCGGTTCAGTCGAGGCTGGCACGCCCGTGCAAGAATGCCCATTTGAACTAAGTTGATAAAAATCTCTTTCTAAAAAAAGACTGCACCAGCGCGGACAGCTATCATTGCACCCGCACCTGCTCAAAAAACTCACGCAGACACTACGGCCACTGCTACTTGGCCCCCAGGCCCAGGGGCACAGCCGTCCTCCCTCCCGCCTGCGGCTGCTGGAGGTTGCTGCGGGCACCGGCCGCTTCCACACCTTCCTCAAGGACACGTGGCCCGAGCTGCCCTCCGTGGTGTCCGACCTCAGCCCCTTCTACCTGGCAGCGGCAAGGGAGAACCTGGCCTACTGGAGGCGCAGCAGGCAGCAGGGGAGGCAGGTGGGGGCAGCTGGGCGGGGCGCATGGGGGTCGGGCCATGCCGGGGTACGCAACAGTACGTGATTTGCGAGACGAAGGTTGCTGCAAACTGCGGTTACGTGCCGTAATACACCAAGTAGAAGAGGTTTGGAGTCGTTGTAGCATGTCCAATGAGTCCGTGTGAGTCGCGGCCCGTGGATGTGTTTCCAAGCCTCTTTCTCCCCTTGTCCACCTCCCCAGCTGGGCGGCGTGGACGGCACGGGCTGCGAGTTTTTGCAGGCGGCGGCGGAGGACGTCCCGCGGCCGGACGGCTCGTTCGATGTGGTGGGCAGGGGGAGGGTGGCAAGCAAAGCAGACGCAGCCGCCTGAGACTATTTCAATGTGTCCTTAAGGTGCTGGACGAGGCCTTTGCGACGGAAGCCAAGTACAGCACGAACGCTATCAGATGTGCGTGCAGCCAACCTGGGGCCGGGAGGTGCATGGCCGGGGTCCTGCCGCGGGTAGCCATGGGCCAACATCCACCTGCCAGTCCCAGTCGTTCTTCTGACGCTTGTAACAGCACACTTACAAGAGCATCTGGTTCCGTGTGGGCACGTGGACCTGTCACCCCGTTCCCGGGGCTGCAACCCACACGCATCCCGCTAGCCCACATCCACACTTCCTCTCCACACTCAACCTTATTGTTAAAGCGTCGGTGCATCTTCCCTCTTCCCCAGCTTGTGGTCATGAACCTGTTCCACGAGCTTCCCGAGGCCATCCGCCGCCGCGCCGCCTCCGAGTTCTTCCGGCTGCTGGCGCCCGGGGGGCTGCTGGTGCTCACGGACAGCGTGCAGGCCGGGGACAGGCTGGCGCTGGACACCGTGCTGCCCGCATTCGGGGACTTCAACGAGCCCTACTACAGGTGCGTGGGGGAAAGGGGGGGAGAGGGACGGGTGGCGGTCATGACCGGAGCCGGGACATGCAGGGGGCGTGGGGGGCGAAAGGTGGCCAGACGGCGGTGGTGAACAGGGGCAGTGACCAGGGGAGGGCAGGACTGGATGCCGCATGCCGACGGTGGGCGTGCAGGTGTGCGTGGCGCCTGGGAAGGGATAAGGACATCCGTACGGGGCAGGGAGGGCCGGCACAGTCTGCGTGGTACAATGCGGAAGCGCGATGAGGATCGCAGGGGGAAGCCGGGAAAGGAAGCGCGGCTGACCCGGTGCTCCCCTGGGGAAGCGTACGAGGACTGCTTGGGATTGCTTAGGGGTACTACGCCGGCTATGGGCCGTGTGCGTGTGGACGCCATCCGTGGCGGGCAAGCGCAGCAGCCGCGCTTGCCCCAAGACGTCCACACAGGGCAGAAAGGTCGCAACGTTTGTGTAGGGAAGTTGGCCGTGTTGACACGCGGGCCAAGCACTGAAGGGACTAGGGGAGAGGGACCGGTAAGGACGCGTCGCGTGGCTGATCCGGTGCTCCCCGGGTATGATGTGCAGCACTGAGCACCGCCGAGCTGCCCCGCCGGCCTTGAGCCTGGTGGGCAAGGCATAGTGGAGTATCGGCGAGCGCAGCAACCCTACCTGCCCCAACCCGCTCACCGGCGCGTGGGGCAGCGCCTCGGCTCCGCAGTAACACTCTAGCCTGTAGCACGCTCGGTCCTTGCAGGCCGTGCCCCTTGTCGGCCTCGCTAACCGGCCCCGGTCAACAAGTGCACTCAATCCACGCCCTCGCCCCTGCACTCCCCGGCAGGAACTACTTCACCTGCGACCTGGGCGCGCTGTTCTCCGACGTGGGCTTCCTGCCCGACACCAAGTACCTGGCCTCCGCCACCAAGACGCTCAGCTTCAGGAAGCCGGCGAGCGGATGAGGCACGCAGGGGGACAGCGGGCGGCGGCGGCAGGCACTTGCGGCAGGGGGATGGAGGCTGGGGCACGCAGCCGCCGCCTGAACACTACGTCTTCAATGAAGGAGCATCAAGCGCCTGGCACCAGGTGGGCAGACGCCAGCGGCAGAGGGTATGGCGCTGTGGCCCAAGTGGCGTAGCAAGCATCTTTGCGTGAATTGGCAGAGGGTTTAGACGGAGAAAATCAGGGCATGGTTTTTTGTGCGAGTCTGACTAAAGAGGGGAGAAGCGGCGGACACTGTGAGCGGGCGGGGAGCATGGGAGCGTGAGCAGGTGCCGCAAGGGCATCAGACATGAGAGGTATCGCCTTTGTGATATACGATCTGAAAAAGTGTTATTCTTTAATGAAGACAAATGCAGACTGAAGATGCTCAGTCCCTGGTATGCGCTTCAGAAGTGTGTGAGGGTGCGTCTGGCTGCCTGCGTCTCCATCCGCTCTGTGATGGCCAGCCGTGCCTGCTTGTATTGTGCGTTGTGCATGCTGTGGGTTCAGCATGCGCGCATTGCCCCACGCTGAGGCACGTATCTCTCGGATGGGAGGTCAACCATTACGTGATTTGGCATGGGGCATTGTCGACCACTAGCGGAACTAAATAAAGCAGACGGTGACATGTGTTGGGGCTTGGGACCAAGGCGCAACGGCAAACCAAAGGCAAGGGCCAGGTGTGACGGGGTCGTTCTACTTGGTTGTACCTGCAATGTGCTAGCCCTGCTTCTGCAATGGATCGAGAATGCATCTGAAAGCCATCGCTGGAAGGGTGCGACTGAGGGCGGCTCCCACGTTGCCTGCTGCATCAACCTGAGGTCTTACATTTCATTGTGCGTTTCGGGTTATATTTAGTCGACGGATCTCTTTTGTGTGTTCGGTGCTTATTATCTTCCATGAAGGGCCGATCGTGGCCAAGGGTGCGCGGTGAACGTTTACAGTGGTGGCATGTCCGAGCATGCCCGGACTTGTCAGTCAGCCAGTAGCCCAAAGCCCGATCCCAATGCAAGTTAGTAATTCATTGTAACAGGCGGATTCGCGTTGACATACTATCCTGGACACGGGAGTTTCTCCAGTTGCTTAGCGTTGTCGGTTAGTAAGACCTGGGGTTTGTTCGCCGTAGCGCAGGTAGAAGCCGAAGGTACAGGTCCGACATACGAGAACCGAGGTACCTGACGATTAGAGATTAACAATGCTATTTGTTCTATCCTTTCGAGTTTGCAAGAGGAGTTAGGAGGTGACCTGCCGGGCCCGCCACCATTAAGTAATCAATCCCGTACACGGGTACTAGGCGTGGACAGCATTTAACCCCGTGCAGGCACCAACATCAATACCATCCTCTTCTTGAGCGCTATTATCTAGTCGAGCGCTCTTACCTTGCCTTAGGTAGGACGAAGCCTCGGCACGATGGAACGCTTCAGCGCGTTGCTTAGTATCGCACTACTTCTCTGCTTCCTCGCAAGCGGGGCAAAGGGTAAGTTTATTTCCCAACACTTGTCTGATGTATAGCTTTCACGTTTTGGACCGCAATTTCCTACCCGTCGCTCGTGCAACTTCTGTACTACTGAGCCGACTAGGCTGCGGTAAGGACCGCCGCGAGCCCTTCCAACCCAGTTCACCTCTGCAACGATGGCGCAGGAGATTTCACCTGCAAGGCAACCGTTTTCCTCCAGACCGGTGCCCCTGCCGCTGCGGAGTCATGGAGCATTTCCCTCGGCGTGGTCGGGCACTCGCCCGCGTATGCCTTCCAAGGCGACTTCTCAGTACTGGTGAGTTACATATGCTCCACATCCGCTGTGCCTTGCATTAAAAGGCGTGATAGGGCCTTGCCTTCGCGCCGGGCCCGATGCCCTTCCCGATGTCCGCAACAAGGCCAGCGTGGCCGGCCGCAAAGTAGCAGCTGCTGCCTCCATCACACGCACCGAAGCATGCTCACCAGCACAACCCTATCAAATCCGTATGCCGCTTGCGTGAACGCTTTTTATCCAAGTCACATTCAGCATCCCTTCACCTGCCCCTCCATGCCACGTGGCGTCCCTCCTCGCTCCAGCCCGCCCCCAAGACCGCCGCAACCTGGGATGACAAGGTCCAGTCCGCCAAGATCGAGTGCCTCTGTGTGGCTGGAACGGGCAGCTGTGCCGGCGACTGGCCCAAGGTGGTTGCCCGCTTCTTCGCCGACCCCTGGTACCGGCGCACCCAGGGCGGGCCCTCCACCGACCTGACCTGCACCGCCATCGACGGCACCAGGTGCACCGCCGTGCTCGACAAGATGCCCACCGGCTGGGGAGGCCGCGCCAGTGGCATTGCCGTACTGTACGACAACAATGGCTTCAAGCTGCCCACCAAGCAGGGTGAGTGGCTAGGTGCTTTTGCGCGCATGTTTGGCTGGTACACGACGACATGTGCATATGCCATCGGCTTGCATCGGTAGATCCTCGCTGCATCAGTACCGTAGTCCACGGGTTAAGCAGGCTTCGGTAACATTTCCTGCACCCGCTGGGCATCTTGCAGGTGTGAGTGGCAAGTCCCCTGCGGCTGCCGCCCCCAAGCCCTCGCCCGCCGCGTCGCCCAAGCCTACCCCCGGTGCTTCCCCCAAGCCTACCCCCGGAGCTTCCCCCAAGCCCACCCCTGGCGCATCCCCCAAGCCTATCCCCGGTGCTTCCCCCAAGCCTCCCCACGGTGCCTCCCCCAAGCCCATCCCCGCCGCGTCCCCCAAGCCTACCCCCGTCGCTTCCCCCAAGCCTACCCCCGTCGCTTCCCCCAAGCCCACCCCCGGCGCGTCGCCCAAGCCCACCCCTGGCGCCTCCCCCAAGCCCACCCCTGGCGCCTCCCCCAAGCCGGGCACAACGGCTAAGCCCAGCCCATCGCCAGCGGCGGCCCCTGCGCGGGGCCTCCTTAGCGGTTTGGGGCTGAAGAAGAAGCACCACTCCTCGCCTTCCCCCAACGCCAAGCCTGCCGCCTCTCCTAAGCCCGGTGACTCGCCCAAGCCTGCTGCCAGCAACCCCGCCGCCTCCCCCAAGCCCACCCCTGGCGCCTCCCCCAAGCCCACCCCCGCTGCCTCCCCCAAGCCTGCCCCTAAGCCAAGCGGCAAGACTGGTGGCAAGAAGCAGCCCAAGCGCGGCCTCTTCAGCTTCCTGGGCTTCTTCGCGGCCGGCAAGAATGCCGCACCAGCGCCTGCTGCTGCCGCCCACAAGCCGGGCAAGGGTGCTTCAACCAAGCCTGCCGCCTCCTCCCCCAAGCCCTCAACCACCGCCTCCCCCAAGCCTGCCGCCGGCAGCTCCCCCAAGCCCTCCGCTGCCCCCTCCAAGCACTCCCATGCCTCTCCTACTCCTGCCGCCGCCTCACCCAAGCCTGGCAGTGCTGCGTCTCCCAAGCCTGCCCAGCCCTCCCCCAAGCCTGCCGACGCTGCCGCCCCCAAGCCGGGGAACGCCGCCTCCCCCAAGCCAGGCACCGCCGCTAAGCCCAGCCCATCGCCCGCCAAGAAGTCGACCCGCGGCCTCCTAGGCATGGTGGGGCACAAGAAGAAGCACGGGGCCTCCCCTGCACCCGGTGCCAAGCCTGGCCCCTCGCCCAAACCTGCCGCCAGCAACCCGGCTGCCTCCCCCAAGCCCGCCGCTTCCGCCCCCAAGCCAAGCGGCATGGCCGGCCACAAGAAGCAGCCCAAGCGCGGCCTCTTCAGCTTCATGAGCTTCTTCGCGGCCGGCAAGGAGGCTGTGCCAGTGCCTGCTGCCGCCTCCCCCAAGCCCTCAACCACCGCCTCCCCGAAGCCTGCTGCCGCCGCCTCCCCCAAGCCCTCAACCACCGCTTCCCCCACCCCTGCCGCTGCCTCGCCTAAGCCTGCCGCCGCCTCCCCGAAGCCCTCCACCACCACTGACCCCACCCCTGCCGCCGCCTC
>VFQN01005570.1_pt1 | contig 15273 bp, 14 predicted proteins | sample 3512371 | NCBI WGS metagenome assembly VFQN01 (sample SAMN10412370, study PRJNA504923) | tailings metagenome | isolation source: Replicate 2 from Balatoc abandoned mine | place: Philippines: Itogon, Benguet | collected 2017-08-28
GCGCTTTCAATATGAAAAGAACCATCAAAATTCTGTTGAAAAAGATGACGTGGTCATAGGTTTGTCTGGTCAGAGAGGTTTATAGTGCGATCACTACATGTTCACACTCACTCTTTACACTGTGATGCAAATACCTTCTCACTCTTATCTTTACCATAGAAAATCACAATTCAATTACTACTACTCCGACGAGATTCTAGACTATTACTAGACTACAAAGATTAAAAATGCAATTCCTTGTCTTCGCTGTACTTGTTATGCTGGCGGTGGTTGCTGCTGGCAACTGGAATTCTACTAAAATCAACCCTGATACTGTTGATTCTTTGGATTTACCAAAGTACCTTGGTCTTTGGTATCAAATGGCTGCTGACCAGATTGTGTATTCCACCTTCGAGAAGGATGCCTACTGTGCCACTGCACTTTATGGAGATAATGGTGATGGAACCATCAGCGTCCACAATTATGCTCGTATTAAGTCTGCTACTGGTGACATCTATGTCATTGATGGATATGCATACAACTCAAATCCTAACGAGCCAGGTCAATTAAAGGTTGTCTTCAACTCTGACGATGCTGCCCCTTTCCCAGCCCCTTACTGGATTTTAGAGCTTGGCCCAGTGAATACTAACAACCAATACGACTATGCCATTGTCTCTGATAACTTGTCTGCCTTCTTATTCGTTCTTGCCCGTGATGTTGCAACCTTCAACGCTAAATACAAGGCTGATGTCTCTGCTACCTTAACCAAATTAGGTTTCACTGGAAAGACCGCCCCTATCGATACTTACCAAGGATCGGACTGTCTCTATGAATCCACCGTGAGACATGCTCTAATGAAGAAATTCGAGAAGCTCTAAAGTAGTTTTAGCGCTTTACCCCTTTTTGCATTCGGATGTCATGTTGCATTTCGACACCCCACTAATTCCATAGTTACTACGCACCTCCTCATTCAACTCTTTGTAGTCGCCCTTACCTTAATAGAAAAGAAGTATTTGCTCTTTGTTGTGTTGTGTTTTGGCATTTTTTGATTTTTTGATAATTTGCTTTTAATTTTGTTTTCCCCAAATTTGAAGCTCAATTAAATTTAATGAGTTCGGAAACCAAGTCTAGATAAAATATCCAAGTTAGTGTTTTGTTAACAACGTTACTAATAAACCTTTTTAATAAACACGCATCGAATAGATTCCCTTCGTCTGAATCATTAGATCTACTGTTAAAGATCAGGAGGAAGGAAATGTGAGTTGACCTTCTTTCCATCTCTTGCTAAGCAGGAAATCAAACTCAACAAAGATGTTCCAACGACATTCGGTGCAGGATTCTCAAGATGCAGGAGAGGTTTTATAGTTCGATGGTCGGGCCAGTATTCGGATTTAAACAGCAACCGCCTCTCAATCTCTTCGCGTTCAAAGACAGGGAAACCATACTCGTGAGCTGATTTGGCGAGAATTCGATTGAATCTACGAGAACACGCATCAAGATTGGCATCTGTATTTCCGGCTCTGCCAGGAAGCTGAATGATCACTGTGGTTTTGGGGAGCTGAGCTGGTGTGCGGTGAACTGCTTCATGGATAGCTTTCATCATGATTGGGATTCCAGCTTCATGCTGTGCTAACATTGTATCATTTCGCCTTGGAACTAACGCATGAATGCAGGAATGCAGACCGACATGAATGACCAAAACTTCGGGATACGTGTGTACAGTGGAATTATCTCTCCATAAACCTTCGGGACCGAACAGCCACTCATCATAATCCTCATAAGGGAAATGTTTCCTTCTCAAAAAGTTAAAATGAACTAACTGATCTAACAACAGAAGAATAGCTCACCAATCAAACGTTATCTTTCCGTGTGAACCAAAACCAGATAGGTGACAAGTCAGCTCATTGTTCCCACACCTTCCTCCCCATCCTTCACAGAATAATTATCGCTAAGAAAAAGAGTGAATGAACTGTAACTTGTTGGCTCTCACCTTCTTCGGGAAAATATCCATCAGATACATGAATTTTACGATGCGGGTATTGTCGACCACACTGATCCAGCTAACTTTCAACAAGAGAAAGAAAATTTCAATAGCGATACTTACATTTTCTCTCGTCCATTCCTTTGCATTTCTCTCAAACTCGTTACCTAAATATATGAAGTGAGGAGATAGCAGGGGAAAGAAATGTTGTGGTTACTCTGAAATGGTGAGACAAAGGTTGCCCAAATTTGTCGCTGGGTAGAGTCACCCATCATATACAACCATTTATTTTCTAGTGCCCAATAAGCAGATTCCGTGACATTCTTAAAGCCAGCCCATCCACCACTCTATGAAGCATTAAGAATAGGGAGGAAGGGAGCTTTATATGAAGACCTGATGTAGAGCAGGAGCATCCTTATGAAAAGCTGTGAGCTTCGTATTTTTCCATAATCCCATTTGAATCCATCCAGCAAATCCTAAATACTTTGCAAGATAATCGTGATGAATCCTCGTATCCCAGTCAGTGTGTTCATCAAGGTTATTATATCTATCTGATAGTCTTGTCCCAATACTCAGTGACTCTAATTCACAATCTGATTGTACTTTTGTAAGGGAAGCAAATGAGAGACAGAGAGAACATAGAATCAAGTAAGTTCGAATCATTTCCTTCTCAAGTGAACTTTCTCGCGTACGAAGTTCACAATAAAAGTGCATATTTTACAAGTTATTGAAATATCATATATTCTCATAATAAATATCATATTTATAAGTTTCTCAATTATTTAAGTTTTTTTTCCTAAAGCAATTGCTCTTCGTTTCTTTTTAGCGGAAAAGAGGATAAAAGCCTGGGAACTTCTTTTAAGTACGACAGATTCATCACATTCATTGAGATGAACTGAAGTTCAATTACGAAACAAAGACCAAAACCTTTGATAAAAATTAAATCAAATTAAAATATTGAGTTAAGAAATGACGAAAATGATTGAAGAGATTCAACTTCATCTTTTGGAAAAGCACTTTCTATCACAGGATAATCGAGTGACTTCATTTGTTTATAATTCGACGATTGGTCCCAGTTTTTACTGTTTTGCTCCAAGTCAAGAACTTCATCGTAATTTTTGGACAATTGTTTCACTTGGTATCTCATCACTTCCGATCAAATCAGCTATCGGAAATGCGATACAAGCTGAGGTAAGGAATCCTCCCTCATTCTTTCAAATGCTCTCGTTTAACTCTTTTCTCTTTAGTTGATCTTTTATCTCCCATCTAATTGGTTATTCCCTTACGGTAAAAGTTCTGAACTCGATGAAACTACATGGCCCTTTGAGGTGATACGATCATACTATTTCTACCTTCTCTCCACCAAAGACAGTTTATTTGATGGTCATATCCTACCTAACATACTTTCCTCAATCCCCGGTACACCTTACCTTCCTAGTTTACCTTTTACCCATACTGTATTATGCGATACAAGTATTAGTGAAAATGCATCATTCCTTCATGAAATTAGTAATAATTCAATGTCTTTTTATTTTATTGTACCAATTACATTTACAGAATTTTTATGGGCAAACGAAGAAGGTATTGAACAAACATTATTTGAAATAATTCATTCAAAACAAAAAGAAGATCCTGATTATTATATTGATTTTGTTTTAAATCCAAATCGTAAATGTAGTGTGCAATATTATAATGCAATAGAATGTGTTGCAGGTTTATATGCTGCTTTAGAAGAAATGAATGAAGATGAAATGATCCTTTATGATGAATCTAATTCACTTTCTCTTGAAGAAGCTTTCTAATGCATATTAGTAATATCCTTTCTTTTTCTTTTCTCTTCTTCTGCTTCTTCCTTTTAAACCAATTATGATGGTTCACTCACTTTATATCATTTCAGTTCATCCCACTTTCGTGTAGAATAAATTATCCTTTTATTTATTAAATATGACAATATTGTACAAGTGATGAAAATTAATTATTATTTATTATTAATTTTTTCTGTCTCTTTCCTTCCTTGTACTTATTTATTACCTACCTCTTCTCCCTCCTTTTCCAATTCTTAACTTTGATAGGTTTTGATGGGAAGGGGTTCATTTCTTTATGTTATTTTAGTAGTATTTGCTTTGATTTTTCTTTTCCTTTATATTGTCTTTCTTTTTATTCATCAACATGTTCTTCACGCCTCTTCACTTGTTTTCTCTCACTGATGGACTTGACTATTAATAGTAAACATACTACATGTACTTGAACTCGACTAGTGAAGGAAAGATACTCTTGTGGATTCTTTGATTTTTGGTTTGTTTGCTTGTTTGCTTGTTAATAATTGATGGTGTTCCAAGTTTCTACTTCAAGTTGTCACTAACACCGCTGCTTCTCTTCGCGTTGTTTTCTTCATATCCTATGTAACGTATAAAAATTTTCATTCCTTAGCGTCTGATAGATACACATACAGTATTTACAACAACATAGTAAAGTTTTTACAACAATATAGTAAAGTTTTGCAAAGATTAATCAGTGTCCTTCCTCCTTCTCAAAGCAGATAACAGTATTGTTATGAAGGATACTCCTTCCTAATGATTGCTCTCGGTCAAGTCCATATTCCCCCTCTATTTCTCCTTGATTTCTAACAACTTTCTTTATTTCAACTTGATGACCTTTCTTCATCATTGATATAATAACATCCATATATCGTTTAACCACATGAATCATATTCTTATCCTCGACAGTATCCACGACTAGGAAAATAGTATCTTCAGTTAAATAATATGCAGCATCATCAATCATCGCTAATAGAAGGAGATAAAAGTCAATCTTTTGATCATGTGAAGAGTAATTGCTCTGATAGGCAAAACGATTCAGATTAGAGTCAGATGAAGTGAATGATGGAAGGAAAGAACTTAAATCATCAATAATAATAACTGTAGGTTTTGGTTGAAATTTTTGTAACCCAGCTAATAGATTTAATAAATCTTGTGAGGTTTCAGTATATTTCATATAGATTCTTGATAAGACAGTTGGATTAAAGGAACCTGTTTCCATATAATCAGAACTATCCTCATGTAATTCTTGACATAGCTTTGGAAATTTTCTTTGAAATTTACTTTTTTGACAGATAAATAAAGGTATACCACCATAGGAAGCTTCTTCATATGCTATTTGAAAAGCTAATGATGTCTTCCCTGAATGAGATGGACCATTTATGAAACCTTTTCGAAAGAATTTCACTCTTCTGTTTTCAAATTCACTTTTCAATGAATTTTCCTCAAGTTCATCATCAATTTGGGATGTAGATCTTGCAAATATTGCATTCTTCCACTTCATCTTCACAAGCACAATACTTTCCCACTTCATACAATTTCATAATTTTACCTTACACTTTGCCACTGAGAATACTGAAAGAACGGAGATATGATTCTTCTTCTCGTCTTTATAGGATGGTTTCTTCTTTATGGATACTATTATTGGAATATAATGAAATTAGCAAAATGGTGGTTTCAAAATTATCCAAGAATCCTCTTTCAAAACACTCAATCGAACATTATCCTAACGATAGATGATGTTCCTTATTCGAATACATCTTTTAAGAACATACTTGATTTATTGGATGAATATCCGAAATGTAAAGCAACATTCTTTGTGATTTCTTCATATGTTAATGATTCGAATCGTCACTTACTCATTCGAGCTCTTAAGTCTGGTCATCACCTTGCTAATCACGGACGAACAAGCAAGATGCATGCTTTATTTGATCGCAGCACATTACATGCAGAAATTGAACATTGCCAAAGTTTATTAAAAGAATTATATCGAGAAGCTGAAATTGATTTTCCTAAAGTGAATTACTATCGTCCTGGTAGTGGATATGTCTCGAGGGTAATCTATGAATACTGCGAGACAAATAACTATCGTATAGTGTTAGGATCAAATTACTGCTCTGATCCTCATATACCAGTGCCATTGCTTAATGAATGGTATATTATGAAGCATCTTAGGAATAATGATATTATTATTCTTCATGATCGATCTTGGTCATTACCACTGTTTAAGAATTTGTTTTCGCATAGAAAATTGCAAACTGCTAACTTATTAAACTATCGAGATGACAAAGAATGATGCATTCATCAGTAGTATCTGAATGTATTTTAACAGAGTTGTTGTATATTCCCTCCGCACATTTCAATCTTTTCAGATATTATTTCAAAGAAAAATAAATCATATTATTGTTTGTCCCTTCTTTTGCATTCTATTTCATTTTAATAGACCCTATTCCCTATTCTTCATTCCACCACCCACAATGCTGTCTTTTTCAAAATAAGGCACGGTAGCCCCAAATCATTTGAGATAGAAGATGGGAAATTATTCGACAAGTGCAATCCAATTCAACGCAAATCAAAAAGAAATCATTGTATCATTAGCTGTTCATCGTAATGATCCTCTGCTTCAACTTGATCCAGCCTTTCATAACAGCTTTTCTATTACCGAGATTCCGTCATTTATTGATTCGATAGAACCTATTGAAGGGGTTATGACTTTAGAGGATGAAGGCAGTCAAGGAAGAATTGATTTTCAAGTAAATTTGAAGCCAAATGAACCAGTTCCTGCAGAATGGCAAATCAAACTCAGTACACAGACTTTAGTTCTCCCAACCGCAGAGATGGTAGGAACTCCTGCAATGTTAAGAAACAATATTACTATTCCTTTCCAAGTTAATGATAGTATTGAACCTTCAAATCCGAAAACTTTAATGCTTGTTTGCCGTTTTAATTAAGTAGCATGTCATTCAAATCCGAAAACTTTACTTCTAGTTTGTCGTGTCATTGTCCTCTGTTTGCAGTGTTATTATAGATATATAGTTCATAAGGATAGAAGAGATTACTCCAACCTTTCATCTTATTTAAATTAATAAAAACTTTTGCAACTATTTTCATACAACACATTTTTCAACACAACAAAAAATCAAAGATATCTGAAATAATGAGTATACAGAGAAAGAAAGAGATCGAGAGAAGATCAACAAGATTGGCATGTCTTTTATTTCACATGATCTAAGAAATTTCTTATTTGTCTATGATGGAAATAGAAGTTTAAAGAAAACATTCAGAGAAACAAAAAAATAAGCTCACCTGAGAAATTCTTCTTCATTATCAGTAATCACATCATTATGACCCTTACCAGTAACCCACCATGGTGTATACTGATACTGTGGTTCAACTGCATTATACAAACCTTGACCATGACGTATAGGTACTTCAATATCAGAATCACCATGAATAATAAATACAGGACATTTCACATTGCTAATACGATTAATATTAGGGAAAATATCAAAACAAGCTAATAATCTACTATCAGTAATAACTCGTAATCCAGATAATATAGGTGAATGTAATATTAAACCAGCAAATTGTTTCTTACTACCTAAAAAACAACTAGGACCACTACCAACCGATTGACCATATAATATTAATTCTTTTTCAGGGTTAGTAATATATTTTTTCTCTAATGCCCATTCATATACTGTTGTTATATCTTGATAGGTTTGTTTTTCTGTTGGTCTTATACCATACATTCGACTTACACCATAACCCGTATAGTCGTAAGCGATTATATTGACTTTTAATCGTGCAACCATTAAAATGAATAAAGTATTCATGATTCCACAATCTGAGGCATTACCATGGCTGTAAAGGATGGTTTTAGTCGCTTCTGGATGTCTATAGTAGAAAACAGGTAGTTTGGTATGATTTCTTGTTTCTAAGAGATCTACGGTCAGATATTGATCAAGATCATAATTCATATATTTATGGTAACCAACATCTAATAAAAATCGTGCAGTGAACTTCTTTCCTGCTTCAGAATAATCAAATTCATAAGTGGGAGCAGGAGGATGAAAGCTGTATTTGGAGATTATTCAGTTTAAAGAAAGCTGTAAGAGAGAAAATTCACTTACGCTAAAGCAGATGCAACAACAGAGGCTTGACAACCTGAGGCACAGTATAGATATGTTAAAGTTCCAACAACACCTCCCATTTTTCGTTGAAACATCAAGTTTTTTCAAGTCACTAATTGGCCAATTTGAAATATTTTACGCCATATTGCTCCGGCAAGCGTATGCAAAAATCCTCGATACTTTTCGGATGTGGAGAACTTAAGGTATGGGGGGAGCCCTTGTCGAAAATATCAGAACAAAAATAAATTATCCTCGGCTCGAGTCAGTATGGAAAAGAAATCACAAACAAAAAATGAAGTATTACAGTTCTCTATAGCGTAAAATTATCTGCACAATGTCCATCTCCCCGCATGCATCAAAGGGCAAACTGTCATGTGTGGTCCTAGTGATCGCAGAGATTGGCCAGCAATTCAGACAGGTTATGTATGTAGATTGGCTAGGTCACTATTTCGGAACCTCAGAAGAGGGTTTGCCTGCCTCTCTTTCTTTCACGAACTTTTGCACCTCGGGTTCAAATACATCCTTGTAAATATAAACACCTATAGAGGATAGCTGGTGATGAAGCTTTAACTGAAAAATCATATATGGGTTTTACCTGAAATGACACCAACTACAACCCCGAAGATCGTGTTATAAAACGCCTCTGTCCTTTGTCGAAACCCCTTCTTAGTCCATAGATCTCTCTTTGAGAACACTGCATGAAGGTTTTCCTTTCTTATTGTCTGATTAATCACTCTAAACATGTTGATGGAACGAAGAGTTGTTTCCAGCAATCAACTAAATGCATCGTAAAATTCTGCAAATTGGAGTCTCGAAAAAGCGCTTTTTTAAAGCAGTTAAAATTGTCCCAGTCGGGTCTTAATCGAATTAAACCCAGAGTGCTAACTGCTGTGTGAATTTTTTACGTTGTTTGATAACAAAACTAGTTGGTGTTCGTTCTGTAGTAATTGTAGAGGCACTTCCTCGTCGCGCGGCGTTCAGTATTTCGATCAAGCTTCATAGTAGCAGAATACTTTGTGAAAAGTACCTGACTTTAAGTGTTATATTTGAGAGTTTCGTGATTTTGCGAGTAGTGTGAAGAACTTCAAGAAACATCATCAAATTCAGTAATCATTTCTCGGCCTTCTACTTGACAACTCTCTATTCACTAACTTTGGTTCCATATAATTGAGTTCCCAAGAGGTCATCCGCAAGACACAACCGTTATCGATTTTGTTTCTTTTGTATTATGAACAACAACTAAGTCAGAAGCTCCTTTGCGTGTCTCCTCCTCCCTACTTAATAAACACTTTCTTAATTCCAACCTTTTAGCTTATTAATAATGGGAAATCAGCCATCTAACACATTGCATTTACGTACTAGTCGACTCTCCTCCAATGGAGGAAATGGTGATAATCCAAAAAATCGTCTTCTTCGTGAACATAAACGACATGGTGTCGTTAGTGTTAAAATTAATTCATCTAATTCGGGGCGTAGATTAGGTGAAGGTCAAATTAGTCACATTGTAACACCAAAGGGAGCAATCCTCTATGGTTCTCTCTTCAATCCTACTGCGGTACAAAGAGGTAAGTAAGAGTCAAGGTTGCCTAATTTCACCTTCATTTATTATTTAGGTATTGCAAGTTCAAGTTTACCGGTTCTTGTCCCTGGAGATATTGCTATCCCTGATTCCCGAGCGAATAAACTCCTCGTCAGCTATTGTTATGGCTGGCATTTAATTCCTTTCCCTGAAGTTTTCTCGCGTCACTCTGGCACATGTTATGTCGTTGGTGATCGAAATGTCAATGGTCCGCCAGTTCAGATCAAAGTTGGTGATTGTTTCCGCTTAGGATCAGTCGGTCTTGTTGTGTCAGAAATGAAAATTGATGAAGAAAATGAACAAAAGATTGATGCTAAAACTTTACAATTTCTAAAGGATGAAGCATTAGCATTTGATACCAATGAAGATCTTGCTGCCTTAGCCTCCGATGAAATGATGGAAGGTGATGGACGGGAACGTGTTGGTAGTGATGTTGGTGGTGGTGGATTGGACGGTTCTTTACATCAATCATTTGATGCAGATGACCAAACGAATCGCGGTAGTATAGATGGTGATGGCAATGCATCTCCGACACCATTCTCACCAGGGAATGGTTTGACCAATGGTGAAAGATTCATTTGTTACATGTGTTACGAGACTCATAATACCCCAGAAGATCCATTAATTGCACCTTGTGAATGTAAAGGAGATACCAGATTCTTGCATGTTCATTGTTTACAGAAGTGGTATCACACATCGGCGTATGGTTCGCACGCTCAAGTTGTCCGCACTACTGGTAATGGTGCACCAGCATGTAAGATTTGTGGCACTGCTTATAAGACCAATTTTAAACGCTCTGATGGTCGCCGTGCGAGCATTCTTGAGGTAAGCCTCTACACTTCTCAATTAGGATTGGTCTAAAAGCTCTTTTCTTTGATAGTTGGAGAACAGTGGTCCATACCTCTCGTTGGTTGTTGTGACTCACCATGATACGAACCCGGGTCTCTTTAACACAAAGTTTCGTTTAAATTTTGGTAGAAGAAATGGGATCTCTGCTGCAATCTCTGACAGTGATTTGAACACTGTTGTGATTGGTCGTTCTTCCAGCTGTGCAATGATCTTAGATTACCGCACTGTTTCCACTATTCATGCTAAAATCACTTATCAGGTATGTTTTAATCTTTTTTCATTATTGTTATTTAACTTTGGCTTTGCTTTTTTTTCAGAATGGAAAGTTTTTCCTTTCGGATAATCGTTCATCGAATGGTACCATGATTTATATAAGAGAACCACTGCCAATCTCCTACTCACAACCTGTGAAGATTAGAATGGGACGAACTACATTATCCCTTCAAGCAAAGCGAAGTTGGACTGCTGCTATGCGATCCTTTGTTTTTGGTACTAATCCAAACGATGAAGCAAATGAACTCGCTTTACAAAGTCAGATTGGATTACCATCTCCAAGTGATGTGATGAATCTGTTGGTGCAGCTGCACAATCTTCCTCCAGATAAAAACTCATCTAATCATGAAACAGAAGGTAATCATCATCCTCCTACCTTCTTGAATCATCGTTCCTACACGATTCGTACAATAAATGAGGGAAGTGTTGATGGAGGTGAGTTTGATCGATTAACAGATGGAGGACATGGCCTAGCTCAGCATTTCCATGACTTTGGTAATTATGGTCAAGATCGTTTCTTTGTCGATGGAAATGAGGCTAGACAGACTCCAGATAATCGACGCGCAAGTGAGAGCAATAGCCCCATGGCAATGAGTCCTAGTCCGAGTCATCAACAATTTAACGAAGAGAACAATCAACCAAATCGAATCTTCTTGAACAATAACAGTGGTAGTGGTCATCATCAACTTTTCAATTCTCAAGCGAGTCACAGCGGGCGTGAAGGAGGAGAACCCATAATAACTCATTCCGACGAAGGAAGTCGCCAATTCAGGCATATCGAATTTGCAGAAGGTGACAAAACCGCAAACAACATTTACAATAACTTACAAGACATAACGACTGATTCTCATCTTCCATTATCACCTAACTCGACCGGAGGAATGAGAAAAACATCATTGACTGCTCACGAGGCGGTATTAATAAAAGAGAAGACTTCCGTCTTATCGAAAGCAGCAAGTGAAGCTCCCTTCAGAGATGATGAAATCGAAGTTGAGGTAAGATTGCTTTTTTTGCATTTTCTTTCATACAGGCTTTAATCGTTGCTTATAGGAGGACGTCGTTGCTAGTAATGTGAGCACGATGTTAAGCTCGCCTCCGCGAGAACGCGGTGCTGGCAGTACTATCGTTGTTGGAAATCATGTTGAAGGGAATGAGATCTTTCAATCTATTAATGGTAGTGACAATATGACCCCCGGCTTGGTGAGTCAAAAATCGGTCGCGAACACGGAGGGAGTTCCAGCAGCAACTATCCCTGTTGCAAATGTATTCGCTCTTCCATCCAGCGCTGGCTCCCATCGAAGAGGATCGTCGTCGGTTACTCCAGTAAATGTAATTAGTGACGATATGGAAGGAGTATTACGAACAGTTCCATCCGAAGAAAAATCAAACAATTAAAATACCTCTTGGTCTTATTTGCTGCAAGTATTGTACATTATTCACCTAGAACCACCCTACGCATATTATTTGTCATTTTTATTATTATTTATTGCATTTATTTGATTATTTCACTTTCTCTTCACAAACAATACACAATGCACAAAATTATCAAAACAACATCTATTATTTGTTGAGAAGGATGAAAACGGCTCTTTAACATACTTCTCTCTGCTCCTCTATTATTTCCAAGTTTGCGAAAGTTTTGACATAGTGTTTCTTTCGTGTTGACAAAAATCTCGTTTTTTGGGATGAAAAGTCCAGAACTTCGATTCAATTGAAGGTGTATAGATCATGTAGCTCATATTAGTAGAAGGGATTACAGTGATATTAGCTCGTCAGTGTTCATTTTTATGTTTTCTTCGTGTGTAATCTCTGTGGATGTGATATTATTAAGTGCTCAAAAGGAACAGAATTGAGAAAAAGAGTTCGAACAAATGACTACGTAAGAAAATTTAGATTCATGTCGATTGAAATAATTCTGACTCAATGACTTCTTGAGCACTTTTCCAAAAACCTCTCTATTCCCGAAAGAGATTTCATTGTTCTTTTTTCCCCTCCTTTCTTTCTTCCTTTCTCTGTATGTTTTGTTTCCTTTTTTTCTTTCTTCTTGATTATATATATCCCCTCATTTTCGAGTTAATTTTAATTTAATATCGCTAGTTCGAACCTACAGAGAGAATTCTCATACTGGTGAACATTTACTGCATCCACTTTGTACAATAAAATTGAACTAGGTAAGTATATTGAGTATTCTAATGAAAATATAGATGAGCCAACAGATACGTAACCTGATTTACATGATACTGATAAAGATTATTTGAGTATGTTTTTATATTTTATTGTTGTTATTGAATCATATCAGATGTCATTTAAAGTGTTATCAATTCTATTAACGCTTAGGACTTTGTATTGTGTGTGTCATGTAGAATCCAATGACAAGACGGTCGAATGTCATCGTATTCTGTCGTTTTGTTGTCTTTTTGATTTTTGATGAGTTACTTCGCCAATAAAGCACCTTCTAGAAGTAACAACCACTTACTTAAGCTTCGGATTCCTCAGAGTACATCTATTTGAGGATGGAGGGAAAAGAAGTTGAAATTGAATCACGAATTAAACTAGAAGAACTTTACTGTGATGCCTGTCAAAAACCCCACAATATCTCCACACTTTTACGATGCTCTCAATGCAAGTCAGTCTATTACTGCAGTAAAGAATGTCAAAAGATGCATTGGAAACAACATAAATCATCCTGTCAAGAGTACCTCCATATTCAAGAGGAGATAACTGAACGTGAAGAACACGTTAATTCCATACTACAATCTTGCTGCAATTACTCGAACAACCACCTTCTCAATCAACCCGAAGCATTACAAGGAGATCTGAAAGGAGTGAACGTAGAAGATGAAGCAGATAAAGCTCCATCTTTCCTCAAAGTCTTTGATCTTTCTCATCTAAATTCACTGACATGTGAGATCTGTTATGAAGTAGTAGTTCCTATCACAAACCCACAGTTACAGTTCTTCTCTTTTCCTACCTGCAATCATGGATTTTGCATGAATTGTATTCAATCTTACTTCACTTTATTAGATGATGGTAAAGAATCTCCTGTCAAAGAGATGAGTGACGTCGCTCACTTCTCACAACCCACTGACAGCACTACCTCACAGCAACGATGCCCATTATGTAGGAATGACCATGATCCGTTTGATTCTACTCTTTGGCAATTTGCTTATTCGAATGTGAATGATTTCTTGTTTCAGAGGAATCTTTTCCCCACTGACTCCCTCCCTCACAGACACTACACTGTCATAGCCAAGAGAGAGTACAAGCGATTTCTCAAGCTAACGCAGCATTTCCCTAGTCAGTTAGCACCTTTACAATTTGATGTATTAAAATTGAAAATGATGCCTCTGCTGCTCTCTGGGAAAGAAGATGATGTAGACGAAGACAAAATCTCTGACCAACCCGACAATACTCACAGTGAGGAAGAGATGAAATACTGTCAACAACTATTACAAAGAGAAATTAAAGATATTTCCCTGAAATTATCCATTTATCAAACATATTTACTAAATTTAATACATCTGCAAAAAGTCACAGAAGCGAAAGAACTCTGTGAGAAGGTTTTAGAAGAAGTTTCAAATCTTTCTAAGTCTTCTCTATTAATGATTACATCATCAATGAAGTGTCAGGAGATTATTAGTATGATTCAATATCATTATATGAGTCTTCTCTTTCAAGAAATTGATCAGTCAAACTCCGTAGATGATGAGATGAGTGACGTTAAACAAGAAGAAAAGCCATCATTGCAATATGTTATTCGTTTGGTTCGAGAAGCATTACAGAGACAGCGTCACGATGGTCGCTTGTATCAGCTGTTATCTAAAGTATATGAGCGACAAGGAAATAGAGAAGAGGCTACTCTCATCCTTCTCATCGGACTGCGATATGTGTTCCCATGGGATCATCCCAGTCTCCAACAGTTACAAGATGCTCTGATTGCATTAGAGCGAAAATAGAAGATACATGGTGAAAGGAATCAGAAATGAAGTTATTTAAGTTATTTTACTGTTTCTTATTGAATGAATGAATAAATGTATTCTTTCTTCTATTTCCATTTTCTTTTTCATACTATGTTTTTGATCGAGGTGTTTTACACTATTCATTTAACTTTTCATCATTTTTCATTACAAGAAGGTTTCAATTATTAAATACAAAGAAAAACTATATTTAAATAGTTTTGAGGTGATTTTAGCGACTTGAAAAACTCGAGTTTTTCAATCAAAATCGATTTTCCGGAGTCATTCGATGTGCAAAATAACTAAATATACTTAAATCAAGTAATTAAATACACTTCAAAATACGTGTGTCGATCAATGAGGATCATATTGTTGAGCCAGCCCTGTGCTCTCTGTGAATGGTTGATCATGATATGAATATGAATGGTGCAGAGCATTTTGTTATAGTTACAATGAAACGAAATTCAATGAAATGAGCTCGTACGTAGTCTAGTGTATGATAGTATGACAGGGAAGAAAAATAAAATAATCAAAGTATGGTTTATCCATATTATTCTGAGAAGCAAGTAGTCCTACTTGCTGTATGAGAGATTTAATTATCTTTGCTCAATACAACCTTTCCAATATGGCTGTTCCACTCTCCAAAATCTCATGAGCCTTACGCATGTTCTCCACATTATAAGACAAGATTGATGATACAGTGGTC
>VFQN01005571.1_pt1 | contig 15273 bp, 12 predicted proteins | sample 3512371 | NCBI WGS metagenome assembly VFQN01 (sample SAMN10412370, study PRJNA504923) | tailings metagenome | isolation source: Replicate 2 from Balatoc abandoned mine | place: Philippines: Itogon, Benguet | collected 2017-08-28
AAATCGCGGAAGGAACCAATTTCACAGCACCATCAAGAGTTGTGCAACAGCCACGGGCGTTTGTGTGAGACATAAGCCAATGCTGCAAATTCTTCCAAATAATCCTTCAAAAGTGCCTCATTTGATTATCTCACGATTCAAGGTATAATTTCTCATTTTACTATGAGTTATTGATACATTTTTAGGTGTTTTAAATTTTGTGGCGTTTTACGAACGGTCGTTTGTAAAAGGCCATAAATAGGAAAAACACTGGAAAACTCTTACCCACACCACAAGGTGATACATTGATTTGTAATGGTGTCTTAATATCAGCCCCAAGGGAAAAAGAATACACCTTCATTTTACAAATGTTTAAAGATGCCCGAAAAGCGGTGGGCTATGTTCACTATATACGCCACTCTGGCTGGTTTTTATGTCAATTCAAAATATGCTGTTGGCTTCGTCCTGAAAACTAAACGTCCGGGCTACCCGTACCGCCGTTGATTCAATCAACAGATAATCAAAACGTTTTTCTTTGGCCGGTTTTTCCACTTTAACCATCAGACCCTCACGCAAGGTGCAGCAGATACGATACATCCGTTACTTATTTTTACTGGTTTATCTTCGGTTCGTGACAAAGTGTTTTCTTTGGCGGCCAACCGTGCGTCAATGTTTACTTCACTCATGTCGTTGACAATAACGTCGGCTTTCAATCCTTCTTTATGGATTGTCACTTATAAATCTATCGAAGATACGACGTTAAAGTGGCGTACCGTCGCTGTGATATCGTATTGCTAATAGTGTTGGAGAATCTTTTCTGGCTCGGTCTCACTCCAATTTTTACAATGTTTGCTTATATTAACTACAAATTATGTTTTCTCTTAACTTGTGTCTGGTTTCATTGGGCCGGCAAGGTCTCTTTAGAAGTTATTATATCATGTTTTCAAAGTAACCGGCTTTTTTATACAGTATTTAATACCTTTGCAGTACATGCAGTTTATCAAAAAACATATCGTCTTTCGCTATTTTTGGCTTTTTATGGCACTGCACATCCTCAATTGCAGTGTTGACTCCCCTGATGCCCACCCAGATTATGTACCTGAAGATTTAGCTTACAACGATATTGAAAGTATTTCTGAATTAGTACTCGAACAAATCCTTGGTTTTGAAAATGCCTTTGCCGAGCATGATGAACATGACACCGAAGAAGGCGCTAGTTTTGGGGTAGCCAAAATTCTGTTGTATTGTCAATCTTCATTTGAGTTCTCAATAAAAAGAATTTCTTTGCGGCCTTATCTAAAAAATACTCCGCTCAACTATGAGCAAACTTTTATTTCGCAGTTTCATCCTGATATAGTTTCTCCTCCACCTCAAAAGGTATAGTCTAGTTTTTTGCTGCATTTTTAAGGTAATCTATTGATTTTCTGTAGATTATATCTTATTTCTTTACCCATTATTATCATATTTTAATCTTATCAGAATGAAAAATATTTTCATGCTGGCAGGCATTTATGCTTGCCTGTTATCGCTTTGGGCGTGTTCAACAGAAACCAAAACCGAACAGAAAGCCGAAGGCAAATTCCCCATCACCCATCCGATTTTAGTAGATACTACTTACTCAAAAGAGTATGTAGCCACGATTCAATCATTGCAAAATGTTGAAGTGAGAGCAAGAATTAAAGGTTATATCGAAGCTGTTTTTGTGGATGAAGGTAAGCCCGTCAGAGCAGGACAAGTGCTGTTCAGAATCAACAGCCAAGCTTACAGACAAGATCTTTTGAAAGCAGAAGCAACCCTTAAAAATGCGACTGCGGAAGCAAAAACACTCGAATTGGAGATTAAAAATACCAAGTTATTGGTCGAGCAAAACGTGGTGGCTAAGTCTGAATTGGACATTGTTGAGTCGAAGTTGGAAGCCCTTAAAGCCAAAATCGAAGAAGCACAATCAGACGCTGCTGGCGCACAATTACAACTGTCTCTGACCGAAATCAAAGCCCCGTTTAGCGGTATTATCAGCCGAATTCCTAATAAAGGGGGCAGTTTGATTGATGAAGGTACACTGCTGACGACCCTCTCCAACAACCAGGAGGTGTTTGCTTACTTTAACGTTTCCGAGAAACAATACCTGGCTTTTACGGCGCAAAACGAAGTGGGTAAACGTCGAAGTGTGTCGTTGTTATTGGCCAACAACAGCCTCTATAAACACAGTGGAGTCATCGAAACGATTGACAGTGAATTTGATAAAAACTCGGGAAGTATTGCTTTTCGGGCCAAATTTCCGAATCCCGAGCAGGTGCTTAAAAATGGTGCAAGCGGTAAGGTAAGACTGACCAACGAGATAAAAAATGCGCTGATTGTCCCCCAAAAAGCCGTTTTTGAAATACAGGAAAAAAACTGTGTTTATGTGGTTGATGCCCAAAATCTTGTGAGTGTACGTGATGTCAAAATCCTGCATCGGCTTCCTCAGTTGTACGTCATTGAATCGGGGTTGAGCGTGTCTGATAGAATCATTTATGAAGGTATTCAGAACGTTAACGATGGCGATAAAATCCAGCCCGAACTCAGGACGATGCGTAAAATCATGGCGCAATTGGGCAAGCAATAGTTTCGGATTTAAGGACTTAAAAACACAGACACTATGTTTAATAAATTCATTCACAGACCTTTACTGTCCATCGTAATTTCGGTTATTATTACGCTGTTGGGTGGTTTGGCTTTGACTCGCCTGCCCATGACGCAGTTTCCGAGTGTGGCCCCGCCTGAAGTAAATGTAACGGTAGAATACACGGGAGCCAACGCCGAAACCGTCACCAAAGCAGCGCTTGTGCCCCTTGAAAGAGCCATCAATGGGGTGCCGGGGATGAAATATATGTCATCGGATGCAGGCAACGACGGGGTAGGGGTGGTTCAAATCATATTTGAAATCGGTACAGACCCCGACGTCGCTGCCGTGAACGTGCAAAACCGGGTAGCAGCAGTTATGGGCGAGTTGCCGGCGGAGGTGATCCGTAACGGGGTGAAAATCGCAAAAGAAGAAAATGCGATGTTGATGTATCTGAATATATACAGTAAAGACAACGAACTCGAAGAGAAGTTTCTCTACAATTTCACGGATATCAACATACTGGCAGAGTTAAAAAGGGTAAATGGGGTAGGATATGCCGATATTTTGGGAGCCAAAGAATACGCCATGCGTATCTGGCTGCGACCTGACAAAATGCTCGCTTACAATGTATCTGTCGAGGAGGTTTTAGAAGTCTTGGAAGAACAGAACATTGAAGCGGCCCCAGGAAAGGTGGGAGAAAGTAACGATAAAACACCCCAAGCTTTGCAGTACGTTATTAAGTACAAAGGCAAGTTTAACACAGAGGAAGAATACGAGAACATTCCTGTTAAGTCAAATGCCGACGGGGAAATATTGCGGATCAAAGATGTAGCCGATGTAGAGTTTGGCACTACGTATTTTGACGTAGAAGCAAAGTTCAACGGTAAGCCTGCGGCCTCCATCATGCTAAAACAATTGCCTGGGTCAAATGCCAGCGAGGTGATTGAAAAGGTGAAAATACGTCTGGCCGAAATCAAAAAGACAACTTTTTTAAAAGGCATGGATTATGAGATCAGCTATGACGTATCACGCTTTTTGGATGCCTCGGTGCACGAGGTCATCAAAACACTCATAGAAGCATTTATTCTGGTTTCGCTGGTTGTTTTCCTATTCCTGCAAGATTGGCGTTCTACCATCATTCCTGCCATTGCGGTCCCCGTATCGCTGATCGGGACGTTCTTTTTCATGCAGTTGCTGGGCTTTTCACTCAACTTGGTTACGTTGTTTGCCTTGGTGTTGGCCATCGGTATTGTAGTTGATGACTCTATTGTGGTGGTGGAGGCGGTGCATTTGAAAATGGAAAAAAATAATTTGGGGCCTATTGCTGCTACCAAAGCTGCCATGAAAGAAATCAGCGGGGCTATCATTGCCATTACGCTGGTCATGTCGGCGGTATTTATTCCAGTGGCGTTTATGTCGGGGCCTACCGGGATTTTCTATCGGCAATTTTCATTAACCATGGCCATCTCAATTGTACTTTCAGGGGTAAGCGCTCTGACCCTTACGCCCGCGTTGAGTGCTATGGTCTTGAAAAATACCCACGGCAAACCCGCTAAAAAAACGTGGCTGAATCGCTTTTTTGGCGGGTTTAACCGCTGGTACGAAGGTTTAGAGTACAAATATCAACGTTTGCTGAAAAACATCGTTAGTCGGCGGGCCGTTACCTTTGGCGTTTTGCTCATCTTTTGCGTAGGGGCAGGGTTTTTAGGTAAAACCCTGCCTTCAGGCTTCATACCCAACGAAGATCAGGGTACGTTTTATGTCAGCATTACCACGCCTTCCGGCTCTACGCTCGAACGCACCAAAGCCGTTGTGAATGAAGTACAAAGATCTTGTGAGGGTATAGAAGCCATCGAATCGGTATCTTCATTGGCGGGAACAAACATCCTTTCTGACGGGACAGGAGCCACTTATGGTACGTGTTTGATTAACCTCAAAAGTTGGGACCAACGAAAAGAATCGGTGGACGAAATCATTGCGTTGGTGACGGAAAAAACCAAACACATCAAAGACGCCAAATTGGAGTTTTTTCCACCCCCTGCCGTACCGGGTTACGGCAACGCCAGTGGATTTGAATTGCGCTTGCTAGACAAAACGGGCAATGGCGATTTTAAGCAGATGGAAGGTGTTGTTAATCAATTTATCAAAGACCTCAAAGCCAGACCCGAAATTGCCTCTGCTTTTACGATTTTTGATGCCAGTTATCCGCAATATATCGTCAATGTGGACTCTGACAAAGCCGCTCAGAAAAGGGTTTCCATCAGCGATGCCATGGGTACTTTGCAGACGCTCTTAGGAAGTGAATACGCCAGTAACTTTATCAAATACGGACAATTGTACAAAGTTATGGTGCAGGCTTTGCCCGAATACCGCGCCAAACCCGAAGATATTCTGAATTTGTACGTCAAAAACAAAGACGACGAAATGGTGTCTCTTTCGGCTTTTGTCACCATTGAGCGGGTATATGGTGTGGACCAAATCACGCGCTATAATATGTTTCCTTCTGCCGAGCTAAACGGCGAAGCTGCCGAGGGTTTTAGCAGCGGTAGTGCCATTCAGGCCATCCAGGAAACTGCCAAAGAAAAACTGCCCAAAGGCTATGATATTGACTGGGCGGGTATCACCCGTGACGAAGTGATGGCGGGCAACGAAGCTATTTATATCTTCATTATCTGTTTGGTGTTTGTGTATCTGCTGTTGGTAGCTCAATACGAAAGTTTGCTGTTGCCGCTGCCCGTTATCTTATCCTTACCAACGGGGATTTTCGGAGCATTTGCCTTTTTGTGGGTTTTGGGGTTGGAAAACAACATTTACGCCCAAGTCGCTATGATTATGCTCATTGGCTTGTTGGGTAAAAATGCCATTCTGATTGTAGAATTTGCGGCCATGCGTCACAAAGAAGGATTGACTCCGCTCAAAGCGGCCATCGAAGGGGCAAAAGTACGTTTGCGCCCTATCTTGATGACCTCCTTTGCGTTTATTGCTGGATTGATACCCCTTTTATTTGCATCAGGGGCAGGAGCTGTAGGCAATCGAACCATCGGAGCAGCTGCCGCAGGAGGAATGCTTTTCGGGACAGTTTTTGGGGTCGTCGTTATCCCCGGGCTGTACTACATTTTCGCCCGAATGGCCGAGAAATTTGCATTCATCAAAGACGAAGAAGAAAATCCACTCACCGAAGAAGATTTGAAACAATGGAACTAAACCATCTAAAAAACGCTGACAGGGTTTTGAACCCTGCCAGTGTTACCTTACTATTTTCTGCCTTTTTATTCGTAGTTGCATTGTCGGGTTGTAAAGTGCCGCAAGTGGCTACAACGCGAGCTATGCCGCCCGTTCCTGAAACGTTTGGCGATAATGCTAATACCGATACTGTCAATGTAGCTACGCTCAATTGGCGTACGTACTTTGCCGACTCGACCCTGAACGGCCTCATTGACGAAGCATTGACCAACAACCTCGACCTCCTCACTGCCTATCAACGCATCGAAATGGCTCGTGCAGGTGTGCGGGCCAGTGAGGGCCTGCTGCGCCCTACCGTAGCAGCGGGCGGGACGACAGCGTTGCGGAGGTTTGGCCTCTATACCATGGATGGTGCCGGCAATGCTACCACCGACATCACCGAAGGTCGAACCGTCCCCGTTAATTTACCCGATTTGTTTATTGGCTTGCAATCGTCGTGGGAAGTGGACATTTGGAAAAAACTACGCAACCAGCAACAATCAGCTATTTCGAGATACTTGGCGAGTGTTGAGGGCAAAAACTGGGTCATTACCAACTTAGTAGCCGACGTATCGGCGGCGTATTATGAACTGCTGGCGTTAGACAATGAATTGGACATAGTACGCCAAACCATTCATATTCAACAAAATGCGTTTGAGGTTGTCAAAATACAACGACAGGCTGGTGCCAGTAATGAGTTGGCGGTGGAGCAGTTTGAGGCACAGTTGCTCAATGCCCAAAACCTTGAAATCGAACTGCTGCAAGCCATTACCGAAGCCGAAAATCTCTTAAATACGCTGTTGGGACGTTTCCCACAGCCGATCTTGCGAGATAAAAGTCGTTTTAACAGTACAATCCCTACGCAAATTGGGGCAGGAGTGCCGTCAGATATGCTCAAAAATCGGCCAGATATTCGAGCCGCTGAACTCGAACTCATGGCAACCAAAACCGATGTTCAGGTAGCTCGTGCAGCTTTTTATCCTTCGCTGATTTTGACAGGTTCGCTGGGTTTTCAAGCGTTTAGTCCCAAATTTTTGTTGAGTACGCCACAATCTATTGCTTACTCGTTGATTGGCAACTTGGCAGGCCCAATTATTAACCGCAAAGGTATAGAAGCGCAATTTAACGGCGCACAAGCGGCTCAGGTAGAAGCGCTGTACAACTATCAAAAAACGGTTATGAACGCCTACGTGGAAGTGAACAACCAATTGAGTAACCTTGCTAACTTACGGCGAATGTTTGACCTCAAAACCCGCGAAACGGCCTTGCTGACTCGCTCCATCAGCACCTCTGATAAGCTCTATCGCACGGGTCGGGCTACGTACTTGGAAGTCTTGTTTGCACAGCAAAACGCCCTGCAAGGTAAGCTTGACTTAATCAGTACCCAAAAACGCCAAAACCAAGCAATAATAAACCTTTACCGGACTTTGGGTGGCGGGTGGAAATAGCAGTCAGGTGTGGGTGGAGCAGTCAGTTTTCCACCCATACTTTATTTCAAAGTTTTTTTGAAACTCAGGAGTCACCAAATCAAAGAAAGTATATACATGGAAATTCTTACTATTTTATCACTTACGGTACTGAACGGTATTTTTTCAATGTTCGAGATTGCGGTGGTATCTGCCCGCAAGATTAAACTGGAGAGTGCTGCCAAACGGGGCAGTAAGTCGGCTAAACAGGCGTTAGAACTTGTAAACTGTCTTGTCCTACAATAGATTGACCATCTACACAAGCAGATGGGACACATATTTTTGCTTCGAAAACAGGCGCATGAACTACGGATGCGCCAGATGGTTGAAGAAATCAACCTGAACCGATTGACCATTGAGCAGGGCATGGCTAAGTACAAGGTTCTCACCCGTCAGACCGTTACTAAATGGCTGGAACGAGTCCGACAGGAGGAACAACAACGTACTAATCCCATGAAACAAGCTACCAAGGAACCACCCCCGACTATCGTTGAACAGATCGCACTCAAGGCCGATGAGTTAGCGGGGCGAGTGAAACAACTTGAGAAGGAGTTGGAACAGTCTGAGCTCCAAATTCTCTATTATAAGACCGTAATTCGGGTTGCCGAGCAGGAGCTGGGCATCGCCATCGAAAAAAAGTCCGATACCAAACAGTCCTCTTGCTTCGAATGAGTCATCCCCATTTCCATATCAGGCAGATAAGCGGGTTGTTTGGTTTCAGCCGTCAGGCATTCTATCAGCATAAAAACAGGCAGTTAACCACCGAAGAATGTGACCAACAGGTCTTAGCTTTGATTGAACAAATTCGAAGCGATCATCCTCGTTTAGGGGGAAAAAAATTATACGAGCTCCTCAAAAAAGAGCTCATGGAAAGGGGAATAAAAATGGGCAGAGACGCTTTATTTGACCTGCTGGCCGCTAATAATCTGTTAATTAGGAAACGTAAGCGTAGAATGATTACCACTTTTTCAAGGCATCGATTTCGAAAGTATGGCACCGGCCACCCGGCCCAATCTAATCAAGGATATGACTATTCTTCGGCCAAACCAAGTATGGCCGGGCCGCCGTCGCGGTGGCTGATATAACGTATTGGTTAACAGATGCGGGTTACCTATACATCTCTTTGATTACTGATGCCTATTCGCGTCGAATCATGGGATTTGCCTTGGCAGATAATTTGGAAGCCATCAATTCACAACGAGCGTTGGAAATGGCTCTCAAACAAATCACTAAGCGAATTGGTCGCCAGTTGATTCACCACAGTGATCGGGGCATCCAGTATTGTTGCAACGAGTATATTCGGGCAGTCGAAAACTATCATATTCAAATCAGTATGACAGAAAACTCGGACCCCTTAGAGAATTCAATTGCTGAACGGATAAACGGGATTCTCAAACAGGAATATCTGAGTCATCAACCGGTGCGAACGCTACAGGAAGCGTATGTTCTATTAGAGAAAAGTATATTTCTCTACAACTATAAGCGTCCGCATCTTAGTTGTAATATGCTCAGTCCAAATGAGGCGTATAATGAATTCGGTCCTCTGGAACGTCGTTGGAAAAACTATTACGATCCTACTAAAAGGAAAGAGAAAAAATAGACTAAATTCGGACTAAGAAAAAAACGGTAAAGGTATTTCAGGACTAACTTAAAAACGGTCAACCTTTTTCAGGACGATACACTAAGTTTTGAGAGTACAAGAAAACGCGGGTTTAAACAAACTTTTTTACCTCCGCTTTCACAATCCAAAAAATATCCCTGAACCGACCGTTTTCGTCAATAAAACTTGTATAGTAATCAAAGTATAATTAACTTTAAGAATCATTGATTAAACCTATACAAATGTTGATCGGTTACGCCAGAGTGTCGACTAAAGACCAAAATTTAGAATTACAGTGGGATGCCCTCACCAAAGCGGGCTGCGAAATGATTTTTCAGGAAAAAGCTTCGGGCATCAAAACCGACCGACCTGAATTGGAAAAGATGATGTCCCAACTGCGCAAAGGAGACGTGGTCTGTATCTATAAGCTCGACCGATTGGGCCGTTCCCTGAAAAACCTGCGGGAGCTGGTAGCCGAATTTGAAAAATGCGGCGTGGGCCTGCGCAGCCTAACCGACGCCATTGATACCACCACGCCGCAGGGACGGTTGGTGCTGAATATTTTTGCTTCTCTAGCCGAGTTTGAACGAGACCTGATTCGGGAGCGAACCAAGGCGGGATTGGAAGCCGCCCGCGCTCGGGGCCGAAAGGGCGGACGACGCAGCGGGCTTTCAGCCGAAGCGCAGAAAAAAGCGATGTTGGCCGAGATGTATTACAAAGAGGAAAAATTGGGCGTTGATGAAATTGCCAGAACGGTAGGCATTTCCAAAATGACGCTATATAAATATTTACGACTGCGGGGAGTAAAAATCAGTGCATATCAAAAAGGTGAAGTAACCGGGTAAGCTTGAGTAAACCATTCAGGCGCATTTTCGCTTCTTTTCCCTTACGTTCATCGAAATAGTCGGAAGGACACAAGAAATCCCTGCTCTCAGATTTTCTTTCGAATATTCGGTAACAGGGCTCTTGAGTTTTTCTTAATGTTTTCTTTCATTTTTATGTCTGAATTCGACACGACGCCAATCACTCTATTCAATTAAAATAAATGCAGCCCAAACACTTGGGTTCGGATATTTTGCCTGAATTATCTTTTTCGCTGCTCTAAACGCTGTTTGTGCATCTTTTCCTGATCTTAATTGTTTGTAGAAATTTGTCATTAATTCTTGGGTGGGTGAATCAGCGACAGGCCATAAGCTCATTAAAATTTTTTCAGCGCCGGCCATTCGGAAAGCTCTCTGTAAACCAAATACACCTTCAGGGCCGCGAATATCCCCAAGAGCCGTTTCACACGCGCTTAATACCACTAATTTTGTTGAGCTGAAGTCAAGATAAGCAACTTCATAAGCGGTCAAAATACCATCATCGCGCTCATTTGAAGGCAGAGAATCGTTCCATAGCCGGTTTGCACCTGCCAGAGCCAATCCGGACCTTAAAAAAGGGCCATCCTGTTCGCTTAGACTGTCAGCTTCAACTTTATTGGGAATGTAAAACCCGTGCGTAGCAATGTGCAAAATCGTGGGTGCTGAATTTCCCGAATGATTTCGTAATTGTTGTTCATTTGCCTTTGAAGATAGAAGTAATTCTGATCCTGGCAATAACTTATGAATGGCCATGACCTCAGGGCCGGTGGAGGCAAGGGAAGTAAATGGAGAAAAATCTGTTTTAAGAAAATTAACGGATGTATTTATTATAGTTCGTTGTCCTGATACCGTTCCATTAGATTGTAAATTCTTGGGAATGTCATAAGAAATTCCACCCAGCAATAAAGCCGACATTGGTGCTTTCCACAAAAAGGGCTGTGATTTCGTAACAATTGCTCTGGTATTAAATAAAGGATAAAGTTCATATTTTTTGCCGACATACAAGCCTGATTCCGATTGTATACTTTCTCCTTTTGGTAATGGAATTGCGTCAAAGGCAATCCTATGCAGCAAACCCTCGGGCGAAAAATAAACTCGTTTAACCCCTTTGAGTAAAGGCTCAATAGGCTTCCAAATAAAATTATAGACGGAATCACCATAAACAATATCTTGTATAGGAGTACCACGGGCTGTGCCATAAAGTTCTGAACTTGCTTGCACCGATGTCATGATTTGTATTAAATGGCTTTCACTTCCTAACAAAAGCATTCGCGGGTATTTGTAATCTTGTCTAATAACTAACGCGCCATACGAAACCTCCGGATCATTATATCTAACAAAGGCGATTGAAACTTCGTCAGGTGCTAATTTAGCCCGGATTTGCTGCCAATTAACTTGATTACTGGCCTGTATACTCCGAATTTTAATCGAACGCTGCGCCAATTGTTGTTCAATGTTTTCAATCTTTTCCTGAGCATCCGTTTTTTGTTCCCTGGCCATTGTCACCGCTGCCTCTTTCAAAGCTAACCAATCTTTATATAATCGAATCAGTGTTGTGTCTCCGCTTTTATTTACAACATTGCGAATTTGGCGAGCATCATCCAACAAACTGCCATTTAAATTTAGGGCAGCATCGTAGCTCAGTTGTTGAATAAGTGTATCATTGGTTAGAGGTACAATCTGTGCTGCAAAATCAATGATATTTTGTAAAGGCAGCATCAAATCCTTATTAATACGTTCTTTTTGATTTGCTGAGGTAAATCCAAAGTTTTCTTTCTGTTTCTTAAGCATTATTTGCTGACTTCGATTCATCAAACCGGACACTTTATCGTATTCGGCAGTTCGAATATATAGTGATGCTAAATCATTCAAATTTCTGGCAACCAAAATATCTTCTGAAAAACCCAGTTTATCAAAAATACTAAGACTCTCTTCCCTAAGGTGTTTCGCTTTTATAAAATCAATCTTTTTCTGCTGATAAAAAGTAGCAACTGTACTCATCAAAATAGCAATGTCCAAACTTTCCTGTTGGGTTTTTGATAACAAATCCAGAGCCGCCAAAAATTTTTCTTCTGCCTGATTTTGTGTAATGGGATCGTCTTGGAATAAAACTGCTTCAAATGAATAAATTCTCCACAACACGGGATGTTTATTTCCATATTGTTTATTTATAATCTGTTTTAGAGAACTGATTTCATGTAGAGCTTCATCTTTCAGGCCATTTAAGGCCAATAGATTAATTAGATTTGCTGAAGCACCAACAAATTCAGGATTACGGAATTTTTTGAATAACTCAATTGCTTTTCTTTGGTATATGATAGCAGCAGTATTGTCGTTTATACCCGCCATTATCCCTCCCAGACCGTTACATACATATGCCAGTAGTTGTTCATCTCTGCCGGCCGGTGGGATAGCCATAATTAATTTTTCAGCTTTCATTAATACAGACGCAGCACTGTCTAACCGGTCAATATCACGGTAAACCATCCCTAGATTACTTAATTGCGCAATTTGGCTATTATTGGATGGATATAAATCATAAATAGTACGGGCTTTTTCGAGTAGTTCAATGGCTTCCAATGGCTTACCTGCTCTATAAATCAAATCACCTTTCTGAGAAATATAATAAGCTGTAAGTATATGATGCGGGTCGAGCTGCATAGCTTTTTGTATTGCTCGATTTATGATCATTTCAGCCGCCTCTTTATCATCTCTCATTATAGCATTTTGGAGGGTATCATTCATCAGTCTAAGCTGACTTATTAACTCTCTCTTATCTGCGGTTATGGAAGCTTTTTGACTGTTCTGGCTTTGAGCGGTCATAGTTATAAATAATAACAAAACCGAAATGATGATTTGTCGATAATTAATAGAATGCATCTTGCTTATTTGATGAATATTAGTATTGATAATACAAAATATAAGTAAACAATTGTCTGTGAGCTTTTTGTGACATGAAAAACGATATCCCGGCATCTTAAGAGACCGAATTCAAGGTTTAATCCAAAATTGAAATGTTCCGCTGCCGGCTTCTTCAAGTTTAAAGGACGCACTTTCGCCACCTCTCAACTGTTTTCCCAGAGGGATAACGATGGGGTGTTTCAGGCTTTCCCGGGCAGCGCGCTGACCACGCGTATCAATAGTAGTCCGAATATTTACCGGGGATTTTGATAATAAAAGCTTATACGTTTCAAGGCCAAAAGGAGGCTCAATTTTGGGGATAGGGTATGCTTCCTCTTGTCCGGGGTTGAGGTATAAGCTTTGTGCGGGGAATAATCCATTGGGTAAAATTGTGCTGAAGAAAGCATTGGGTAAAATATCAATAATGGAGAAATAAAACGGTTTAGTTCCAATATTTCTAACTACACACCAAGCCTGTTGACCGGTTCTCAATACAGGCAGTCCATCAATGGACGCGTTTTTTAATGAATCACGGATGGGATGACCCATTACCGCCGATTTTACAGGAATCAGTTTTATATCAACCTGCATATCCGGGTTGGCAATATCCAGATTTAACAGCCATTCTGCCTGAGCATGACTTTGAATGGATTCGGCCAATTGATAACATTCGGGCAACGACTTCTGTTCTATAAGTCTGCCATCATTCGCCCTATATAATCCCAGGCCGTTTTCCGTAGGTTGAATAAGCCAATCGGCCTGATTAGTAACAAATTGAATTCCCGGAATCCTGCTGAGTGCATCCTTTAATTCTTTGATTAGGGAGGTTTTTGGGATATTTTTCAGGTTGACCCGAATTAACCTGGGTAAAAATGCCTGTTCAGCCAGATTTATCCCTGCAAGAACTGAGTCAGTGTCTGTTTTAGGGAGATTTCTTTGAAACTCGATGAGTGATTCAAAAGGTGTACTTTTAACTACTTTGCCGGTAAGGGAATCAATTTTTCCATTATCAGATCTTATTTGTACCATTACTTTTGAGTCGAGCGTAAAACCGGCAATTAAGCCCTTCATGCAGCGAATAAAGCGTTGTTGAATGACCTGAGTCATCGAAAGCTCCACGGGCAGAATCAGTCCACCTCCCAGAAGTAAAGAAAGCGTGTCGCCGTTGATGGTAGGAGTCTGGTCAGCTACTTTTTGGCGTATTTTATTTTTCAGTTGCTGAAAAAACCATGGGTAACGCTCATCTTTCTCTACTTTTTCTATCGTTTTTGCGAAAAAATAGGAAAGTGGTCCAACGGGTTGATGCTCTTCATCATTCACCTCCCGGGTTTGTTCGTTAGCACCGGAGCTGGTAATCATGACCAGTGTTCCGGTATTAGTAGACGTTCTGGAAGCGGGAGTAATTTGAAACCAGTCGGACGTTCCCTTATTTTTTTTTTGCTCTGATGGCTTTTGGTGCGGATAATTATCTGTTCTGATACGACCCTGACCACGATTAAGAGTTCCGGAATGACAGGCATCAATTATAACGAGTACGTGCCCTGTCTTACCCACAGCTGCCTGTAATAGACCCAGATAAACACCTAATTCATCATCACGAATAAATAATTTTGAACGATGACGCCCGGGATTTGATGGCGAAGGTGCATCATATGGCACAATTGCTTCATCCAAATGGTCTTCTTTCTCATCACCATCAAAATCTATTAACTGGGTTCCATGACCACCATAGTGGATAACAATTTTGTCGCCCGGTTGAGTTAAGGCTATCAATCGGTTAAATGACTTTCGAATACTGTCTGCTTTTGCACCCTCATTACTTAAAGCTGATAACGCCTTAAAGCCTTGTCGGCGAAGAGCCTGTTCAACCCAGTAAAGATCACGATCGGTATTGAGGGGACTTCGTCCATGTTGATACCGCCCGATTCCGATTAGTAAAGCCCTTTTAGTAGCAGACGCAGCTCCCATGGACAGTATTAAAAATACCGTAAGTAAGTTGCGTACGTTTATCATGGAAGCTGTGGCAGGAGTTTGAGGGATTGTTCTCTGAAAGGATGCTTTGAATTGGATTTTATTTCACCCAAATACTGCCGAGATTCGTCAATATTTCCCGCTTTTAAGTAGGCCAGGGCCAGATACCATTCAATACGCGGACGCAAAAGTGTATCTGTTGTTAACAAAGCATTATTTAAATCAGTGATAGCTTTTAAAGGTTGTTTCAAGGCTAAATAAGTTAGCCCGCGAAAATATACACGGGTACGAAGTGAGTCATCTGGCACTTTATTCAGTTTCTCAAGGGCGGATTCGTAGCGCCCATAAAAATAGTCCTCTTTAGCTTCAATTAATGCGGCAGTCTGCTCGTTTTCACCGCGAGAACGGGTTTCAGCGGCATAAAATGTATCAAACAACTCATCGGTCGAAGAACGCATAAGACTGGGAATTAAAAATAAGCTCCCGATAATTAATATAACCGCTGCGGCAGCCATATAACCCACTTGCTTTGCTGTGAATGCCAGAAGTCGAGTACGTCTTTTGGAGTTAATGCGATGTTGAAATCTTAATTGGAGTAATCCCACTTGCATCGTACGGTAAAGACGAACTTTTTCTTTAAGATCAGGATTTGACTGAAGTTGGGAGACA
>VFQN01005572.1_pt1 | contig 15265 bp, 11 predicted proteins | sample 3512371 | NCBI WGS metagenome assembly VFQN01 (sample SAMN10412370, study PRJNA504923) | tailings metagenome | isolation source: Replicate 2 from Balatoc abandoned mine | place: Philippines: Itogon, Benguet | collected 2017-08-28
GGCCCCCCTGGCTCTCCGGACGTGCCCCATTGGGGTCTGTAACTGTAACTGTAACTTATGTTAGTATCCCGCGTCTGCTGTCGGGCGTTGTCCCGTGTTTCGAGCCATCCTGGCTCGTGCACGAGGGTCAACAGGCCATCGCTGTGTCTCGGTCCGGTTATGGACCCCCGGCTTTTGCCCACAGTGTGACTTTGAAGTGCTCTGAATCACCTGTGGGTCCTTCAGGTCTGACCAAATGTGAGCTGCTGCGTCACAACCCCTAGGGCAGAGTTGCATAGCAGGAATCAGAATTCCGAAACACAAAAGCAGACAGCGCCGGCTGCGGCGTGGTGAAACGCGGATGCGCCAATACGACATGCAGTAGCCCTACAGGGCTACATCAGGACTTGGAGCCAAATGATAGCTATTGTGTCGGCCCGAGTACTGTCCTTATGTTTTACCTAAACCTATTGCGAACATCTATACAACGCAAATTAGAGCATATCGTCGCCTGCTTACAACGTGAAACCCAAACCGGCTAGGTTCCGGAATTCGGTTTTCGGTACTTGACGCAGTTACAGATGTCTACACCCAACAGCCTTGATGAGTACTTCACACAAGGGCATAAGCTTCCGAGTCTAGACGGGTGGCAGCGCTTACGTTCACATGCGCTGCCTGTGACGAGGCCAAAGGTACGCGACTAGAAACGCATTGAAGAATATGAACACCGGCATAGCTTGTGTTTACGACGGCGATTGCTGCCGATCGAGGAGGGATGCAACCGTCGACAGGGGAGCCCTACCTGACCGTCTCCGCCTTTCGCCCGTGGTCAGGCCCATAAGCAAATACTGGTACTGTTTTTGTCGCCTCCGCAGTAAGCGGGACGCCTTAAGAACATGGCGGGCAGACAAAGCAAGGGACCTCTCAAGGTGGCGAAGAGCCTTAGGGTAGGGCCTTCAGCACGAAACTGCACGAAACGGGGCGTCAGGGGCCAGCAGGGGCTCTGCCAATAACTGAAGGCACGCTGCGGCATGCACACATATTGAACGAGGGCGGTGGGACAGTTACCTTACACAAACACGGGGTTCCCCTGACGCCCAGTACGCCATCCTCGACCTGCCGGCTCACAAGGAAAGCTCGGCGCGTGCCGCAGAAGTGCACCAATTGTGGAGAGCGGAAGACTTCCAAGTGGCGGTATCACCAAGAGCACAAGGGCCTGGTATGCAACAGGTGCTGGGTGCACTACCAGACGTATAATTGTGACCGGCCGCCGGACTGGAAGCCACAGGTGGGCAGTGTGTAGTGGTGTGGTGAGTTGAGTACTGTGCGTAACGCCGGCACATACCGTAAGACATGGAGCTGGGCGGTGCATACGTGCACTTCAGATCCAATGGACTACGTTTGCACTGATATACGCCAGTATACGCCTCTGGTGGACCTGCTTTGACAGCATTGCAGCACCACACGGTGCTCCCCCTCGTTACCGTGCATAACCTGTTTTGGGCGGTGCTAAGTCCACGAGTTGGACCTTAGCCTCCACCAAAGCATGCCGTACAGCGCCCCGTGTGGCATGCTGGGGGGACTTGAGGGAGTCCTGAATTTTGGTCCCGGTGCAAATATCAGTAACGTAGATGGCTGGTGCGGTTTTGCAGTACGTGAGCGGTGGGGGTACACACCAGAGTCGGCAGAGTGCCAGCAGCAGATGTATGATGGTACTGTCGCCCGTCTTTTACTCAAAGCACTTGAAAGGATACAAGCCAGTTGCATGCACTGCTGAACGCCGGCGTGGGGCTGCCTTGCAATTGTAGGCTGCCGGGGCGGGGCCAAGTGGGAGCCACCAGCGTGAGAGGGATGCTAGCGCTGCCAAGGCGCCAACGGCTCCACAGGCTGCAGAGGATGCACAAGCCCCGCAAGTGAGCAACGGGGCTAGTGTGCAAGGCAGGCAACCTCCCAGACCACGAGCTTGGCGCACGCTCGCTCTATACGGCGCATGCACTCACTAACCCAAAGCACAGTATCACCGGCTGTTGGGTAACGGCTGCCCCATCCTGCATCGGCAGGCTGCGGGCGGACCGGCGAGCACGGGTTGCAAGCGAGCCGCTGTGGGAGAGGACGGATTACACGCCAAGCGCTCACGGAAGGTGAGCATGACCTGTAGCCGTGGGCTGGCAATCAACAGCGTTGGTACCCAGTGTCCATGCTCGACACTATCTGACTCCTGACGTACTGCCATGCAAGCAAACCCGCGGCCACCGAGGTGATCTCCGGCGCCCGCTATGGAACCCCCCATATATAAAAACCCCAAGTTGCAAGCGCTTGTACAGAGCCAGGCATGAAGCGATAGTAATTTGTTGGCCCTTGTCCTGCAGGCCGGCAGCAGCCTGGACAGGCGTGCAGCAGCTGGTGGCACGGCGGGGGTGGACACTTCCGCCGCCGGGGCTGAACTGCAGCTGGGGCCCGCTGACGGGCCGCCGCCCCTCCTGCCGTCTCATTGGCTGTTGCTTCCGCCAGGTGAGTCGCGGTCCACTCCTGGGGCTGCAGCACGCACGCGAAGGGCATATAAAGTGTTGTTGCCCCTCCCCGGGGACATGGCTTGTCCGCTGATAGCGAGCCGCCTCTATCTGGCCTCACACCACCAACGACAGCACTACCGTACCCTCCATAGATACGTGCAGCATACCTCACAGCACACCGACACGGCTGCCACGCGAGTTATTAAGCGACATCTGGTCAGCGCCAACCTTCGGGTTTGATAGTCATGGTTTGGTTGAAGTGTTGGCTCGCTTGAATGAGGCAGGTCGCCTGTGCCCAACTCCGTTTAATCGGCTGCTCCGTCGTTCTACCACCAAAATCTCCCCCCGCTGCATCGCCAGCCATGGAGCCCGCTGTCCAGACGCACCAGGCTAGCGACTACGGCTCAGGGCCCTCGTCCCCAGGGCCGTCCCTTGAGCAAGCAGCCGCGTTGCTGAGGGGGTTGAAGGGGGAAAGTGTGCAGCAGCAGGTTGTGGGTGCGCACGCTCCTTTGTTCTCGTCGCCGCGGCAGGGCGGGGCAGCAGCGAAGCACCCTAGCCCAACGGAAGGAAAGGCGGAAGCGAAAGCAAAAGCGGAAGCTGATGCGGAGGCGGGGCCGCCGGACACGGAGGCGGGGGCGGAGGCGGAGGCGGAGGTGGAAGCGGGGGCGGATCGTGTTGCACGGGTCATGGGGAATGCCGCAAGCCGAGCCGGCGATGGCACACCCCGTGCGGCCCTGCATCGCTTGGCTACAGCGTGCGCGAGCAGTACGGGCTTGGACCCTGCCGCCCGCAAGCGCGTGCAGGTTTCGCTGCAGAGGCAGCTGCAGGTAGCTGACCAGGTGACGGGCTTGCTGGCCGCCGGCGAAGTCAACTGGGCATGCCTCGTACCGGACTTGCAGCAGCAGCTGGAGCAGAAGCAGGGGCAGCTGGAGAGGGCGCTCGGCGCGAGGGCTGACGCGGAGGGAGAGGCTGGGCGGCTGCGGAACGAGCTGGGTGTATTGGCGGGCAAGGTTGCGGCTGCGTACGGTCAGGTCATGGGGACGCAGATGCAGCTGGTGCAGGTGAAGCAGGAGCTGGACGAGGAGCGCACAGCGGCAGCGGCAACTGAGGCGCTGTTGCAGAAGCGGGAGGAGGTGATACGGCGCTTGGAGGAGCAGCAGGTGGAGGTGGAGGCGGCGGCTGAGAGGGAGGCGAAGGAGCTGCTGAAGGGGCTTGTGCGGCTGAGTAAGCAGGTGGAGCAGCAGCGGCAGGCAAGGGCGGCGGCTGAGCAGGCGGGCAGAATGCAACAGATGGGAAAGGCAGCTGCCGAGGTGCAGGTCTGGAAGCTACGGCAGGAGCTGGAGCAGGAGCGTGCAGCGAGGGCAGCAGCTGAGAGGGAGGCTACGCAGGCGCGGGAGGAGGGTGGCCAGCTGCAGCTGCAGCTGGGGAGGCAACGGGCGGCTGCGGAGGCGCGGGCTAGGGAGCTGAGTGAGGGGGTTGCTAGCCTGCGCAAGGAGCTGGAGCAGGCGTATGGCGTGGCGAGGGCGGCTGAGCAGGAGGCTGCGGGGCAGCGGCAGGCGCGGGAGGAGCTGGAGCGGCGGCTGGGGCTGGAGGAGGGCAGCCGGCGGGCGATGGGCCAGCAGATGCAGCAGCTGCTGGCGCAGTGCAGCTCCCTGCTTGCGGAGAAGGGTGCATTGAACGACCAGCTGTACGCATTGCAGCAGAGGCTCAGGAGTGCGGAGGAGGAGGTGGTAGCTGCCAAGCAAAAGGCCTTGGAGGCACAGCTCCGCTGATGTGCAGGCTTGGCGCAGGGCAAGCTACCTTGTGTTTAGGTCTCAGAGCCTGGGTCGGTCGTGTCAGGCGACTGTGGAATTTTGTCGGTCTGGTGCTGCTGTCTGACGCAGTGCAGGAAAGGTACCAGCACGTGCTGTGTTATGGGTGGTTACGGGGATTCATGCCAATCGAGCCGTGTGGCGGATTGAGGTCGTCCTGGTTACCTCAATGACTTGTGGGCCGTGTAGCGTATAAAGCCTTGCATTGCTGCATAACACCTGACGCATTGTATGACGGTCAACCATCCTTCCATGCCCCATAACCGCCATAAGTTTTGCTCACTGCTTTTCCGGTGCGCAAGGCTCTGATCCCTTGCTGTCGTTAGGCTGCTGGTCGGTGGGTGGAGGGTTGTTGAAGGTTCCCACTTTCCAGCGGGCCCCACTCGCGATCTGAAGTTTGTGACCGAGGCACGAGGAGGAGGAGAGGGCCAAGGACTGGTTTCGCAATTCCGGCTTTCGTGCAAGGCCGGCTACCTAACCGACTGGATAAGCCGCTGCACACTTGGCTAAAGTGCAACGCGTGCCAAGGTAGAGATTAATGGCTTACGGCACAACGGCGGGTCTTGGTCGTATGGAAGGAGGGCTGGAGCAGTGCCGGTGACAGGTGGGCGCATGCACGGTGGTACCGGTATGCACGGTGGTCAGCTAGGCCAGGCTAGGCCCACGTCAGTCAGTCAGTGTTACGGTACACGGCGAGGGTTCCCTCCTCCGCAAGTGCAACGACATGTGTACGAGCCGGGGGCTCAAGGGCCATCAGTCTTCATGCAAGAAGCTAGGCCCATGTCGTACAAGAGGCTCTGTCTCTTTGTGCCGTTGTCGTGAGCTTGTGGCAGTAACCAGAAACGGTACCATCAATCGGGCATGTCACGGACGTGCAACAGCAGTGCCACCATTTGGTGTAGCTCAGAGGCTGTAGGCCGCCGTTCGAAGGGAGGCACACCTTTACCTTGCATGGGCAGGGCCACTAAGCGTTGCAGAATGAATACGTACCGGTAGTGCATGGCCGCAGAGCGGTGTGCGTGGATAGCGTACACACCCCTGGGTATGTGTCGGCAGGAATTATGGGCACAACTGCAGTATGGGCAGGTATGGGAGTAGCAACGTGCGTGGGGTTTACACCTTGTCCTCGTGCAGCCGTACTTCCGTAACAGCTTGTGACAGACGTGACAGAGGACGGCCTGGCCCGGCACCTGGTTGTCAACTCAGTGATAGATCTGATGCCATGAAAAGCGGTGAATTTCTAAGTCACGATAGGCGTTACATGTCGGAATAGGAAAGCGGCCCAAGCGCGGGAGCGCGGAGTACCGAATGGCGTTCCGCATAGGCCTTATCACCACAGACAGCCACATCATAGCCTGTTCATCGGGTAACAGGAGCAACGTCGAGCTTTTCAAAGTGGATGAGAGCGCAGTGGCGCGCGTTGCAAAGTGGCAGGGTTGCAAGCCCGCCAGCGCTGTCGCAAAATCGCGCGTGTATGCGATAAGGAGAACGGCGAGCTTTGTCACCTTTGGCAACCTGTCAAAGCAGCAGCTCACCCTGGACGTCTCGAATGGGCGGACCGTCGACGCGTACGTTCTGGGGGAGCTGCTCCTGCCAAGGAATGCTACGGCCGCCCGGGTGGGGGAAATGGCGGACGCTATGCTGGCATGCCTCCACAGCACGGAAAATGAAACCGCAGTGCTCCGTGGCGTGGCGCTGGTGTACTGGAGCCAGGGTGCCCCCTGGGCGTCGTACACACTGGTGGGTTCGGGCCGAACCTGGGGATGGCGCGTGTAGGGGTCACAGCCCCGGTGGCAGGCTGGGCGCTGTGGGTTAGCTGTTAGGACACTATGGGTGCTATCGGGTCGCAGTCGCAGTTTTGCCACCCTTGCAGTACAGCAGTACTACCATTGCGCTTCCTCGTGTACGTTCCCAGCGCACATGCAACGCGCTGCGTAGCTACACATCCAACCGCACCCTGCACAGCTTGCCTTTTGGGCGCACGTCCCGGCTGAAGGGTGACCACACCAGATATTTCGCACCTCTGACCGCGTGCCTTTCAGTTTTGCGTGTTTGTGGCACACCGACAGCCTTAGCTGGGGCACCTATGGGTAGCTCCCTCGCTCCCTCTTGATCGGCATGGGGCTTGTGGCTCATCTCCTTGAGACACCACATACATCCCGCGCTGCCCACGTTGCCCGCGTTCGGCCAATCTCGATCTACTTATTCCTTCTAAAACGCTCTGCCGCCGATCCGCTCCGTAACCCATACCGCACGCAGCTGCCCCTCACGGTGATCAAGGAGCACAGAGGCATCCTGGGGCCCCTCCTGCTAGCCACCCTCGGCTGGCAGTCCAGGCCGCCCTGCGTCACCTTCGGACTGGAGTGCCACGTGGCACGCATGCTGCTCAGCGTGTGGGAGGGCAACATCGACTGGTCATGCCCCGGTGACGGGCGGCGCGGGACGCTCAACTTCCTGGACCCGGCGCAAGGAGAGGACGAGCTGTACACCTGGACCGACTCGGACGGCCAGAGCTGGTGCGTCCTTGCCGTCCACGGTGTGCCGTGACGGTTGTGGTGGTTGGCGTGCAGTAGCTGCGGCGCTGCCAAGGGAGCCTTGGTCATGGCGTGCACAAGGTCGGAAAGCAACGGACGGGTGCTCGTTTCTTTCGCCCGAGTGCCTGTCATGCCACCGAGGCTCCCATGAGTTGCGCTGTACGCCATGTCAGAGAGCTGAGGTACTGGTGTCTGGACCCTGGCGTGCTGACCCGTCCTCCACCACGGTGTGCATCCCCCGCAGCACCGCCAAGCGTGTAGAGATGCAGGTGCTGGTGCCGCAGACCGACCCGCGTGAGCGCATCAGGGCGCCCTCCTTGCTCCACGGCGTGCGCCTGCGGGCCAGCGAGGACAGCACGCACCTGGCCGAGGTGACGCTGCAGCAGGCGGCAGAGGCCGTGCGGGACAGGGCACGTGGGTTGCTGTACTACCGCCTGCAGAACTTAGTGGCAGGGCAGGATGAGCCCTGGCTGTCAGACCTGGTAAGCGCAGACGGCCAGCAGCGGGCGGCAGGGGAGGGCCTGCAGCTGTGGGCACCGGCGGAGGCGGACGGGGCCCTGTTGGTCACCCGAAAAGAAGAGGGTGAGGCCACGGGGGCAGCAGAGGAGTGCAGCAGCAGCTGCAGCGGCGGGGGCACTTGGGGCCAGAAGCAGCGGCGGGTGGTGTGGCAGCTGGACCCCGAGGAGTGGCGGGGCCTCACGGAGAGGGAGCAGCGGGGTGCTGGGCTGGCGCTTGCGCCTGACGCGCTGCTGCTGCTGGTGCACCACCACTACCTGGCGGCGCCCTTCAGCCGCCAACTGCTGCAGCAGGCCGACAGGGCCATCGTGGAGCTGTGGGAGGCGGTGGGGAGGCAGCAGCAGCAGCAGGAGGCGGGGCAGCAGGTGCAGCAGCAGCAGGAGGGGCAGCAGCAGCAGGAAGGGGAGGAGGCGGGGCAGCAGGTGGGTTATTGGGCAATGCGCATGCTGCTAGATGCTATGATCTCGACTGATTGCGGCCAACAACTTCAACACCAACAACGGTAGCACAGGCAAGGTGTGCGGTTGCAGTGAGGCAGTTAGGATGCTTGCCCTTACCTGACCTGGTACGACGGTCAGTCCCTCAGCACCGCCAAGCGTGGCATTACCTGGCAGCTACCTTCTGTACACGGCGCAGTAACTGGCGCCATGAAGCATGCTGCATGCAACTTGTAAGTGCACATGCCCACGAGACGCTTGGAATACTTCCGCTGTAACTCTAACTGTACCTATTTGGTGGCGGCTTGCTTGCAGGTGGACGCAGTCGGGTGGAGCGGTAGCCAGCAGAAAACCGGTATCGACGGCCTGAAGACGTCCAAGCGTGGGGCTGAGCAGGTCAGAGCCTCGACTTAGCTCGACCCAAAAGACATTAGCTCTGACAGCTGAACCGACCCCCGCTTAGAGACAGGATACCAGACCGATTCTTGTCGTTGATGGCGCAGGCTTGCATCACGCCTGACTTGTGCTGGCCATTGCAGGTCGCTGGCACTCTGGCAAGCGGATGTGGGGACGACGAAAGGGAGGAGGCTGTGCACGGAACGCCGGCCAAGCGTGCCCGCAAGGTACGTATGTCCTATGCTGCCAAGTCAGTATGCGTACGGCGGGGTGGCGGCGCACTGTTCGTGGTTCAGACTATCAGTTGCATGCCTCTCTGTCATCCATTCACCAAGACCGGCGCACAAGGTGCGGGAGCCTGCATGCAACTTCAAGGTCCTGCGCATGACCTCCACTTAAACTATATATGTTTGCAGGGAGACGGCCACCCAGGTTACGACATTTCCAAGCTTCAGCAGCTGGCGGAGGCTTGTGCGGCCAGCGCCCCCTCGTGTCCTAACAGCCCAGCCCAGCTGATGCTGACACCCGCCCCCAGAATGGTTCTTGCCGGACACCCGCCGGGAGCTGGCAGCGCCGGGCCTGGGCCCCAAGGCGCGTTGTCAACAGCACCTCAGCACGTGGCTAGCACACCCGCAGCAGAGGAGCCGCAGCCACGCATGGTGGCCGATATTGCCAGTGACAGTCCCCGGCAGCGCGGCCCCAGCTCGCCACCGCGGCAGGGCCAGGCGGTTACAACCCATGAGCAGCCGGAGGTGGCGACGGGGCAGGGAGGTGCACTACACGGCGTCAAGGGTGCCGCAGACAGAGCCACTCCGCTTCTGCCCGAAGCGCAGCAGCTCCAGCTCCCTGACACAGTCACTCGGCCGCCACGGACGGAAACCGCACGCGGGCCTGCCCTGGACCCCGGGGCGCTCGCAGCACTGCGTACACTGGAAGGGTACCTCCACGAGCAGCAGGGGCGCCTGGAGCAGGGGAGGTCCCAGGTGTTGGCGCTCAGGACGGAGCAGGAGGGGCTGCGTATGCAGCTGGAGCAGCAGTCCCGGGCGCGAGCGGATGCGGAGGAGGAGGCTAGGAAGCTGCGGGAGGAGCTGGGAAGCTGCAGGGCAGCTGCTGAGGCGCAAGCGCGTGTGGAACTGGAGCAGCTACGGCAGCAGGTAGAGCAGCAGCAGCAGGCGGCGGTGGCCGCGGCGCGCCGGGCTGCGGAGCTGCAGGCGCAGCGAGATGTGGAGAACGAGCGGCTGCAAGGGCAGCACAGGGAGCTGCAAGGGAAGTACCAGGAGGTGTGCGACAAGCACTTGCAGGTGCTGGAGAGGTACGAGGAGGTGCTGGGGGACAGGGCTGAGCTGCTTCGGCAGCTGGCGGCGCTGCAGGGGCGGCTGACTGCGGCCGAGCAGCGGGCGGTGGCGGCGGAACGGAGGGCGATGGAGGCGTCAGCGGGAATGCGAGCAGCGACAGCTTAATGGAACTGTAGGGCTGGTACCGGCAGTACGGGCCTATGGCAGACCGGCTTGTGGTCGTACCGCATGGTGTCACGTGGGGGTTGCTTCCCTTGTTTTGCATGGGCTGTGGTGCGCCCTGGTACCGGTACGCTCGATACCAACAGGAGTGAGGCTGAAGCCGGAAAGTCAGTGTTAGGACGGTGGTACCCTGCAGGGGTGCTCTGGTGGTCGCGTCCTTGCCAACGACGCCCTTGCAAGACACTGATTGCTGACTGGGGTTTGAGCCAGGTCGGAGAGAGCGCCGAGGGGCTTCGCGCTCTGACCTCTGAGTGTAGTGGTGTTGGGGATGGTCTGGGTGTTGTCGGCTTTGGTTAGAGCCGGCTGCCTACAGGATGGGTCCATTCGCGCCACATGTGGCTAAAAGTGGAACTATGCCAAGGTGGAGCGGCGGGCCCTTTCTGCTGCTGTGGCTTGCGTGCAGGCTGGCGTCAGGCAGAATGGGGAACTGGTACCGTACGTGCGTTTGGGGCGTTGGCGCCACGCTGGTGTCTGCGTGGATAGCACGCGGCACTCCTGCCGGCCCCTACCGCAATTCTGCAACATCATTTGATATCCTTGCAAACCATGCGCGGCACCGTCGGCTTCCTCTGCGGCAGCCGCTCACTGACACAGGGGTCTCCCTTGCATGCCCTTGGTCGTGCTACAGCAACCGGAAGTCCGGAACCCCTGCACCACTCAGCTGTTGCCCCAAAGGTGCCATACTGCACAACTAATACTCCGACATACATGGAGACGGTGTGCTGGAAATAGAATTTGTGTTGAGCTGTCGCAAATAGGTCACGAAATCGCCCAGATGTCTTTTCGCATCGGCCTTTTCACTCAAGACAGCAAGATACTATGTTGCTCTGCACAAAGCAAACAAGCGGTTGAGGTCTTTGACGTGGGCGCAGCCCCTACTGCGCGAGTCGCGCACTGGCGGGGTTCCGCGCCCGCAAGTGCCCTTGCCGGTGCCGTAATACACGCTATTCGGAAGACAAGAGTACCTGTTATCTTCGGCAAGGCCGTAAAGGACTCCATTGTACTGGACATCGCTAGCGGCAGGACGGCAGACCAGCCTGCCCTGCAACAGCTGTGCTTGTACAAGGACCAGTGTCCATGGAAGCAGGCGTTGGAGGGCAACATAGGGTGCCTCCCTGCCGATGAGCAGGACAGCGCTGTCCTCCCGGGAGTGGCGCTTGTTTACTGGAGCCAGGGCGACCCTTGGGCTTCATACACGCAGGTAGTAGCGGTATGGGTGGGGCGTTACAGCACGCGCCTGCCCGCACTTGTACATGAGCGGCACGGCGTGTACGGTACAGCTCCAACCCACCAGACCGCACCGCTACCTTGAAACCCGCAGCATCCATCTCAAGGTTCATCCGTAACCACTCGACCGGCTCAACCTGCATACGGCACCCTGAAATTCGGCTGCTCCCCTGTTGCCAACCCGTCCGCGCCTCTCCCCCTCGACCCATGCCGCCATGCGTGCAGCTGCCACTCGCGGCGCTCAAAGACCACCACGGCACGCTGGCGCCCCTGCTGCCGCGCACGTTGGGGTGGCAGCGTAGGCCCGACATTGTCACCATCGAGCCGCGGAGCGGTGTCGGCCGCATGCTGCTGAGCGTATGGGAAGAAAACGTGGACTGGGCGTGCCCGGGCGGCCGGCATGGGGAGGTGCTCACCTTCTCCGACCCGGCGCAAGGAGACGACAACGACTACACGTGGATAGGCTCCAATGGCCAGGAGCGGTGGGTACGCAACAAGATAAACTAAGGACGGTGACTTTGGGGTACCGCTGCAGCGTCGCAGTATGGCATGGATTAGCGTGGCAGGACAAGCACGTGTAGGTAGGTGTGCAGAACCAAAGCGCAATTTGCATGCTAATCGGGGGCGCCATTGTTACAGAGTTAAGGGAGCAGCTGCGCGTAGAGTCCGCACCCCTGCAACACTCGATACAACAGCAACCAGACTGCCTGCTTACACCTGGAGGTCTAAACCCCATGCACCGCGCCACCCCTACCCCGCCCATTGCAGGACCGTCAAGCGCGCGGACATGCAAGTGCTTCTCCCCGTGGCCGACCCGCGCGCTCGTGTCAAGCCCTCCTCGCCCCTCCACGGCGTGCGCCTGCGCCCCTGTGGCGGCAGCACGCACCTGGCCGAGGTGACACTGCAGCAGGCGGCAGAGGCTGCGCGGGACAAGACACGCGGGGTGCTGTACTACCGGCTGCAGAACCTGCTGGCGGGGCCCGGGGAGCCCTGGCTGTTGGAGCTGCTGAGCGCCGAGGGGCGGCAACAGGCCGCAGGGGAAGGTCTGGAGCTGTGGGCAGCTTCGGTGTCGGAGGCGGACGCGCCGCTGGTGGTCGCACGCAAGGTCGAGGCGGAGGGCATGGGGGCGGAGGCAGGGGACGGGAGCAGCAGCAGCAGCAGCTCCTGCAAGCAGACGCAGCGACGGGTGGTGCACGAGCTGGGGGTTGAGGAGCGGCGCAGGGTGATGGAGAAGGCGCTGGGCAAGGAGCGGTGGAGGGACTACATGGACGTGGATGACGAGGCCCAGGCGGGTGGCGATGGCGGTGGGCTGGCGCTCGCGCCTGACGCGCTGCTGCTGCTGGTGCACCACCACTACCTGGCTGCGCCCTTCAGCCGCCAGCTGCTGCAGCAGACCGACAGGGCCATCGTGGAGCTGTGGGAGGCAGTGGGGAGGCAGCAGCAGCAGCAGGAGGCGGTGGGGAGGCAGGTGCAGCAGGAGCAGGAGGCGGGGCCGCAGGTGGGCAGATTGGCACGTTGCTGGGCGTCTGCGGCGCAAGCCTGGGGGTTCTGCCACAGCGGCCATGGCAAACGCAGCAACCACCTTCAAGTGCAGTACTCTGTCGCGATTGTTCTATGCGCTGTAGTGACTGACGCAATGTAGTGGTCCGGTCACCGCGTGCGTGTGCAGGGTGCTGCGGCTGGTGATGCGGGCGCACAATCGCGTGCGCCCACAGGAGGTGCAGCGGCAGGCGCACATGACGTAAAGATGGAGGTGAGGCTTACGACCAGCGTGCGTCATATCCACAGCCCCATGTGGTAATACACCACATCGCACCCACGCGACAGAAGCGTTCCACTACTCGTTGCGAGTGCGCTTAGTGGCCTTGCGTCCACATCTATGGTAATTGCTACACACCGTTGACCAATCGGCGCCGTGCGTGCAGGACAACGGTGCGGGACCGAGTGGGAGCCACCGGCAGGCTGGCAGCTGCCCGAGGGCGCCTAAACGCGTAGCACAGGTCAGAGGGAGGGCGCGGCATGTATGCTCCTGGCTCTGTGTGCGGCTGCGTCCAACAGGGTGCCGTTACGGCCACGAAGTTAGGGCCACCCAGAGCCACACAGACGCATGTAGGAGGACAACCACACTGCCCAACGAACATCGCAGGGCGCTGTGGAAGGAGGCGTCGAGAATGGAGATGTCGCAAGCGAGCCGGCGGCGAAGCGCGCTCGCCAGGTGCGTGGACTGTACGGGGCAAAGGCTGTGCAGCATACCGTATCAAGAGGAAAGCTGCCCTGCCACGCAGAGCCACTACTGCGCCCTCTCCTGTTCGCCCAGGACGCGTGAAGAAAGTTGTGGAAAGCTGTATGCACAGCTTGAAAGTTGCAACATGGCAATCTCACGCCCACTGCTACCTTTGTCTTGCAGGCAGGCGGTAAGCCTAGCGACCGTGTCGCAGCGGCGGCAGCCAACACCAGCGCACAGAAGCCAGCCGCCGCCGGCGTCCCGCCCCAGCAGCAGCAGCAGCAGCACCCCCCAGCGACCATCGCTCGTCCCCCGGCGGCGGGTGCAGCCCCGCATGCTCCGCCGCCCTTGTTCGAGTACCCCTTGGTAGGGACCCGTGCGGCGCAGCTGGCTGGGGAGCAGCGCAGGGTGCGGGTGCTGGAGGATAACGAACTTCACCTGGCCGAGCGGGACGAGGCGGAGCAGCAGCTTGTGCGGCTGCGGCAGGAGCACGACGCCATGCAGCAGGAGATGCGGCTTGGAAGGGCGGCCGCTGAGGACCATGTGCGGGAGCTGCAGGCGCAGCTGGACCAGCTGCAGCGGGAGCGCATCCAGCAGCAACAGGTGCTGCGGCGGGAGCGGGACAGGGCGGACGCAGCTGAGGGTGATGCCCTGCGGATGCGGGAGCAGAGGGACCAGCTGCACGCGCAGCGGGAGTGCATGCGGAGGCAGCGGGACAGGATGCAGGGGCAGGGGGACAGGGTGCAGCAGGAGCCGGAGGCGGTGGCCGCAGCCGATGACACGGCTGCAAAGCTGCAGGACGAGCAAGAGAGGCAGCGCGCCAGGGCGGCAGCTGCTGAGCAGGAGGCAGGGGAGCTACGTGCGCAGGAGCAAAGGCGTTACGAGGAGCTGCAGGGCAAGTACGAGGAGATGTGCGACAAGCACCTGCAGCTGCTGGCGAGGCACGAGGAGGTGCTGGGGGACAGGGGCGCGCTGCAGCAGCAGCTGACGGCCGCTGAACAGCGGGCTGTGGCTGCTGAGCGGGAGGCCATGCAGGCGCAACGTGGCAGAGATATTACTGCTTGATGCGCCTGGCGGTCGGTGGCTTAACCAACCTCGTTTGCTGTTTGGTTTACGGTATGTTGTTCTGACTAACAGCAGGGAGGCCGGCGGTCGGTTGCGAAGAAGGGTAGGTATGTAACGTGGTGGAAGCTTTGGAGCAGGATTTAAGGATGAGGTCACTCGTTTGTTGCCGTACAGGTACAAAGGGATCACTGTCGGGGTAAAGCCCGCTGTTGCTGCGGCACTGGCGGCTGCACCAGTCTGCATATAATGCTGTTGTGCATTGCTGCTCACATGTGAGCCACGTCCGCTAATGACGTTTGATGACTATGCAAGGTGGTTTGGTATCTTGCTGGTACCGTATGTTGCCAAGTGCGAGGGCTGTGCGACCAACAAATTGGAGGCTCAGGCAGGATGGTCAGTGTTAGCACGGTGCGACCTGCATGGGTGCTCGGGTGGTTGCGTCCTTGCCAACGACGCTCATGCAAGATGCTGCTCGCTTACTGGCGTTTGCAGTCAAGCCAGGTCGGGGAGGAAAGCGCCAAGGGGCGCCCCGGGGTTGTACGAGCAGTACGTACGGATTGACTTGAAGGCTGGCGCGTTGCAAACAGGCGCATACACGCGTTGCAGGGGTAGAAAGGATGGGAGGCAATACAATGTGTTTGAACGCCTCCGAGTGACAAGGGGTGCATGTGGTGTGATGGGTCACATGTCGTCGCGCAACCAGCACCAGTTTGCCCTTTGGTTACGGGAACGCTGTGATCTTCTTTGCTGCCCTTGCCTCTGCTTCTATATGCTGTGGTGGTGAATAGGAGGCGGCGGCTGGTGCTGGACCAAGAAAGTCGCGCCGTACTGCTGCCAGCCAGCTTTGGGCACGGAACAATTGCGTGCTAGGGATTTTGCTAGTCATGCTGTTCCAGTTGGTAAGGAGTGCTGTGGCAACGAGCCCTGGACTGGCAGGATGCCTTGGGCAACAGTACCTGGTTTGGTTTGTTTGTTTCTTACATGGTAGGATCCGGAACCCAGCATGTAAGGACCCGTATACGAGCCAGGGGCTCCAGGGTCAACGC
>VFQN01005573.1_pt1 | contig 15264 bp, 14 predicted proteins | sample 3512371 | NCBI WGS metagenome assembly VFQN01 (sample SAMN10412370, study PRJNA504923) | tailings metagenome | isolation source: Replicate 2 from Balatoc abandoned mine | place: Philippines: Itogon, Benguet | collected 2017-08-28
GTCGTCTTGGCGCCGGGGAAGGGCCGGCCGTTGTCGCTGATGAACAGGATCAGCGTGTCGTCGGCCACACCCTGGCGATCGAGTTCGGCGACGACCTTGCCCACGTTGTCGTCGAGCCGTGCGATCTCGTCGTAGTACAGCGCCAGCTCGCCGCGCACCTCCGGCGTGTCGGGCAGGTGCGGCGGGACGATCACGTCCGCGGGCCGGTGCGGCCTGGGGATGCTGTTCTCGGCGTAGTCGCGGTGCGGATCGAGCGCGGCCAGCCACAGGAAGAACGGCTTGTCCTTCGGGCGCTGGCGCAGCAGCGGTAACCAGCCCGCCGCCCCGCTGTCGTCGGCCGCCAGCATCTTGCCGGTCTTCGGGTCGGTCTGGAACCCGGCCTCGCCCGGGTCGTCGACGACGTCGAAGCGGTCCTTGATCGCCTCGCCCATGTGCCACTTGCCTGAGGCGGCAGTCCAGTAGCCGGCGGCTTTCAGCCGCTCGACGAACGTCACCTGTGCCGCCGGCAGCGGCCAGTGCAGCTGCTCGGCATCGGTGCTGTGGGGATACCGGCCGGTGATCAGGCTGGCGCGGCTCGGGCTGCACGACGAGATCGTCACGAACGCGTGCGTGAACCTCATGCCCTCGCGCGCGAGCCGGTCGATGCTGGGCGTGCCGACCTTCGGGTTGCCGTAGGCGCCGGTGTCGGCCCACGCGAGGTCGTCGGCGATGAACAACACGACGTTCGGCCGCGATGCCTGCTGCGCCTGGACCGGCCCCGCGATGTGGAACAGGACGATGAGGCAGCACCAGAGACGAGCTCGAGTGCAGAGTCGGGTGCGAGTGGCTGGGCAGGGCGCGGTCTCCCCCTCGACTTCGCTCGGGGCAAGCGACCGCGCCGTTGTCCCAGCGCACGGCACGGGGAAGCGAACGAGGGTCCGTCGTCGGAGAGGCATGGATGCGGGGAAGCCTACCAGTTCCCCACGCCCTGCGCGTCGACGCTTACGACGACCCGTGGCCGCCGACCTTCAGGTCGGCAGACGACGCTGGCAACTTCAGCGCGAGGCGGCCGGTGTAGATGGCCATGCCCACGACCGCGTCGACGCCCATCGCGTCGAGCTGGTCGATCTCCTCCTGCGTGGTGATGCCTCCTGCCGCAACGACGCGGCGGGTGGTGGCCTCGCGGACGGCGCGGACGGCATCCATCGGGATGCCCTGCATCAGGCCCTCCGTGTCCACGTTCGTGTAGAGGAACTCGTCGCAGAACGGCTCGAGCGCCTTCGCCGCCTCGACGGCCGTGACCGTCGTCTGTTCCTGCCACCCGCGAATGGTGACCACGCCCTGCGAGCTGTCCACGGCCGCGATCACGTGCTCGCGACCCACGGCATCAGCGAGCCTCGCGGCGAAGTCGAGATCGATCTGTCCGCCCTTGAAGAGCGCCGACGACACGATGACGTGCGTGGCGCCGAGCGAGAGCACGTGTTGCGCGCGCTCGATCGAGCGGATGCCGCCGCCCACGCGGCAGGCCTTCTCCGCGCAGATCTTCCGCATGAGCGGTTCGTTGGCGCCACGCTCCATGGCGGCGTCGAGGTCGATGAGCTGCACCTTGGGGAACGGGCGGAACTTCTCCACCCACGACTGCCAGTCGTCGGTCGCCAGGGCCAGGCGCTTGCCCTGCACGAGTTGCACCACCTGGCCGTCACGGAGGTCGATTGCGGGAATCAGCATGGGTATGTCGGGTAGCGGGTATCGGGAAGCGCCGCGCTGAGGAACGCCGAAGCGCCGAACTGAAGCCGAAGGATGCTCTCTGAGCCCTGAGCCTTGAGCCTATCTGAGCCTCACCGGAATCCCCTGGGCGTGCAGGTGCGCCTTGAGCTCGCTCACCGCGTGCTCGCTGAAGTGGAAGACGGAGGCGGCGAGCGCGGCGTCGGCGCAGCCCTCCGTGAACACCTCGGTGAAGTGCGCGAACGTACCCGCGCCGCCCGACGCAATCACCGGGATGCCGACGGCACGCGACACGGCAGCCGTCATGGGCAGGTCGAACCCGCTGCGGGTGCCGTCCTTGTCGATCGACGTCAGCAGGATCTCGCCCGCCCCGCGGTCGGCGGCCTCGCGCGCCCACTCGACGGCGTCGCGACCGGTCGGCGTCGATCCGCTGCGCACGTAGACGCCGAAGCGATCGCCCTCGAGCTTGGCGTCGATCGCCACGACGACGGCCTGTGACCCGTAGCGACGCGCCAGTGACGTGATGAGTGTGGGATTGGCGACCGCCGCGCTGTTGATGCTCACCTTGTCCGCGCCGGCCTCGACGGCCGCCGCCGCATCGTCTTCCGACGCGATACCGCCGCCGACGGCCAGCGGGATGAAGAGCTCTTTCGCGACGGTCGCGACCGTGCGCGCCATGGTCCGACGCTTCTCGAGCGTGGCGGTGACGTCGAGGATGACGAGCTCGTCGATGCCCTCGACGTTGTAGCGGCGCGCGAGCTCCGCGGGATCGCCCGCGTTGCGCAGCCCCTCGAAGTTCACGCCCTTGACGACCTGCCCGTCGCGCACGTCGAGGCAGGCGATGATGCGCTTGGACAGCATCAGCTCGTCTCCGCTGGTTGGGACGGCTCGCCGAGCCGTCCGTCATCCTCTCCGGGGCGTCCGTCACGGCCGGCCCGGAGGGCCGTCCCTACCGACTGCGCAGCCACGTCGAGGAAGTTCTTCAGCATCCGCAGGCCGACCTCGCCACTCTTCTCCGGATGGAACTGCGCGCCGAACACGAGCCCGCGCTCGACGACGCTCGGGAACGACACGCCGTGGTCGGTGGTGGCCACGGTGGCGTCGCTGTCGGGCGCCACGTAGGAGTGCGTGAAGTAGGCCTGCGCCTCGTCGGGCACGCCCGCGAGCAGGCGTGACGGCCGTCCCGTCTGGTTCAGCGCGTTCCAGCCGACGTGGGGCACCTTGAGCGCGCTTTGGTAGGGACGCCTCTCCGAGGCGTCCGTGTCCTCCGGTGCCGCAGACGGCCGGCTCGGAGAGCCGGCCCTACCCATGTTGGCCGCCGGATCCAGCTTCACGCATCGGCCCTTCAGCACCCCGAGGCCTGGCACGTCGGGTGCCTCCTCGCTGCCCTCGAAGAGCCACTGTTGCCCGAGGCAGATGCCGAGCAACGGGATACCGGCGTCGAGGCGTGCGCGCACGGCGCGGTGCCAGCCGGCGTCGAGCGCCGCCGTCGCTTCGAAGTGGCCCACGCCCGGCACGATGATCGCGTCGGCACTGTCGAGCTCGACCGGCGTCTCGGGCGTGAGGATCTCCGCGCCGAGCGAGGTCAGCGCCTTGCGCACCGACGTGAGGTTGCCGGCCTTGTAGTCGATGAGCGCGACGATCACAGCAGCCCCTTCGTGCTCGGCAGCATGCGCGCCAGCTGCTTGTCCTTCGCGCACGCCACGCGCATGGCGCGCGCGAACGCCTTGAACACCGCCTCGATGCGGTGGTGGCTCGACCGGCCGTACATCACCTTCACGTGCACGTTGGCCCGGGCGCCCTGGGCGAAGCCCTCGAAGAAGTCGTGCAGCAGCTCCACCTGCAGGTCGCCGACGAGGCGCACCCGCACGCCGAGGTCCACGACCGCGTGCGGCCGGCCGCTGAGGTCGATGGCGGCGATCGCGAGCGTCTCGTCCATCGGCATGAGGAAGTAGCCGGCGCGGTTGATGCCCACCTTGCTGCCGAGCGCCTGCGTGAACGCCTCGCCGAGCGCGATCCCGACGTCCTCCACCGTGTGGTGCTGGTCCACGTCGAGGTCGCCGTCGGCCTTCAGCTTCAGGTCGAAGGCGCCGTGGCGCGTGAACAGCTCGAGCATGTGGTCGAAGAACCGGATGCCGGTCGCCACGTCGTACCGGCCCTTGCCCTCGATGCCGAGCGTGATGTCGATCTTCGTCTCGCGCGTGTGCCGACTGACTACGCCCTTGCGCACAGGATCTCCTCCATGGCGTCGATGCACGCCCGCGTGTGGGCCACGAGCCCGGTGGTGATGCGCACGCAGCCCTGGCAGCCCGGCTGCCGGTCGCGATCGCGGATGTAGATGTGGCGAGCCTGGAGCCCGTCGAGGAGCGCCTGCCGCCGATCGCCCGCCCGCACCAGCACGAAGTTGGCGTCGCTCGGCACGTAGCCGAGGCCCCACCGATCGCAGGCCGCATACAGCAGGCGCTTCGACTCGGCGACCTCGGCGCGATACGCGTCCACGTACGCGCGGTCGGCCAGCGCAGCCTCGAGCGCCGCGACGACGAACACGTTCAGGCTGTAGGGCGGCAGCACGCGGCGGAGCCGGGTGGCCACGTCCTCGCGCGCCACCACGGCCCCTACGCGCATGCCGGCCAGCCCGTACGCCTTCGCGAACGTGCGTCCCACGACCACGTTGGGCCAGGCATCGAGGTGCGGGATGAAGCTCTCGCCCCCGAACTCCACGTACGCCTCGTCGAGCAGCAGGAGGGCGCCAGCGGGGAGCAGCGACGCGAGCCACGTGATCTCGTCGAACGTGAGCGAGATGCCGCTCGGGTTGCCCGGGCTCGCGACGAACAGCGCGCCGGTGCGCGGTGTGACCGCCCGCGCGATGGCGTCGCGGTCCAGCGATAGACCGGGACCGGGCATCACGCGCACCACCGTGCCGCCCACCGCCTCCACCGCGTCGGCGTACATGCCGAAGGCCGGCTCGAGGACGACCGCCTCGGGCAGGTAGGGCCGGCTCTCCGAGCCGGCCGCCAATCGCAGCTGCGCAATCACCACCGCGAAGATGCCTTCGTCCAGGCCGTTGGTCAGAACCACACGCGACGCGGGCACGCCGAGCGACGCGGCCACCGCGTCAATCACGCGCGTGTAGTCGGGGTACTTCGCGATGGTCTCGCGCGAGACCGAGGCGACGGCCGCGGTGACCGCGGGCGAGCAGCCACCCGTGTGTTCGTTGAGGTGCAGCCGCAGCGCGTCGGCCGGCGCGTCGGCGCGGTCGTACTCGTACGCGTTGGGTGTGCTGCTCATCGCGCTGCCCGACGAGGCGGACGGGTCGGAGACTCGTCCCTACCGAGGCGGAGGCGGATGGACGCGGCGTGCAGGCGCAGGCCCTCGGCGTCGGCCAGCGTGGCGGCCGTGGGGCCCACGAGCGCGATCCCCTTGCGCGTCAGCTGCTGCACGCTCGAGACGCGCACGAAGTCCCACGCGTGGAGGCCCCCGCGAAACCGCGCGGCGCCGCTCGTCGGCAGCACGTGGTTCGACCCGATGGCGTAGTCGCCCGCGGCCTGCGCCGTCCACTCGCCGATGAAGATCGATCCGGCCACCGGGATCATCGCGGCAATCTCCGGGGAGTCCACGACGAGGTGCTCCGGCGCGATGCGGTTGGCCAGCGCCGCCGCCTCGTCGATCGACCGCGTGACCACGATGGCGCCGTTGCGGCGCAGCGCCTCGCGCGCGGGTGTCTCGTCGGCGCCGGGTGTGCCGAGCTGCCGCTCGACGGCCCGCGCGACCTGTTGCGCCAGCCGGCGCGAGGGCGTGAGCAGGATCGCGCGCGCGTCCACGTCGTGCTCGGCCTGCGCGAGCAGGTCGGCGGCAATCCAGGCCGGCGTTCCTTTCGCCGACACGACGACGATCTCGCTCGGGCCGGCGAAGAAGTCGATCGCGCAGTCGCGCGAGACGATCGCCTTGGCGAGCGCCACGTACGCATTGCCCGGCCCGACGATCTTGTCCACGCGCGGCACGGTGGCCGTGCCATACGCCAGTGCCGCGATCGCGTGGGCGCCTCCGAGCTGGAACACGCGGTCCACGCCGGCCTCGACGGCCGCAGCCAGCACCGCGGCGTCGGGCCGGGGACAGGCGACCACGACCTCCGGTACGCCGGCGGCGCGCGCGGTCACGGCGGCCATCAGCAGCGACGAGGGCAGCGGATAGCGTCCGCCTGGCACGTAGCACCCCACGCGCTCGAGCGAGACGACGCGCTGCGACACCTTCACCCCGGGCGCCACCGTCTTCGTCCAGGCCTTCGGCACCTGGGCCTTCGCCACGGCCCTGATGTGGCGGGCGGCCCTGCGGATCGCGGCCCGCACCTCGCGCGGGCACTCCTCGGCGCCCGCGTGGATCTCGGCGGGCGAGAGCTCGATCGGACCCTCGAGGTGATCGAAGCGGCGCGCGAAGTCGACGAGCGCGCGGTCACCGCGGGCACGCACGGCGGAGACGATCTCGCGCACGGCGGGTTCGATCCGCCCGTGGTCGTCGGGGGTGCGGTCGAGCAGCCGCTTCAGTGCGGCGCGGTCGGAAGACTCCAGTATCGGCAGCACGGCAGTCACATCACGATCTTGTTCAGGGGGTACTCGACGATGCCCTCGGCCCCGGCGGCCTTGAGGCGCGGGATGAGGTCGCGCACGGTGCGCTCCTCGATGATCGTGTTCACGGCCACCCACGCCTCGTCGCTCAGCGCCGATATCGTCGGCCGGCGCAGTGCGGGCACGAGTTCCAGGAGCCTGCCGAGCGCGTCGCGACGCACGTTGAGCATGAGCCCCACACGCCCCTGTGCCTCGATCGCGGCGCGCAGCAGCAGCGCGATGTTCTCGATCTTCGTGCGCTTCCACGTGTCGGCCCACGCCGCCGGATTGGCGATGAGCTGCGTCTTCGACTCCATCACCGTGTCGATGATGCGCAGGCGGTTGGCCCGCAGGGTCGAACCCGTCTCGGTGGCCTCGACGATGCCGTCGGCCAGCACGGGCGGCTTGACCTCGGTGGCGCCCCACGAGAACTCCACGGTGACGTCGATGCCCTTCTGCTCGAAGTAGTGCTGCGTCACCTTCACCAGTTCGGTGGCAATCGTGCAGCCCGCAAAGTCCTCGGGCGCCCGGAAGCGCGAGTCCTCGGGCGCGGCGAGCACCCACTTCACGGTGCCGAAGCTCTGCTTCGAGTACACCAGCTCCTGCACGGGCACGACCTCGGCTCGCGTGGCGATGAGCTGCTCGGCGATCCAGTCCTGGCCGGTGAGGCCGGCGTCGATGACGCCGTCGGCCACGTAGCGCGCCATCTCCTGCGCACGGATCAGCATGCACTCGAGTTCCCCATCGTCGGTGCCGGGGAAGTACGACCGGGAGCTGACGTAGATGTTCCAGCCGGCGCGGGCGAACAGCTGCACGGTGGAGTCCTGCAGCGAGCCCTTGGGGATGCCGAGGCGGAGGGGCGGCATGGCTAGGCGATCTCCTGTGTGAAGCAGCTCACGGTGCCGAGGTGGCACACGTTGCCGTCGCCTTCGCGGACGACCCGGGCGAGCACCGTGTCGTTGTCGCAGTCGGTGAGCAGGGAGACGACCCGGAGGCGGTTGCCCGATGTCTCGCCCTTCATCCAGAGCGCGTTGCGGGTGCGGCTGAAGAAGGTGACGAACCCCGTCTCGCGCGTGCGGCGCAGGGCCTCGTCGTTCATGAAGCCCACCATCAGCACCTCGTTGCTGGCGTCGTCTTGCACGACGGCCGGGACCAGCCCGTGAAACTTGTCGAAATCCATGTCCATTCCCTGGAAGTTGCCCGCAGAAACACGAAAGCCCCGCCGGTGGGGACCAGCGAGGCTGCGTCGGGCTTGCTGTTGGGATGTGCTCGAACTCGTGTCAGCAGGCGCGCAGACCATCACCGGTCCCACGGAGGTGGGCATGGTGGTGATGGTGATGGTGCTGGCCGCGGAACGCCATGACCACACGAGGGTAGCCGGGGACGCGCGGCACTGTCAATGCGTCCCAGTTGACAAATCCGGCCGGTCGTCCGCATCGTAGACCGTTGCAGACAACCGGAGCGGCCCGTCTCCGCCGCCGCAGGCGGCTGGCAGAGGTGCGATCGACGGGACGCGACGAGGGGGGCCGGTCGGCCCCCCATCCAGAGGAGAGAGACATGCGCAAGCTGATGCTGGGAATGGCCGTGGCGGCACTCGCCTTCGGCGCGGGACTTTCGGCCGAGACCAAGACGATCACCGGCGTGCTGGTGGACGTGCAGTGCAACACCAAGCAGGGCATGGCGAAGGCCACCGCGGCCGGCCACGCCGACTGCGCCGCCGCCTGCGCCAAGAAGGGCGCGCCGCTGGCCGTGGCCAACGACCAGGGCATCTTCGAGGTGACCGGGGCCTGGACCGAGAACAAGAACGAGAAGCTCGTCGAGTTCGCGGGGCACAAGGTCGAGGCCACCGGCGAGGTGACCGAGAAGGACGGCAAGAAGATGCTCGCCCTCACGGCCATCAAGATGGCGCACTAGTAGGCGTATCGCCAGCGACGCTGTGGGTAGGGACGGCTCTCCGAGCCGTCCGCCCTCCCTCACCGCATTCGCATCGTCGCTAGAACCGGCAGGTGGTCCGACGCGTTCGTCCGGACCACCTCCGCGCTCACCGGGTCGAGCCCGCGCACCAGAATCCAGTCGATCCGCCGCGTCGGCGACTCCACGGGAATCGTGAAGCCGTCGCCCTGCCCCACGGCTGCCCAGGCGTCGGTGAACGTCGTGACCAGCCGCGTGTAGGCCGCGCTGCCGGGCACGTCGTTGAAGTCGCCCATGGCGATGACCGGCCCGGCGCCCCACGCCGGGAGCATCCCCAGGATCGTCTCCACGCTCGCCACCCGCTGCGCGTCGGCCCGGCGGTGATCGAGGTGCGTGGTGAGCACCAGCACCTGCGTGCCGCCCACGTCGAGCACCACCTGCAGCACGCCGCGCTGCTCGCCCCCGTCGGGATTGGGCAGCAGCTTCACGCCCTCCGAGGCGATCGGGAGGGTGGTCAGCAGGGCATTGCCGTAGTCGCCACCCTGGTGATCGAGGGTCTTGCCGAACGCGTATCGCATCCCGAGCAGGTCGGCGAGCTCCTTCAGGATGTCGCGCCGGCCGCTGCGCTCCACGCCGCGATCGACCTCCTGGAGCCCGACGATGTCGGGCTTCGCGGTCTGAATCACCTCGGCCACCCGGCCCACGTCCAGTTTGCCGTCGAGCCCTTCCGCGTGATGGATGTTGAACGTCATCACGCGCAGCTCGCGCGGCGCCTGCCGCGCGTCGACCTGCGACAGGGCGGCCGCGACGGCAACCGCCACCGCCATCGTCACGAAGCGCCAGACGGGCATCAGTCCCCTGCCTCCCCCGACACCGGCCCGTCCTGTCCGGCCGTGCCGATGAGCGCGCGGCCGGTGAATGCCTCGAGGTGGCGGAGCATGCTGCGCAGTTCGTCCACCACCTGCGGGCCCACCGGCTCGAGCGGCAGGCGCGGCGACGAGGCCGGGAACCCGGCGAGCGCCATCGCCGCCTTCATGCCGGCCACGCCGTGGGTGATCGTCACGGCGCGCGCCAGCGGCGCAATCGCGCGCTGCAGCGCCAGCGCGTGGTGGAGCTGTCCCGTGATCACGAACTCGTAGAGCTGCACGGCCAGCGTGGGCACCACGTTGGCGATGGCGACGACGCTGCCGGAGGTGCCCGAGAGCAGCGCCGCGTACATCATGCCCGCCACGCCCGTCACGACGCTGAAGTCGTCGGGCACGCGGGCGAGCACGTCGGAGACGTGCGCGATGTTGCCGCTCGAGTCCTTGAGTCCGACGATGTTCTCGTGGCGTGCGAGGCCGGCCACCGTGGGTGCGGCGAGGTCGGCGCCGAACACCGCGGGCTGGTTGTAGAGCACCACGGGGATGGGGCTCGTGTCGGCCACGCGCCCGTAGTGCGCCAGCAGCACGTCCTGCGTCATGAAGCGCGTGTACGACACGGGCGGGCGCACGAGCGCGTGCGTCGCACCGCTGTCGGCGGCCCTCCGGCACGCCGCGATCGTCGCGCGCGTCGAGTCGCAGCCCGTGCCCGCGAGCACCGCGCGGCCGTCGGGCACGGCGTCGCGCGTGGTGCGGACGACCTGGTCGATCTCCTCCGGATCGAGCAGGAACGACTCGCCGTTGGTGCCGCAGGCGAGCACGCCGGCCAGCCGCGTGCGCATCAGCGCGGTCACCGTGTCGCGCAGCAGGCCGGTGTCGAGCTCGTCGTCGGTGAACGGCGTGGGCAGCGGAGGGAAGACGCCCCGGAGCATGACGCATTGTGCCACCGGACGGTGACGGCCGCAGGCGGTGCGGCTATCGTTCGCCGTCGGCCACCAGCTGCACGGCGAGCGTGACCAGGGCGATGGCGAGCGCCGGCGCCAGCAGCCACGGGGCCTGCCGGAGCACGAACGCGCTCGAGGCCTCGCGCAGCATCGTGCCCCACGTGGGCACGGGGTCGGGGAAGCCCAGGCCCACGAACGAGAGCGTGGCCTCGGCGAGGATGAACCCGGGCACGAGCAGCAGCGCCTGCGTGAGGATCACGGGCATCGCGGCGGGCAGCAGGTGATGGCGCAGCACCCACGTGCGCGAGGCGCCGGCCGCCCGCGCGGCCAGCACGTACTCGCGCGCGCGTTCGCCCATGACCGTGGCGCGCACCGCGCGCGCCACCACGGGCCAGCCGGCTACCGTCAGCACGCCCGCCATGAGGGCGAAGAGGTGGCCGGGCGGGAGCGAGAGCGGCAACGCCGCGCGGAGCACGAGCACCACGTAGAGCGCCGGCCATGCGACGAGCAGGTCGGCCACGCGCATCAATCCGGTGTCGAGCCAGCCGCCGCGCGCGCCGGCCAGCAGCCCGACGATCGTGCCGACGCCCAGGGCTCCGGCGAGGCCGGCGGCAGCCAGGCCGAGCGACAGGCGCGCGCCGTGCAGCAGGCGCGACCACTGGTCGCGGCCCAGCGAGTCGCTGCCGAGCGGCAGCAGCGGGTGCGACGGATCGGCGCTGCGCACGAGCGACCCGGCCAGCCAGCGGAGCGGCAGCGGATCGGGGCTCGGCGCGTACGTCGGGGGCAGGCGTTCGACCAGCTCCAGCCGCGACAGCGTCGGCGGCGCGAGCGTGAGATCGGGGTGCTGCGCGGCCACGTCGCCCGTGGACAGCCACGGCGCGAGGGCCGCCGCGAGCACGACGATGGCCAGCACGGCGAGTCCGACCGCGCGCGTGCGCCCGACACGCGGCTCCACCGCGCCGTTCACCCACGACCTCCGTCGGCATCGCCGGCGAGCAGGCGCGGGTCCATCCACCACTGGAGCACGTCGGCCGCGAGCGTGGCCGCACCGACGATGAGGGCGGCCGCGGCGGCGCAGCCGGCAGCCAGGTCGAGGTCGCGGGCGACCAGCGCCTCGTACGTCAGGCGGCCGAGGCCGGGGCGAGCGGTGACCAGTTCGATCGCCAGCGCGCCGCTGAGCAGGTGGCTCGCAATCACGCCGCCCACGCCGAGCACGGGCGGCAGCGACAGCGGCCAGGCGTGGCGCCACGTGACGAGCGCGCGCGGGATGCCGCGCGCGAGTGCCGCGTGAAGGCAGGTCTGGTCGAGCGCCTCGCCCAGGGCGCGGGCCTGCAGCCGCTCGACGAGCGCGGCGGCGGGCAGGCCGAGCGCGAGGGTCATCACGAGGAAGCCGGGCAGCCGGGCCGTGGTGCCGACGGCCATCAGGAGCAGGGCGATCACGAGGGCCGGCAGCGACAGCAGGGCGACGGAGGCGGCGGCAATCGTGCGCCGCAGCCAGGCCTGCCGCGACCTGGCAGCGGCCACGCCGGCGGGGATGCCGAGCGCGAGCGCGAGCAGGAGCGCCGCGCCGCCGGCCTGCAGCGTGGGCAGCGCCCGTTCGGCGACGAGCGGCAGCACGGGGCGGCCGTAGCGGATGGACGTGCCGAGATCGAGCACCGCCAGGCGCGCCAGGCGCGTGGCGAGTCGCGCCGGCCACGGCGTGTCGAGTCCGAGGCGCGCACGTTCGGCTTCGAGCGCGGCGGCCGAGAGCGCCGTGCCGGCGGCATCGAGTGCATCGCCGGGCGCGAGCGCGGTGAGCGCGTACACGCCCGCGAACGCCAGCACCACGAGGGCGATCGCAAACAGCAGGCGGCCTGCGAGCGCGCGCCGCATCGGCTCAGCGCACGCCGAGCTCGGCGGCGTTCCAGAGGACGGGCGGGGAGAGCAGGCCGGGGCGCACGTGCGTGAGGCGCGCGGTCGTGGCCACGGTCACGCGCGGGGCAGCGAAGACGAGCACCGGAAGTTCCCTGTCGAGCACGTGCTGGGCCTCGATCACCAGCGCGCGCCGCGCCTGCTGATCGGTCACCTCGAGCTGACGCGTCATCAGCCGGTCGAGTTCGGCCTCCCACGGGGTGCTCGGCTTCGCCTGGGCGGGGTTCCAGAGGTGGAAGCGGCCCGACGACAGCCAGAACTCCATGAGGCCCGAGGGGTCGGTGTCGGTGCCCGGCAGCGCGTGGTACATCGCGTCGTACGTGCCGTTGACGAGCCGGTCCATCAGGCCGCCCGGGTCGAGGCTCGCCACCTCCACCTGCAGGCCGATGCCGCGCAGCGTCTCCTGGAGCACCGTGGCGGCGCGCTGGCGCGTGGTGTGGCCCTGCTGCACGAGCAGCGTGAACGACGCGGGCACGTCGTAGATGTCCTCGCGCACGCCGTCGCCGTTGCGGTCGCGCACGCCGATCCGATCGAGCAGCTCGCCGGCGAGCTCGAGCGAGTAGGGCCGCGGGGCGATGTCGGGCGCGTGCCACGCGAGGTTGCCCGGCGTGATCACGCTCGACACCTGCACGGCCGCGCCGCGATACACGGCGTTGATGAAGGCGGTGCGATCGACCGCGTGGGCGATGGCCTCGCGCAGCTCGCGGCGGCGCACCCACGCGCGCTTCTCGCCGCCGGGCGCGTTCGGTGCGAGGTTGAACCAGAGCATGTCGGTCTCGAGCGACGGCCCGAGGTCGAAGAGCTGCAGCTGCTGCTGCGCGGCGAGCGTGCGGGCCTCGGGCAGGTCGTCGGGCCGGAGCTCGGCGGTGGTGAGGTCGGCGTCGCCCGTGCGCAGGCGCAGCATCTCGGCGTCCTGCGAGGGCACGATGTCGATGCGCAGGCGGCCCGCCCGGGGCAGCCGCGTCCCATCGTCGGCGGTGCGCCAGTAGTGCGGGTTGCGGGTGAAGTGCACGGCCACGCCGGCGTCGTGGCGGTCGAGCACGAAGGGGCCGGCGCCCACCATGCCCGAGGGCGGCGCGTCGGGCGCCCAGAGGCGGGCGAGCGAGCCGTCGGCCAGCGCGGCGGCGTAGCGTGCGCGCGGCAGGATCGGCACGCCGTGCAGGGGGCGCAGGCCGGGGCCATGCGGGGCCGGCCAGGTGAGCTCGACCGTCTGCGGATCCACCGCGCGTGCCGCGATGGGCCGACCCTTCACGCGCAGGCTGTCGGCCACCGGGCTGCCGAGCCGCTCGTCGTAGGCCGCCGTCATCGAGAAGACCACATCGTCGGCCGTCACGGGGGTGCCGTCGGAGAAGCGGGCGTCGGGGCGGAGGGCGAGGCGCACGCGCGTCCCCCCGTCGCTCTCGGTCCAGCCGGCGGCGAGCGCGGGCTCGAGCGCTTGTGTGGCGTGGTTGACGCGCACGAGCGGCTCATGGATGAGCTGACTCACCGTCAGCGACGCGCGGTCGGCGGCAAGGAGGCGGTTGAAGCTGCGCGGCTCCGACCGGAGCGTCGCCACCAGCTCGGCCGTCGAGCTGTTATCCGCGCCGTCGCGGCCTGGCCACAGCAACCACAGGGCGGCGACGACGAGCAGGGACGTGAGGAGGAGGCCGACGAGACGCTTCATGCGAGGGGCCAACTCCTTGGCCAGACCGGCCAAGATCTTGGCCGATCGATCGGGCACGTGATGGGATTCCGAACACGCGCCAATTGCTGAGTTTCACGACAGAACTGTGCCATCAGTGGCCCGATCGGTGTGTCGGCAGGAGCGTTGTCGGGCTTCAGCTCCTGTTCGTCCCGGCCAGGTTCGACGTTATACGCCAAATCCCCGACATGGCACGCCGCGTGAATTGATGAGGGAGCGTCGGAACCTGTGGCCTGCCCCGGACGCGTTCGCGCCGGGGCGTTCCAAGCGACAGCGCCGACGCATTCCCCCTCTCGATCTGGAGTCACGCACGATGCACGCCCACGGCGCCCCTGCCACCCGACTGTCGACCCGAGCCCGCGTTGCCCGCACCGTGGTGTGGGTGTCGATCGCGTTCGTCATGCTGGCGCTGTCGTCGCCGCTGCGCGCCGACGGGCACCGTGCGCGGCTCTCGCGCGGGCTTGCCGAGGCGGTGGGCGCGGGCAAGGCGCGGAGCGTGATCGTGTCGGGCACGCCCGACCAGGTGCGCGACCTCGCGGCGCGGCACGGGCTGGCCGTGGAGAAGACGCTGGCCTCTGGCGCCGTCGTCAAGGTGACCGATCCGGCGGCGCTGGCGCGGCTGGCGGCCGACCCGGCGGTGCCGGTGGTGGCCGAGGACGCGCCGGTCTCGGCGCACATGGCCAACGAGGTGGTGGCGCTCGGCGCCGACCAGGCGTGGGCGGGCGTGCTGGGGCTGCCGGGCGTGGACGGGCGCGGCATCGGCATCGCGGTGATCGACTCGGGCATCGCGCTGCAGCACGAGGCGCTGCGCGGGCGTGTGGTGGCGTCGGTGGACTTCGTGGACGGCCGGCGCGGGCGGCCGGGCGACGCGTACGGGCACGGCACGCACGTGGCGGGCATCGCGGCGGGCGACGTGACGCAGGGCGGCGGGCGGTTCAGCGGCGTGGCGCGCGGGGCGCACCTGGTGAGCCTGCGGGTGCTCGACGAGAACGGGCAGGGCACGACGAGCGACGTGATTGCGGCCATCGAGTGGGCGATTGCCAACAAGGACGCCTATGGGCTGCGCGTGGTGAACCTCTCGCTCGGCAAGGCGGTGCTCGAGAGCTGGGTGGACGACCCGCTGGTGCAGGCGGTGGAGCGTGCGAGCCGCGCGGGGCTGGTGGTGGTGGCGTCTGCGGGCAACTGGGGCACGCTGCCCGACGGCACGCGGGTGCGCGACGGCATCACGTCGCCGGGCAACGCGCCGTCGGCGATCACGGTGGGCGCGATCGACACGATGGGCACGCCGGAGCGGAGCGACGACCGCGTGGCCGACTGGAGCTCGCGCGGCATGACGGCCATCGACGGCTTCCTGAAGCCCGACGTCTCGGCGCCGGGTCGCCGGATTCTCTCGGCGGCGGCGCACAAGAGCACGCTGGCGGGCCGCGAGGGCGCGGTGACGGCGGGCGAGGGCGCGGGGCTCTACCAGCAGCTGTCGGGCACGAGCATGGCGGCGGGGATGGTGAGCGGCGCGGCGGCGCTGGTGCTGCAGGCCAACCCGTCGCTGAAGCCGCACCAGGTGAAGGCGGTGCTGCAGGTCACGGCGAGCCGTGTGGCCGAGTCGGGCGTGGCGGCGGCGGGCGCGGGCGAGATCAACGTGGCGGCGGCGGTGG
>VFQN01005574.1_pt1 | contig 15259 bp, 4 predicted proteins | sample 3512371 | NCBI WGS metagenome assembly VFQN01 (sample SAMN10412370, study PRJNA504923) | tailings metagenome | isolation source: Replicate 2 from Balatoc abandoned mine | place: Philippines: Itogon, Benguet | collected 2017-08-28
TACAAGAATATCATGTATTCTGGTCATCTGGTGCAAATGCTGACCATGTTTGAAGCTATCTTCCTTAACGATACCTTCAGTTCCATGGGTTGGGATTTCCTCTGGACAGATCCTGTGACTCGTGCTTGCACTGTGATTCACTATAACACGAGCCTTCTCATCGATCGCGTCTTTCAACAGTCATTGGTTTATGGCATTGGCGGTGTTCCTTGCGAGCCTGACTCTATTTTTGTCATATGTAATAATTACCCTCAAAATGGCTGGCTTCTCTACGATAACCTTCGTCAGAGTAATTACACTGTTCTGAGCATTCCCTCATGGCATAAGACAGTGAAAACTCACGGAATCAATCGTCATGATAGTGAATTTATAAGAAATTACTTCAAACTTGATTATCTCATCAAACCATTGGGAATCTGGGAGCCAATAGGTTCTATTGGATCTGATATGTGGGCTTTAAGCTGGATGAAGCCTTGGTGGCCGATCTCTGACGTCAATGATTCCCTTGTGAGTGCTTTTCAGCATATAGTAAATAGTCTATCGTGGATGCAAATATCCAACGATACAAATGATGACAGTGGGTTATTCCCTCAAGCTTATCTCCATCCAAGTGATCGTGAGCAAAACTTATTTCCCTTCGATGACGTCATCACGACGTCATTTTATCCGATGACAGAGAAACAGTTTCTCACGTCAGAGGAATCTCTATCTTTAGATCGATATCGTCAAGTCTTGCGATACTTCGAGGCGAACTACGGCAAAGCAATCGACTTTGATGGAGATGACGTCATTGACTCGTATCAATATAATTCCATCACGGGGCAAGAAGGTGACGTGGGCGATTACTCGATCTGGGCTACATCGAATCTTCTCATTGGAATGATTTACCCCAAAGATGACGTGGACTATCTGAGAAACTTTTTCCAAGGAAGAAGATCCGCTAAGACTAGAAACTTCGCAATGATGTTGGAGAGTGTGGAATACCCTCATGTGATGGTGGCTTATGCAGAGTCTTCTTCTCATAGGCTTACCATTGTTCTTAAACCTGGTGATAATCCACCAATAGTCTCGCAAACACACGACATCGTCGTCAGCAATGTATTCAAGGACTTGAGAGATCGAATAGTTGTAAAGATTGATGATAACCTGTATACAAACTATGACATCATATCCGAAGATTCGAATGATGATCAAGTGAAGTTAGTCTTGCATCTACTTGGATGGAACGAGACAGCAGTCGAGCAATCCTTATCTATGACTGTTTTCATTTCTTGTTAAAAATTTATTGATTTTTTCTTTTTATTTGCTATTTCTTATTTGTTTGTAGTAGGGATGGATTGATTCTTTATTTATTTTGTATTATTTGTTAAAGATTCATTTCTTACATTTGTAAAATGATAGGTTAAGAGAAGTATTATTCTCATTATTATAATATATAAAGTATTTTATTAATTTTTAATAATTCTTTACTCATTAATTCTGATACAATGACTGAACAAATCAATTTATTCATTAAGAAATGATAGATTTCTCTTCATCAGGTAATTGATGGTTAAATGAAGACAAATCACTCGCACTTCTCTCAAGTTCCACAGATCCTACTAACCCTACCTCATCATGAGAATCACTTGTATGATGATTGTCCAACTCTAATGATTTCCCATCGACCCGAGGTGTTCGAATAAACAAATCTAACGATCGTCCTGTCTTCAACTCTACCGATGATTCGTACATCCCACTTTGAGGTGTGGAAGTAGATTTATTGTGCGCTGATGACGAATCATCGTTACTTGTATTAACTGTGATATTAGGTCTCACAAAGGCTCGAATCGTTGGCTTCGGTGGCAGGGCGTTCGTTGAACTCTTATTACTCGAATTATTATTCGACGAGAGGAGTAGTTGTTTAGACTTTGCAAGAATGTCCTTCTTCGATTCCTTTGCGATGGTTATCTTGTTACCCATAATAAAAGGATTTAAAGCAGATGTTGCTTTGAGAAGGGCAGCTTCTTCATTCTCTCTTGCTTCCATCGCTGCCTCGGCTGAACTAATTTGTATTGGAGGTTGAGATCGCTTCTTTTGTACTGGTACAGGATCTTTCCTCGATAACAGAGGCGTCACATGAGCTGTGAGTGTCGAAGGAACAACTTGCGTCAAAAGTTTCGAAGTAGAAGTGGATAGGAAAGGTTTCTTCGCTAAAGGTGGCGGAATACTTGAAATACCGACAGAAGTTGGTTGATAAATCAATGATTTTGATTTCTTTTTCCTAGAGTTTAAAGAAGTTGGAGAAGTTGCATTCGATCTAGCTCTGTAATCATCTTCTTCATCTTCTCCTTTATCGGTTGCTCCACCACCACCCGCTGTAGTAATGGTATTTTCATCGTCTTCTGAACCAACAACTGATTCTGCTGTATTGATTGCAGTGACTGTCGCCGAAACTCCTTTCGTATGATCAGAATTCTTTAAAAACTCATCAATCTCCTGTGCAAACTTTTGTACTGATGCATTCTTTTGTAAAATTGTTTGTGATTGAATTCCTGGTTGACATGCTAATAGATAATATTCATTTTGCTCTTCTTCTAACATCGCATGACCAGATATATATTGTTTCAATAATTCTTTTTGTTCTTTTAAACGTATAACTTCTTCAGAAGCAGTTTGTGCTAATTGGAATGTTTTATAATCTAATCCGATTGCAGAATTTTGAAATTTGATTGCTGAAGTAGATGCTGATGTGGATAATCCTTTAGAAGGTGAAGAACTTAAGTTTGGCATTGTTGAAGACAAGATTTCACCAGCCTTCTTTTTTGATTTAGTGGAAGTTTTGACATCATTTCGCTGCTTACTTGGTAGTTTAATAGTTTGATTTGCTAATTGTGCTGAAATGGGTAAAATACCACCTCTTCCTAAGATTTTTTTCAATTTTTCTTTCTCCTGTGTATCAATTGTTGATAGAGAAGCTGTAGTAAGTTTCTGTTGTAATGAAAGATATTCTAACCATTCCTTCTGGCTATTAGTCTTTTCAACCATCTCAGGTACAAGAGAAACTGCATTCTTAGCAACCTTCGATTTATTCAATGAAGTTTGCAATGATGTCTCTCCAAGACCTGCTCCAACGACTTGCTTTTCTAATGACAGAGACGCGGATGATAAAGCATCTCCAGCGAGCAAAGGATTTTGATGATAAGCCTTTGACCCAAGATGTAATGATTTGGATGAAGCTAAAGACTGAATAAATTGTAACTCATCCTCTGAATAACGTGCTAAAATCTCATTTTCATGCTTCGTCTTCTCTTTTGATTCAGCTAATAAAGAATTGATGTAATCAACGGTGACTTCAGTAGTCTTGTTGTATTCGCTCTCATATGTTTCCATTGTTTGCTTGGTATGATGGGAAGCGAGATCAGAATCGTCAGTAATCGGTCTTTGCCTTCCGCTTGTTGGAGATGATCCAGGATCGTGAGTTGGGGTTAATTCCTCCTTAATAGCAATTTGCACGTGGAAATTTGGTTTATTGTCTCGATCTTTCTCTCTTTCTAAAGACAAAGGAGAGTAGGATGAGCGACTTCCAACAGAAGAAAGTTTATTATCTTCTCCAGTTAACGAATGTGAAACTGGTATCGCAATTTCAGGATTTTGTAACGAGCTCAAATTAATAGGCGAAAGAAGCCTGCCCCCCGTCGATGAGTTTGGTTTACTACTACTACCGAAGCCTCGGTTACTGGCGGATTTGAGTTGAAGACCAGGTGAAGTAGCTGAAAAAGGACGACTTCTAGAATTAGATGAAAGAGGAAGAACAAGGTTTGGAGTGGATAATGCTTGTTCTGAATGACTCCGAAAAGGATTCAATCCATGGGATGAAGGACGAATAAAGAACGGTAAATTAGATAATGTCAATGGAGGAGATTTTTGGAGCTCCCACTGAGTATCATACGGATTAAAAGGGAGAATCGGAGCCGTCTTCACAATCTCTTCGATTTTCTCTTTTGCAGAATCGACCTTTGCTGGAGAATGAGGGAACACGGCTGGAATATTAGAATAAGGGTTTGATAAATCTCCATCAGTTCTCTGAATGATACTTTTTGTATTATCAATATGAATCGAGGCATTTAAAGGCTTCGATAAATTTTCGACAGAAAGTTTGGTAATATCGAAAAACTTTCGAATTTTCTTCTTTGTAGGTTGATGATCAGAAGTTTTTACATCTGTGTTTTTCATATGGTTCATTTTCTGATTCATTGTAGTCGGATGATCTTGCTTGACAATCGATTGGAAAGAAATTATGGAAGGATCATGAGTAATAGGGATAGGGAGAGTGTTAAACTTCTTTTTCCTAGTTTTTGTAGGGGAATTGAAGTCCAAAGATCTCCCGGTATTGCTGTAGGGAAGTTCAGCAGGAGGCATTCGAGCCAGTAATTTTTCGTTCTTCCCTTTACTAGGCGAAATATTTGAAGAAAATGCATGCTTCGCCGATGGGGAAGTGACTAAAGAGTAAGAAGATTTACCCCCATCTAAAGATTGAAGATACTCTTCATCTTCACCAAAACTTGCTTCTTCATCATAATGAAGATCATCGGCATACGTTAAAACTCGTTCTAAAGCAGGTAATCGCGATTGCTTGAATTGAAACGGCTCGAAAGGAGTATAAAGCTCTTCTAATTCTTTGATTCTTTCCTTTTCCGCCATTTCGTATTGAACATTCATTTGCTCAACAAGGAAAGATAAGATATCTTCATGTTCCATAAATTTTAACTCGCGGTGTCGAACTTTTAAATCTCTCATATATATTTCTTCGCTTTCCATCAATGATATCTCTCTGCATCGTTCTTCCTCAAGAAATTGCAAGTATTTCTCGAGAGCAATTCTTTGTTCTTCTTCAACCTTAGCCAAGCGCTCGTCTTCTATCGCCTTTAATCGAGCTTCTTCCTCTTCCTTTCTTCTTTGGATACGTTGCTGCTTTAACTCCTCGAGATGTTCTCGGAGCTTTCGACGCCTGACCATGCCTTCGCGCAGACGCCGATCTTGTTCCTCTCGCCTCAAACGAGCTAACTCTTCTTGTTCCCGTTTCTTCTTCTCAAACTCTAAAATCCTCTGAAATTCTAAAGCATCATCAATCGCTTTTCGTGCGCGTTCTTCTTGAAGCAATCTTTCAGCTTCCACTTCATCATCGTTGTAGATTCCTGAACCATTCTTGAATTCAAAGGATTCTTCAAATATATACCAGTACTCTTGGGGTAGGCTATTTAAAACACGGAAATTCATTTGATTTGAGTTTATAAAATTTGCTGCAAGCTCTTCATTGATTGGAGTGGTTTGTAAGCCACCGATTCCACGAGCTCTATCGAACATTGCTAAAGCAGTAGATAATTCGTCTTGCTCGATCGTAGAAAGGTGCTCGCTAATATATGCCTTGAATTCTTCAGTTTGACTATCAAGTAGTTCAGGAGAAAGAAGACTTTGAACAGCCGGAGGAATACCAGATACAGGTTCGTGGGTTGTACTTTCTGTTGCAGGGAAAGCAATTTCAGAATATTCTCTTGACATATCCGTGCGAGGTGTGATATTAATCAGGCGAGGAGATTTTGTCGGATATCGTGGACTTGAGAAAGCAGAGGAAGAAGCTGTTTCTGCTCGTCCATATCCTCGACTCTCTAATTTTTTTTCACGAAAGGCTTTTTTATTTTTATCTTCCCTATCCTCTGTCTTCTTGTCTTCAGGACCTTCAATACTTAAATCATCAGAATTATTCTCATTTCGATCTTCATCACTTCCACTGATATCAGTGTTGTCATCTTCTTCAGCCAGATCACTAACAAGATTTTGTTTGACTGAACGCATTTCTCTCGGGGTAAGATTCAACATGCTGGTCTTTGTTCGAGTCCTATCTTTCGGATTGTACTCCCCAGTATCGATATCTTCATCCAACTGTGTTAATCTTTCTTCATGATGCTTCCATCTCTTGTCGAGAAGTAAATGCAATTCTCGATGTTGATAAGCGATAGAATCTTCGATGGCCATCTGAGTGCGTGAATATATTTGTCGTTGTGGCTCTAATGTCAACCATTCGTGATAAGCTCTTTGTTTCACACCTTTCTTCTCCGCGCGTATCATTAGTTGATCATCTTCTTGCATCTCCAACACGTTGTACCAAGCTAAAATCTCCTCTCGATTGTAAGTAACGCGGCTGCGTGAGGGGAAAAGATGAAATCGGTGTAAAGGGAGTGAAAATTTTGGATAGTAGAAACTTAAAGATCGTGGATAGAGATATTGCAAGCCCATACGCTTTAATCCAGGGGGCCAAAGATATTTCATCATATTCATCAACCTAGAATGAAGGTAATGCGATAGCAGCTCTACCATTAGGTCACTCCTTATTTGAGCGCCAGCTGCTGCTGAGATCGCTTTTTCATACGCTTGGCGCATCGATCGAACCGAACTTTTGCTTTTGCTTGAAGAGAAAACGCCCTCAATCAAATTAGTCTCGTCTTCATCTCTTTCATCCAGATCAAAAGAATTTCCATTCTCTTCACTTTCTCCTCGATTACTTCGTGCGGAAGTATCACCATTTTTAGAATAGTAACTAAGCGGCAACGGAAACGCCTGGTCTTCCATCATATCAGCAACAAATGAATCCCTTTCGACTTGAGGCATCTCAAGTTGTTCAGAAAATATGACCCGAGCGACGGTTGGAACTCCCTGACCAGGAATTGGATCGATTTCCTCTTCTCCAGCATACCACTTTCGAAAATTCTCCCAAATCAAAGCTTTCAAGGGGAATTCTGTTGAAGACAGCAAACGATCCTCCGGATTAGGCACTGGTACATTATCGATGACGGCCAATTCCCAAATAGAATCCAAAGCACAAGCCAAGGTCATTTCTAACTCTTGCTCCTGCTTAGACAACGATTGCCAAGGTTTATTTGGACGTCGGGTTGTTCCTGGAAGACATTTCAAAGCAAGGGGAGGCGGCTCATCAGGTTTCAAAGTATTGACATGAACAGGTCGAAATAAATCAACACCAGCTATTCTTTGAATTACCATGGGAATAGGATACGTTTTCTGTAATGTCTTGGGTGTAATTGCCACTGCGGCTTCACTTTTAGTTCTCTTGAGTGCATTAAAGGGATTTAGAGTATTGAGGGAAATATCTGGAAAAGGCTCTTCTTCGTACTTCAAGACGTTTTTAGATAGCATATGGCGCACGATACATAGATCTAAGAACTTCTTTGCACTCATAATCGCATTAGCATCTTTAGAAGTAATTGAATTCCGTCGAGAGGTTGAAAGATCATTTAGACGAAATGCCATTGACTTTACTAGACCATATTGTTCGTAAAGCTTTTGAATTTGTCTTGTACATACATCAACTGGTTCTAACAGCGAACGCAGAAAGATTGTTCTTTCCTGCAATCTTCTCTTTTGAGATGTGACGATCGAAATTGCAACATTGTCATCACCGAGGTGCGGATGCTCAGGAAATAATGCTTCAACATTGTTTTGATGGTCTTTGCTGTCTGAAGACCGAGATTTTGATAAGGTGAAAGAGGCCACACGACTGATAGAAACAGGTTTTGGTGATGATATCGGAGATACAACAGATCGCGTCGAACCACTCCCACTCTGTAATCGGGCAAGTTTTATCTCTTTTTCTTTGATTACAAAACCTCCTTTATACCATGAACGAAACCTTTTGAACAAACTCAGACGATCATCTGAAAGATCTGTGCTTTCAGCGTTAATTTGTGGAATACCTGCCAAAAGCAGATTATCTTCAGGATCAACTTCACGGTTTAATCTCGCACGATGTTTTATGTTGCTCTTAGCAAACTCAATTAGAGTATTCATCTCCCTCGTATTCGAGAAAAGACGATCTTCCTCCATTGACTTTTGAATCTTTTTGTTTAATGTTGCGTAAAAGGCCTCAATTTCGTGGAAAGAAGATCGAGTCTTACTTGTCACTTTGCTGTGCCCGATCCACCAATCCAAAAATGTGGGTATATGTTTTAAAGAGGAATTGGATTGGAAGCGTTGAGACTTCAAGGTATGGTAATCATTCTCCGATATTGTCGGCGAAATTAAAGTTTGAAAATTACTTTCTAAAATCTCTTCATCGGTCGGTAATAGAATAATTGGATAATTATAAAATGATTTCATTTGAACGAATTCCGAGCGGATGGCAGCGCGTAATTCAATCGTCCGTTCTTCTAAATCCAATCTATTCCACTCAATATCGAGTTTTTCTTCTAAGGATTTGAGGGTAATACTTTTAGGAGGCTTTATTAATTTATTCTTTTCCTCCTCCTCTTCTTCATTTACCTCATCTGTCATAGGGAAATGAACATGATTGGATTTATCAACAGCAGCAAAAACAGTGTAAGAAGTTTCCGGATGGAGATTGCGAAATGTTATTTCTTCGAAATTGTCACGATCAAAGACTATCGAACGATGTTCGAGATAACCTGGCAAGCTCAAGATCGACGCGGATGAGTAGAAATCTTCTTTTGTTGGAGTGAACCGGTTTTTTGAATATGTCAACACAACAGCAACTGTAAAGTATCGCGAGTTAAAGAATAAATGTACATTTTGACTACACTTACTTGGTCCTTTCTGATTAGTGGTAATTGAGACACTCAAAGTTTCGTCAGTCACTTCTGTCGTCTCTAAAGTCAACTCCATTGATAAGATCGCATGGAGTCTTGCTTGCTCAGTGGCCATCTTTGTTAACTTCTTGAATAAATCCTTCGTTTTATTATTTTTGCGCTTACCCGTACCCATTTGCATCTATAGTAGGGGTTAATGTAAATCAATTAAGATAATACTCTGGAAAAATAAAACGTACCCGAAGTTCACGCAACAGCTTCTGTTTAGCCTCTTCATCCAGGTTTTCAAACATCTTCCTTTCTTCTGGACTTAATTCGTCAAGGTACATATCTAACAATGTGGCATTCATTTCTTGAATCGCATTTTCGTCTTCAATCCATTCACCATCATCATCGTCTCCAGAGCGAGATCGTGATCCCATGCCTTTTCCAACCTTTTGATTTCTTTTCTTTAAAACTTGCTTCGGTGGTTTTCCACGATCTACAAAAATTGGCTTGGCGTTTCGATCAAAATAGTGGGTTACAATCGAGACATCATCTAAATCTTCGTTTTCCTCATCAAAAATGGCAGTTTTTGAAATAATATTCGCCAATTCATCTGCTCTTTCCAAGTTCCTGAGGCTCATATTTTGACTTATCGCTAATGCATATTTTCTTCGCTTATCTTTTCTCAAATCGGGCAAATCAATTTCTAATGATTGAGTTTTCGCAAGCACTGCTGGGATATTCATTGCAGCTAGCGCAGGAGATTTGATAGTGTTATTCTCGGAAAGAGCCAATGGGGATTTTCTTCTTGATGGGGAGTCATTATCCTTATCCCTTTTGAATCCATCTTCCAATCGAACATTAGTATCAATCGACAGTGAAAAGCCGGTTGAGTCCAAGTCTAGTTGTGAGTTACTCTCATCCTCAAATTCTATCCGATTATCACTATTAGCTGCGCCAATATTTTCATCTGACTCATAGAAAAAGCCATTTCCACTCAAACTTCCCTCGCTTTCATCCCCATTTCTTGAAGATCTTTCCTTATAGTACTTCGTCTTTGCAACTATGAGCTGATGAGTAAGCTTCGTTGCAGTGTCATCTTTTTGTTTCACAACGACATATTTGGTTGGCGGAGGTATTGTTTGACGAACTGTTCTCAAATCTTCCTCTTCCTGAAGTTTAGTTGGACTCTGACTATTACCCTTTATACCTGGTCTTTGAATAATGACACGAGAAGGTGGAAGGTTATTGATAGCCGCATTGCTCGTCGGCTGCTTTGCTCCCTTTTGAGTATGCAGCAAATCTTGCTTCTGAAGACTCGTTTTGGAGGTGTACACCTTTTTTAAGGTTTGTCGCGCATCGCCACCGTAAATATTGCTTCCGCGCTTTTCTCTTAATTCCAACCGTTCTTTCAGCTGTTCTTGCATCTTTTGGCGTAATTCCATTGCTTTGTTCAGAGTTAAACCTTTGTGAGGCTTTTTCGGTTCATCTTGCGTAATATCGCTGGTAACTTTAAGAAACAAATTGTGAAACAGAGCAGAAAACAGAAAAATGTTCTACCTGAAGTTTCATCATCAGCTTTTTGTTTATTGGGAGAAATAGTATCAGCAACAACCTCATCTGCATCAAAACTAATGGTACGAACTACTTTGCAATCTTTTGTGAAAGAAACTGCAGCGATTGAAAGCCTCGTTCTTTCTGACACAGCGGATTTAGCATCCCCATCTTCTTCAACTCCGAGTTTCTTATTTTCAGATACTTTCTTCGGGGTTTGAAGCAATTTAGCCTGCTCTACATCTACTGGCGTCTCGTTTCGGGATTCTTTGACCAACATCTTTTCTACTTTAGTAAATGGAATTGTAGGTTTTTCCGGGGAAACAGGGGGAGTTCTCTCAAGCACGAACTTTCGATTTTGTATAGACTGAAATCGATTAAAGAAAAATTAAATGAAATTAGTTGACGCTAACGCTTCATACCTGTTCGAATTCCTTCAAGTCCAAGTGCGACTCGACCTCGACCATAATTCCTTGGACCAAAACTTTCTTTCGGCCTGACATCATTCTGTCATCATCACCTTCAGGTTCAAGAGCTTCTTGGAGATTCTCTAATCTGTCGAATGAAGGAACCTTAATAATTACTGGAGAGAGAGACCGCGTTCTCCTGAACGCACTATCTCCTCTGCTGCTGAGATTGCTACGAGGACGGGAAGAGATATCAGCAAGATACTCATCATAAGTTCGATGAGAATTCTCAATAAATTCAGGAATTATACTTGAGTCCATTTCCCGCACGGATGATTTGACAGCTGTAGGTGGGCGATCAGTCACATGTACTGTTGAGATCACAGGGTTATGTGAAACAGGCTCCACTTTCCCCCACTCCTCCAGGAGGTTAGTGCTCAGAAGGTTCGGATTTTGTATCAGTTGAGCAGAGACATCGCGAAAATTTTGCTCGGCGGAAGGAATAACACCGAGACGAAAAGGATCATAAATGCTGTTGTAGACTTGATATCCATTCACCAAATATTGCGCTTTAAAGACAGGAGATATTACCGGGATACCCATAACCATTTTATTCTTCAATTCACTTATTTCATCAACGTCGTCTTTACTGCCGAAAGGATCTAGTATCTCATCCTCAAAGCGAATGAACGCTTTTTTGTGACCATAGTCTGCGCGATAGTCAGTAAGCATTTCCGCCGCTTTCCCTAGAGAATTTGATGGTGTTGTTTGCATGGACGATAGAGACCCAAAAAGCGAATCTCTTGTTGTAAAAACAATAGATTGAACTTTCCCATTTATAATTGCATCAACTTTCCAATTGACGTTGCCAAGATAATACTGTCCATTTGTAATACTCAACGCGTAGCAAAGCCCTTGCGCAGGAAAACTGGAGAAGTAAAACTTTCGCACAGGAACTGGAATTAAATAAGAACAATGACCAAAGAAAGATGAATTAAAGCCCCACAATACAATCGATGAATCCTTACTGCAGGTCGTTAAAGACGACGAACCAGCTAAAAGCTTCATTTCTTGAAAAGTTAAACCTATCGTAGTCTTCATCCGATTCGGAATTCGGACAAAAGTAGCCAACTTAGCCAGCATCGAATCTCTTTCATGATCGTGAATGAAGTGAACTTGCTTTATCGTCGACAAAGGACCATGGACATAAACTCGCGCACTTATAATGTCCTCGCTGTGGGATTGAAAGTTAGACCAAATTTCCTTTTGAGATGTCGCCAAAGTCACTTCGTTGGTATCCAACAATCCTGGAATATTCCATTCTTCAACTGTACCGTTGCTAAACGTGATTAATAAATTTAAACAACTTGGCAGCAATGTCATTGAGACCATATCACGAAATTTCTTCGATGTTAATCCCGGCGCGGTAGGAGGTTTGGAGGAATTACGGCTATTCGCGGATGTATTAGGCTGAGTTAACATCTTATTAACAGGAGCATTGCGTTGGATGGAATATGTTCGATCAACTACAAAGACACCAGAAATCTTCCATCGAATATGATGACATTGGAAAAACTTCTCCACAGAGGACGAAATGGTCGCAGCACCACTTTTACTCCCATGAAGATTCATTTCCATAGAAAACGGCTGCCAAACTTTCACTTCGCCCTCAGAGGAGGCAGTAAGAATAGAAGATCCTCCTAAAGTTTGGAGGACTAATTTATTGCTCCCTGGGAGATATTCGATGCCAGCTTGCCATAGAGATCGAGTGGCATCGCCAGTAAAGAGGATTTGCTTAATACTGGCGGATTGGTGAGCTAAGAAGGATTCAGTTTGTAAAATTGTATGGTTGCTATCCGAGATATAGATATGAATATAACCATCCGAATCCCCAACTACAATCATCAAATATTTACTTAAAACAGGTTCTGAAAATTTAAATTGATCTTTGTTTCCAGATGAGGAACTTTTATCCTTCTTGTTTAAATGTCCTCCAGAGGTTGTAAAAGTACTCGGTAGGGGAGGAGTCCGAAGATAAATATCTGCGGAAGCAACAGCAGTAACTTTGACATGATTTTTTATAGTCAGCACAACTTTTAAAGGTACAGATGCTGTCGGGACAGGTGCATTGATGTTTCGCATATCGTATAAAAGACAATCCTTTTGATTGCTAACGACAATTAAAAATCCTGATCGATAGCAAAGTGAATGAAATTTAATTTCGAATTTTTTCTCTGACATTTCTGGGATTAAAGGAGACAAACCCTCGTGACTAAAAGCAAACAACCGATAATAGTCGTTCATAAGCATTCCATCTGGTTCTAAAAATCGAATCATAGAATATGGATTGGAGTAATTCGGATCGCATTTGCAAGTATCTTGATTATGTAAAAAGAAGGTTGGAACGAACTTGATCACCGCCAACTCACGGTAAGGTGCAGGTTTCGATTGAAGAGCATTATAATCACTCAACATTAAATCAGAAAGATTTGAAGGTTTGGCACTTAATTTTCTTGTGGAGAAATCGGGTTGAGAGGGAGGAACAACTCCGGCTTGAGGTGAAACCAAGAATGACGGTAAATCTCTAGATGACAAGGGGGCCGAAGGTACAGTTGAATCTCTTCGTACACCACTGAGTGTAACATCATGTAAATTTGGATATTGTGGAGCAATTGAAATAGTATCTTCAAACGTTACCTCATTTGTTAGTTGTACAGAAGAGAGTGAGTCGTTGTGTGTATGATTTTCGTAGTTTGTTAATGATTGTGATTGCGATATCCTTTCATCAATACTTCGATTCGCTTCAGCTAAGTTGCTCAAAGCACCAATTAAGGTCTCTGACATAATTGAAGATTCATCATCACTGTTATAAGTAAATTGCCGAGGAATCGGTAGCGCTTGCTGTTGAAATTGGCTCAAATCTTCCTGATCAACTGCAACGCCATACTTCGAAATTTCCATATCGATATATTGCATATTTATCTCTGTATCTTTCTTATCTGGTAAATGGATTCCGATTGCGGTTGATAATTGACATATGTTAGTGAGTAAAATCGATGAGAACTTTAAATTTTCTTGTAAACTGGACATATGCGATGAAATACTACTGTAATGGTCGAGATTAATAAAAAGAGAATCTTTGATAGTATTTGGAGAAATTTGTTGAAGAATATCAGATCCAAAGACAGCAAAATATTGCTTCCAAATTCCTGGAGGGATGTTTAAAGTGATTTCAGCCTCTAAATTCACTGATGTTGAACCAAAACAACTCCATAATTGTAGTTTCTTATTACGCGTAAATATTTCCAATAAAGTACGGCCTGAATATAATCCAACAGACTCAAATGACAATCCAACAATAGGAGCAGTTAATGGTATCACAAATCTCTCAAATCTTCCTGCTCGACAAGATGCATAGTCCTCAGGAGGGTGCCAACATTCCAATTGCTCTTTCGACTTTTCAGAATTATGTAATCGCACTAAAAAATCAGTACCAAACTTATCACAATAAACACGAGACGGAATCAATGAAAAGGCAGTTCGAGAGATCGAGTAGACGAGCTCAAACTTCGTTCCATCAATACAGAGAATATTTCCTTCATTCGTTAATATAAATAACAGTCCCATAAAATCTTGAGTTAAAATCTGCTTTGGAGGTTGTGATTTCTCTGAATAGACCTTTATTACTCGCTTGACTGTGAGAGAGTATTCAAATTTTGCGTTACAATTCGTGAATACACACATCAGGGAGCCATTCTCATATCCAATAAAAAAGTCTCTTGTCTTTTGGTTATAGTCGACACAGACTGCGTCTTTTCGTTGAGAGATTGTCTGCCGCAGGCGAACTTTCCCATCGAAAGCAATTAGAAGAATGTCTGTACCGTTGTTGGTATTTCCAATCAAAGCAAATACATCATAAGATTCCAAAGCTAATACACCAATTACAGTTTTAAATTCATCAAACACTTTCCAACTCCCGAGCCTTTGCCATCGAAGTTCAAATATGGATTTGCACTCAAAGAAGTCAAACTGATTCTGACCAAGTGAGTATACAGCAGAAATTCTATGCAATCTATGATAAGCAACAATAGTCTTTGTCACATCAGAAGATACTTCTTCCAGACAAGATATGTCAATCTGCGTCAAGCTTGTCATCTTCTTCTTTCAAATATTATTTATGAGTTCTTCATTGAAACGTTTCAAGGGCCAACGCCCATATGCCCAAATGCCCAAATTACGACCCGAATTTTGGTGAATCGATCAGTGATTTAAAATAAATATATATATATATATATATAATAAATTCTAAGCCCGAAAAAAACAAATCAATTACTGGGAATGTTAGTTGCAAAGTGAACTTAGCTAAGAATGAAACACCAAATGGAAAAAACAAACATACATAAAGACACAAATACTAATGAATTAGACACAAATACTAATGAATTGGACACGAATCAAGGACATACACTGTTTTGTTAGATTCAATAAAACATTCAATTTAAGCATTCTTTTGAATGAATGACCAATCTTGGAGCAACTTATGAGATGCCACAGAAGAAACTGTTAGGGAGCATGAATCACTTGAAGGGATTATTAGTAGCATCCCTCTGGAAATACTCTTTCTTTTCTGATATCTTCGATTCCTTTTTTGGGCGTTCTCTGTTCCACCGCTGTTATTCAATGAACCTTCTTTTTCACCAAAGAGACTTAATTCAT
>VFQN01005575.1_pt1 | contig 15258 bp, 11 predicted proteins | sample 3512371 | NCBI WGS metagenome assembly VFQN01 (sample SAMN10412370, study PRJNA504923) | tailings metagenome | isolation source: Replicate 2 from Balatoc abandoned mine | place: Philippines: Itogon, Benguet | collected 2017-08-28
GGCGATCTGCTGGTCCAGATGCTCGACTTCCACCTGCTGCTCGGCGATGACGTGCATGCAGCGGCGGATATCCGGAATGAGCTGATCGACCATCGACCGGGCCCGTTCAATTTCAAATTCGACGGGCACTTCCGCCTTCACCGCATGCCGGGCATGGCGAACTCCGGCGCGGAGATAACTGAAGAGCTCGCCGCCCAGGACCAGTCCCCCGGCAACGGCTGCAATTGCTGACCCCACAATGACTTTGCGTAACATGGCGCTGTATCCTTCTGACAGACGGGCCTGGCCGACCGGCGCCCCGCCGATCCGACGTTCAACCAGTCATTCGCACGCCACCTCGGAATCCTGGCAGAAATCCGGAAAGAATTTTGAAATCGCCCGGAAGCCGGGGCGACAGCGATCCCGTGCTCTCTCCCCAACTCATTGGCTGCCGTTGCCGGGGTCAGTTCAATGAGAGGAGAGGAACCACGGAAGACACGGACCACACGAAAGAATTCCGAAGGCAATTCATGGGCCGCAAAAAGCACAGAAGGCGCAAAAATGGAGGGAGCTGTAGCACTTCACTTTTGTGAGCTTTGTGTTGTTTGTGGCCAAAATTACCGGGCTTCGCTTTCTTCCGTGTGGTCCGTGTCTTCCGTGGTTCCTCTCCTGAATTTGTCAAAGACCAGGGGCTGGCGATTCCCGGGCTTCCGACGTCCCCGATTCACCTTGCCACGTTTTCAGGCTGCCGCTAGATTCCCGCCGTCGATGCCGACCGGCAGTCTTTGCCGGTGGTTTCAGATCCGTCTGCGGGCGTTCGCTGGGCCGGGAACAGCAGTGATCGCCGTTGACGGGAGCTGGCGGGAGCTTGTCCTGCCGTGTCTACAGCGGGATCGGGTCGAATGCGGCAGGAACTCTACCAGCGACTGCGGTGTCCCAAGTGCCACCAGCGACTGGGCATGCAGCTCGAAACCGGGACGACGGACAATGTCGTCACCGGCTGGCTCGACTGCCTCTCCTGCGTGGAACGCTATCCCATCGTCTCCGGCATCCCCCGCTTTGTGCCCTGCGAAACCTACGGCGACAGCTTCGGCCTGCTGTGGGATGCCTTCCGCGAGGCAGTCCTCGATAGCGCCGGGGGCGGCACCCAGAATCACGACCGCTTCTTCTCCCAGACCGGCTGGGCAGCGGACGATCTCGCCGGAAAGTGGGTGCTGGAAGTGGGTTGCGGAGCCGGCCGCTACACCGAAATCCTGCTCAACAGCGGAGCTCACGTCGTGGCCGTCGACTATTCAACGGCGGTCGACGTCTGTCACAAGAACCTGGGCGATGATCCGCGGATTCACTACGTTCAGGGCGACATCTACGGTCTTCCGTTCCGGCCGGTCGCGTTCGATTACGTTTGTTGTTTCGGCGTGCTGCATCGGCTCCCGGATGCCCGCACCGCGATTTCCCAGCTGTCCGAACAGGTCAAACCCGGCGGCAAGATCAGTGTGGACATCGCCCCGCCGCGCTGGTTCCGCCGCTTCGGCCCCACCGCCTGGCTGCGACTGCTCACCCGCCGCATGCGCCGCGATCAGGCTCTGCAGTTCTCGGTGGCGCTCACGAATCTGCTGCTCCCGATCCAGCGACTGCTCGGCAGGATTCCGGTGATCGGCCTGCGAATGGAACGACTGCTGCCGATCGCCCCCATCGACACCATCGGTCTCTGTTCACGCGAGGTCCAGCGGGAACGTGCCCAGCTCGCGATGTGCGACCGGCTGACCGCCACGTTCCACCGTCCCGGTTGCGTGGCCAAGCTCCAGGAATGGCTGCAGGAATCGGGCTTTGAACCCCCCGACGTCTACCAGACGAATCTGATCATCGGTCGCGGTTCCAAACAGACCGCTGCACAAACATCGGCTCAGACGCCTGGCCAAAGTCCCGCACGGACGGGCAGTCCCCGGGCTGCCTGACCGACTTCATTCCGGCCCGGCAACCCCGTCTTGACGCTTTTTGCCGGTTCCCCGTACAGTCCCGCCGCGGCTGAACGGATTCAGGGCAACAGACGCAGGACGGGCCTGTTCGCAGATGAGTGAGACATCCACAGAATCTTCGCCGCAAACTCCCGGGCAGGCATCGCCACACAATCCGCTGCTCACCAGCGACCGGCTGCCGTGGCTGCTGGTGGCAGCCTGGGGCGCTTTCCTGCTGTTCTATGGGCTGGGCAGCTATCGAACACTGACCCGGCACGAAGGTTTCGTCGCCGTGGTTTCCAGTGAAATGTTGCAGACCGGCGACTGGGTTGTCCCCCGGTTCGGTGGTCTGCCGCGGCTCAAGAAACCGCCGCTGGCCTACTGGACCGCGGCAGCATCGAGCTGGACCTTCGGAACCTCTTCGGAATGGACGGTCCGTCTGCCGTCCGCCATTGCAGCGCTGCTGCTCGCCGGGCTGACCGGCTACTGGGCGAAATGCTGGTACGGCAACACGGCGGGCTGGGTGACGGCCCTTGTCCAGGTGTCCTCGCTGATCTGCATCGACTTCGGCCGCAAGTCGGAGGTCGACTTCCAGCTGTGTCTGCTCACCACGACCGCCCTGTTCCTGATCGCGAATTATCACCCGGGTGAACTGCGTTCGACCACCCGCTGGCGCTGGGCCGGCGTGCTGACGCTGATCGGTCTTGCCTGGCTGGCGAAGTTCCACTACGGCCCGGTGATGATCCTGTCGGTGTGCGGTGTCTGGTTCGCCTGGAATCGCTGGTGGAGTGCATTCCTCAACTGGCTGAATCCTGTGGGTCTCGTCGCGCTGATTCTGGCAGTGGTCGTCTGGCCCTGCCTTGTGCTCCGGCAGATTCCCGATGCCTGGGAAGTCTGGCGGGCGGAAACCATCGGTCGGGCAAGCGGCGAACTGGGAACGCAGCCGGTCTGGTACTACTTGCCGCAGGTGGCGATCCAGATGTTTCCGTGGTCCCTGATGTTGCCCGTCGCCCTGCGGCAAAGCATCGCGCGTGCCCGGCAGGGAGATTCGCGTGAAGCGTTTCTGTGGATCTGGTTCAGTGTCCAGTTCGTCATCCTGACAGCGTCGGCGTTCAAACACCATCATTATCTGCTGGCCGCCTTGCCGTGCGTCGCCCTGACGCTGGGTCGGGCATGGGCAGGCTGGCTGGAAAAGTTACCGTCACGACCGGTCACGATTCCCCGGACATGGCTGGCCGCTGGCGGAGTGCTGGGCGTGCTGGCGACTGCGGGAATCGCGCTGGCAGTCTCCGTTCGCTGGCCGGCACTGCAGGTTCCTGCGGCTCTGGCGATGACGTTCCTTACGGCGGGTTTGTTCGCAGGCGCGCTGTTCTACAACTTCCGGCTGCAGAAACCGGCCCTGCTGACCGCTGCCTGTGGCACCGGCCTCTGCTATGCGATCGTCATGAGCTGGATTTTTCCTGGCCGTGATCCGCGGCAACCGGACGTCGAGTTCGCCGCAGCAGTCCGGCAACTGCAACCACAGGACCAGGTTTGCGTGTTCCACCTGGAAGAACATCCGGTGGTCTACTACCTGCACGCGCCGCTGGCCCGCATGGAAGCATTGCCCCAGCTTCGTGAACGGTTACAGGCCGACTCGCGCCTGCTGGTCGTGACCTCCGCCAGCCAGGCTGCCAGCCTGAGCGAGTTGGGGGAATGTCGCACGCTGCTGCAGGCCGATCAGGACGAAATCGCAGCCCGGTTTACCGAGCAACTGTTGCTCTGCGAAGTGAGCCGTCCGCTCGCGCTGACCGCCCGCGACACCGGGAAACATCAGTGACGTGCCCCCTGTCAACACGAGCCCGAAGCCCCCGTGACAACCCACCGAACGATCGCAGATTCATGACGGAACCCACGATTCCCTTTCACCCCCGGCCAGCGACTTCACTGTCACATCGCTTGCCGTGGCAGGAGCTGTTGCGGATCGCCTCCTTTGCATTTGTGGGCTGCACCGGCCTGTTTATTGATGTGAACACGTTCTCGTTCGGCATGACATTTCTGTCGCCAGGCTGGGCCAGGACGCTGGCGCTGGCAATCGGCGTCACCTGGAATTTCATCGGCAACAGTCTGCTGACCTTCCGCGTGCAGGACTTCAGCGGACTGGGCCGGCGCTATGTAAATTATTGTGCGAGTTGCCTGATCGGCGTGGGGGTGAACTGGGGGATCAGCATGTCGATCCTGCAGCAGTTCCCCGAAACGCGATCGATGCTGTGGCTGCCGCTTTTGATCGGTGCCGCCGCAGGCATGGGTTTCAACTACACGCTCTGCCGGCTGTGGGTCTTCCAGGACAAAACCACGGACATCAACAACAGCGAAGAATTAATCAACGGCGGCGAGACCGTTCGGGAGCCCCGGCGACAGGCGGCCTGACGTCCAGATTCCGCGGAATTCCGCGACCGTACCATGCATTTTCGTGACGTTTGAAAACGACTTCCGAGGACGTGGGCCATCCTCGACCGGCATGGCGATCCCCCTGTTTTTTCAGACTGCGTGTGATCAAGGATGACCACATGATCGACAATAATATTGCGGATCTTCGGCCAGCGGCTGCAGGGCCGACGGCCTGGTATCGCGAACCGCAATTCTGGTTACTGCTGGTCCTGGCGGTGGCGATTTACCTGCCGCGACTGACGACACTCACCATCCGCGGCGAAGAGTCGCGGCGGGCCATTATCGCCCGGGAAATGCTGGAAACCGGTGACTGGATTGTGCCGCGGACGCAGGGCGTCTTCCGCATGAGCCGGCCACCGCTGCAGAACTGGATGATCGCCGGCATTGCGGCGATTTCCGGCGATCTGGACAGCTGGGCCGTGCGGCTGCCTGGGGTATTCTCGACGATCTTCACGATCGGACTGATCTACTGGTATGCGCGCAGCCGGCTGCAACCCTATGCGGCGTTGCTGGCCGGTCTGGCGTATGCGTCGATGTTCCAGGTGCTGGAACAGGGCCGCACGGGTGAGACCGAGCCGATTTTCACCGCGACCATCGCCGCCTCGCTGTTGCTGTGGCATGGGGGACGCGACCGGGCCTGGCAGCCGGCGGCCTATTGGTCCGCCGGCGCTGCCTTTGCAGCTCTGGCCCTGCTCACCAAAGGCCTGCAGGCCCCGATTTACTTCTTCGCCTCGACCTGGACTTACCTGCTGGTCACCGGAAACTGGCGCAGCCTGCTGTCCGCCGGACACGCCATCGGCCTGCTCACGTTCGTGGCAGTTCTCGGTCTCTGGCAGGTGCCGTTTACCATCCTGATGGGCTGGGAAAACACCTGGATGATTTACTTCTGGAATGTCGCCCACCGGTTCGCGGACAAGCGGACGTCGACATTCATCATGCACCTGTTGACCTATCCGCCCTCCATCATCGCCGGCTGTCTGGCTCCGTGGTCGCTCCTGCTACTGGCCTACACCAATCGTGAACTGCGACAGCACATCGGCCCCCGTCGCGACATGCTGGTCTTCCTGCTGGCCTCGATCCTGATCTGCTTTCCCTCGGTCTGGCTGCCGCCGGAATCCCGCCCGCGGTATTTCATGCCGCTGTTTCCCTGCTTCGCTGTACTGATTGGCCTGACAGCGGAAATCATCGGGGAAGTGAAGAATGCCGGTGCTTACCGTCTCTGGACGCTGTTCATTCGCGGCGGCGCTGTCGCGATGCTGCTGGCTGCCGCCGGCTGCGCGACCTGGGCTCTGACCGGCTCCGGCGAGCGCACGCCGCCATTGATGCCAACGCTGGCCTACAGCGTCCTGACCGCCAGCCTGGGAATCGCGGTCTGGCGAATGGGCATCGAGCTGACGCCGCAGGCGATGTCGCGCACCGGCCTGGCCATGACGGCGTTCCTCGCGCTGACTTATGTGGTGCCGATGATCACTTATCAACAGCAGAAAAGTGAGCATCTGCCGGAAATGGTGGCCGATCTGCACACGCGACTGCCGGACGAGGCGCGACTTTACAGCTTCGACCATGTCCACCATGTGTTCCTGCACTATGTCGGGGAGACTGTCACGCTGCTGCCCTGGCCAAAGGCTGCCGCCGACGTCCCGGCCGAGGTGGAGTACTTCTGCGTGCAGATGACCGGCCAGCAGCAACCGGAACTGCCGTTCGCCTGGGAGGAAGTCGCCGCGCTGTCGGTCGACCGGAATCATCATGCGACTCCGCATGAACGGGTGATCGTCGGGCGGAGGCTGTCGCGAAGTCAGCTGGCAGCAGTTCCCGCCGACACCGCTGCGCACTGAATTCCCCTTGCCACTGACGGGCAGTCTGGCATACAACCCGCGGGCCGGTCAGGAAACGTCATTTTTACAACGTGATGACAGTTTCCCGATCACCGGCACACGACCGAAACACGCAGTTCGCTGCCGCCGCTCGCGGTGTTGCTCCGGAATTCATGGACTACCACATCAAACCGCTGGGTAAGACGTGTGCCGCCACCGGGCAACCGCTGTCGCCCGGCAGCTGGTGTCATTCGGTGGTCGTGGAACGTCAGGGTCAGCAACTCCGGCTGGACTATGCCGACGACGCCTGGCAGGGTCCGCCGCCGGACGCCATCGGGCACTGGCGAATTCAGGTGCCGCTACCGAAGAATCCCAACGCGATCAAGGTCGATCCCGACGCCCTCATGAGCTACTTCGAGCAGCTCAGCGAGGAAGCCAGTCCCGGTCAGGAAGCACAACGCTACGTCTCGGCCCTGCTGCTGCTGAAGCTGAAACGGCTCCGGCTGGAAGATGTTCGCCGGGATGACGCCGGTTCGTTCCTGATCCTGGAAGGGATGCACGGCGAAGGTCTGTTTGAAGTTGCCAACCTGCAACTGCCGGATGAAGACGCGACCCGCCTCCAGCAAGAACTGAAACTGCAACTCGCTGCGGAGTGGACCTGATGCAGCAGCCACGACATCCGCAACTCGCCGGCAATCTCCACCGCGTGCCCACCCCCGCTTGCGGTTTCGCGATTCCATCCCTGTGGATCTGTATTACTCTCCTGTTCCTCACCGCCCCCGGCTGCGCCGGCTTGCGGACGTTCGCCTTCCGCAAGGACCACGGCCCCTACGGCCCCAACACGCCCTGCCGGCTCTCGAAGACGCCCACCGTCGAGGAAATCGCCAGCCATATCAACGAGAACGCCGACAAGATCCACGGCTGGCGTGCCAGTGGTGTCAGTATCCAGGCCTCCGGCGTGCCCGTCCGGCTGTCCGGCAACTTCTTCGTTGAGGAAAAACAGCGGCTGCGGCTGGAAGTCACCTCGATGATGGGCAAGGAAGTCGATCTCGGCTCCAACGACGAGCAGTTCTGGCTGTGGATGCGCCCGCGTGGCAAGATGCCGCCGGCGGTCTATTACGCCGCTCACGAAAATATCGACATCGCCCGCCAGAACATGCCGATGCCGTTCGAGCCCGGCTGGCTGATGGAAGCCCTCGGCATTCGTCCGATGTCGACCGACAACGTGCAGCTGGAAGGCGAACCCGGCAACGCCGCGATCCGGCTGGTCTCGCAACACCAGATGCCCGACGGCCAGTTGATCAAGAAGGTGGTTGTCGTTCACGGCTGTCACGGCTATGTGATGGAACACAGCACCTACGATGATCGCGGACAGCCGATTGTCCGCGCCCGTCTGCAGGATTACCGGCTCGATCCGGAAAGCGGCGCGGTTCTGCCGCATCACGTGAAGCTGGACTGGCCGCAGGCCGAGATGTCGCTGGCGATGGATCTGGGTCACATCGATGTCAACCCGCCGTCCTTTCCGCCCACCGTCTGGGAGATGCCGCAGATTCCCGGCTCGCAAATGGTCGACCTCGGCGATCCCCGGCTCAACGGCGGACAGCAGTACGCCACCCGTCCGCGTCGCCCGCCGCCCGCCTCGACCACGATCGCAGCAGGCCCAGCCGCTCCGGTCGCCGCCGGTTCCGCCCGACCGACGGTGCTGGCCACCAGCCAGGAAGAGATCGACCCGTTCCTGCCGCCCTCAACGTTCGATGATTCCCGCGCCCTGCCGCGTCCTGCCCCCGAATTCCCCACCGACGATTTCGGCGCGCCGCAGGTAAAATGGCAAACCGACAGCCTGCCAGCAGGCACCCTGCCTGCCGGAACGCCGCGTTCCAGCACCATTCCGCCCGATTCGATCGACTTCCAGCCCCCGGTCGCCGGAGATTCCGGATTCCAGGGCGACAGCACCGAAGCTGAAGAGGAAGCCGGCCGCGCCACGGTCGAACTGCTGCCGGCGATTGAACCGTTTTAGGTCTTCCCCCTGAGGCAGGCTGATTCTGTCGGGCGGGCTTCCAGTGTATGGTTCCGGGGCAGGGTCCAGGGTTCTGCACCTCGGGTCGAAAGACGGGTGAAACAACCTCCGCGTCCTGCACGGCAAACCTGCCCCCGCTGTGCCACCAGCCCGTTAACCCTGCATCCCTGCTATCGCTTCTGAACGAAATGCAAACCTTCTGAATCACTTGCACGAACGAAAACCGCAGTGGTGCATTTTCAGGAATCGGTCCGGTTGACACCACTTGCGGCTCTGCTAGATTGCAACCCTCTCTCAGGTCGATGTCGTCCCGGTTTCCACAATTCGGGATGTCCTTCTCTCGCTCGTGAACCGTTTGCAGGCTTGCATTCAGGAACGAGTCGATGACGACAGCGGCAGTGACCGTCCAGGTCTCTCCTTCGGATTTCACGGAGCTGTGGGAGTCTGTTTCCCGGTTAACAACGGCTGGTCGCTGGCGGGACGCGACTGTGACCTTGCGCGCAGTGGCCGAGGCGACAGGATCGCTGGACGTGCGGATCTCGCTGGGAACCGTGCTGGCGGAATCCGGCGATCTGTACGGTGCGGTGAGCGAATGGACGCGGGTGATTGAACCGGCCCGCGCTGCAGCCGATGGTGAGCTGCTGGCCGCCGTCTATCACAATCTCGCCGCAGTCTACCGGGATCTGGGAGACCGGGAACTGGCGCTGCAATTCCAGCGGCAGGCCCTGTCGTTCCAGACAGATTGCGGAGCGGCGGAACTGTTGCAGCTCGCCAATGACGCCCTGCACCGCGGTTGCTGGAGCCGGGCAGAACTGCTGCTGGAGGCGGTGGAAGATGCCATCGACAGCGAACCCGACCGCGACCGCTGGTCCGCCGATCTGCTCGCGACTCGCGGACTCTGGCGGGGATTGCAAGGCGACCTGGCAGCAGGACTGCGGCACTTGCGAGCGGCCCTGCAACAACATCGCCGGTTGCGGGACGAAGGGGCTGTTGCGAAAGACGCGGTGAATCTCGCGGTCCTGCTCGAAACCGCTGATCACCCGGGCCTGGCCCTGCTGTGCCTGCAACAGGCGCGGCGTCTGGCAATCGGCGACCCGGTGCTGCTCAACCGGATTCACTACCTCACGCGGCACTGCGAGCGATCCCGCCAGCGCCAGCGGTTTCGTCCGGAATTCAATTAGCACAGAGAGCCGCCAACAATCCCGGCACTGCCGTCGGTGCCTGTGAGAGGCAATGCACGTCCGCGTGGGACTGGCTCTCCACCGCTACGCATATTCACACGCGGTTTCTGTCCGTCCGGCAGGTCATCCTGGAACTGCAACGGCCTTATCCGGCCGGAGCCGCGAACGCGGCGGCGATCCCCATCCCGCCGCCCACGCACAGCGCTGCCAGGCCGCTGTGAAGATTGCCGGCGTGAATCTGCTGCGCCAGATGCACCGCCAGCCGCGCGCCGGACATCCCGATCGGATGTCCCAGCGCGATGGCTCCACCTTGCGGATTGATCCGGCCGGAGGCCAGCTTCAACTCGCGCAGGCACGCCAGCGTCTGGGCGGCGAACGCTTCGTTAATCTCGACGGCGTCATAATCCTCCAGGGTCGTCCCGGTCCGGGACAGCAACTGACGGATGGCGTGGACGGGACCAAGCCCCATCTCCGCCGGATCGCAGCCCACGGTCGTTCCCGCAGCCAGACGGGCCAGGGGACGATAACCCCGGGATGCGGCGAACCCGGCATCGGCCAGCAGCAGCAGCGCTGCTCCGTCATTCATCCCGGATGCATTGCCGGCGGTCACGGTGCCGGTTTGGTCGAAAGCCGGCTTGAGCCGCGCCAGGCGTTCGGCTGTGGTGTCCGGCCGGGGATGTTCGTCCGTGGTGACCTCACCGACCGGCAGGATTTCGCCCTGCAGTTGCTGCTGGTTCGCGGCATATCGCTGATGGCTGGCGGCCGCGTACTCATCTTGCTCCGCGCGGCTGATATCGTACTTGCGGGCCAGCGTTTCCGCTGTCAGACCCATGTGCTGCCGGCTCGACGGATCGGTCAGACCGTCTTTCAGCACCGAGTCAATCAGCGCCGCGTCGCCGAATTTCAGTCCGGTCCGCACTCGGGGCAGGAGGTAGGGCGACTGAGACATCGATTCCGTGCCGCCACACAACACACATTGCGCATCACCCGCACGAATCGTCTGGGCGGCCAGCAGGATCGACTGCAGACCCGACGCACACATCATGTTGACGGTGAAAGCCGGCGTCGATTGCGGCAGTCCCAGTTCCAGCGTGATCTGGCGGGCAAGGTTCATCCCCTGCCCTGCCGCCAGGACGTTGCCGATAACTACCTGGTCGATGTCAGCGGGATCGACTCCGGAGACAACATCCCGACCGACGTGGCAAGCCAGATCCACTGCCGAGAGATGGGATAACAATCCCAGGAATCTCCCGATCGGCGTGCGCTTCGCAGCAATGATGACGATGTTCTTCATCGGAGAAATTTCATTTCAATGGGGAAGCCCGGGATAGCAATCGATTGATCTCAAGACAATTCCGATAGAACCACGGAAGACACGAATCACACAGAAGAATTCCGAAGGCAATTCATGGGCCACAAAGAAGCACTAAAGGCGCAAAAATGACATGACGCGGCTCGATCCTTTTTGCGCCTTTTGTGCTTCTTTGTGGCCTGATCTTCTTGTATTTGATTCTTGCCGTGTGATTCGTGTCTTCCGTGGTTCTTTCCTCACTTTGAACAGAACCCAGCATCGCCATCCCTGGGCGTCAGTGGAATAACTCGCAGCGCATGGGGCGGACGGTGTCGATCAGCGGCGTGAAGTCCATCTGCGCAAGAATCCGGGTTTCAATATCGATTCCGGGAGCGACTTCAATCAACTGCCACCCGTCCGGCATCAAGCGAAACACCGCGCGCTCCGTGACCAGCAACACGTCGCGTTGCGAATGCCGCGCGAGGAGACCGCTGAACGAGATCTGCTCCACGTCGCGAATCAGTTTTTTCGTGCGGCCTTCCTGATCGATGCGCAGATGCCCGGCATGCACCGACACCTGCAAGCCGCCGGACGTCAGGGTGCCGCAGAACACCAGGCGTCGCGCCGACTGCGAGATGTTGACGAAGCCACCGACACCCGCCAGTCGGTCGCCGAAGCGCGAGACATTCACGTTGCCGTGCTGATCGATCTGCGCAGCCCCCAGCGCCGCGAAGTCCAGCCCGCCACCATCATAGAAATCGAACTGTGACGGTTGATCGATAATCGCCTGCGGATACTCCGACGCGCCGAAGCTGAGCCCTCCCGCCGGCCGGCCCCCGATGGGACCGCTTTCCACCGTGAGCGTCACGCAGGTAGGGTGGGCTCCGCCCACCACTCCCCGCAACAACCCTCGTTCGCCCGCGGCACGGGCAATCCCTTCCGGCATGCCGATGCCAAGGTTCACAATCTCACCCGGCCGCAACTCGTCGCAGGCCCGGCCGGCGATGATCCGCCGTTCGATGCCGCACAAACTGGTGACGGGTCTGGACTCCGTCGGACTCGTGTCCGCAGCAGCAGTACAATACGCCGGATTGTACTGCTCCCCGAATGTCTGGTGATGATCATCCGCCTCAGCCACGGTAATCGCCGTGACCAGGATTCCCGGCACCCGCACCTGTTGCGGCGGCAGCGGTTCGTCCAGCAGTCGTTGCACCTGTGCGAGGACAATGCCGCCGTTGTTGTGTGCTGCCTGGGCGATCGGCAGCACTTCCCCGATGATCGCCTCGTCGTCCATCATCAGGTTGCCGAACGGGTCGGCTGCGGTCGCGCGAATCAGGCCGACGTCGATCGGAATGGTGTGATACCAGAGGTACGTTTCGCCGCCGAGCGTGATCCGTTCGACCAGCGGCTGATGCGTGACGTCATTGATCCTGCCGCCGCAGTTTTCCGGGTCGATGAACGTGCCGAGTCCGATTCGCGTGAACAGCCCGGGCCGCCCGGCAGCGGCTTCCCGGAACAGATGACAGATAACGCCCTGCGGGAAATTGTAGGCTTCAATCCGGCCGGCGATCGCCAGTTGCCCCAGCTTCGGCGCGAGGCCCCAGTGGCCACCGATCACGCGCCGCACCAGGCCGGCATGCCCGAGGTGATTAAGTCCCCGCGTCTTGCCGTCGCCCTGGCCGGCGGCATACATCAGCGTAAGATCGCGGGGGGCAGCGGTCTCCAGGAACCGCCGCTCCAGCGCTGCGGTCAGAGCCTCGGCATGAGCAGCGCCCACGAATCCGCCGCACGCAACGGTGGCCCCATCAGCGATGCGGGCGACGGCGTCCTGAGCACTCAGAATTTCCGGTCGCCGCGTCGGTTTCACGCCCACCAGCCTCCGTTGACGTGCAGGGTCTGACCGGTCATGTACTTTGCGAGATCGCTGCAGAGAAACAGAATCGCATTGGCGATGTCGTCCGGTTCCCCAAAGCAGCGGAGCGGGATCTGCTTGATCATTTCTGCCCGGATGTTCTCGGGGATCGATGCGCCCATCTCGGTGAGAATCACGCCCGGTGCCACCGCATTCACGGTGATTTTCCGGTAGGCCAGTTCCTTGCTCAGCACCTTGGTGAACGACATCAGACCGCCTTTGGCCGTCGAGTAGTTCGCCTGCCCGAAGAAGCCGATCGCCCCGGAGATGGACGTCAGATTCACGATGCGGCCGCCGATCGCCAGATGATCGAACACCGCCTTACACATGTTGAAGACGCCGGTGAGATTGGTGTCGATCACCATGTTCCAGTCGTCTTCGGTCATCTTCTGCAGTGTGCGGTCACGAATAACGGCAGCGTTGTTGACGAGAATGTCGAGGCGGCCGAATTCCTGCAGCACGCCTGCCACACATTCATCGACCTGCTTACGCTCGCGGATATCCGCCGGCAGGGCAATGGCACGCTCACCCAGACTGGCGACCACAGCGTCCGCACGTTTCTGGTTCTCGCCCGCGGGATCCGGAAAATAGTTGATCGCCACGCTTGCACCGGCCGTGTGCAGCCTGCGTGCGGTGGCTTCTCCCAATCCCTGGCTGGCCCCGGTGATGAGGGCCACCCGTCCTGAAAAATCGAGCGTGATCATGCGAAACCGCTTTCGAGGGTACCGAAGAGGAAGGGCCATATCCTAGCGGGATCGATCGGACTTCGCACATGAATCGCGAACCGGGAAGCGCTCGCATCGCGAATCCGCAAGCGGTCTTCGTCGCCATACTTGCGGGTTCGTGCTTCTCTCCGAAGAGGAGCCCATCACGATTTCGCGTTGCTCGGTAGACAAACCGGTCACTCTTCCGGCCTAATTCGCACTGTTATCAGGTTGCGCCGCCTGCCATGCGATCACTGAACCACGATCACCGTTTGCAGCGTGAGAGGAACTCCATGTCGATCTGGGCCTGGTCGGATTTCATCGCACCGATTCCCGAGTCTGCCAGAATCACACTCGGCGAAGGACACACACCGATCGTCCGCTCCCGGCGGCTTGGACCGTCCGTGGGGCTGCCGAATCTTTACTTCAAGCTGGAAACCAGCAATCCCAGCGGATCGTACAAGGACCGCTTCGCCGTCGTCGCAGTCGCCGACATGCTCGCCCAGGGCAAGACCCGTTGCGTGGCAACGTCCAGCGGTAATACCGGAGCTGCCCTCGCTGCTTATTGTGCCGTCGCCGGGATTCGTTGCGAAATTGCGATTGTGGAAGGCGCGCCGATCGGCAAGCTGCGACAGATGCTCGCCTACGGCGCCCACCTGTATCGCGTCAAAGGGTTCGGCATCGACAGCAAGGTCTCGGCCGACGTCTTCGAGTGTCTGCAGGAGCAGGCGAGCCAGCCCGACGCGGCCATGCAGATCAGCGCGTTTCACTACTCCCCCGTCGGCATGACCGGAATTCACTCCGTCGCCCATGAGCTGGCGGCTCAGGCGCCCCAGCCGTGGGATCACGTCTTCTGCATGGCCGGCGGCGGCGGTCTCGTGCTGGGCACCGCGCGTGGCTTCGAGCAACTGCTCGAACGCGGCTCCATCACGAAACTTCCTAAAGTGGAGTGCGTGCAGCCGGCAGGCAACAACACCATCTCGGGACCGCTGCGGGAAGGTCGCGATCAGGCCCAGACGATCGAATGCACCTCGAAAATCAGCGGCCTGCAGGTGCCGACCGTCATCGACGGCAACGAAGTGATCGCCAGCTGTCGCCGGAACGGCGGCAACGGTCATCTGGTCACCGATGAATTCATCTGGTCGGTCCAGAAGCGTCTGGCCCGCGAAGAGGGCATCTTCGCCGAACCGGCTGCCGCCACGGCCGTCGCGGGCTGCCTGCAGGCAGCTGCCAACGGCGAACTCGATCCCGCAGCCCACGTCTGCTGTCTGATCACCGGCTTCGCCTTCAAAGACCCGGCCTCGATGGAAGCCATGACCAGCGACATGGAATGCCCGCTGGTCGACGTGGCGGAACTGAAGTCGCGGATGACGTAAGGGGATTTTTTAGCCACGGATCGAACACGGAGGAAACACGGATCAAGGCGAGCGGTGGCGTCAGCCCCCTGGTTCCACTCCGTCAAAACTACAGGGGGCTTACGCCCCCCCGCTCGCCTTCATTTTCTCCGAATCCGTATTCAATCCGTGACTAAAAACCGCATTTCAAACGTCAAACCGCCTCCATCGACAGCAACATCAGCAACAGATTGATAGCGTTAAACAGCCCGTGAATCGCGGTGACGGCGAACAGGTCGTGGCGGCGGTCGTAGACGTAGCCGAGGATGAGTGACAGGGGGATCAGCGCGATGCCGTCTTTCCAGCCATGCACGATGGCAAAGATCAGGCTGCTGCTCCAGATGGCGACGTCCGGTCGCAGCCGCTGCACCAGCCAGCCTTGCAGGATGCCGCGGAACAGCAGTTCTTCTGCGAGCGGTCCCAGAATGATGACCGTCACGCCCAGCAGCAACAGCGTGCCTCCGTCCGGTTCATGGCCCAGCACCTGTAACAGCGGATGCTGGTTCTCCTGATTGCGGAACATCACCGTGGCAGCCAGCAGCAGACCGGTCGGCAGCACTGCTGCCAGAAAACCGTCTGCA
>VFQN01005576.1_pt1 | contig 15257 bp, 6 predicted proteins | sample 3512371 | NCBI WGS metagenome assembly VFQN01 (sample SAMN10412370, study PRJNA504923) | tailings metagenome | isolation source: Replicate 2 from Balatoc abandoned mine | place: Philippines: Itogon, Benguet | collected 2017-08-28
GAAAAAACGAATGAACAAAACATTCAGAAACGACAAATATTAATGAAGGTTTTGGCACTAATACTTAAAAATTTCATGAACACATATCATCTCAAGACACAAATTAGAAACAAAAATGAAAATATTGACAACATAACAACATACTGCGGAAGAATAGTGACAAGGTATTTTTACACTCTAATCCTCGTAATCATAATCATTATAATCTCTATCTTCATCTTCGTCGGCCTCATCATGAAAACGATTATTATGACTCGTTCTTCGGTCTCCATTTGACGCTCTTTGTCGGATCGGTCGTGTTTGTGGCGGCTGTTGCTGAGAATAAACACCATACCCACGCCCTGCTGGTCCTTGGTTATTTCTCTGATAGCCACCTTGATATCCTCTTCCTTCTCCACCTCGATATTCGTTCTCTCTTCCATATCCTTGTCTCTGGACGTGATGATTTGTCCCTGGATGTATTCTATCATTCGGTTGTCTCGCCCGATATCCTCCCTGATATCGTTCTTCACTTCCTCCATCACTCCGATAAGAAGAGTTTGCCTGTCTTCTGTAATCTTGTTGATCAGATCCTCTGTCTGACTGATTCCAACGATTATTCGTAGAACGGCCATCACCTCTGTGATATCCATATCCTCGAGATCGACCTTCATCATTTCCACGCTCACTGTGAGACGAGTTAGATCGTCTTTGGTAGCCTTGATGACCATTTCCTCTGTCTGAATCATTCGAACGAGTATTTGAGGAGCCTCGACCGAAATTCGACGGACCTCCGCGACCACCAGCAATAGCAGTAGTAGGGTCCGGAAGATTTGCCACGTCATTCTCTCCCGTTACGAGATGACGAAGTAATCGTAAGACAGCTGCTCGAAACCGAGGATCTTCACGGAATAAAAGAATGGAACTATCTCTATTATAAACCATATCTTCGAACATCTTTCGAATGTTATTCGCTTCTTGTTTCCCTCGATCACTATCAGGGAAATCTTGAACATATGTCATCCATCGTTGGGAGATGGATACCATAATAAGAAGTAATGTATGTTCATCGTAAGGAAGGAAAGTGACTTGATCACAGTTAATATTCACCCGGTCTTCGCCTCGTTGTGAGATTAAAACAGCATTTGCCACCGCATACACTGGACCTTCCCTTGTTGGATCTTTAAATTGAGGATAACTATAAGCAAGGTAAGAATAATAGTCGATCTTTGCACGAGACCATTCTTCTTCCGCAAATGACTTCACAACAGACTTTGATGCTGCCGTGGTTTCTCCTTCTTCTTTCTTCTGATCTGACGGCGATGCACGGGTATCAATCGCTAATTTCGATTGCAATAATTCCCATTTCGCATAATATCCGTGGAGATTCGTTTGCCGTGGTAACGAGATTTCATACCATTGATGATGTTGTGTCTCATTCCCTGGTATATAATCAATATTACCGACAGTTAAACAACGATAACGTTGATGAGCGCAATAAGCATTTAATAGTCTCATTCCAATTGGAAGATCTCGAAACTCCTTCGACTCCGATCCGGTGGATTGATGATATTGTATACGAAGGAAGGGTCTTCTCTTGGAAGACACTGTCTTCGTTGGATCAATCTGATGATTGATCAAAGAATTGAGAAGAGTCAATAAAGTAATCGGAGCAAGAGGGATATTATAAGTGAGGAAGGTAAATTCACTCTCTAATCGTCCTATGAAACGATCAGAGAAGAAAAATTCGATCCCAGATGGATAAAGGAGAAGAATTTGTCGTATTAAATGATTCCCTGATAATGGTGGATTAATAATCGTAATAAACTCTACAGAAGAAGGGAGAGATTTTTCTACCTCTTGAAACGACTCATTGCTTAATCCCAATCGAGTATGAATCTCTTGTAAAGAAACAAACTGTGCAGTGGGCGGATTTGTCGCTTCTTCATCTGCTTTCTCTCCCTTTCCTTCTTCTTTTGTATCTTCTTCCTCGATGTAATGCGAACCACGATGAACAGGACGACTATCATGAATCATCGCATTCATCAAGACTGTGCGAAGATCCGATAAGCTATCAGGTTTCGCTCCCTTAACAGCAAAGACAGCCATAGAGTGAATCCCAGAGATCGCTTCTGGGAAGCGTGTCCATGACCAAACAGCCTGCACGTTGGATGGAGAATGTGCGACAGGAGTTCCTGGCACTCCTCGTAAAATTCGAGATTGGAATTGAAATGATGTCAGAGTAATTGGGTTTGTCGTCGACTGAGCTGGTGATAACTTTAAAGCTTTCAATGATCTCATCTTTACTTGAAAGATCTTCCGATCAATGGATTGAATTGTCGCAGGAATACGATAATTTGGGGAGACGCTCACAACATGTCCCCCGCCCAATGCTGTGACATGTGTGGCGCAAAACTTTGTAGAGTCACTCTGATCAACAGATCGAGTGAATTCAACAATTTCACCTTCACGAAGGAATACCTTTCCCTTCTTAAAAATCTTTGTCCGATGAACGAAAAGGTCCTTCGGGCGCGTATCGTAGTTATTCCTCTGGTAATTGTTTGTGGGATCGTATGGCGCAATGAACCCAAATCCCTTCTGAATGTTATACATTTTAACATAACCATATTCTCTTCCCTCTGATAAAGCTGGCAAGGAAGAAGGAATATCTCTCGGAGGGAACAGCTGTCTGACTCTTCTCTCAGTGAGAGTATTCACGTGATTGATAACAGTATCACGAAAGAAGTCCTTCTGAAGGTATAAAGGAGTTTTTGTTTCACTTGATGATAATTGATTGATTACTAATGAATGATGAGGACCCGGTGAAGCTAATCGAAGAATATTTCCATCAGATATCCAAACAAGAATAATTCTTAATAATTGAATATCTTCTGATGTAATGGGGCGATCAATTAAGTCATCTAAATCAACTCTTTTCAAATTTAATTGAAAAGAATCAAGAAATAAATTCATTCGGTTCAGATAAACATCAATCATTTTATGCAGTTTGTCCATTTTCTTCTTCTCTAATGAATAATAGGTTATCGCGGACTGTGCATCTTTGACCCAAAGAAGATATAACATCATTAATAAGATTGGTTCCGAATAAACATGATGATTGTCATCAATTTCAACCATTGCTAAGAAGATATCTCTAATCGAATCATTAAAATCGTCAGGATGAGCATAAACAACTCTTTTATATTTGAAAGGACGAAAGCTTTGCTCGGAAAGGATCGCTGCTAAAATAATGCCATAACCTCCAAGACCGAGTAATTGAGCATAAACAATCATACGACTGAAATGACTTGACAACGGCATCTCACTGGCAAACCTTCCTAATGGTGTGAGGTGACAGATTGGACATTTCGTCACTTGTTCGAGGTTTGATGGAATTGTGGTAATCATATAATTGCGAGATAGATAAATTAAACTATCAATCAGACGCGAGTCAGTTGGAGAGGTGATTGGTGATGCAATGAAGGATAACAGAAGATCTGCAACACTTGCTAACGGAGGAATTGCTACAGGAGGCGACAGAGGAGAACGAGCAGGTTTCTTGGATTTTTCCACCATGTTCGAGTTTACTGACTGATTTGTCCTTGTTTGAGGATGGAAATGACCAGATAAACTTCCTAATACACGTAAAACAACATCATGCAAAGGTTTTCTAATGATTTCAGGTTCAATCATGTGAGAAAATGATTCATATTGTTCTTTTGTATATAAACGAAATACTTTCCCAGGACCAACTCTTCCCGTTCGCCCAGCACGTTGTTTGGCCGATGGCTTGGAAATCCATGTCGTTTTAATCATAGTTCTCGAAAAGTTCGAAGAATCATGGATTTCACGATTATTTGTCCCTAAATCAATCACAATCGATAAATCAGGGATAGTAATAGAGCTTTCTGCAGCATTTGTTGCAACAACTACACGAACAATCGATGATTTTAATTCAGGTGTTAATTCTTGTAATGCTTTCTCTTCTTCTACACGATCTAATTCAGAATGAATTGGATAAATTTGAAATTTCTTGGAATATTTTAATTCTTCTTCAAAGTATTGGATGTCAGACATCCCCGAGACAAAGATTAATACAGATGAACCAATAGAACATTGTGAAATTAAATCTTTGGCAACTTCTAATTGTTTTTTAAAGAATGTATTCGATAAATCTCTTTTATTAGAACAATAATCAATGATTTCATCTCTTTTCAGAAAGAAATCTTGATTATAGACAGGTTGTAATTCGGTTAATTCTGGGTTATCCCCGAGGTCTTCAACGTAATAAGTGGTGGTTGGATGAGGATGTGTTCCAACCCAAAGAGCAAAAGGATTGTTTTCACTCTCCTCACCTTCAGAGGATGGTTTGGCGGTTGTTTTACCCATAAAATAATCAGAAAAGATCGAAGCATCAACCGTTGCACTCATTAAAACAACTTTTAACCGTGGTTGAATGCTTGTATTATTAAATAATTGCTTCACAATATAACAGACTAAATCATTCTCAACGGATCTTTCATGGATTTCATCGATGACAATATGAGTAAAAGGGGTTAAATCATCGATTGCATTAATATAACGATGAAAGACATATCCAGCCGTAGCAAAGATGATTTTAGAATTATTGGAACCTTTCCGTTCATTTAAACCGAGACGTAAACCGATTTCTTCGTTGGGACATAAAGATTGAACTCTGTTATATAATCCCTGGGTTGCGGCTCGATGAGGCTCACAGACTAAAATCTGACAATGCTATGGAGACAAAGGCGAGTCAGAAAGATTGATTAGAGAAGAAGAGGAGCTTTACCTGTTTCTTTCTTTTTGCTTCTTCCATAATCATCACAGGGATACGTGTTGATTTACCACAACTATAACAGAAATGATGATATATTATAATAGTGGTAGTAGTAGAAATAGTTGAATGCTCTTACCCTGTTTCTCCTTGAATAATTAAGAAATGTGAAGAATTTAATTGTTTTAAGATATTTTCTTCATGAATATCAACAGGTAGTGGTGAGTTATTCGAAGTACTAATATCCGCTTCTTCCTTGTCTATTTTCAAAGAATCTTTCACACTTTCAATAAGATTCTTCTCTTCTTCCATATTTTCTTCTTCTCCTTCTTCCTCTTCTTTCTCTTCTTCTACTTGATATTCTTCAGGATCGTATAATTCTCTTTGTCTAATTTCATAAATAATTTGATGGAAGGTTCTGCCATCATAATAGAAATGTGTTGGATAATTTAATAATTGTTCGAAGTCTGAAGGAACAGATGATTTAAGGATCGAATAATCAATCGTCTTCTTAATACCTAATAATAACAGTTCTTGATACAATTTACCAATTAAAATATCATTCCAAATGGGTTCTAAAACGAATTTACCATCTTTGACACCTGCTGCATCCTGCTTCTTTTCTTCTTTATTATCATCCTTGTTAAGGTTGGTTTGTTGTTGAAGATCTTTTTCTTCAAGAAGTTTAATCATTTGATCAATCGCCTCTACGTGAATTTCTTCGAATAAAGGTTCTGCTACTTCACTAGTAGCTGGATCACTTGTTTCAGCAGTTGTGTTGATTGTTTCGAGATAATCCTTCATAAACTTTACAATTAAATGAGGAACTTCATAGAAATGAATCATTTTACGTGATGATAATAGATAAGTGACAAAAGATTCTTTTAATAGTTCAACACTTCCTTCATCTAATCCATACTGTGTTCCTTCTGATGATGTCACAGTACTTTCTTCACTCTCCTCACTTTTCTCTTCTTCTTCTGAAGTCTTGTCAGCATCGTCATCATATTCTTCATTGTCTTCTCTCTCTTGATCTCCATCTTGATGCTTCTGTTCATCATATTCTTCATCTTTTAATTCTACTCGATAAAACTTTCTCGAATAATCGATTGCTTCTTGTAATAAAGGATATTCCTTTAATGCAGATAAAACAAATTCATTTCCTAATTCACCTTTAATATAGTCATATATCTTACAGACAAGGAAAGGAGAACCACCAGCACGAAACTTTGGAATTTCCTTCGTCATCGCCTTCTCACCAATCTTCTTCTGACCAGCAACGATGTCATCCTTGTTGTTATTATTCGTTAAAGAAAAATAAGATCGCGGGAATGATTTAGTAAAATCACATCCTAAGAAAATACAAAAATCCATAAATTGTTCTTCATGAAAGCCTAATAGATTCGCAATCTTAGCACGATGCCAGACTTCAACCGAATAAGATGCACTACTCGTATGACAGCAGAGAGAAGAAGGATTTGATCGTATTTCCATATAATGTAATGAAAAACTTTCAAATTTTATTGTTGGAATATTTTTCATGACAAAGAAATCACTATCATCTGAATAGATGAAAGCCTTTCGAGGAGGAGAAGGAGGTGATGACGTTACAGCACTTCCTTTTTCTCCTTTGCTTTGTTCGTATTGTTCATAAAGATGATTTAACTCTTGACAACGTTTACCCATATCAATATCTGCTTCACCACGACATTGAATAAAGCGAATACGGCCTTCTTGAATCACATCTCGTTTTAAATAAAATTCCAATAAAAATCTTGTTAATGGTGGTAATGGTAAAGAATCTTGGTTAATCACCTTCGAACGATATAAAATCATTTTATATAAATTCTCCCATGATTTAATCCGATATTTCTCACGTTCTTCAATAACTAATCCTTTGAAAGTATGAACATTATGATCGTCATAACCATCGAAATAAACCTCTAATTGAAACCCTAATTCATGACAAAGATAATGGAACTCACGAATAATGATTTCACGGAATTCTTCATAAGATCCGCCATAACGACGATCAATCTGTTCATCGGTGGTAGTGGTGGAGGTGTTGTTAATGTATAAACCCATTAAATAAAACATGAAATTATTCCCATCAATTAACAAGATGGATTCACGTGGAATTGTTTCTAAAAATAATTCATGAAAATCAGTAAATTTTGATAATAATGATAATAATCCTTTTACTCCCATTTTCTATTCTTTTCTTTTTCTTTTCCTTCTCTTCAAATCGTCTCAAGTTTCAAGTTTCTTGTTTGCTCGATGCGGTTTGCTTTTGTTTCTTTAGTTCTTTTTTTTCACTTTCTTCACTTTGCTTTTGGTAGCTTTCGTTTAATTGCTTTGCGGTTGATTACTTTGTGGGGATTGTTGCCGAGATCTTGCAATGATTTGATGAATGCAACACAGGAGAAAATCAAAGAGAAGCTTAAGATACTGCAGCGTCAATTTGTGAACAATCTCTGGTTAATAGAGATTGCCGTTCTATCGCGATGGTGACGTTGATGTCATTCATAGCATTTGAAACTCTTTTCACCAATAACGATAAATAATGCGAATATATCTCCCTGTACTTCTCATAGCTCTCATTATCTTCTTGCAATATACTCCTTTGGGTCGTTGCTACAAGGTGGAGGTGAAGTATGCAAGAGGAAATCTGTTCTCTGGATATGATAAACTAGCAACTTTACCTTCAAATAGCTTCAGAAGACCCCACTTCACCGTCCTCAAATCTTTTCCTGACAATGGCACTCCTAACTACTCCGCAAACTATACCCTCTATGAGTATGATGCATGGAACAAGATGAATCAGTACAACTTCAACCCCACAGACCTCAACGGACAACTCATGAAACTTCCTTCCCAGAAGAAATCCGCCATTTCAACCAAAGGAAATCTTTTATTACAATTTTTCTATAGTTGCTTTCTTCCATCGGGAGAGCTGAGTAATGACTACTATCGCTATACCATATGGCGTGCGATCCAGCGTCTCATTGCTGCGACAAACCTCGTTTTCTGCACACAAGCACTCTTTATTGCTTTGGGAATAAAGAAATCTTCTGCAATAGGTCTAAGCGCGGCAACCGTGTGGGTTTTGAAGGATGGATTGGGTAAATTCTCACGAATCTTTTGGGCGACGTTCTTCGGCAAGAAGTTTGATCTTGATGCAAAGAAATGGCGTTTCCGTTCAGCGATTATCTTTAGTATAGGAAATAGTTTAGAAATTTTAACTTATTTTTATCCCAAAATGTTTCTTTTTTCTGCTGCGATTGCTAATGCTTTAAAACAAATGGCAATGTTGACTTATTCATCAACAAGAAATACAATGTAAAAAGCACTGCTAGCCTTCCTTTACCACTCTTTCTAACTGTCTCTCTATTTGTAGATACAAGTCCTTCGCAAGAAATTTAGATAATATTGGTGATATCACGGCAAAAGGGGAGGCGCAAGTTGCTGTTATTGACATACTGGGAATGATCACTGGTGTTGCCATCAGCAAAGCACTCAATGCATCCAAGTTTAGTGTGATCCTTACTTTTCTGACATTAACACTTTTAGATTTGATTAGTGGCCTGTGTGAAATTCGAAGGTAAGGAAGTGTCCTTCTCTCGTGAAGTTTTCACATAATTCGCTTTAGTGTGGTTTTCAACTCTTTGAACTTCGAGAGAGCTCGTCTGACCTTGCCTATTGTATATGAGTTGTTATCCCAACTGAAGAACAGTATCAGTGAAGCAGATTGCGGTAATTTTGCAACTCAGAACGAGAAGATCTTGCAGCTTAGAGACCAACTCACTCCCTCAAATATCGCGAAACAGGAATCCCTCCTCTTCTCACCGCTGCCCATTGATAGATACTTTGCCTGTTGGTCGAAGTTGCGCTTTCCTCAACACAAGACCAAAGCAGAAAAGGAAGCGATACTCCAGCGCACGATAGAAGAATCAAAGAAGTGGAATAATAACAAATTCCTGTTATTCTTTCATCATTCATCAAACCCAGAGGAGATTCTGCTGGAGAAGATAAAACGAAGCTTTCGAATCACCTCGCGTTATCAGTTAGTTCGATGGCAGGGAAAAGACTGTTTAGTAAAGCCTCAGATTCTCCTCCACAAACAAGCCACGAATGATGACATCTTTCAAGCGCTTATTATTTTACATCATCTGTTCTATCGGGATGTTGCCGATGATCAACCACCAGGGAGTACAATCGATGAGACTGTTGGATACGAGGAGAGGTTGCAAGAAGTGTTGTTACAAAAGGCTCAGAAGTTCAATCAAGAAAATGTTCTTTGTATCAAGAAGGTATTAGTGGAGAATGGTTGGGATATGGATCGATTGATGTTTGGTTCGTCAATTGGTTGTCGTGTGGAGTGGCAGTGATTTTTTTAATCTGATTAAGTCATAATATTCAATAGGGTTATTACTAGAGCTAGTTCTGTATCGATAACTACTACTCTCTGTTAACTGCTCTGTTATAAAACTACACAGTGGATCAGACTTGTAGAAGAACGACCTCAGCACTTCTATCTGGTGAGACGTAATAACATCGGATCTGTCGCAATGATTAAAATGAGGTCATCACAAAGGCTTTCAGAATTTATTTCTTGATATTCTTTCACTCAACAACCTATGGAAGCACCAAAGATTTTCTCTTCGAATCCCTTTCTTCATCTCCCCGTGTGGCTCGTGTTTGTCTTTTTCTCAAGTATCTCCCCAATCTGCAACCTCGCTTCATCTCATCCAAAGCCTCTACTTCAATTGTCTCTGTTTCTCAAGGCATAAACTCTACTTCGCCTCCCCCACATCAGAAATATGCAATCCATTCCAGAGTCTCTCAAGCTCTCTCATTCCATCAATAGACTGCAGAAACCTTTCAAAACGGATAACTCGTCAAAATTGAAAGAACCTGTTTAATATGAAAGGAACTCTTGTTAGAAGAGAGGGGGGAATAAGTGATGATGTGGCATGTGAAAAAGTGGGTACTTGAATTTTGCTGACGCGGATAACCTTGTAAATGGGTTTTTAAAACTCCTCTTGGACTAAAATCAAAACTCAGTGACAATCTATTTCTCCCACACTATAAGATTGGAGGAGACATAATGGGTTTAATAGTGTGGGAGGAATTGTCTAATACGCTCATCGTGAATAATAAACTTTTCTCATAGAAAGAGATTGAGTGATAAGATAGTAAGAACAACGATAATAACCTCGATAAACCCCTTAAAACAAGGCAATCCAAGGCATCCGAGACCTCTAGACACCACGGCCAATCGAGATATTCGTTGCTTTGGACTGGTCATAGAGAAAACTGCAGTGGAAAAAGTGAAGAAAGTGACACAAGAGATTGAAAAAGAATTTTATCCTCTTTTCATTGGATAGAAAGACAGAACGAGAAGAAAAAAAAATTTAATCAACCATTCAAATAAATTGTATTTGATATTCTCTGGATTTTCATCAAGTCTTTTGTTTGGTTGGTGTGAAGGAAGAACGAGAGAAAGAGAGATTCATTCATCAATCCTCTCTTTGATAAAATTTCAAATTTTTCACATCTCAAACCCTCTCAACCGATATTCAGCAACAACCATAATACTGTCCTTTGACTATTGATTGATAAAGAAAGCTGAGATTCAACATATTGTAACCCAAACGATCGCCTTTGTGCCTGTCTTTGTATGAGCGAAGAAGAGCGAATTCCTCGCAGCAGTAGTCTCAGTCATGATGTCGCTCCTCGCTATACCTCGTCCTCTGCCTCCTCCTCGTCTTTGCTTCTTAGCAATCCCCAACCAATCGACGAATCTGACGAGCAGCAGTACCAACACTTCACTGGAGGTGGACGAGGAGGTGGCGATGACGGCCTCACGATGATGATGATGGATGATAACCGTGATGATGATGACGATGAAACGAATCCCAATACTGATATAGATTTTGATGGTGAAGATGGTATCAATGGTCTGACGTCAGAGGACATGGAGGACGGCACTGAGCCAGGCTCACTAGGCAATAACTCCTCAAATAACTCGTTAAGGAAACGTCGATTAATGAAGAAAGCCCCTGATGCTCCAAAGAGATTCAAGAGTGCGTATATCTGTTTTGTCACTGATAAGATGGATGACGTGAAGAAGAGTTTACCAGCTGATATGAAGGTAAAAGAAAATACACTCTGAATTCTCGATTGCTTGATGAATCGAATTTTATTTGATATAGGTGACAGAGATTATGAAGACTTTAGCGTATATGTGGAAGAATCTTCCACCATTAGAACGATTAGAATATGAGAAGATCGCTGAAGCAGATAAATCAAGGTGAAGCTATTTCCTACTCTCCCTACCTTCCAAACTCGCTGTTGACACTTTCTACCTCTCTATCTTTATAATATGAATAGATACTTTGAGGAGATGGCGCATTATTCTGGACCTCTTCAAGTGCCAAATAAACGTCAGAAGAAGCCACCGGTAAGTTATCTCACGACATTGTAATTCATATGATAACTCTCGATATATAGGGTGCACCAAAGAGAGCGATGTCAGCCTTCTTATCATTTAGTCAGCAGATGAGACCTCAAATCCGTGCGATGTATCCAGAGCTAAAGAACACTGACATCTCAGGTGTGTTGGCACAGAAGTGGCACAATGCCAATGAAGATGAAAAACGACCACATATCGAAAGAGAATTAAGGGAAAGAGAGAAATATCATGAAGATATGGCCCATTGGAAAGAAGAAGAAACTCGACGGCAGGTAGAAGCACAAGAGAAAAAACGATTAAATGCCAGAAATACGATTGATTTCCTCGATCTTCCTTCATCGTCTATCTGGGAATCTCTTGAAACTGACATCATCTCAGAGAATGGTGGTAATGGAACTGCAAGTGAGAAAGAGATGAATGCCTTCTGGGAGGATGCAGTCACGATCACAAAGAACGGTAGTGGAGGAAGTGGTGGTGGCAATGGAGCTCCATCGACTTCGTCCTCGTCGTCGAAAACTTCCAACAAGCATCACCAACACACGTCATCGAAGTCGTCGACGTCCCTGCCCAAAGGATCGCTGAAGACAAGCAGTGAGAGCGAGGGTGTGCAAGGAGGGGGAGGTGGAGGTAGCGGTGGACGGAGTAAAAACAGTCAGATGGCGTCAGGACCACCTCAACAGCAGATGTATCATGTCCCAAGCTCTAGTGGAGCGGGTGGTGGAGGCGGTGGCGGGGGAACGAGTAACAGCAGTAGTAACGGTGGAGGGGGAGGTGGCGGGAGTCGAGATAACTCCAGTAGCAATAACAACAATTACCACGAGAATCGCTTCTATGCGGTTCCCTTCCCCATGTCTGCCATGCCGGAAGGACAAATCCCTTATGCCGCCTTCAACCTGTCTTATCCTGAATACGCGATTCCGCCAGGTTATTTCGCCGCTGATAACAGTGGCGGATATGGACGCTATCCTTACCCGATGCACCCATATTATGCTACGAGAATGACAGGAGAGAAAGAACAATCCGTACGTTATCCCTTCCCTTATCCTCCACATCCTGCCGCCTTCCCGCCCCCACCAGAGCATTCCAGTGAAGGCTATTGGCAGTGGCGCAAATTCCCGATTCCGCAGAATGCGCCTCAGATGAGCAAAGGAGATAAAGGAGGTGTGCAGGGAGTGTCCCCTTACTTCTATGACCTGAACTACTTGCAGATGATGTCCGGAAAGTCGGGAGGAAACGACGCCAGTGAAGGAGGAGGGAACGGTCACTCATCGTCCCACAATAATTCGCACAGTCAATCAAGTAACAACGGTAATAACACGTCATCACAGCCGAAAAAGAAGAAAAAGCTAAATAAACCTCATTCCACTTCCTCCACCTCCTCCAATCCCTCGCCACACCTCATAACGGTGTCAGGACATCCTCTCATTGCACCTCCTCCCCCTTACCTGCCTCAATCGCACTCCTCACCAAAGACTCTGACATCAGCGCCTCCTCCCAACACTTCTCAAAGTAGCAGTAATGATAAGTATAACCCTCTGAGCACTGTGGCAGACACTCTACGTGCTGTACAAAGATCCGGTCTGTCAGGACATCCTGATTGAATGTAATTGTTGTATCTTCTTCTTCGACTTCTACTACTACTACTACTACCTGTTTTCAGAAGCAATCAATCCTTTTCTTTGATAGTTTAGTTCTTTTGGGTTGACTTGTCTTTCTTCTTCATCATCATCCTCTTTTCTTCTTCGAATTTTTTTTATTTGTTGGAGATGTCATGATAGTTCTTGTGTATTTTATATATAAAACACCACCACGGTCTTTGCTAAGATATTTTTAAGATAATTTTTACCGAATGCTAACAGTGAGATAAACTGAATGATATATTGTATGTAGTATAATAGATGTGCTGCCTCAGCCGCTGCCCAGCCTAAACACCCCCTAGACTCTATTTCATTACGAGTAGTGAGTGATATTTCATTATCGTGGGCAAAGCCTCCCACGTATTGGTCAGGGGAGAGAGAGAGGGGAGTAAATGGTCTCACTACCTCAAAGCATCGAGATGTAGTGCCTGTCTGAGAAGACGATATCGTCTGAACGATCGTCTGACTTCTCAATTGAATGAAATTGGTAATTAATCTTAATATCAAAAAAAAAACGTTAGGAGGTAAACAGCAAAACAATTGCAAATTCATTGAAAGAAAACAGTCAAAACATTTGTCGACGATCTACTCTCTACAACAAACACTAGACCTAAAAGTTTCCAGACTATGATGACATCATATCAAAATGTGTTTTCTACAAGACGATATCATAATAATAGAGAATCAATGTTATTGGAGTTATATATTCATGTGTGTTAGTGTGTTAGTGTGAATATGTATATTATCTATATGTATATGTTTTGTTACTATGTGGAGATATCTCTCTATCTATTTTATCATTATTTTTATTTATATATATTTTTTATTTGTTTTTCTCATCTAAAGGTAATTGATATGTATAAGATATGTATGTTTATTGGTATGTAAATTTATTCAATATGCATATGCGTAAAATTCTCGTTCGAGATATTTTTACTATTATGCGTTGCTGGTAGAGAATAGATGTGTCGCGTAAAACAATGCAAAATCAACAAGGGAAAAAACATTCGCTAATGTATGTAATCACAACGTCATTAGGGGAAACCTGAATGAGACTATTTTAACACGACCACAGCCTCATCTCAATCTAGATACTAATAATAATAAAGAAATCAATCAATCAATCAATCACTGCATGAAATTGTTGTGTGTGTGTGTCTCTCTCTAATCAATGTGAATGATGATATGGCTTCAAATTGATTCAAAAGAAATCGAGGAAAAAAAAAGAATTCAAAATTAAAGAAAAAGAAAAAGAAACTAAATAATCTCCATCATAATTCTCATCATAGAAGTATAAATAATGCGTAGAAGAAGAATAATAATAATGATAATATCTTTCTAATACTGTATATTAATAATCATATTAATAGGATGGTTACGTAATTCAATCAATCATTGCTTTCATTGCTACTCGTACTACTGACGTAATCCTCATCTTCATTTTCATCTTCATTGATTCCTCGCACTAATTCCTCTTTATGATTTTCTTTGAATGGAAAGCGTGCAAGGAAGTATGTCTCTACTCTCCTCTTCTTTTCCATCGCATCCTCTGGACTAAACCACGTCACGTTTTGAAAACGATCACCTCTCTGAGGAGTGGCATTAGGAGTGATGAGAGGTGAACCTAATTCTCGTTCGAAGGGAGATTCTCTGACGTATTCCGGTATGAGATAACGTCCACCTAATCCCGGTGTCCCAGGTAAAGGAGGTGTTGGTACAGCTTCTCCTTCTTCTTCTTCTCCCCCTTCAGTTTCATCCTCTGGTATCATAAGAGAGCCAGGGGACAGTTTCTTCTTGTTATTTTTTTGATCTTTAGCGTTGTTTGGACTTCTATTCTTGTCATTGATCTGAGGAAGTTGAGGAAGAAGAGGAGGGGGAGGAGGAGGTGTCACGTCAGTTGGTGGGTAATAATACGCATTTGGTGATGGATAATAGTAATAGTATTGATTATGTTGGAATGGAGTCGTATGAGGTGGGTAAATAGTCGTAGTGATGTCAGAATCATAGAAAGAAGATGCAGGACTGCCTTCATCTCTCCATTCAGACTTTTCCTCCACCACGTCATTTACATTCTCTGAATTAATAGTATACTGACTCTGTGACGTCATTGATGCCAGACGACGTTCACGTAACATCCTTCGATCTCTTCTCCTTTCTTCTTTGAATACTTCTTCTTCTTTATCAACTTCCTCTCCTTCCTCAACACCAAATAGCTTCCTCGCTGCCTCTGCGGAGATCAAAGGCTTCGAGCGATTCGAGAGAATGACGTAAGCTAAGGTTGCTAACACGAAGAGAATGACGAAGATAAGGTAGAATAGAGTAAACTGAGGATTCTTCGCGAATTCGCTCATCACTCCCAACCCTGCATTAC
>VFQN01005577.1_pt1 | contig 15257 bp, 9 predicted proteins | sample 3512371 | NCBI WGS metagenome assembly VFQN01 (sample SAMN10412370, study PRJNA504923) | tailings metagenome | isolation source: Replicate 2 from Balatoc abandoned mine | place: Philippines: Itogon, Benguet | collected 2017-08-28
GCGTCCGGCCCTGTTCGTGCCCAAGACGCTGACGATCACCCGGCTCATCGAACAGTTCCGCACGCAGCGCACACAACTGGCGATCGTCCTGGATGAATACGGCGGCACCCAGGGAATGGTCACGCTGGAAGATGCGCTGGAAGTCATTATCGGCGATATTCACGATGAACATCGTCAGGACAAACGCCAGGAACTGGTGCAACGGGAAGACGGCAGCTGGCTGATCGATGCCGCTGTCAACCTGCATGAACTGGAAGCCATTTTCGACGGTCTGGACCGGAATGAGCCGGCCCTGCGCGGTGTGGGTACAGTGGCAGGACTCGTCCTTGCGCTGCTGAAACGACCGCCGCAGATCGGCGACGTCATCGAATGGGGCGACCTGCGGATTGAAGTCATCGATATGGATGGCCCGCATATCGACCGCCTGCTGGTTTCCGAAGCCCCGGATCAGCCTGCGAACCCCGAACCGCCGTTCGCGCCGGAATTCAACTAGCCCATCGCCGGACTGCCTGGTGATCGCAGATCGCGGGTGCAGTTGTTAAATGGGGGTGATTTCCGGGTGGCATGCTTGCCCTTCCAGGCAAGCATGATCTGCTGATTTGTGCCGACAGAACATCTTTGATCACGAAAAGCATGTTTGCCTGGAAGGGCAAGCATGCCACACTCATGGATCCTGTGAATTCAGCGAGCAAACCTCCCACCACCAATTGACGACTGCCCCCGCCGATCGCCACCGCCTCGTGACGGAGTTGACATTCCCCGGGCTGCCCTCTAGCTTCACTACCATCATCAATCGATCCACCGCGACAGGTGTTTTTCGACGGACCAGCATCGATTGGACGCCACTTCTTCAGTACGCCCCCAAGGAATCTCTTCATGGCTCGCCCTGTCACCCTGTTTACCGGCCAGTGGGCCGACCTGAAGCTGGAAGAACTTTGCAAGAAGGCTCGCGATTTCGGCTTCGATGGCCTGGAACTCGCCTGCTGGGGCGATCACTTTGAAGTCGACAAGGCGCTCTCCGACGACGGCTACTGCGCCCGCAAGCGCGACCTGCTGGAAAAGTACGACCTGCAGGTGTTCTCGATCTCCAATCACCTTGTCGGCCAGGCGGTGCTGGACCGCATCGATGAACGCCACAAATCCATCCTGCCGGGCTATGTCTGGGGCGACGGCAAGCCGGACGGCGTAAACGAGCGGGCCATCGAGGAAATGAAGAACACCGCCCGTGCCGCCAAGAAGCTGGGCGTGGGCGTCGTGAACGGTTTCACCGGCTCCAGCATCTGGCATCTGCTCTACGATTTCCCCCCGACTCCGAAAGCGATGTTCGACGCCGGCTTCCAGTTGCTGGCCGATCGCTGGAACCCGATTCTCGACGTCTTCCAGGAATGCGGCGTGAAGTTCGCCCTGGAAGTGCATCCGACCGAAATCGCGTTCGATATTTATTCCGCTGAACGCGCCCTGCAGGCCCTGGACCAGCGTGAGGAATTCGGCTTCAACTTCGACCCCAGTCACCTGATCTGGCAGGGAGTCGACCCGGTCGAATTCATCCGCGCATTCCCGAACCGCATCTTTCACGTTCACATGAAGGATGCGAAAGTCACCCTCAACGGCAAGTCGGGAATTCTCGCCAGCCATCTGTCGTTCGGCGATGCCCGTCGCGGCTGGGATTTCCGCAGCGTGGGACGCGGCGGCGTGCAGTTTGAGGAAATCATTCGGGCGCTCAACACGGTCGGCTATGCCGGACCGCTGTCGATCGAATGGGAAGACAGTGGCATGGATCGCGAACACGGGGCCCGCGAAGCCTGCCAGTTCGTGAAGAATGTCGACTTCCCGCCCTCCGGCCGTGCCTTTGACGCCGCTTTCAGCGACTGAGTCGCCAGCGTTTGGGTCGTCAGCGTCTGAACCTGCCGGCAACCGTTGCTGGCAGGTTCATCACGGTTATGTCACTGCAGACTTCCGGTCGCTGGTTCTTCTCCCGCGACCGTTTGCGTTGGCCTACTGCGTCATCGTCTCGCCGGATCAACTGGCAGCGTGGCCGATGTCTTTCAGGATTTGCCGGAGCGCGCCCAGGTGGTAAGCGGTGTGAGCCGCTCCCGCGAAAACTCCGGTGAGCATCACCTGATTCCATTCGCGATGTTTCGGGGCAGTTTCCACCAGCTGTCGCGCTGCCGCTTCCAGTTCCCCCAGGAGCTGTGACCACTCGGCGGCGGTCACGCGTTCCAGTTGCCAGGCAGCATTCCAGTCTGCCCCCTCGAAGGCATGTGCATCACCACTCACCGCCCGATTCATCAGCGTGAGGCCGTAGAGCACATGATTGGCATGCGATACCGCCGGCTTGCGCCCCGGCCCCGGCGGAGTGGACGCGGCTTCAGCGGACAGCGTTTTCAGCGTCTCGACGAAGCCCGGTTCGCCCCGGTTCAGTATGTAGCCGCCGCGGGCATCTGCCCGAAACAGCGTCTCTGACAAAAGTGTCTGCAGGCTGGCGGAGATGACGTCCAGCAGTGAATAGTCTGTCATATGCATTATTAAAAACTCCCGGAAAGGCCCAAGGCAAACATTATCGCTGTCATTCGTAGCCTGACCAGTCGGATAACGTACCCCCGTCCGACAACGGAAGAACCGGCGCAGCTCCCGCCAGGCCGGCCGTCGCATTCCCGTCCCGTCACTTTCGGCCCTGGTTCCCGCCAGTTAGGATCGTCAGAGGAACAAAAGGAACCATGCCATGCTGCGCGCGATCCCGGTCCTGCTGCTGTTAGTCGTGATCTCATCCGGCTTGCGGACGGTCTCGGCTGCCGAAGACCAGTCCGCTGGTGCCGGGCAGATGCCTCCCGCGATGGCAGCCACGGTGCAGGAACTGGTGGCGAAGGTCAAACCGTCGATTGTCGTGATTACCTTCAGCGGTCGTGGCGGTGAACAGGAAGGACTGGGCACCGGCTTCGTCGTGGACGCTGCCGGCTTGATCGCCACCAATCTGCACGTCATCGGGGAAGCGCGACCGATCCTGGTGCGGTTGCATGACGGCCGCACGTTCGACGTCACTGCCGTGGAAGCCACCGATCGTCATAACGACCTGGCGGTGCTGAGAATCGAGGCCCGGGATTTGCCGGCCCTGCCGCTGGGCAACTCCGACGACTTGCAGGAAGGACAGGGCATCGTCGCGATCGGGAATCCACTCGGACTGGAACGCAGCATCGTCACCGGCGTGTTATCGGGACGCCGGGACGTGGACGATCGCCCGATGCTGCAGGTGGCGATGCCGATTGAACGCGGCAACAGCGGCGGCCCCCTGCTGGATCTGCAAGGGAATGTGCATGGCCTGATCACCCTGAAATCGTTGCGTTCCGACAATCTCGGCTTTGCTGCTCCCGTTAATGAGCTGAAACCGCTGCTGGCTAAACCGAATCCGGTCGCGATGGACAAGTGGTTGACGATCGGCGTGCTGGCAGCGGAAGACTGGACGCAGCTGTCCGGAGGACGCTGGAGTCAGCGCTCCGGGCGCATTCTGGCGGAAGGCAGCGGCACCGGCTTCGGCAGCCGTGCCCTGTGCCTGTCGACGATCAAGCCTCCGGAGGGAGCCTTCGAGCTGGCGGCCAGTGTGAAGTTTGAACCGGCTGACGGAGCGGCAGGACTGGTCTTTCACGCGGACGGCGGTGATCGCCACTATGGCTTTTACCCCAGTAACGGGGAATTGCGACTGACCCGTTTCGATGGTCCCGACGTCTATGCCTGGACGGTGCTGGCCCAGGTGCGCTCGCAGCGGTATCGGGCAGATGGCTGGAACCACCTGAAGGTTCGTGTGGAACCCGGCCGGATTCGCTGTTATCTCAATGATGAGCTGGTGATCGAGTCGGAAGATACAGCATTCAAGAGCGGTCGCGTGGGCCTCTGCAAATTCCGGAACACCCGAGCCCAGTTCCGGGATTTTGAGGTCGGCACTGCCCTGCCGGATCGCGAACCGACGCCGGAACTGATGGAGCGGGTTGCCACAGCCACTGCCGACCTGCCGCTGCACCGGCCAGCGAAGCAGGAGACCATTCGCACGTTCGTGGCAGATGGACATTCCGGCCTGGAAGCTCTGGAACGTCAGGCGCGGAACCTGGAAGCTCGTGCCAAACGGATTCGCGATCTGGCGAGCGCCGTGCATGAAGCCCGCGTGATGGCCGAGTTCTCGCAACTCGCTGCGAAGCCGGAAGAGGAACTCGATCTGCTGCATGCGGCCCTGCTCATCGCCGCCATCGACAATCCGGATCTGGACATTGCTGCGTACCGCGAGGAGGTCGATCGCATGGACCAGCGCATTCGCCGGCAATATCCGACAGATGCAGCGATTCCGGTCCGCCTGGCCGCCATGCGAAAGGATCTGTTTGAAGAACAGGGTTTCCACGGCAGCCGTCACGACTACGACCATCGCAGCAACAGTTATCTGAACGAAGTGATTGACGATCGGGAGGGATTGCCAATCACGCTGTCAGTGCTGTTCATGGAGATTGGCCGTCGGCTGGAAATCCCGATCGAAGGCGTCGGTCTGCCGGGACACTTCGTGGTCCGCTATCAACCCGCTGAAGGCGAGGGCCAGCTCATCGACGTGTTCGACCGCGGCAAGGATCTGAGCGTTGCCGAGGCCAAAGCGCGCGTGCTGACCACGATTGACGGCGAATGGGACGACGGCTATCTGCGGGCTGCAACGAGAAAGTCGATTCTCGTGCGCATGCTGCGCAATCTGTTCGGCGAAGCACGGCGGCTGGAAGATATCACGCGGATGCTACGCTATACGAATCTGACACTGGTGCTGGAACCGGAATCCGCCGGTGACCATTTCTACCGGGCCGTCCTTGCCCTGCAACTCCAGCAATTCGATCTCGCCCGTTCCGACACCGACTGGCTGCTGGAACACGACCTGCAAGGCCTGTCCCGCCGCGCCGTGGAAGACCTGTCACGGGCGATCGATCGCGAACTGGCCGCGGAGGAGTAGCCTCAAGAAACTCCTCCGCAGCGGCAAGAAGCCCACCCATTGCCATGGGTGGGCTTCCCCGGGATCACGAAAAATCATCAACTCACCGACGGCCCGCACCTGCCGCGGTCAGTTCGGCACCCGCGTCTTCATTCAGCGGCACCAGTTCCGCGTCGCGGTAATAGGCGTCGCTGCTGTTGTAGCCGTTGCCGTCATCCGCTGAGGTGTCGTTGGCGACCAGTCCCAGGTTGTTCAGTCCCAGCGAGGCGATCATGTCGCGGGCGCGGCGAGCGGTGTTGAGATTGGTCTTGCCGAGTCGCATCACCAGCAGCAAGCCGTCCGTCTTGCGGGCAATCGCACAAGGATCGCTGACGGCGAGCAGCGGCGGGGAATCGATCAGCACCAGGTCATACTCATCACGCACGATTTTCAACAGGGCCGACAGCCGGGGTGATGCCAGCAGTTCAGCCGGGTTCGCCGGCGGTTGACCTGCGGGCAGAATCTGCAAGTTCTCGACGAACGAATCGCGAATCGCCGTTAATCCCTCGATTTCGCCGTGCAGCACATCCACCAGTCCCACGTCCGCAGGAACCCGGAACAGGTGATGGACAGTCGGCCGTCGCAAGTCGGCGTCGATCAACAGCACGCGTTTGCCCGATTGCGCAATCGCGATGGCGAGATTCGCAATCGTCGTCGTCTTGCCGTCTCCCGATTCCGGACTGGTGACCAGAATCGTGTGTGTCCTGCCATCCTCACGGATCACATTCAGCGCGGTTCGCAACGACCGGTAGCTTTCGGCTTCCGTGGAACGCGGCGAGATCAAATACCGCAGCGCCGGATGCAGCTTGCTGCCGACCATTCGCGGATCGGCCGTGTTCGTGAAGTGACCAATGGTTCCCAGCACCGGTTGCCGGGCCGCCTGTCGCAGTTCGGCGACGGTGTTGATGCGCAGATCCCGCAATTCCCGGAAGAAGCAGAAGCCGGCCATCAGCAGGCAGCCCATAACTCCGCCACCGCCCACGAACTTCATGATCCGCTTCATCGACAACTCTTCCTTGGGAGGAGCAATCTGCTTGAGCACGTAGCCGTTGCCGTCGCGTTCGATTCCGACCTGATTCACCTGGGTGACCAGTTGTCCCCACAGTTCCCGCAGCCGGGTCAGTTCCGCATGCAGGGCTTCGTCCTTCGCCTGCAGTCGCGCGACCGACTTGGCCTTTGTCGATTCTTCTTCGACCAGCTTTGCCAGCTGGGTATCGCGGATCGCGAGCTCTTCCAGTTCCTGCCGGAGCGATTCCATATACAGGGCCACGAAATCGATCTGCCCCGGATCTTCGCCGTTGGCTTTCAGCTGACGCCGTTCTTCCGGCAGGCGAATGCCCTGACGACGATAGAAATCCAGCGCGGTCGTGATCGACTTGCGCACCCGCTGCACTTCGGGATGGTCGGCTCCGTAATCGCGCAACAGTTGCTGTTCTTCCAGAATCATCGGCAGCAGCCGGTTCTCGAAAATGTTGATGTCCTGCTGCTGTTGCTGCTGAAACTCGCTGCCGCCGGGTCCATCCTGGGCGAGGAACCGCCGGATCAAAACTTCGAGCGACTCGCGGGTCTCGCCGCGATCCAGTTCTGCCTGGATCGTCTTCAGCCGCGATTCCAGCGTGGCTTTCCGCAGCAGGTTCAGCCGCCGCTGTTCTTCCGCGGCGACGACCCGTTCCTGGTGGACGTTGGTGGTCTGCTGTCCGTCGGCGGCATTCGCCCCGATCGGTGCTTTCCACTGCATCGGCGAGGAATCGCGAAACTCGTGGTATTCCAGTTCCTTGGCGCGCAACTTCGTCTCGACTTCGGTCAGCGCCTTTTCCGTGACGGACAGCACTTCTGTCGATTTCTCCTGCCGGGTCTTCTCCAGATAGGCGTCGTAGGCGGCAATCACTGCGTCGACGACCGCGCGGGCATCCTCGGCTCGCCGGCTGGGATAGGTAATCGTCAGGACGTTCATGTACGACCGGTCCTGCCCGGAACTGCGTTTGACCTTCAGATCTTCAATGATGTTCTGGGCGATGACTTCCGGCTGGTCGCCCTTGAACGGCGGCAGGTTTGCCAGATGACCGATTTCAATCGCCCGGTTAATGATCATCGGACTAAGGATCAGTGCGATGTGTTCGCTACGTTCTCCGAAGTCGCTGAGCATGCGGAACTCTTCGCGAATCGGCACCGAGTCCTTCCGCGAGACCAGAATCTGGGCGGTGGCTTCATACTCCGGCCCGGATTTCACATACCACAGCCCCCCGAGGACCACCCCCATCAGGCCGCCGGCGACCAGCCAGAACCGGTACTTCAGCAGCAACTGGATGTAGTTCACGTTCTTGAAGACCGCTTCGTCGCCGCCGGGGCTCATGCCCGCCAGTGAGGTCGCGTCAAATTCCAGTTCCCGTGTCACAACCCGATTCCTTCGCGAAGCTTGCTGAGGTTCCAGTCCGTAATAACGCCCGCCGGAACTCTGGTCTCCAAGACCTCAGTCCGTGAAATATCCGCTGGAACAGACGATGCCTTATGGCAACTCTAGTCCGCGAATCCGGACCCTGCTGCTGATTTGCGACCGCCGGCTGACAAATGTCAGGTCGCCGGAATCCGCGAAATCGCGATAATCAGTAACCGCGAAAGGCTTTCGGCTCGCGACAGCCAGTCATGATGAACGGCGTCCCGGACGCCGGGCTCCTCAGATCACCAGTGATTCCTGTAAAAATTCATTTCAAACACATGTTGCAAACAGCTGTTTCACTGCCTAGAATCCCGCAAAGGGGTTGAACATGGCCAGTGAGTTGTCGCGGGAGAAAATCCTGGAGGCGGCCGGACCGGTCTTTGCCGAGAACGGCTACGAAAAGGCGACGGTTCGGGAAATCTGCCGTAGGGCTGGCACAAATGTCGCCAGCATCAACTACCACTTCGGTGGCAAGGAGCAGTTGTACCGGGAAGTGGCGAAGTACATCCATGTCCTCCATCGGGACCAGGATCCGCTGCCGCCGTGGACCGCTGAGACTCCGGCAGAACAGCGTCTGCGCGACTTCACGCGTCACATGCTTGTGGCGACTTCGAGGAAAGACCGGAATTCATGGCAGTTTAAATTGATGTTTCAGGAGATGGTGAAGCCCACCGGGGTGCTGGATGAAATCGTCCGCGAATTCATTCGACCTCACTTCGCTGTCCTCCTGAGAATCCTGGACGACTTGCTGCCGCCTGACGTTCCGCTCGGGCTGCGGCAGCGACTCGGATTCACGTTGATCAGCCATTGTGCCTTCTATCACCTGCACGCCGAGGTGGTGTCGCAACTGGTGAGCAAGCGGGACCAGCAACAGTTTTTCCAGCTGGAAGAACTGACGGAATACATCACATCCGTCACGCTGGCCTCCGTCGCCTTGCTGCCGCAACCTGAAGTTCATTCCCCGATCCCATGACCGGCCCCAGTCCGCCGGCTGTCTGGCAGGATCTTTCAAGATGCGATTCCAGAACTTTGCCCTGGAGAGCGTGCGCACCATCGTCTCGCTCGCCATTCTGCTGATCGGCGTCGCCGCGTTCGCCGCCATCAGCCAGAAAGAACCTCCGGTCTCGCGACCGGAGACGGCTCCCGCCCCCTTGCTGGTGCAAACCGCACCGGTCGGGACGAGTACGTCCACCCTCGACCTCCAGGCAGACGGCATTGTGGTGCCTTACCGGGAGATCCGCGTGGCCTCAGAGGTCTCTGGCCGGGTGGTGATGAAATCTGCCCGGGTTCGTCCCGGACTGATCGTACGCAAGGGCGACGTGATCGCGGAGATCGACCGCGAGACCTATGAACTGGAAGTGCAGCGACTGGCCGTCGAGGTTCAGCAGGCGCTCTCGAATCTGAACGAACTGGAAGTCGAGCAGCAGAACAAGCGGCAACTGCTCCGGCTTCAGGAAGAGCAGGTCGCGCTGCGCCACACCAATGTGGATCGCTTGCGCGAGCTGGCCGCGAAAAAGATTGTTCCCGACGCCGACGTGGAAGAAGCCCGTCGCCAGGAACTGGAAGCCGACAATCAACGTTCGATCCTGCAAAATGAAATCGCCCAGATCGAAGCGAAGCGGAAGACGCAGGAACAGGCCCGACAACTGGCGCTCGTCAAACAGGCCCGCGCCCAGGTCGACCTGCAGCGGACGCGCATCGTGGCTCCGTGCGATGGCGTGGTCCTGACCTGCCAGATTGAGGAAAACAGCTATGTCACCAGCGGCAATGAACTGTGCCTGCTGGAAGACATTTCGGCGGTCGACGTGCGATCGAACCTGCGGATGCAGCAGTTGCAATGGATTCTGCACCAGCAGCCGGCGACGCCTGCGGAGAGTGAAATCACTGGCAGCAGCGACATGGCCGGCTGGCAGGCGTATGCGTTGCCGCCCACTCCGGTCACCGTCCGGTATTCGCTGGGAGGCCGAAAATTCGAGTGGCAGGGAGAACTGGTCAGTTACGATGGCCTCGGCATCGACGAGCGAACGCGAACTGTGCCGGTCCGGATTCGGGTGAAGAATCCGCTGCGAACTCTCAGTCAGAATTCCGCAGAACGGGGCATGACCGGACCACGCTCCCTGGTTCGCGGAATGTACGTGGAGATCTTGCTGCACGTGCAGCCGCTCGAGCCACTCCTGCAGATTCCTGAAGAATCGATTCAGCCGGGCGGTGTCGTCTGGTGCGTGCGCGACGGGAAGCTGGCCAGGGCGACCGTCACCGTTGCCCAGTCAAAATCTCCGGACATCCTGCTCGATCCGGCAGCCTCGACGCTGCAGCCTGATGATCGCCTGGTCGTCTCGCCGATTCCTGCCCCGATTATCGGCATGGCTGTGACCGAGGAGGCCCGGCCATGAATGACTTGATCCGCAGCGCCATCAAAAACACGCCGGCGATGAACACGCTGATGGTGAGCGTGGTGGCGATCGGTTTCTTTTGCCTGATGTCGATGCGCCGGGAAGTCTTTCCCGAATTCTCGCTCGATCGCATTCTGGTCACGGTCCCCTATCCCGGCGCGAGTCCCGAGGAAGTTGAAGAAGGGATTTGCCAGAAGCTGGAAGAAGCGGTCCGGTCCATCGACGGCATCAAAAAGCAGGTGAGCATTGCGGCCGAGGGCAGCGGCGCGTTGTCGCTGGAACTTTCCAAGGACGCCGACGTTCCGAAAGTGCTGGCCGATGTCCGGTCGGAAGTGGACCGGATCACCACGTTTCCGGTGCTGGCGGAAGATCCGGAAGTCAAACAGATCACCATGCGCGAGCCGGCCATCCAGCTGGCTGTGGTCGGTCCGGATGTGCCCGGCCCCGACGCGGAATGGGCCTTGCGCGATCTGGCAGAAAGTGTGCGCGAGGAATTGCTCCGGTTGCCGGCCGTCTCGCAGGTCAATCTGGCCGGAACGAAGAATTACCAGATTGATATCGAGATTAGCGAGCAGACCCTCCGCCGCTATGGGCTGACGCTGCAGCAGGTGGCCGACCTGGTGCGGCGCGAGAATTTCGATTTACCGGCCGGCACCATTCGTACTGATTCCCAGGATGTGCTGGTACGGGGCAAGAACAAGCGGGTGGTGGGCGCCGAAATCGCACAGATTCCCCTGCTGACCCGGCCCGATGGCGCGGTGCTCACGGTCGGTGATCTCGGCGTGGTGCGCGATGAGTTTGAAGACCTGACGACGTACACCCGGGTGGACGGGTCACCCGCCGTCGCCATGTCGGTCGACCGGACGTCGACCGAAGACCTGCTGAAAATGACCGACGCAGTCAACGCGTATGCGGCGTCGAAAAAACTTCCGGACGGATATCGACTGGTCACCTGGGGCGACCGCTCGCTGGAGGTGCGAGACCGACTGGACCTGCTGGTCGAGAACGGAGCGCAGGGGCTGGCTCTGGTCCTGGTGCTGCTGGGGCTCTTTCTGAACCTGCGGCTGGCAGTGTGGGTGGCGGCCGGGATTCCGGTCGCGATTTTCGGCGCCTGTGCCATCCTGTTCATGGGCGGTCAGACGCTGAACATGCTGTCGTCCTTCTCGTTCGTGATGGCGCTCGGCATTCTGGTCGACGATGCCATCGTCGTCAGCGAGAATATCTTCTCACATCGTCAACTGGGGAAACCTGCCCTGCAGGCAGCCATCGACGGCACTCTCGAAGTCGCCGGCTCGGTCATTTCCTCCGTCCTGACGACGATTATTGCGTTCGTGCCGCTGATGTTCGTGAGCGGCATCATGGGCAAATTCATCGCGGTGATGCCGTTCGCAATGATTGCCACGCTCACATTGTCACTGTTTGAGTCACTGTTTGTATTGCCGTGCCACCTGGCTCATGATCCGAGTCCGCTGACCTTCCGCCAGCAGGTGCTGCGTCTGGTTTCGCTGTTGCCGGCCCTGTTCCGTTTCACCATCGGCTGGCCACTGGCAGGCATCGTCCTGCTGGTGTGGGAACTGCTGTATCCCGTCCGCCTGCTGGTTGGCTGGTTTACACAACTGGGCAAGCCGGCGACTGCCAGTCTGGACTGGGTGGCCGGCCGTATCTACACCCCGGCCCTGCGATTTTCCCTCGCCAATCCGCTGATCATCTTTTCGATCTGTGCCGCCAGCCTGCTGGTGACGGCCGGCATGGTCTCGGGCGGCATCGTGCCGTTCGTGATCTTCCCGAAGACCGACAGCAACACGCTGCAGGCCAATATCTCGTTCCCGGATGGGACGCCTCCGTCGGTGACCGAAGCCGCTACGCTTCAGCTGGAACAGGCGATTGAAACGGTGAATGAGCGCTACAAGGCCGGCGGCGAACCGGTGGTGCAATTGATCCGGCGCTCCGTCGGCAATGCGATGACCCAGCAGGGACCGGGGGCTGACACCACGATGGTGGCACACCACGTCGGCAGTCTGGTCGTGGAACTGGTGGACTCTGCCGAACGCACAATCTCCAGCGATACCATCACGACCGAGTGGCGTAAGGAAACCGGGTCGATTCCCGGCGCGGAGTCGATCACCTTCGGCAACCAGCGGATGGGACCGGGCGGCACGCCGATCGAATTCAAGTTGCTGGCCACCCGTGAGCAGATGGAACAGCTGAAGCAGGCTGTCGCGGAGACGATGGCCGAACTGGATCGCATTCCAGGGGTGTTTGATATCAAGGACGATTCCAGTCCGGGTAAATGGGAATTCCAGATCAACGTCAAGGACTCGGCCCGCACGATGGGCGTGCCGCTGGCAGAGATCGCCGAGACAGTCCGCGCGTCCTACTTCGGCGAAGAGGTGATGCGGCTGCAGCGCGGTCGCCACGAAGTGAAGCTGATGGTCCGCTACCCGCGCGACGAGCGCCGGTCGCTGGCAGGCTTTGACGAAATCCGCGTGCGAGCCCAGGACGGAGCCGAACGTCCCATCACGGAACTCGCCAACGTGAAAGTGGAACGCGGCTATTCCGAAATCAATCGCGTCGATCAGAAACGCTCGGTCACCGTTTCAGCAGATGTCGACGAAACCCGCGGCAATGCTTACCAGATCGTGCAGCGGCTGCGGGAATCGTTCATGCCGAAACTGCTGGAGAAATTTCCGGCTGTCAGCGTGCGTTGGGAAGGCCAGCAGGAACAGACGGCGGAGTCGGTGCAAAGCCTGATGGCCGGCCTGGCGATGGCCCTGGTGGCGATGTTTGTGCTCCTCACGTTGCAATTCACCTCATACTTCCAGCCACTGCTGATCATGGCCATTATCCCGTTCGGCCTGCTCGGGGCGATCTGGGGTCACGCCCTGCTGGGAATGCCGCTCACGCTGTTCAGCCTGTTCGGCATGGTCACCCTGACGGGCGTGGTCGTGAACGATTCGATCGTGCTGATCGACTTCATCAACGAGCGGGTCCGTGCGGGGGGCGAAGTCAAATCCGTATTGCTGGAATGCGGCGTTCGCCGGCTCCGGCCGATTTTTCTGACGTCGGTCACGACCATCGCCGGCATGCTGCCCCTGCTGTTCGAGCAATCGTTCCAGGCGCAGATCCTGATCCCGATGGCCGTCTCCATCTGTTTTGGTCTGCTGTTTTCCACCGTCCTGTGCCTGATCCTTGTGCCGACCTTCTACCAGGCACTGCACAACGCCGTTTCCCGCTTCGACAGCGGCGATCATGCAGAGGGCGATCACTCAGGGGGCAGCAAAACAGAGAGCGTGGAGTCCTTCAGCACACCGGCGGTGGTGAAGCACAGCGGACAACCGGCACCAGTGAGTTGAACGCCGTCAGGGAATTACAGTTCCAGCGACTGGCAGCAAAATTTTGATACCACTCGCCGAAGTTACGGCGTCATGCTGATATCAAAGGTGTTGTCGCCCGGCTTGACGGACAGAGTCAGGCCACTGCTGTTAAAGTCCCGATACTTCCCGGGAATATCATCCGCCTTGACCTCCACGGCAACCGGTACGGCGTCCTGAGGCGGTGGAGGCGGAGGCGGGAGTACGGCGACCTGATAATCGCCGGCGGGCAGCGGTTCCTGAAACTGATAGTGTCCTTCGCCATCGATCGCGGCAGTCGCGCCGGAACCGGCACCCGGGGAATACAGGGTCACTTCCCCTGCCTTGACCGGTTGCCCACTAAAGGTCACCTGTCCGGAAACAGTTCCAATTGTGGAACTGGCTGAAGAACCACATCCGGAGACGACACACAGGGTGATTGCCACAAAGACAGAAGAAAGCGAGCGCACGCAGAGATCCTGAAACTGGAAACCGGATCGCGGCTGCCGGGAAAATCCGCTGGCTGCGGCGATCAGAAAACGGGTTAAGCCGAAGATGTCGCACCAGATCGACGGGCGATTAAAACTCGGCGACCGTCTGGCCGTCGTCGCGGGCACACAGCCGGGTCAGATTGGTGAAGTCGATGTTTTCGGACACGAAACGGACCGAGCCATCACCCATCAGCACATGAATTCCGCCGGCATGGTAGGAATTCAGGATGGTGTTCCCCATGTAAGCCGCATTCGAGGCCGGGATCAGATTGCCGCCGGACTGCACCGTTTTTGAGTTGATGGCAAATGCCACGGTGGTCACTCCGGAAACATGCTGGGCCGAGGCATACGTCGTCACATCACCGGTTGCGGACCAGCCACGCCAGCCACCGTGATAATTGGAACGCCGGTCGGAACCGGCTGCGATGCCGGACTGCTCAGCGATGATAATCGTGTTCGAGGTGCCGTCGGTGAGATCCCGCATCCGATAGACACGCCCCGGCACCATTGTGCCGTTGTTGCAATAGACGCCATACGCCGACGCGGTGGAACAGACGTTGCTGCGGCCGGCCGGGTCCGGTGTCGCACCGCTGATTCCGACGTAATCATGCAGTTGCAGGCGGTCGTAATTACACAGCGATCCCGAAGGATTGTTCGGATCCTGGGGATTGGACGGGCATTGATAGACCGGCAACGACTTGCCGACGAGAATCAGGTTTTCGTTGTAATACTGCTGCCCATAGGTGCTGGTGTTGTTGCAGCCCGACTGCCAGCCGCGGGTGCTGAGCACCAGGCTGTTAAACAGCGGGGCCTGGTCGATCTGCGGCAGAATACTGTAACGCCAGTTGGGACGGCTTGACGGCTGGGCTCCAGGCGGCAGGGTATTGGCGATGTCGTGATAGTTATGGACCGCCAGACCCAGCTGTTTCATGTTGCTCTTGCACTGGGTCCGCCGGGCGGCCTCCCGCGCCTGTTGCACCGCCGGCAACAGCAGGGCAATCAAAATTGCAATGATGGCAATGACCACCAGCAGTTCAATCAGGGTAAAGGCACGACGATCTGAACGAATATCCACAGATAAGTCCTTAGAGCTTCCAGAAAACACTTACGATTCATCAAATGAATATATTTACATACGTCACTGAGACAGTGCAATCCCGCTCAACAAACCGAAGGCAGGTTCGGAAAAAACATGGTGATGCACAGAAGGCGGGCAGGCGTGCAGGTTATTGGGGCAGGATTCAGCAGGCTTAACGAAAAGTCAGGGAGGAAAATTCACAGATGAACTGAAAGCAAACCAGGTGCCATCACCTCGGAACGGGAGTGACTTTGCACTCGCGTGCTACAGGTCTGCTCCGGACACCCGAAAGATTCCTGTCGCATGAATTCCGTTCGCCGTCCCGGCACAGCACTGCTTTCACCGATCTGGAGTGACACGCACGTAAATCGTCCACGATCGACGGCACCAACCGCGGTTGGCGAATTCGACCAACCCGTTACAATCCACCAACTTTCCGAAATTCATCAGGCCCGGGTTCCCGCCCGTCGGCCCCTTCGTGATTGCGCGGCGAGGATGTGAACGATGGACGATGATAC
>VFQN01005578.1_pt1 | contig 15250 bp, 15 predicted proteins | sample 3512371 | NCBI WGS metagenome assembly VFQN01 (sample SAMN10412370, study PRJNA504923) | tailings metagenome | isolation source: Replicate 2 from Balatoc abandoned mine | place: Philippines: Itogon, Benguet | collected 2017-08-28
GGGGAACATACTGGGGTGAGCATGGATTCTTCAGAATTGTTCGTGGTGGTGCCTATAACCCAGGTACTGCCTACTGGGCTGTGCCTAATATTCCTGAGTTCTAAAAACTTACAAAATAGTAGATCATTTTCAAATGTTCTCAAATGTTCTAGAATAGTTTTCGAGTTTTATCTGCTTTAATATGACTCTATCTTTGGTATTTTATATCTTCGACATAACTATACTCATAAAATACTAATCGAAGGAGACGAAAGAAATCTATATTGCGTTATTGGACGAAAGAAGGGAAAAGGAGACAATAACGTCAGGCCCAAACAGTCAATTATTTTCTATTACAGATTTTCAAACCAAATACTTTTGACTAAACTATTGAGAGACTAAACTATTAAAGCTTATGCTGCAGTATTTTCACCTATAATAACTGAGCTTGAACATCCTCTGTGTTCGAGACCTTCTCTGCTATTACTTGTTCTCTAATATGACTGATCATTCGCGATAGTTCCTCCGCTAACCATCCATGAGAAGGTGCAGCTGGAGAATTCGGCTCTGTTGACATTCGGCTCGTGGAAAAACCGCAATGACCTCCTTTAGCATGATAGATTAATCTGACAGGAGCATCAGCGATATCATTTTCGTTGGGCAGGGAAGTCTCATCAATGAAAGGATCATCGAGAGCGTTCATAGCAAATGCTGGAACCCTTATCTTTGAAAGCCACCATTTGCTACCAGATTGACGATAATAATCAAATTTATCTTCAAACCCGTATATCTTCGCTATATAAACTTCATCAAACTCTCCAATAGACTTCGCTGATCGAACACCATCAATGTCAAAAGAACCAGGGAAGGTTTTATGTTGCTCTTCGGCCTTCACTTTTAACGTGCTGAGAAAATTCTGAGAGATTGTCAATGGAAATCACGGAGATTGAGAAAGATTCTATACCGATGAGTATATTAGTCGATTGATACCACTATCGATCTTTCTCTGGCATCCAGCTGGGTCAAATGGAACACAGGTCACTGCTCCCCCATAGATATTCTTTTCTATTGCTTTCTCTCCTAACTCCCCGAGGAACTTTAATGACACATTGCCTCCTAAAGAGAATCCGCAGAGGTAGAATCTCTTCTTCGGATATCTAAGATTCAATGTGTCCACTAGTTGTGACACATCTTGAGTAAATCCAACATGATATCCACCCGGAGTCCTACAAATACAATAATAAGAGCTCTCCCTTGAACTTTTGTCCCGTAACTTACTTTGGAGGGTTCCCATTGCATCCTCTGAAACCAAATAGACAACAACCAAATCCTTTATCGAGAAAGGCTGTAGCAAAACGAGTAACAAGTATTCCTTTAGGAGAACTCTCCAATCCATGCAAGATGATTACCACATCATCGGCAGCCTCAAAATTCTCTGTGTAGTCGACTTCGAACACGTCACTATCTGGTGTATCAAAGGCCTCTGTTGTTGTTTTAAAAGGGCGAGGAGGGTTTCCACCGTTAAGTTTCACGGACAGGGCTCCAGAGCCTATAATAGTTTGATAATGCTCACTCGCTGTAAAGATGTTAGACGGCTGAAATCTGTTTGCTTGGAAAGTTTGAACAATGGAGCGAAATTTTGAGAGGCGCTCATTCGTTACAGGGGAAGAAGGGGTTGGGTCAGACGTTGTGCTCATTCTGATGTTTTGCAGTGAAAGAAGATGTGGCAAGGCGTTGTTGCGCAAGGGCTGGCCGAACTGAACAAATATAAATAAAAGAGTGACTGAAAGAAGCAGTTGATATGAATAAGATGGTGATGCAAGGAAACTTTTCCAGAATGTAAATAATCTCATCATTGGGAAGGTTGTGCTCCTCACCTCTTCGACACTTTACCTCGACCAAAAATTCGTAAAAATACGTAAGCAAGTGACACTCGAAATTAAAAGCGCTTTTTATAAACCGTTACGAAGAAAAAGACGTTTCTGTTTAAAATTGTTTTGAAGTGAGGGAAAAGGATTGTCTGTTTGTTGGAAAAAGGTTCCAGATCATTAGGATTAAATTTTGTTGTCCTGTGTTTTGAAGAAAGATGATTGAAAAGGAGTTAGTGTGGGAAGAACTGGGACTTGATAGCCTGTTATCATATGAACAGTCAATCGAAAGACAACTTGATCAGAAACTCTTCAAATCAAAACCTGAATCGTTGAAAAAGCATGCCAAAATGTTAAAGAAACCTGGCTATGCAGTTGTGATCGAGCGATACAAAGCTGCTCCAACCAAGCCTAAAACAATAAGCAAATCGAAGCTCTCTGAACTAGCAGACCCAGTGCTAGGTAAATTAACACACCATGAACGACAAAAATTAGAAAAATATAATGGACATATCCTACCACATCGTTCCCATATTAGTAACAGTAGCCCTGAGAAATCAGTCGCTGTGTCTCACCACTATGAGTCAGGTGATGACACTGCTGATGCTAGAGCGAATCAATTCCTCGGAAACTATGGTAGCATTGCGAATCATCCTAGTCCTAGTCCTTTTCATCAATACAATGATATTCGAAAATTCCCAAGCAAACCTATGGTACCAGAGCAAATTCAAGATGATTCGTTTCTTTCTCCTATAATAGAGGAAAATACACCGCGATCGAACATGAGTCATCAAATCCAGAATCATCATAGCAATAATAATGGTGGTAATGGTTTATTTTTAACAGAAATGGAAGAAAGTGGTAATTTTATTGAAGCGAATATTAAAAATAATAAAAATTCTTTTTCTTCTATTTTACGTAATCGAATACAACAAGCACAGAAATTAAATAAACTATTACAACCCATTGATTTACAAGAGATTAATCATCAATCACCTGTAAAAGGACGCTTTGAAGAACAACCGATATCACAAGTTAATAACCTTCACTACAATCAACCAGCAGCATCATACCAACAGAAGTCTTCAGCATACCCTAATAGTAACGGAATACAAAGGAAGGCGGAATTAAAAAAGAAAATTATAGTTACAGCTCAAAGTAAAAATCCAAAGGGTATTAAATTTGGTGGACAACAACAGCCACAACAGCAACCACAAAAGAAGATTAGATCGTCTGGTTATTCGACGGAGGTGAAGAGATATTCGAATCAACCGAAGCCGTTGCCGAAGAAACCAAATAATAATAAATCTTCACAACAGGGAATCTTCTTAACAGCTGATAATCAAAGTACAGAAGATGAACAATCAGTGAAAGAACGCGCGAGAAATCGATTAAAGAATCGATTAAGTTATAATCCAACTAAACAACCAATAAAACGTGCTCCAAGCAAAGAACGAATTAGTTCCACACAACTCAGTGGGAAGGAAAGATTAAATAATAAAAAGAACAACTAAACAACCAACAACACGTGCTCCAAGCAAAGAACGAATTAGTTCCACACAAGTCAGTGGGAAGGAAAGATTAAATAATAAAAAGAATGATCAAAATATGAAGAATAATCGGAGTAGTCGAAGTAGTTTATTGAATAGTAAGAAGAATCAAGAAGGTGAAGAGAACCTGAAAGGACGAGCAAAGAGTTTATCTTCCTTTAATAAGAATAAAAGTCAAGATAATTTAGCAAATAACCGAAATTCTTCGAATACTAGACAATCCAACAAGCAATCACTTCCTGAAGCTTCTGTTCGAAGGAACTACTCGATTCGTCGCAGCTCTTCTTCTGTTCCGGACCTACTTCGTCAAAAGGTTCAGCAAAATCGCGTTGAAGTAAAGAGTTCGTTAGAACCAGCAGTTATTATGCAATCAGAAGCAAGCATCAATCAAATTGGTGAATTACAACACCAACCCAGTAGTGACAATATAGATCTTAGTACAATTATTAATAAACTGCAGTCGATTGAGGAATCAAAGGGTATTGGAAGTAAATTTCAACAACCTAAAAATAAACCGTCTGATGAAGCAATTCAAGATAAGCAAATGACATCACTACTGAAAAAGCATGCAGAGAAGTTAAATCAATATCTTAACGATGCTCAAGGATATCTCGAGGAATATCAACAGTTAAGAGATTATTAATTTCCTTTTCTTCCTTGGCTTGTTTCTCTGATTGTTATGTTATTATTATTCTTATTATTGTCCTTACTATCGGTTTATATGTATTTATTTTTTTTTTTGAATCGATCCTATATTTTTGTAAATAATAATATAATGACCGCCTACTGTGTATTTTTAAAAGCGTATCGCTAGCAACCTTTGAAAGCGAAAGATCTTTGAGATGGGCAGCTGTTCTGTTGCCGTCAGGGAGCAAGAAGCGTGATGGTTGTCCATCTGAGCCAAGTAAGTGAGAAGAAGGAAGGTGGTGAGCAGAGAAGGTCTCTTCCTCGTTTCAGTTACTTTCTTTTCGAGTGTAAAAGAATGTTACCCGTTTTTGGATTTTTCTTGCTGATCTGTACCAGTGTTACCGAAGAACTTAATATCTTTAACTTAAATGAAGCAAAGCTGTGTATTTTGCAGTATGAAATAAAATTGAGAAGAAAAAGCTATCATATTTACATGTATTCGATGAGGTGAGTCTCTTTACTTCTTCTCTTGCTGTGAGAAAGAGCCTCTCAAGGAGTGATGGTCTGAATTCAAAGAAGTTAATTGAAACCTTTTATGATACATAAATAAACACGATGACGTACCTCGAGATGAAGAAGAATAAAACTCTGAGATAGCCTTTTCGATTTGATCGTTAGTGGAAACTATTGCCAATGATTTAAATAAGTGAGAGAGCGAGCTACGAGAGAGCTTACCTTCGTGATGATGATGATGATCGTGGTCATTATTATGACTATGACCGTGATCATGCTCAGGAATTAGCGCAGATCCGCTTCCTCGTCTTTTTACTGCAGGACTATCATGGTCGTGATGGTCGTGAGAATGACTGCTTAGAGGAAGACTTCCGAGACTTCGACGGCGTTGTGGTTCATTATCATGACTATGGCTGTGACTATGACTGTGGCTATGTCCGTGTCCATGGTCATGATCATGGTCATGGTCATGATCGTTGTCGTGATCGTGGTCATGGCTATGATCTTGACTGATAATCTTACCACTCTCATCTCTCCTTAACCAGTCAGCGGATTGCAGGTTATCTGTACTGTCACCGGACAGTCTTTTCATTGTCATCTGATAAAGATCAAGCAATTTCTGTAGAAGCAAGAATCCGAAATAAATTCTTTGATTCAGAAGGGATGGTCTGGAGAGCAATAACCTGATTCTTCGAATCAATGTTTAATGCAGTCAATAAGGTCTCTTGAGCCTTTTCATAGTCCCCATGACCATAGTAGGCTTTAGCCAAAGCTGATAACGCCTTTTTAAATTAGACTGGGTCAGAAGAAGAGGAGATTATAGGATAGTTCTGACCTGTAGATTACTTGCACTCAGTTGAAGAGCGATTTTAGCGTCAATAATAGCGTGCTTATGCGACCCAATTCCATCGAAGGCAGCACTAACGATACGTATTTACTCACAAAACCTAGCGAAAAACAGACAAACTACCTTCTACTAATCAAATATTCGACTTCAATAGGAGCCTCAACAAGAAGATCTGTATAAAGATCGATCGCTCGAAAAAAGTTCTGTGATTTCAATGACTTCTTCGCCTCAGAAATCTTCTTTTCGATAGTTCCAGATGGTGCAGCCCCCTCTTTTCGATCTGCTGTGTCATAAGAAGCCATTGTTGTAATTGTTTGTTCTTGTGAGAAAATGACTGTCCGTTGTAGCGAAGGTGAGAGTCTCTCGATACAGGAGTTAACGGAATTTCGCTAACAATGAGGATGAACTTCATTGAGTTTGCTTTCGTTTTATGTTGTTGTCTGCTCTGCTTAAGGATAGCAACAAGTAGGTATTCTTATTTATCGATGGGAAGATGGGCTGATATTCCTGATAACGTTCCTTGTGACCATTATATGTGCTCTCATAATAATCTTACTTGGAAGGCTGATAACCCTAAATTTCGCTATTATTTCCATCATGATGCATGTAATGCTTTATTAAATAAAGGAATTAAGAAAATATTCTTTCATGGTGATAGTTATATGAGACAAATCTATTCAGCTATGTTGATCACATTATCTGGTGATTACCGCTATGGTTCGATCTCCAACTCCACTCTCTTCCCAAGATGTGAATACCATCGACAGTTTAGTGAAAAACATTGTGGGTTAAAGGAATTAAATCATCACGGATTGACTTGTGGAGGTAAAATCTTGCTGGATCCTGCTTTGAACGGTCTTAATGATCTCAATCACTGTGAGCCTGGCACTGCTTTGCTCTGGTCCTTTGGGAATCATAGACTCTCTCGTTATGGTAGATATGGTGTGAATAATGCCACAGCTTATCAACTTTCTTTTGAACAAGTTTGCAGTAGGATTAAGCATTCCGATAAAGTGAATGGACATGTTAACAAACAATGCTCTGTCTGGTGGGTTTCTACACACTCTCGAATTAGAACTATCTTCGATGATGAATGCCCTGAATGTGTTTTCGATTTTAATGAAGGTATGAGAAGTTTTTATGAAAGAGGTTCTTGTGGTGAAACGAATTATATCGATGTTTATAATATGACGAATCGTTTAGTCGTCGATCATAATGAAGTCGGTCGAACGATGAGTTATGATTTGGTCCATTGGGGTATGGAAGTAAACTTAATTAAAGCACAAATTATTATTAATGCATTGTTGGATTCACCATAGTAGAGAACACTTAGTTAAATATGATTTCTTCTTGATTCGACACGATTCATTAAACTACTAACAAAATAACAATGCCTTCGAATTCAATTACTAGAGTATCTGTTTCCTATTTTCTTTCAACCTCTCTGACACTACCGTTCAATTAGAGAGTAGAAATTTCGAAAAACAATTCTTGACAAGAAAAGGATTAGAATAGAATAGATAGATATATTCTTATGTGATTGCCTAACTAAATTTTTTGAGAAATTGATGTCTCATTTCTATAATAATCAAAAACCATAATGTAAGGTAGGCATTCAAAACTTTTATCTTTCGGATAGATTGAATGGTATTTCCCTAAAAACAACACTGGTCCACAAGTTTTTAACAGCAAGGACCTTTAGAAGCTGGTTTAGAATTCCTCAAATTACTGGCATTTGCTTTCAAGATATTTGCGTCAGGTGCTTGTGGGGCTGGTAGTCTTTGACCTATATTATAGTACAATCAGGGATAATTAACTTAGGTCAGGAGGGTAACTTACTAAGTTTGACGAATATATCTTGAACATTTGTATCATCTTTTGCACTGGTTTCTAGATACAATGCATTGATTTCTTCAGCATAAGCTGAGGCAACTTTACGGTCTACTTCTCGATTTTCTTCTAAATCAGCTTTATTTCCTGCTATGGCAAGGGCAATATCCTTCGGTCCTTTGGAACGAAGCTCCTCAACCCAGTTTTGTAAAGTGCGGAATGTACTCATTCTTGTTATATCGTAGACTAAAATTGCTGCTGCGGCTCCTCGATAATACATCGCTGTGGAATAAGTGTTAATAATGATATATGGAACTATAACTAAGTCTTACGTGCTAAACTATGGTACTTCTCTTGACCGGCTGTATCCCATATTTGGAATTTGATCGACTTCGAATTAACTGTTATCAATTTACTCATGAATGAGGCACCAATCTTGGTAAAGGAGGGAATTCAAGTTGAGCAGAAAAATGTCATCTTGACCTTACCGTCGATTCACTATAAGGCTTAAAATTATTCGTCACAAATCGCAACACTAAACTAGATTTTCCTACACCAGTGTCTCCTAATAAGACAACCTATTAAGACATTGTTAGTAATCCTATCGTATCTTTGTAGAGTGTAAAGATTGACCTTAACTTCGCGCGGTTTAGAATCTCCCATTTTCAATCTCTTTCAATATTCTTTCGAAAAGGATTGTTTTACCGTCAAATCTTAAACGTTCTTTCAGGGGGATGAATGATTTTCTTATGAAATTGTTAAGAGATGAAAGTGTCTTCTTCCTTCTCTCTTGTTTTAACGTTTTATCGAATTTTGCTGACTTTCGGAATTTTGAAGATTCGTTCGCAAATCTCCAACAGTTTTTCTCGGAATGATTTGAGATAAATGAAGGAATTATGAGAGAGTTTTTGAAGGAAAAATAAGTAAACAAATTCCTAATTTCACTCACTCAAACTGTGATTTGCACTAACATCTTGAGTTGAGCAACAAATTTTTCAAGTGAAGAATTGCTTGAAGCTTCAAAGATGGAGCAGTTTGATCTCGTTTTTACGATTGAAGGCATGATGTGCCAAAAGAATTGTGGAACAACTGTACAAAGTGCAATTTCAAGTTTACCGTTTGTAAAGGAAGCAGTCGCAAGTTTTGAGAAGGCATCAGCCTACGCGAACTTAAGAAACTATGAAAATGTAGATAAATATATTCATGATATTATTGATAGTGTTGAAGGCTCTGGATACGGTGCTGTGCTTGCTGTCAACAACATATCTATTAGTAGCAAGGACCTTAGGAACTCCAGTCATGACTCGACTGCAGCAGATAATAACAATGAGGCTTTCGACTACACGCATCCAGATATTTCTATTACAGTAGAGAACATGATTGGGGCGAATGACGTCAGAAGAATCGAAGATATTCTCACTTCTTCTGATGGTGTCTTTCATGTGAAGATCAACGCTGTCACGAAGATTGTTTCAGTTTGGGGATTCGCTGATGAAAACGAATTAGTAAAATCTTTGATTATTAAAGGATTTCAAGCTATGAATACTGAACAGTACCAAGAAAAGCTGAGAAAGGAAAAGCAACAAAAGAATTCTCACTTGTCTTCTTCCACACATATTATCAAGAAAGTCTTCTTGCTAAACTTTACAGCACTCCCCAATCATGAATTAAGATCAATTAATAAACTTCAGTCTTCTTTACAGAAGTTGAATCAGGAACTGATTCGATCTGCTGGTATTGGTAACACCTCTGAAGAAAATAGCCCTCGCACCGCAGAAACAATGAAATCAATTATTGATTCGAATTATGATGCAATCACGAAACAATTTAAAATTAGCTTTCCATCAAACTATACGTTTTCAAGGAGTGGGAAATATTCTAGATCCGCCGCAACTTCGACTCTAACTCTATTAGAGGACAGTATTACTGATATACTCAAAGAGCTTAACATCTTTCATTACCTAGTGCCGCAAGAGTTAAGTAATGTTACGCAAAGAGAATTCATTTATTCTATTCGCGGGATGTCTTGTGGTGCGTGTTCTGCAAAGATTGAACGAGAAATTAAAAAGCTCCCAGGTGTTAGTAATATGTCCGTCAGCGTGATGACTCAGAAGGGCAAGGTGACTATTGATGAGACTGTTCGGAATGCTGTTGGTCCTCGAGATGTCCTCGATAGGATTAATGGCATTGGCTATGAGGCGAACCTTTTAAATAGCAGTACCAGTGAGGGTCAGGGATCTACATCATTCTCCTCAACAACAATTGAAGCTTACGAACACGAACTCTCGCAATGGAAGCAATTATTAATCATTGCCATGCTTTTTGGCCTTCCGGTTATTTTCTTTCACTTTTGTTCAACGGTTTCTGAAGCCTTAGAAACAGTTCTCTCAAAACCATCACAGCTTTGTCATCATACTATTAGTAATGGGCAAATCCTAATGTTTATTCTAAATTTTCCAATATTAATGATCGTTGGTTATAAGTATTATCGTTCTGCTATGATTAGCGCTTTCCATGGTATATTTGGAATGGATTTCCTGGTGATGGTTGGAACTTCCATTACTTTTACTTACTCCTTACTAGAACTCTGCTTCGCTTGTTATTTGCAAAGTCCGACAACGCATGTCTTCTTTGAAACAACCGGCATGTTGCTCTTGTTTGTAACAATAGGAAAGTATATAGAGGCTTACGCAAAGGGAAGAAGCGCTTCTTCGATTGCTGAATTACTGAAATTACAACCAAGAGAAGCCTCCTTAGTGACTGGGGAATCTGCGCAACGCTTATTAGAATCATTCCACAACCACGCTCCACCTACACCTGCCTTAGCCAAAGCAACAGCTTCCAATGACTCTGAGGATCATCCTGTTCGCCATCATCGCCATCATCACAACCATGTGATGATTAACGACGAAGATGTGAAATGTATTGATATCGATCTCATTCAAAGAGGTGATATAGTGAAAATTCTTCCTGGAGAGAGAATACCCACCGACGGAAAGGTGATCTCAGGCCACAGTTATGTCGATGAGTCAATGATCACTGGGGAATCCATTCCAGCTCATAAGAAACTTCACGATTCCTTGTTTGGGTCAACAGTGAATCAAAGTCATACTATGTATATGATGGTAACATCGTATGGCTCAGAGAGCGCTTTGGCACAGATTGTGCGATTAGTTGAATTAGCACAAATGAATAAAGCTCCCATTCAAGAGTATGCAGATCGTTTAGCTGGTATTTTCACTCCTATTATCTTATTGATCGCAGTCTCAACTTTTACGGTATGGCTGAGCTTATCTTACTTGAAGATTGTGCCACCATCCTGGTTTATCGATGAATATGATGATCCTATATTATTTTCTCTATTATTTTCGATATCTGTTGTTGTAATCTCATGTCCTTGTGCTTTGGGGCTCGCAACACCTACTGCAATAATGGTGGGAACAACAGTAGGTGCCCAGAATGGTATTTTGATTAAAGGTGGGAGTGCGTTTGAGACAGCCCACAAGTAAGTTAGTTGTATGAACGGTATGAATACGTATTTGACCATTTTTCTCCGCAGGATTGACACAATCGTCTTCGATAAGACAGGAACTCTAACAAGAGGGAAACCTTTTGTCACCGACATGATTCCCATTTACACCGAAGGTAACTGTAGTAACTCAACGTCTTACTTCAGGACAATAACAACTCACTGTTTGATATTTTAGGAGAACTATCAACGGAGCAGATGAAAGAGAAGATTCTTCTGCTTGCAGTCACGGCAGAGCAGAATAGCGATCATCCTCTAGCCAAAGCCGTCCAACAGCATGCCTTAAATCAACGTGTTCAACCACTTCCCCTTGCTTCTGAAAATTCTTCCAAATCAGTGGTCGGCAGTGGAGTTTCTTGTCAGTGTAGCGCAGGAAAGATTTCTATTGGAAATCGAAAGTTCATGAAGCAATTAGAAATCCCTTTATCAACAGTTGCCGAATCTGAACTATGGAATTTAGAAATACAAGGAAAGACTGCGGTCTGTATTGCTTTAAACAACATTATCTACGGTATTATTGGGATCGCTGATAAGCCAAAGGATGAAGCAGAAGTGGTATTGAAACTCTTAAAAGGAATGGGCATGGATATATGGATGTTTACGGGAGATAATGCCACGACAGCCGAGGCATTAGCGAATACTCTTGAGATCTCGTTAGATCGAGTATTATCAGGAATGTTACCAGAGGATAAAGTTAATAAGGTGAAGGAGCTACAATCGCAGGGGAGAACAGTTGCAATGATAGGCGATGGAATCAACGATTCGCCTGCTTTAGTGCAAGCTCATTTAGGGATTGCAATCGGTGCAGGTACACAAATTGCAATGGAAAGTGCTAGTATGATTCTCATTCGAAGCAATTTGAAGGATTTAGTTGTTGCTTTTGATTTGGCAAAGGTTGTTTTTCGTCGAATACAATGGAATTTCTTATGGGCTATGATTTATAATGTCGTTTCCATTCCATTTGCTGCTGGAGTTTGGTTTCCCTGGACGAAAATGTTACTCCCTCCACATTACGCTGGGCTAGCGATGGCATTATCGTCTATTTCTGTTGTCATCTCGTCTTCAATGTTAAGGTTGTACGAGCGACCTCGTAGTTTACAAGAATTTACGACCGAGGAAGAAGAAGAGTATCATCACTTTCTAAATCGTTCAGATTCTTTTTCATCTGATGAAGAAAGTGATCCTCGAATCCCATCTATTGCGGTTCATAAAAGCAAGGATTCATACTTCCGGAAAGCGTATCGAAGGTAAGTGCAAATGAATAAGTTGGTGCTATCTGCTTCTAAATTATTCATAGATGCTATGCATTCATCTGCTGTTCTTCTAAGTCGAAGACAACTAACAGAAGTTGTTCGCGCTCATCATGCTCTTGCTCTCTTCCTTGCTCTTGCTGTAGTTGTTGTGGAGGTAACATCTTTGAGGGTATTTATGCCAGAAGAGATGAAAGTCATGAATATAATAAACTTCCAGTAAGTGAACAAGAAGCAGAGGAATTCTTTGGTTTAGAGTTAAAGAATCTAAATTCTTCCTTAAGAAGTGAAAAGAAGAAACAAATTTGGAAATTTAATGAAGAATTGGAGGAATTTATTGTTTAAAGGATAAGTGGGATAATGTATTGGGAGGATTCTTTTCTTTGTTTGATTCATTTCTTTAATTATACTACGTGTTTAGTTCTCTCTTTTTGGTTTGAATAATGATATTTCTTCTTCTGATCAATAGAGTAAATGCAATTTAGATCAATCTAAACTCAATTAATTCATGATATAATGCTTCTATAGAGCTGACACTTTGTCGATATCTGAACCACTCATGTCCAGTTTCGGACACACTCTATAGGTTTTCAAAGAAATGATAACGGTACATCTGTACAATGTGACTCCAAAGGAGTAATATGATGATAGAAGCACAGACTCTTCATATAGTATGGATTTTATTAGTATTTTAAAAAATAGAGAAACTACTAGTTAGCTAAGATCCTATAGATGTAAGCATGACCTTGTGACCATGAAGTGACACAACTCAGATCAAATAGAAGTTCTAAAGAATACGTGACTTCGATCCTCTCTTCCTCATTGCTACTGTCCTCCCGTTGAGAATCAGAAGAATTAAGTATGTACTGTCGTAAATCCTTATCTAAGGAGATGATAATTGTATTTGAAGGGAAACAAGTTAGAATTTGAAGCATTATCAGATGCACTAGATTCACAGTGAAACAAGTCGCACAAAGGTAAAGAATGTGAGTTATCGTTCCTGCATCCTGCTTTATGAGCTCTGACCAACTTATTGAGAGAAAATCTGCCTGGAGAATATGAATAAAGCTTGTGAAGCTTTGATCATTTGATAAGGAGGAAGGGTGCTCGAGAGAATCCATCGAGTGAGAGAGTTCTTTCATGAGGAACTCTGCGCTTTCGAGTCGTTGTTTCTGTAAATCTATACCAATTAACTGAAGAAGGTTTGATTTCATAGTCAGAGGAACCTTCGATTTCTTCTTTGCTATATAACAGTCGAACAACATCGAAGCCGCTAGACATTCTCCATCACCACAACCAAGATCAATAAACTTCCAACGAACTGTATCGAAGTCTTTACATAAATACTGATTGAAAGCTTCAAATAGCGTGTAAAGAATCTCTTGAAAGGATGGTAATCGAGTATTTCCTGATACAAAATTCACACTTTTATGAGTAGATTGTAATACAGGAAAGGAAGAGAAAGATCCTTCCTTCTCACCTTTATGAGAAGGAGTAGTATATAACTGATTTAACTCATTTTCAGCGACTTTCCTGCACTGCTCATACAGTTTTATTGATTCTTCTTGCACATAATTTAACATTTTCAAACACTATGACCCTCGTTAAACCAGATAGACACTGGCTTATCAAGAGGAGGAAAATAAGTCAACTCTTTTTCTTTATCATCATTGATTTGAAGATATTTCGAATCTTTTGGAGAAAGTGAAAGTCAGAAAAAAAAAAAAAAATGATTGCACATGACTATGGATCAGCGAATTATTGGGTAATAACTTTCATATTCTTTGGTGAGGATTTGATCAATGTCTGACCGTATCTTTGTGAATCAGGATGAAAGATATTCCTCAGAAGAAACAACCTATGATTGGTATCAAGACTATACTACCCTTAAACCTTATATCGAACCATATCTAAGAAATGCTCCAGATTATGAGATATTGGTAGCTGGATGTGGTAATTCGAGTAAGAAAATTTTCAAAGAACAATTGAACTTTGTCGTTAATCATATATGTCTTTTTCCTCTTACTTCGTTTCTTTGTAGCTTTGGGTGCAGATATTTATGATGCAGGATATTTAAATATTACTAATATTGATATTTCTACGGTAGTAATAGCTCAAATGTCGGATTTATATTCTAATAGGGATGAAATGGAATGTAAGGAATTTTACAGCTTCTTGTTAATGTGGAACATAGTTCATTTTTACTACAGTTACGGTGATGGATGCCCGAAGAATGGAATATGTGCCTGATCAATGTTTTGATTTAGTTATTGATAAAGGTACTCCCAACTTCTGATTATTTGACTCTAGTTTGAATGATCAAATATATCTAGGATTATTCGATGCGATTATGTGTTCGGAAAATAATTTACAGGACATCGAGTTGTTATTAAGGGAAATGTATCGAATATTAAAGACAGGAGGAGCCTATCTTGTCATCTCTCATGCTCCTCCAGAGAAACGAATCATCCATTTTGAAAAACATTTGACTGGTGTTGAAATCCAGGCTCTCACGATTGGTAAGTGACCTTTCTTAATGATTGCTCGGAGTCTTTCTCATTACATCGGTCATAGCCAAGCCGCCTCTGAAGGGAGTAGTTGAAGAAAATGGTGCACAATTTCATTACTTTTATGCTATTCGTAAAATTCAGAACTAATTAACAAACATCTCATTTAAAAAGAAAGCGGCAATAATAGAGTCAAATCAATTGAATTGCCAATACAAAATAAAGAATATTGGTGATTACGGTTTGAATAACCAAAATTTATGCTTGTGTCAGATAATTTAACGTCTACCATACAAACGTTACATTAGCCTTTACGCTATCAATCAGAGTTTTCATACCTGTACGAAGGCCAATAAACCTCTTGCTACAACTCTTCGTTTCCATTCTCTTGTTTCAACGTAGAACAAAGGACGATATCGAGCCTTATAGACTTGTTTCTCTCTAATATGAAGAGCATAGAGAATAAGTAATCCACTACGAGTAAGAGATATGTACCTTTCATTTCCGTACCAGTGAGCATAGTTTTCCTCGATTGCCCCCTATCAAATCAGTTCATTAAAAAGTGAGGAAATGTAGGCAGCATTACCTTCCCAGCATAGAAAGGAGGAACAGTGCCGAATTCTTGACTAAAACATACTCTTCGTTTTCCATGGAGATGTGAAGCTGCAAAAGTTTCGCAAAGTGCATAAACGGTGCCGACTGTGAGATCATATCCTGAACTCACTGCCGCAGCGTCTGCATTCGTTGCTG
>VFQN01005579.1_pt1 | contig 15245 bp, 14 predicted proteins | sample 3512371 | NCBI WGS metagenome assembly VFQN01 (sample SAMN10412370, study PRJNA504923) | tailings metagenome | isolation source: Replicate 2 from Balatoc abandoned mine | place: Philippines: Itogon, Benguet | collected 2017-08-28
TTCTACCTGTCTTTCATCATCAGCATCGCGATGCTGCACGTCGTCAACAATCTAGCGATCCCGGTCAGCATCTTCAGCTCCAAATCCTATTCCTTGTTCGCTGGCGTGCAGGATGCGTTGACGCAATGGTGGTACGGCCACAATGCGGTTGCCTTCTTCCTGACCGTGCCATTTTTGGCGATGATGTATTATTTCGTGCCGAAGCAGGCCGAGCGGCCGGTGTATAGCTACCGGCTTTCCATCCTGCATTTCTGGTCGCTGATCTTCATCTACATCTGGGCAGGACCGCACCATCTTCACTATACCGCGCTGCCCGACTGGGCGCAGACGCTGGGAATGGTCTTTTCGGTCATCCTGTGGATGCCGAGCTGGGGCGGCATGATCAACGGGCTGATGACGCTGAACGGCGCGTGGGACAAGATCCGCACAGATCCCATCATCCGCATGATGGTCTTCGCGCTCGCCTTCTACGGCATGGCCACGTTCGAGGGGCCGATGATGTCGATCAAGGCGGTCAACAGCCTGTCACACTACACTGACTGGACGATCGGTCATGTCCATGCAGCAGCGCTCGGCTGGAACGGAATGATTACCTTTGCAGCGCTTTATTATCTGACTCCGCGCCTGTGGGGTCGCCAACGGCTCTATTCGATCCGCATGGTCAACTGGCACTTCTGGCTCGCGACCGCCGGTATCGTTCTCTACGCCTCGTCGATGTGGGTTGCCGGCATCATGCAGGGGCTGATGTGGCGCGAATATGGAAGCAACGGTTACCTCGTCTACGCTTTTGCCGAAGTCGTGGCCGCAATGAAGCCCTATTATTTCATCCGCGCGATGGGCGGCGTCCTTTACCTTGCCGGCGGAGCGGTGATGGTCTGCAACATCTGGCTCACGATCATCGGCCGTCAGCGGCGTGAGGCCCCCATGAACAACCCCGCCTTCGACCCGGCCCGGGATCGCCCGATCCTGCCTGTGGCAGCGGAATAGGAGCGCAGAGATGGCCACCCGGATCGTCGATCAGCATAAGCGCATTGAGCGCAACGTCACTGTCCTTGCAATCCTGGCCTTCATCGCGGTCGCGATCGGCGGGATTGTCGAGATCGCGCCTCTCTTCTGGATCGACAGCACTGTCGAGAAGGTCGATGGCGTGCGTCCCAATACACCGCTCGAGCTGGCCGGGCGCGACATATATGTGCGCGAGGGCTGTTATAGCTGCCACAGCCAGCAGGTCCGTCCGTTCCGCGACGAGGTAGAGCGCTATGGTCACTACAGCCTGGCCGCCGAAAGCATGTATGACCATCCCTTCCAGTGGGGATCAAAACGGACCGGCCCGGATCTCGCCCGCGTCGGCGGGCGCTATTCGGACGAGTGGCATGTCCAGCATCTGAAAGATCCGCGCGCGGTCGTGCCAGAGTCGGTGATGCCGCCTTATGCTTTCCTCGCGGAGAGACGGCTCGCCGTGAAGGGAATCGGCGATCATCTGACCGCTCTGCGCCGCGCCGGCGTTCCCTATTCCGACGACGCTGTCCGCAATGCCGAGACCGATCTCCTCGCCCAGGTCGATCCGGATGCCGATCATGACGATCTGCTGAAGCGTTATCCCAGGGCGCAGGTCCGCGACTTCGACGGCAATCCGGACGCCGTGACCGAGATGGACGCACTGGTCGCCTATCTCCAGATGCTCGGAACGCTCGTCGACTTCGATGCCGCCAAGGCACAGGAGCAACCGCGGTGAGCTACGAGAGCGTTCGCGATTTCGCTGCCGGCTTCGGCTTTTTCTTCATGGCGTCCACTTATGTCGTGGCTGTCGCCTGGACGTTCCGCCGCCGCGCGCGCGCGGCGCATGAGCGCGCGGCCATGATGATCTTCGAAGACGACCAGACCTTGCCGAAGGAGCCCGGCGGTGGCCGATAAGAAACGTATCGACGAGGTGACAGGCGTCTCTACAGCCGGTCATGAGTGGGATGGCATCGAGGAACTCGACAACCCAATGCCGCGCTGGTGGCTATGGGCCTTCTATGCCTGCATCGCCTGGGGCGTCGTTTATGTGGTGCTGTTCCCGGCGTGGCCGCTAGTCCACGGCGCCACACAGGGCGTGCTGCGCTGGAGCAGCCATGGGCAGTTCGAAAAGGAACTTGCCGCCGACCAATTGAAGAAAGCGCCAATCCGTGCCGCCATCGATCGCACTCCGATCGAGCAAATTCCCGACAATCCTGCATTGTTCGAGGCCGCTGTCGAGGGGGGACGCTCTGCCTTCAAGGTGCACTGCGTTCAGTGTCACGGGTCAGGTGCGGCGGGCGGCAAGGGCTATCCCAATCTCAACGACGACGATTGGTTATGGGGGGGCCATATCGCCGAGATCCACTACACGATCGCCCACGGCGTGCGAAATCCCGATCATGACAAGACGCGTCTCTCGCAAATGCCGGCCTTCGGCCGCGACGAGATCCTCCAACCCGAGGAGGTCAGCGACGTCGTTTCCTATGTCCGCCTCATCTCGAAACAAGAGCAGGCAAGCCCCTCCGCACAGCGTGGCGCGAAGATATTTGCGGACAATTGCGCGGTGTGTCACGGGACTCGCGGTGAGGGCAATCGCCAGTTTGGCGCGCCCAACCTCTCTGACGCGATCTGGCTCTATGGAGGCGACCGCGACGCGCTCACCGCGTCCGTGACCAATGCACGCTACGGCGTGATGCCGGCATGGGGGGCGCGGCTCGATCCTGTGACGATCAAGATGCTCGCCACCTATGTCCATGCGCTCGGAGGTGGCGAAGCGCTGCCGAACAAGGCGACGGCACGACCGGCAGCCGCCGGAAAGGCAATTCAAGATGTCAAATATTGACTCAACAGACCCGGCGCCGGCGTTGTTCGAGGCGCGGCATAAGGTGTTTCCCAAGGCTGTCGACGGCACCTATCGGCGGTTGAAATGGGCGGTCATGATTGTGGCGCTGGGCATCTACTATGCCACGCCCTGGATACGCTGGGATCGGGGGACCTATGCCCCCGATCAGGCTGTGCTCGTCGATATCGCGCATCGGCGTTTCTACATGTTCTCGATCGAGATCTGGCCCCACGAATTTTATTATGTCGCCGGCCTTCTCATCATGGCGGGGATCGGGCTGTTCCTGGTCACGTCTGCGGTAGGCCGCGCCTGGTGCGGCTATGCCTGCCCCCAGACGGTCTGGACCGATCTGTTCGTCCATGTCGAGCGCTTCATCGACGGCGATCGCAATGCCCAGATCAAGCTGCAGCGAGCCCCGTGGGGGCCAGGCAAGCTCGCCAGACGGGTGCTCAAGCATGCCATCTGGCTTACGATCAGCATTCTGACTGGAGGCGCCTGGATATTCTACTTTGCCGACGCGCCTGGATTGTTGCGCGATCTGCTTCATGGTTCGGCGCCGGTCGTCGCTTATGCAACAATCGGCGTTCTCACCACCACCACCTATATTTTCGGCGGCCTGCTGCGCGAGCAGGTTTGCATCTACATGTGCCCCTGGCCACGCATCCAGGCGGCGATGGTCGACGAGAAATCACTTGTTGTCACCTACAAGCATTGGCGCGGTGAGCCGCGCACGCGCGGTCTCAAACGTTCCACCGTCGCCGCACAAGGCCAGCCACCCGCGGCGGCAACGGGCGACGCGGACCTCGCCGCCATCTTCGGTCTGAAGACACGGCCCGATGGCAGCCTGAACGTCGGCGACTGTATCGACTGCAATGCCTGCGTCGCGGTCTGTCCGACCGGCATCGATATTCGCGAGGGTTCGCAGCTCGGCTGCATCACCTGCGGTCTGTGCATCGATGCGTGCGACAAGGTCATGGATCAGCTCGAACGTCCCAAGCGGCTGATCGGCTATACGACCGTGCTCGACGCAAAGCTGGCCCAGGAGGGCGGCGTCCCGCAACCGGCGGTCAAGCGCCTGCTGCGGCCGAGGACGCTGATCTATTTCCTTCTTTGGGCGGGGATCGGCCTCGCCATGCTGTTAGTGCTCGGGCAACGCTCGCGTATCGATATCAGTGTCATCCAGGATCGTAATCCGATCTCGGTACGCCTCTCCGACGGTGCGGTTCGCAACAGTTACACCATCGGGATCCGCAATATGGAAAGCCGGCCACGGCCCATGGAGGTCACGATCTCCGGCCCCCTGAACGCCGTGCTTTGGGGCGAGCAGGGGAGCCGCGAGACGGCCGCGACAAGCGTCGAGGTCGAGGCTCCGGCAGACTCGGTTACGAAAATCCGCCTGTTCGTTGCGGTGCCCTCGGAAGGCGCAGCCCGCGAAGACCTTCGCTTCACGCTGCGTGTCCTCGATGCGGAAGGCGGCAGTGACAGCAGCATGAGCGCCATCGAGCGACCGGGAGGTCAGCCGTGACCCGCTTCACCGGCTGGCACATGACGGCAATCATCATTGGCTTTTTCGGCGTCGTGATTGCGGTCAATCTCGTTATGGCGACGCTCGCCGTGAAGACTTTTGGGGGAACGGTCGTCGACGACAGCTATGTCGCAGGCCAGAAGTTCAACCATTGGCTGGACACGGCGAAGCGGCAGGAGGCCAGCGGCTGGCGGGCCGACATCGCGCGCATGGCGACGGGACAGGTCCGGGTAGTGCTATATGCTCCACACGGAACAACATCCCCGCTTCAGGTGACGGGGTCGGCCACTCATCCGCTTGGGCGCGCGCCCGAGCAGCCGTTGGTCTTCTCCCGGGATGGGGATGCCTTCGTAACAGCGCGCGCGCTTCCGTCCGGACGCTGGCTCGTGAGGATCACGGTCAGGGATGCTCGGCGCGACCTCGCGCGGTTCGAGAAAGATCTTCGCCCATGAGCCGCCGCGCCGCGATTACAGGCCCTCCCGACCAGCGTATCAGCTTGTTCAATGTAGCCGGCATCCATTGTGCGGGTTGCATCTCCAAGCTTGAAAGCGGCTTGGTGCGTGAACAGTCGATCGTCGACGCGCGCGTCAATTTCGGCCTGAAGCGCCTACGGATTACGCATGGGTCGTCCCTGTCGGACACGGCTCTGCGCGAGGCGATCAGCCGGCTCGGCTTCGAGGCGGAGCGGGTGACAGACGACGAACTCGTCAATATTCCAGACGAGCGCAAGGGCCTGCTCCGGGCACTGGCGGTGGCCGCCTTCGCTTCCATGAACGTCATGCTGCTGTCGGTCTCGGTCTGGGCCGGAGCGGAAGGGTCGACCCGCGACCTGTTCCATTGGCTCTCGGCGTTGATCGCCTTGCCCGCGATCAGCTATTCCGGCCGACCTTTCTTCCGCAGTGCCTGGACCGCCGTTCGGCGATGGCAGACCAACATGGACGTGCCGGTGTCCGTCGGCATCATCCTGTCTGCCACCTACAGCCTGTACGAAACGATCGTCGGGGGACCGCACGCTTATTTTGACGGCGCGTTGACGCTGATATTCTTCCTTCTCGCCGGTCGCTATCTCGATGCCTCGATGCGCCGGCGTGCCCATGACAGCGTCATCGCGCTCCAGAAGCAGCGGCCGACCAAGGCCCTCGTGCTTTCGCCCGATGGGCTCAGCCACTGGCGGCCGACCGACGAACTGGCGCCCGGGATGCGGATCATCGTCGCGGCGGGGGAGCGATCTGCCGCCGACGGCATCGTTGTAGAGGGGGCGTCGCACATCGACCGCTCGCTGGTGACGGGCGAGAGCCTGCCGGTTCGGACGAAGGCCGGCGACGAACTTCTTGCCGGGATGCTCAACCTCGATGGTGCGCTGATCGTGAGGATCACCGCCTGCGGCAAGGATACCGCGCTGGCCGAGATCGGCCGGCTGATGGAGGCGGCATCGCAGGGACGCTCGCGCTATGTCCGCATCGCCGATCGCGCTGCCCGGATCTACGCGCCGTTCGTCCACAGCCTCGCGGCTCTTGCCTTTTTAGGTTGGTTGGTTGCCGGTGCTGGTATCCATCAGGCAATCATGGTGGCGGTATCGGTGCTCATCATCACCTGCCCCTGCGCGCTGGGTCTCGCGGTTCCTGTCGCCCAAGTGGTGGCGGTCGGCTCGCTGGCGCGGCGCGGCATTGTCGTGAAAGACGATTCCGCGCTTGAACGCCTGGCCGAGGCGGACATCGCCATCTTCGACAAGACCGGAACGTTGACGCTTGGACGTCCGGAACTTGTCGAACTGCCGTCTCTCACGCCGGAAGCGGCGGCGGCGCTGCTCACGCTGGCGCGCTCGACACGCCATCCGCTTGGCGCGGCGCTGGCGGACGCTATGGAAGAAGGGGACGCCGGATATCTTGCTGCCAGTGCGATTACCGAAGTCGCCGGCCTCGGGGTCGAAGGGCGATTTGAAGATCGTCGCGCGCGATTGGGACGACCTGACTGGCTTGGCCTCGATGTCAGCGAGATCAGTGACGATACGCTGCTGCGTACCGCCTTCATGCTGGAACCGGCCGCACCCGTGCTGCTGACCTTTCGCGACCGGATTCGGCCCGAGGCGCTCGCAACGTTGCAATCCCTCTCGGAGCTTGGGATGGAATCACGCATCCTTTCCGGTGACCGGAGTCAGACGGTCACCGCGTTGGCGGAGGCGCTTGATATCCAGGGTCTGGCGGAGCTGGCCCCAGCCGAGAAGGCGGAAACGATACACGTCCTGGCTGAACGCGGCCACAAGCCTCTTATGATCGGCGACGGCCTCAACGATGGGCCTGCGCTTCGACAGGCTCATGTCTCGATCGCGCCTGCCGCGGCGAGCGACGTTGGGCAATCGGCCGCCGATCTGCTGTTTCTCGGGGAATCGCTCATGCCCGTCGCGAGGGCCGTTCGGGCCGCGCGGCGCACGATGCGGCTCGTGCGCCAGAACCTTCTGATTGCGGTAGCTTATAATCTCCTGGCCGTCCCGCTGGCGCTTGCAGGGATGGTAACGCCGCTGATCGCGGCCATCGCCATGTCCTGCTCGTCGATCGTCGTCGTCGGCAATTCCTTGCGCCTGCGTTCGGCTGCATCGTGAACGGGCTCGCCATCCTGATTCCGGTTGCGCTGCTGCTCGGCTCGAGCGGGCTGGTCGCCTTTTTCTGGGCGCTGCGGTCGGGGCAATTCGAGGATATGGAGGGCGCGTCGATCAGGATCTTGGAGGATCGGAATCCTGACACCGAAAACACGCGTGACGATAACTGGTAGCGGCAAGCGGTGCGCGCGGGGTGTTGGGATCATGGTGAAGAATTCGCGCCTGCTGGGGCGATCGAGATACATCGGAGCGTTCGTGAGTGGGGCCTAACATAAACCCACTTGTTGATGCTTTGATCGCGCTTTGGGTCATTTCAGGCCTATGTGCGATGGTCATTGCCATCGTACAGGAGCGTTCTGTCTGGCGGTGGGTCTTGATGGCGTTGTTGACGGGGCCAATCGCGTCGGTGATCTTGCTCAGAAGGGGACCACAGCATCCCTATTCGGAGGATCGTGGGCTCTGCGCGGAATGCTTCGCTCGCCTGATCGATGACAACCGCCTTTGCCAACGCTGTCGGGCCGGTAAGCGCAAACCAAATCCAACGCGTAGCTGCAGACATTAGCCCCTGGCAGTTTGAACCCCCACCTGATCGAAGCGGGCTCGGAATCCACAAAAAAGGATCATCGCCCTGGGAAAGTAAGATGTGGGTCACAAGTTGGACATTTATCTAAGCGATTACTGTGGTTCATAATCCTCGTAAGCGTCGACCAAGCGCAACGGATAGAAGCGGGAATATCCAAGATGGAAACCCGACACCCGAAAGGAGAGTACAAATGACAGACAATATCGTAAATAAGACTAGCTCTACGATGAGCACCGGCGCGCCGGCGCGGAGCGATCGAAATTCTCTTACAGTCGGACCCAACGGCCCCGTTCTCCTCCATGATGTGCATTTCCTGGAACAGATGGCCCATTTCAATCGCGAGAAGGTGCCCGAGCGCCAGCCGCATGCGAAGGGATCGGGCGCGTTCGGTGTCTTCGAGACGACGGAGGATCTCTCCGCCTACACCAAGGCCGCCTTGTTCCAGAAGGGCGAGAAGACAGACATGCTCGCGCGCTTCTCGACCGTAGCGGGCGAGTCCGGCAGTCCCGATACCTGGCGCGACGTCCGAGGTTTCAGCCTCAAATTCTACACGGATGAAGGCAATTACGATCTGGTCGGTAACAATACGCCGGTCTTCTTCATCCGCGACGGGATCAAGTTCCCTCACTTCATCCGCAGCCAGAAGCGGTTGCCAGATTCAGGCCTCCGCGACAACCACATGCAGTGGGACTTTTGGACGAGCAATCCCGAGACCGCGCACCAGGTCACCTATCTGATGGGCGAACGCGGCCTTCCGCGCAGCTGGCGCCATATGAACGGCTATGGCTCGCACACCTATATGTGGATCAACGCGGCGGGCGAGAAATTCTGGGTGAAATATCATTTCCACACGGCCCAGGGTATGCGCTTCTTCGACAATGCTGAGGCTGCCGCCATGGCGGGCGCCGATGCCGATTATCACCGCCGCGACCTGTTCGAGGCGATCGCGCGCGGTGAGTTCCCGGTCTGGAAGCTATCGGTGCAGATCATGCCCTATGCGGAAGCGGCGGGTTATCGCTTTAATCCGTTCGACCTGACCAAGACCTGGTCGCATGCGGACTATCCGCTGATCCCCGTCGGTACGATGATGCTCAACCGCAATCCGGAGAACTTCTTCGCGCAGATCGAGCAGGCGGCCTTCTCGCCCGGCAACACCGTGCCCGGAATCGGCCTCTCACCTGACAAGATGCTTCTGGCCCGTGCATTCGCGTATAACGACGCCCAGCGCAACCGGATCGGAACCAACTTCCACCAGCTGCCGGTCAACCGCCCCAAGGTGCCGGTGAACAACTATATGTTCGACGGTCAGATGGCGTTCGATCATAGCGGCGCGGCGCCGACCTATGTCCCGAACGCAGGCGGACGGCCCTGGGCCGACGAGACCGGTCCGGCCGATGACGGCTGGGAGGCGGATGGCGAGATGGTACGCTGCGCCTACACGCTCCATGCCGAGGACGATGATTTTGGTCAGGCCGGCACGCTGGTGCGCGACGTGTTCAACGATGCCCAGCGTGACGCTCTGGTCGATCAAGTCGCGGCGAGTCTGCTTGGCGGCGTCCGAGAGCCGGTCTTGGGCCGCGCCTTGGCTTATTGGAAGAGCGTAGACACTGGTGTCGGTAAGCGGATCGAAGACAAGGTTTTCAGCGGCAATGCTTCCAAGCCGGCTGAAGGTATGGGCGAAGGCTGAGCCTTTCGCTTGCTGACGGCGCGCGGCGAATGCATGTCGCGCGCCGCTGCTCCGTCCCAGTTCAGCGTCAGAGCGCATCTCAGGTCTGTGCGATCAGCCCTTTTCTTCGCCTGCCATACATGGTATGTTGCATTGTATGTTTAAACACCATACACGGTAGCAAGGGGCAGGAATCATGTGGCGACCGCGCCTGAATGAAACATCGCCCATGAAGTATCTCGGCATTGTCGAGGCACTTGAGGCCGATATCCAGTCCGGGCGCGCAGTGCGCGGCGAGCGCGTGCCCTCTCAGCGCGCGGTCGCCGATGCGCTTAAGGTCGACCTGACGACGGTCACGCGTGCTTTCAACGAAGCGCGTCGGCGCGGATTGATCGAGGCCCATGCCGGCCGCGGTACCTATATAAGCGCAAGCACCAGCGGTGGCGAGACCGCCGAGTCGATCCCGCCCATTCTTGATCTCAGCATGAACATCCCGCCGCAGCCGAGCGCGACGGATTTCCGCAAGATATTTCCGCAAGGCGTATCTGCAGCCCTGGCCGGCCCACGTGGGTTGATGACGCTCCATTATCAGGAGAGCAACGGAATCGAACGTGACCGCAGAGCTGCCGCCTCATGGCTCAGTGGGCGCATCGAGGCTGTCACAGCAGACCGGCTTATCGTAACCGGCGGCGCCCAGTGCGCGCTCTTCGCGATCTGCGAGCTGCTGCTCTCACCAGGCGATGTCGTGGCGGCGGGTGCGATGACCTATCCGGGCCTCAAGGCGGTCGCGGTCCAGAAGGGCCTGGTGCTGGAACCGCTCGCGATGGACGAACTCGGCATCATCCCTGACGCGTTTGAAAAGCTCTGTCGCGAGAAGAAGCCCAAGGCGCTCTATGTCGTGCCAACGATCGACAACCCGACCACGGCGACGCTGCCTGAGGAACGGCGACGCACCCTGGTAGCGTTGGCGCGCCAATATGACGTGCTGATCTTCGAGGACGATCCCTATGCGCCGCTGCGCCCCGATCGGCTGGTCTCGATGGCGGAGCTGGCCGAAGACATCACCTGGCACATCGCGACCCTCTCCAAATGCGTCACCCCGGCGCTGCGGATTGCCTATGTCATCGCGCCCAATGCCGCCAAGGCCCGGCGCCTCTCGGCCGTTCTGCGCGCGACCATCCTCATGGCTCCGCCACTCATGTCGGCGCTGGCAAGCCGCTGGATCGTCGAGGGATCGCTCGACGAGGTGACGGTCGCGATAGCCGAGGAGAATGCGGCCCGGCAGAAGATGGCCGCGAGCATCCTGGCTGGTAGCCGGTACGCAGCGGACGTTCATGGTCATCATCTCTGGCTCTATCTGCCCGACCACTGGCGTGCGGCCGATTTCGCTGATCACGCGGATCGTGCCGGCGTCTCGCTGGTACCGGCCTCCACCTTCGCAGTCACCGCCCACCCCGTTGAAGCCGTGCGTATCTCGATTGGCGTCGCGCCGGACCGGGGCGCGCTCGAAGATGGATTGACCCAATTGGCGAGCCTGATCGCCGAGCCCTCGCTCGGAACCAAGGCCGTCGTCTAGCCCCACCAGGATCCTGCTCATGACCGACACGTTCAAGGCCGCCGTTGTTCAGGCCGCTCCGGTTCTCTTCGACACGCCCAAGACCATCGCCAAGCTCGCGGAGCTGACGCGGGAGGCAGCGAAGTCTGGGGCCGAGCTGGTGGTGTTCCCCGAGGCCTTTGTCGGCGGCTATCCCAAGGGACTCGATTTCGGCGCGCGGCTGGGCAGCCGCAGTCCGCAGGGCAGGGAGGACTTCCGGCGCTATCATGAGAGCGCGATCGCCGTCCCGGGACAAGAAGCGAAGCGTCTGGGCGAAATCGCTCTTCTCAACAAAATCCATCTCGTAGTGGGCGTGATCGAGCGCGAGGGCGGTACCCTTTATTGTTCGTCGCTCACCTACGCGCCGAACGGCCGGCTGCTGTCGAAGCATCGCAAGCTGATGCCGACGGCGCTCGAGCGGCTGGTCTGGGGCTTTGGCGACGGTTCGACCATTGGCGTCGTCGGAACCCCGATCGGCCGCATCGGCAGCGTCATCTGCTGGGAAAATTACATGCCGCTGCTGCGCACGGCGATGTATGCCCAGGGCATCGAGCTGTATTGCGCGCCGACCGTCGATGATCGCGATACCTGGCTGCCGACGATGCGCACCATCGCGCTCGAGGGTCGCTGCTTTGTCATCTCTGCCTGCCAGTATCTGACCCGCGCGGACGCACCGCCCGGCTATGACGCGATCCAGGGCAATGATCCGAAGACCGTGCTGATCCGCGGCGGTTCTTGCATCGTCGATCCGCTCGGCAATGTGCTGGTCGAGCCAGATTTCTCAGGCGAATTGATCGGGCTCGCGGAAATCGACCGGCGGCTCATCGTCCGCGGCAAGTACGACCTCGATGTCATCGGCCATTATGCGCGACCTGATATCTTTCAGCTCTCGGTGGATACGCGGGCCAAGTCGCCGGTTATCTTCGCGCCGCAAGCTGACAATTTGATCTCAGAGGACTTCGATGCCGCGACCGTAGCAGGGGAGGCGACAGAATGTTCGGATTAACGGCGCTCGAACTAGCCCGCATCCAGTTCGGATTTACGGTGTCCTTCCACATCATCTTTCCGGCGATCACCATCGGTCTCGCCAGCTATCTAGCGGTCCTCGAGGGCCTCTGGCTCTGGAAGAAAGACAAGGTTTATCGCGATCTCTACCATTTCTGGTCCGGGATTTTTGCCGTCAACTTCGCGATGGGCGTCGTTTCGGGCCTGGTGATGGCCTACCAGTTCGGCACCAACTGGAGCTATTTCTCCAGCTTCGCTGGAAGCATCACCGGACCGCTGCTTGCCTATGAAGTCCTGACCGCCTTCTTCCTTGAGGCCGGCTTCCTCGGTGTCATGCTGTTCGGGTGGAAAAAGGTCGGACCGGGACTGCATTTCTTCGCGACGATCATGGTCGCGATCGGCACGCTCATCTCGGCGACCTGGATCCTAGCGTCGAATAGCTGGATGCAGACGCCGCAGGGTTTCGCGATCGTGGACGGACGCGTCATACCCACCGACTGGCTGAAGGTGATCTTCAACCCGTCCTTCCCTTACCGGCTCGTGCACATGACAATCGCGGCCTATCTCTCGACGGCGGTGTTTGTCGGCGCGTCGGCGGCGTGGCACCTCCTCAAGCGGCGCGATACGCCGGCTATCCGCACGATGTTCTCGATGGCGATGTGGATGATGCTGATCGTGGCACCGATCCAGATCGCTGTTGGCGATGCGCATGGGCTCAATACACTCAAATACCAGCCAGCCAAGATCGCGGCGGTCGAGGGTCATTGGGAGAACAGGCCGGGCGAAAGCGTGCCGCTGATCCTGTTCGGCGTGCCCGACATGAAAGCGGAGGAGACCCACTATGCGGTCGAGGTGCCCTATCTCGGGAGCCTTATCCTCACCCATGAGCTCTATGGCCAGATTCCCGGACTGAAGGAGTTCGCGCCCGAAGACAGGCCCAACTCGACCATCGTTTTCTGGAGCTTCCGCGTGATGGTGGGGTTGGGGCTTCTCATGCTGCTGCTTGGCGTCTGGGCGCTCTGGCTACGCTGGCGCGGACGATTGTACGAAAGCCGAGCGTTCCTGCGCTTTGCCTTGCTGATGGGGCCGTCGGGCAGCATCGCGATTCTGGCAGGCTGGTTCACTACGGAAATTGGCCGTCAGCCATGGATCGTCTATGGGGTCATGCGGACGAAGGACGCGGTGTCTAACCATAGTGCGCTGGCGCTGTCGTCGACGCTGATCCTGTTCATCGTCATGTACTGCGCGGTGTTCGGTACCGGCATCAGCTATATGATGAAACTCGCCGCGAAGGGGCCGCAGGCTAGTCCCGACGGGGAAAGTGCGCACGAGAAGGGGCAGGCCCTGCGGCCGGCCCGGCCGCTTTCGGCTGCCCCCGATGACATCGACCCGATTGGCAAGGGAAACTGACGATGGGTATCGACCTTCCGCTGATTTGGGCGATCATCATCGCCTTTGGCCTGATGATGTATGTCATCATGGACGGCTTCGACCTCGGCATCGGCATCCTGTCGCCCTTCGTTCCCGCCCACGAGGACCGCGACACCATGGTCAACACCGTGGCGCCGGTCTGGGACGGCAACGAGACCTGGCTGGTGCTGGGCGGGGCCGCGCTGCTCGCTGCCTTCCCGCTCGCCTACTCGGTGATCCTGAGCGCGCTTTACTTGCCGCTCGTGCTGATGCTCGCGGGGCTTATCTGGCGCGGCGTGGCGTTCGAATTCCGCTTCAAGGCGGATGAGGGTCACAAGGCCTTCTGGGACAAAGCCTTCGCCTGGGGTTCCTATATCGCCACCTTCTCCCAGGGCGTGGCGCTGGGCGCCTTCATCAACGGTTTCCAGGTCGAAAAGGGGGCCTATGCCGGCGGCCTGTTCGACTGGCTGACCCCATTCAGCCTATTCACTGGTGTCGGCCTGCTGGTCGCATACGCGCTGCTCGGCGCGACCTGGCTGGTGATGAAGACCGAAGGGACGCTGCAGCAACGCATGCGCGGGCTCGCACGCCCGGTGACAGTGGCGTTGTTCGTCATCATCGGCATCGTGAGCCTGTGGACGCCCTACGCTCATCCAGAGGTGGCCGCGCGCTGGTTCTCGCTACCCAATCTCTATTTCTTCCTGCCGGTCCCGTTGCTGGTGCTGGTCGCGACAGGGCTGATCCTACGGTCGCTCACGCGCGACAGCCATGCGGCGCCGTTCCTCTTGACGCTGCTGCTGCTGTTCCTCGGCTATACGGGCCTGGGGATCAGCCTGTGGCCGAACATCATTCCGCCCGGCATCTCGGTCTGGGACGCAGCCTCGCCGCCGGAGAGCCTCGGCTTCACGCTGGTCGGCGCGCTGTTCATCATTCCCTTCATCCTCGCTTACACTGCCTGGTCCTATTACGTTTTCCGCGGAAAGGTGCGGGTGGGGGAGGGCTATCACTGATGCGTCCCTCGTCTCGTCCGCGCCACCTATGGCTCGGCCGCATCGGCTGGCTGCTGCTGATCTGGGCGGGAAGCGTTCTCGCTCTGGGCATTGTGGCGATGGGCTTTCGCTGGCTCATGAACCTGGCGGGACTGACGACAGGATGAACCATCGCCCGTTGTGGCGCGCTCCGCTTGACGAGACGATACAGCGCGCCGTTGCCCAGCTTCGGACCAGTGGCTTTGCCCGGTTCGAAGCGACGCAGTCGCAGGATCTCCTTGGCTTAACCTTGGAACGCGTCGGTCCCTATGTTGAGAGCTGGAAGCGGCTCGACCCAGATGAATGGATGGGAGACGGTGGTACCTACCGAAGGCGGCGCTTTGCGACCTTTTCTGTCGAAGGTGGTACGATTGCGCGGAAACCACATCAGCGCCATTATCAGAGCCGGCTCCACAACCAGCTCAATGGCGGAGTTGATCGCTGGTTCTCACCCGTCGAGCCTGAGATTGCCGACCATCCGATCACTCATGGCCTTCTGAGCCTGGGAACCTCACTCGCATACCGGATCACGGACACTGCCGAGACGCATTGGCATGCCGAGATGCATCAGTTCCGGATCGAGGGGAAAGCCTTCGAGCGAGCGACACCCACGCCCGAGGGCCTGCATCGGGACGGCGTCACCCTCGTCATCATGATGCTGATCGGCCGCAGGAATATGCTGGGGGGCATAACCGGCATCCGGGACGGGGAGGGGCGCAACCTTGCCGATCTCGAACTGGCCTCGCCTTTTGAAATGGTCGTCGTCGATGATCGCCGCCTCCAGCATGTGGTGACGCCGATCAAGCCGATAAAGTCGCCGGAAAGCGCGGTGCGCGACGCCCTGGTGCTGACGTTTCGGCCGGAGGCAGCCGAGCACATATCGGATGCTTCAGCCCTATCGTACCGCCGGCAAAGCACAAAGAAAATGTTCGCAAGGGAGAACATCGAAGAATAGTTCGGTATAACTGATAATAAATCTGGGCAGGGAATGTCTTA
>VFQN01005580.1_pt1 | contig 15244 bp, 10 predicted proteins | sample 3512371 | NCBI WGS metagenome assembly VFQN01 (sample SAMN10412370, study PRJNA504923) | tailings metagenome | isolation source: Replicate 2 from Balatoc abandoned mine | place: Philippines: Itogon, Benguet | collected 2017-08-28
AATTCTTTATCCGCGGTTTCTTCATCTCTTGTTTCAAAGTTCTTCATGGTCAAGAACAGCTTTGGATCTGGATTTGATTGTTTTATGCATCTTATCATGAATCTTCAACTTAAACTTGTTGACGAGGTGACATTCTGATGGAGTGATGTCACTCTCCCAAGTTTTTTTGAAGAGAAACGCCAAATAGTGAAAAATGCGAAAAACGCTTTTTTGACAATTCAAGAACGCTTTTAGAGCAAAACTTTTTTAAATCTATTGTACTGACCGTGAAACAATGAGTTACATCTAGCCCGATTGTTTTCTTACTCTTCTCTCTTGATAAGATATTTTTTTCGCAAACAACTATAATCTAATCAATTCACTGTTTATTGTCATCGGCAAGTTACTTTATACTAAGCGGCATCTGCTAGTCTCTTTTAACAATCATAAGTATTTCTATCACAGAGGGAAAACGCACTTCTACTTTTCTATCAACTCACAATCAATACCACTCCACATTAACAAAGTAAAACGATATATCTCAACTACTTTACAATTAATGTAACGTTATATTGATAATAATAAAATAGAGTTGGGAAAGAAGAAAAATTTGCGCCAAGATAATTATAAACATTACCTAATCCTTGTCCAGCAGCTAATAACTGAACCGAGGCGCTATTAATATATGACTTAGATGGTAGTTGTTGTGAAGTTGTATTCGAATATGGTTGAATAATAATTGGTGGTGATATATTTGGTAAATTCACTGTCGCAATTAATGTATTCTCATAGGTGACATTGCCAACGAGTGAATACACTGTGATTGGAACACCTTGTGGATTATATAATGTTAATGAGAACGGTAATTTTGTCGGATTATTTCCTTTACTATAAATGGTAATCTTTAATACAATTGGATCAGTCGATGCTGGTAATGTTGATTCCATCGTAATAGAATTTAATGCTGGTGTTAACCATGTTATCGGTGGATCCATATAAAAGTTTTGTAAAGTGAAATTAGTATTAATACCACATGTATAATAGGATAACATCTGCATTAACGCTGATTGTTGTGAAGATGTTGTATAAAAGAATTCTAAGTTTGTATCTTGTGTCGTAGCACCGGGATAGATACTATAGTTAGGTATATAACCAATACCAATCTGTTCACCAAGGTAATAAATATGATAATACATATTTTGACCTAAATTAAATTGTACATTTGATTGTGATGTTACTGTTACACTTGTTACAGCATATAATGTTGTATGAGTACCATTAGTTAGGTTCGTACTTTGAATGATTGGTGGTATTGAGAAATTATTATAACCTTGTAAAACTAATGTTTTATCAAGATTTACTTTCGCTTTCACGATATAGGTCACATAGGCTGTCCCTGATAACTTCCATGTTGCACTTTCTGCATGCATTAGGTATTCATTGAAGTTTGCGAAAGCTTCACTGTCATCTACAGTTGCTTGGGTGTTCATTGTACCATCATGGTCATTCCTAACAGTCAATGTGTTAGACTTCGATAAACTAATCATAGTAGTAGAACTCTCTTGATCCCAGGAGATATCAGCAGTGTGAAGTTGGAACTTCACTGCAGGTCCATTGATCTTAGAGAAGGTCGTAGTAGTCGAACAAGAGAAACTAGTATTCGACAAAGAAGAAATTTCACTCGAAACCAATGTCAAGTCACTGGAATTAACAATACTTTGAATTATAGCAGGAATAATGACCTATACATAGAGGGTAGACGGGTCAAAATAGGGTGCTAGATAATATTAAAGTGTTTACCAGAAAGACCAATAAAATGAAAACACCAGTGATTACACTGCAAATTCCCCATGCCCATTGAGCTTTTCTCCTTGTAATAGGGTTGTGACTAGTCAGACCACCCCATCGCCAGCAGTAACGCTTCCAAGAAGGTTCAGAATCAGATGATATGAGTGCTTCACTCATTCCTTCTTTATCTCCATTCAATTCCATTGAAACAATACGCTGTTGACGTGCCTTGTCATTACTAACATTTCTATTAGCTTCTGGATCACGAATTCTCACATCAACAAATTCATCACCCATGACTATCTGCAGATGGAGCAAGTTCCAAGTTCAACAAAATTTGTTGGTTGTTCTTGAATGAAATAACCGAACGAACCGAATAAACGATCGTTCAAAAAGTGGAAACGTGCACCGCGCCCTGTTTGCCCTAAAAGACACAAATTCTCTCTCAGCCTTTACCTCCGTCTCTTGGACGAGATTCCATCAGGAAGAAAGCCTCCCAGATAAGTGGAATTATCTTTACTCTCCGCGATTGTAGAGTTGCTTCAACATTCTGGAAAAGTGTATTGGGCTTTTGCGAAGAGATTTTGCTGCTTTTTTGTTGGGAATTATGTGATTAAGAAAGATATGCGTGAATGCAATGGCACAATTTAATTGCGATTTAAAAATCACCAATTCCACATTCGGGGAAAGTCTTGTGTTATTTACTTCAGGTTTTGATCATTAAGTATGGGAAACAGCACTGCATCTTACCTTGAGCTTCGAAATGAAACAGATGTTGCCTTTGTAACTTCGATTTTTGGAATGAATAATTTTGATTGGGATGGCGATAGTCGTCCTGATCACAATTACAACAATGTTACAATTAACCAAAGATCAGTTGTGAACCAAAGAGAGGAGATGAATGCTAAAGCTGCTTCATCATGGTATACGATTGTATTTACAAATGCAGGAGATAGCATTACCTTGAGAAACGATCAAAGAGATGCTTTAAAGGACTTGAAACGTCCTTATCATATAGAAGGGAAGTTTTCATTATTTCAAAGCACCAGACCAAGTGAGAGCTGCAACAGCTTCCGTATTCGTGTAATTTCTTGGCTCGATCGCCTTCCCGACAGCAAATTAATCACTGCTTTGACTATTCCAGGAACTCATGATTCAGGAACTACTAATGGGCCAAGAAACGATCCTGTAGCGAAAGCCGCTGAGCCGTGGATTGTTACTCAAACCTGGTGTATTGCGGATCAATTGACTTATGGCATTCGCTTTCTTGATATTCGTTGCAACAACAATCATGGCAACTTTGGAATCCAACATGGAGACTTTGACATCGTCAATCAAACTTTTACTGATGTATTGAATGCATGCAAGAACTTTCTCACTCAATTCCCTCGTGAGACAATTCTCGTCTCAGTGAAGGAGGAAGGAAGATCAAGTGGCATTCTTTCCTTTGCCGATGCATTCCGTGCACAATACGTTGGTCCTTATCCTTGGTACAAAGGTCATGACTTACCAACCCTCGGAGCAGCTCGCGGGAAGATTATTTTGATTAGTCGCTTTGGAGACTTTGACTTTGGATTTAGCATTGGGGTGAAAGATAATGATTACACTAATGCCTCTTTTAATGGCACGAACTACCATGTACAAGACTTGTATAAGGTTGATCATGCATGTGATAACAAAGTCAACCAGGTTGTTCAATTTGCAACACAAGCAGCTTCTGGAGATCTGAGAGACTTTTATTTGAACTTTGCGAGTGGTGTAAACACTGGTGTTGATTCTATCTACCAAACAGCAGAGAATGTGATTCCTCGTGTCCAAGAGCGCTTAGGAAATAAGAAAGGACGATTTGGTGTGATCCTGATGGATTATCCCCGTACAGATTTAATCTTAAATCTGATTGATGCTAATAATTAGCGAAGAAAATGTTTTGTTATTATATTGTCATTTGAGCTTGCAATTTTGATTGTACTTATTCCCATTTAAAATTGGATATGACTGTTAGACACGCTTTCTAGGAGGATAGTAAAGTAATCATTGAAAACTTTTAATCACAACTTTATGAAGATATGCGTCAATTTCAAATATTGGTAGTTATTCTGTAAAACTTTTCTGATAGGTTTACAATAAGTTGAGAAAGAGAGGTTTAAGATTATAATTGTGAAAAAGCATAAGAAAGAGGGAAGTGGATATATTATATTTATATTAACCTTTCTTTGTTCATTTTCAACATAAATAAATGAATATCTTTTTGTTTTTTTAAAAATAAAATCTTCGCTTTGCAATATTTAATCCACCATATTCATCATATTCTTTTTTACTAATCCACATTTGATTAAAAGTACCACAGATAGCTAATATAGATCCACCAATCCATGTACTATACTGTCTTTCAAGTGATAAATTATTAATAATCTTTGTCTTTAAATGACTAGGTGTAATATCATTTAATTCTTTTAATAATCGTTGTGATAATCCACTGATTAATGATGTTCCACCACATAATAAGATATTACTTAACAAATCTTTACGTACATCAACATCACAACGTGAAATCGTTAAATAGATTAAATCACTTAATGATTCTTCTTCGATACGTATTGCAGGTGATGATGAATGTGGGGTAAATAATGGTGATTGATGATCTAATTCAATTAATTCTCGAACACGTTTCCCTGCAATTTGTGATGTATTCATACCAGGATTTGTCACTGTAGAAGCCGAATTCCCACTATTACCGGTATTATTTGTTGGAGGAGCTGGTAGACCGATCGTTGACGTGTTTAGGGTACTGTTAGGATGGTATACACCTGGTTGATTGTGCTCAGGGAAGAATAAACTCTCTGCTAATGTTGATAAAGGATAAGAAGAAGGCACTTGTGTACCATCCGGTAATTCATAAAAAGGTGGAAGATAAACACCTGCTTGATTTAATCCCTCCGCCGATCGATATTCATTGGCTAATGAATAATGTGGGATAAACATCATCCAGCCTTTAACATCTTTAATAATATCATAATAAAGACAGTCAAAGTATGCCTTGGAATAGTTTGATGGCATCGCTGAGATTAAATTGGAGTAATAATACTTTGGATGATAATTAAGACTTGTATTAGAGTAGGAGGAGTTGGAAGCAGCAGCAGTGGAGGCAGCAGTAAGAGAGGTAGGAAGAGATTTCTTACCAAAGATTGTTGATAATGGATTAATTGTGACTTTTTGTTCATAAAGATAATTAGAAATCGCTTGATCTATTGCATTCCCACCAACTGGTGTGAATAATTTAGATTTCTTCAGTTCATATCCATCGACCACTGGCGTGATGGTTGTACCCTGAGCACCTAAATCCACAACTAATGATGACGCACGACCTGCTGCTATTGAACAAAGTATACTATCAGGTATAGAAAATAAAGCTGGAATCTCTAAACTTTCAAGGGCGATCTCTAACAACTATGAAAGGGGCCGGGTTACGAATGTTGGGAAGGAAAATCAGATAGATGTACCTTCTCTTGACTGGCAATATCTGTGAAACGCGTTCCTTGCGAAATTAATAGACCATAGTCTTTTGGATTGAGTCTCATTCTGTGGTGGATTCCATAATAGATAAGATCTTCAAGATCCTCCGTACTTTGTTCCGATGTGAGAGGACCAGATGACAGGGATCTGACACTGAAAGGTTCAGATCTAAGGCAACGAAAGGCTTCATCACCAAAAAACTTTTGCTTACTGTCATCCGAACCCGCTATTTCAAGTATCTCTGATCGAAAAATATGTGTTGGAGTATTTTGACCTGATGTACCAAATTTGAAAATAGATGAGCCAAGATCAGCCACCACAGCGTTTGTTTCATCTATAGTATAGAATATATGAAAAATTTTTAACATAAAATAACCCATTTAATCTTACCTCCACATAACATTTGCTTGAAAACGAAGGTTAGAAAGTTAATCTAAATTTAATGGTTCGTGCACTGGGGAAATTAGGATCCAAGAAATTTATGCTTTTCGCATATCTTTTTATTTGGCGTTGTCGGTATTTCATAAAAAACGTTTCATTTGGAATGATTTGAATAGATTCCTCCTTTATCTCGCTGTATCTTTGGTTAACAGATTGAGACATGTATATTTGGAGAGGAAAGAACCGTCGTGATACAAGACATTTAAAAGCACTTGGTGAAAAAGCGTGGAAACCATTAACCGAAGATCATCATCGTAATGATCATGATGAACAATTACGATGTAATGAAGAAGAAAAATTTTTAAAATATTTTCATGATCATACGAAAGAATTAATAGAAAATTATTTAAATACTTATCATGGTGAAAAAGAAATTGAAATATTAAGAAAAAAATTAGATAAAATAAGGAAAACGCAAGAAAGATTTATATTAAATGATGAAAAAGAAGAATTAAAACAAGAATTATTATATCAAAATGTTGAACAAATATTTAAAAAGTTTTCATTAGAAGAAGATTCAAATATTATTAATATTAATGGTTTATCGAATTTATTAAATTATTTAGGTGTGAAAATGAATAAAAAACAATTTCAAAATTATTGTAATGAATTAAAAATGACGAATAATTTCCCTACGGTTACTTTTGATGAATTTTATTTGCGTAAGTTTCTCTTCAATGATAACACTTTCACTCTTCTTACACTAACACCCTCTCCTTCTTCCTTCTTTCTATAGACTTCCTGACACATCTGAATGAACGTGAGAAGAACAAACTATCAGTACAAGCAGCTTCTTTCTTTTCTTCTGTCTTCCGTCAGATTGGTAGTAGCGTGACTAATGCCACATCAACACTCATATCATCCTCTGGTGGTTCCGATCGTCAGAACTTAACACGTCGTTATGAACGACAAAAGTTTCATCAGCGTGCCTTAGCATCAGGTGAAATCCAGAAAGAATTAACTTACGAAGAAAAAGCTGACATCGAAGAATCTAAAAAGCTTCAATCTGTTAATGTCTCTTACTTTATACAACTAAGACTACAAGAGATAGAAGCAAAGACATTATTAGTAGAACATGCCATCCATCATTCATTAGAGATCGCAAAACAAGAATTTCGTATTGCTCATCCACCAAAATATATCTGTGAGCAATGTTTTCAATGTTATCCAAATTACATCGCTTTAAGAGAACATTTAAAAGATAAGGATTATCATGTCAAATATGCTAAGAAAACCATTTATTTAAATGAAAAATATGATATTATTAATCAATTATTATATCATGGTGATTTAGGACGTCATTTAATTGCCTATCGTATTATCTTCCATCCTGATTTAGGTATACAAGAGAACCGTCTAAAAATTGTTACTGCTGATCCTTATCGACCATCTTTATCTGATCCAACCTCTAAACGACGTCAACAACTCTTAAGAGGTATGTTTGTACAAGGATATGATGCTACTATGGGTATTCGACCGGTTTACCGACAACTAAACGGTCTCATTACACAACATTTAGCAGCAAAGCGTATTACACCACATTCTAATACATTATTTCAAGTGAATCATCCGATCTTACAGGATGTCATCTTTGATTTAATGCGTTGTGATGAAGATTTTATTGATATTGTAAGTATCTATGATCATCCAAAGTCCAAAATTCTCTTACAGGATAAAAGTGAATTTAATAATCATAGTGGTGATAAAGCCGTACCGTATTGTTTTGCATTATTAAGGTTTGAATGGAATGGTTTCTCTATCACCACAGTTAAGATTAAAGGTGAATTTACATCATGGAAAGAAGAAGAAATGTTATGTGATAATGATACATGAAGATTTTTCATTATGAAAGAATTACCACCCTGAAAGTATCGTTATCGGTTTATTGTTGATGGTGAAGAGAGAGGAAATGAGTGTCTGTCCTATGTGAAGGACCCTGTTTCGCCGATAGGATATAGTAATGAAGTATTAGTATCATCGTCACCTCTCATGCATATTACACGACCGCGTACTGTACCGCCTTCTTCTGCTATTATTGCGAGTCCAAAACATCAATTAGCGAAACAAAGTAAAGAAAATCTTTCCATGAAATTACCATTACTAACTACGTCATCGCCTCAACCACCTAATGATGTTATGGTGACATCTAATCCTAACACAGGAAGAAGGAGAAAGAAGAAGGTCGTGAAAGTTCATCCTACCTCTTATAACGAGGGCAGTGATGATGATCCTAGTGTGACGTCTCAGCTATCTGATGGTGTGGAAGAACTATTAGGTAATAATGACATCACTCGACCACCTTCCTTACAAATAGCAACTACAAACACTAATCCAGCGTTGGGAATGATTTATCATCTCTCTGGTGAAGAAAAAGAAGCCATGATTCATCGTTTAGAGAGTATTGAATTAAGAAATTTAGCCATTTGTGATGATGGTGCATGGGCATTAGCGATTAATATTAAAAGAAATTCTTTTATTATACATTTAGATTTATCATATAATCAATTATCTGATGATGGTATACAAGGTCTAACGAGTGCATTACCTAAATTAATTGCTTTAAAGACATTAAAATTAAATGGTAATGGATTTGGTTATGATGGATGTAGGTATCTTACCGCTGGCTTATCGACATCGGAAACGATCCAAACGATCGAACTCTGTGGAAATCGATTAGGTGATGATGGTGTCGAAATCTTATGTGAAGGTCTCTTACGTCATCAAGATAGTATACAATATCTTTATTTAGATACATGTTATATTGGTGATGATGGTATGGAATGTATTAAAGATATGTTTCTACATAATCGTTGTTTATTACATTTATCAATAAGAAATAATTCTTTTACACATTTAGGTATGTATTCATTATTATTAGGATTAAAATTTAATGCAAGTCTTATATCATTAAATGTATCAGAAAATATACAAATTGGATCATTAGGTACACGTTCAATTGGTGATTTATTATTTTATAATCAAACAATACAAAATATTGAAATGAATCAAATTAATATGTTTTCTGGACATAATCTATCAGGTTTATCATCATTATGTTATGGTATTAAGAAGAATACATCATTAATAAGGCTTTCTTTACAGAAAAATGCAATCGAAGAATATCATATTATTGATTTATCTGATGCTTTATTAAATAATAATCGTATATTAGTATGTGATCTTAGTAATAATCAAATTAAAAATGATTTATGGTTTCAACGTGATGTCTATATTAAAACTCATTTAAGACCTAGTCAACCTTCGATTGCTACTATATTATATCGTAATCATCTATTATTATCAAAACAGACCGGTGGGAAGACGATGAAAGAATTATTTCAATCTTTTACACCACCCACTCATAAGGAACAATTATTACAGGTAGAAGAATGGAAAACATCGAAAAAATTAGGATTAAAAAGTCAAAAGAAACATTCTAAGCTCTTAGGTTTACCATCATTACAGTTACCATCATCAGGAGAGAATGGGGAAAATGGGGATGGGCGCCCATTTTCCCCGTATCGTACACCGGCTTTTCCCTTTCGTTCACCAATCCATTCACGTGCTACATCACCTGATTACGGTCAAAAGAAAGAAGAAAAGATTGATGAAAATGGTAATTTACGAATATCAACAGACAGACGTAAGAATGCAATCTTAGCCATCTCCGCACCCGCCTTAGATAGATCGTACGTCAATCCGATTGTAGACGATGTGAAAAAGGGATATTGGACAACACGTAAAGTATGGCGTCGTTTACCAATAGATAATCAAGAAAAGAAGAATCAAGAGATTGCAAGACAATTAGAATATGAAAGAATTATGACAGAGAAACATTTCTTAAAGAAACAAATGAAAGAATATATGTCAGCAATGTCATTATATTTAGATGAATTACCATGTCAAGAATTTTTATTATCAATAGCAAAGGTATTTACATGTTATTTACATGAATTATCACGAGTAAATGATGTCAGAAATAAGAGTCATATTAATTTTAATAAAAATTATTTAGCAGATAAATATCATGATGAAGTATTATTAACATCCAGAAGAAATCCATTAGAAATACCATTATTGAAAAATGAATTATTATTGAAAGAACAACAAGAAGAACAAAAGAATCCGAAGAAGATAATCAATCAGAGTATGAATGATATTAACCAATTAAAACAACAAAAAAATCAAGAAAATATTATAAAAGCTACTCATAACCCTCTCAAATCCTCTTCTTCTTCCTCCTCTTTCTTTTCTTCTTTGTCATTATTCAATACTACATCAATAAAACCTCGTACTTTCAGTATTAATGATATTGCGCGGAAACAATTTATGAATGTACATATTGCTTTTACACAAGCTTTATTTATGATTCTATCATCAGGGAATAAATCACTTGTATTACATCCAGAAAAACTTGAAATTGCAATGAATATGATCACATTACCGTGTCAAACGAATGAACAGCTCCAAAACGTACTAGACAGTACTATCGTACCCTCCATCGAACGAATCGGTTTTCATTCCTTTAATCAATATATATTATTAAATGCAACTAAATTATCTAAAAATGCTCCAATGAAACGTTCGAAGCTATTACATGATTTATATTATCATCCACCATTGTTAGAAGCGAAAACAATGATGATGTATTATCTCTCCAGTAAGGCATATACGGTCTATCGTGATCATTATCGTTTAAATCTATTATATACACCAAAATATTGTTGTCATTATTGTCAAGAAAGATTTTCAACAGAAAAAGAATTGCAAAAACATATTAGTAAAGATTATTATCTAAATCAACATCATATGGCATCAGCATCATCAGGTGATGAGAAAGAGGAAGGAAAAGGTTCAAAGAAAGTCGGAAGACAACAAAATTATTCAATAAGTACTAAGAAGAGAATGAAAAAGACATCAATACATAAAAGATTAATATTAGAACAAACTATTGTTGAATCATGTCATTTCATTATTAAAGATATTAATTATTATCTTACTGGTGTTTATTTTCCTGCTTATTATGAATTATTACCGAATCATTTATTGCCCAACGATTACTTCCCACAGATCTTTGATCGTATTGGTAAAGCAGGTCGTCCATTAACCGTATTAGAATCCTATCGTACAATTCGTGCGATTGATTGTTTAGGAGAATATCTTCTCGTCACAATACATGGCACACAAGGCTGGATCCGTTATCGTAACGGAAACCGTTTATATTTGCGTCCAATTCAAGGATTTCATTGGGAGAAGTTACATATACAAGAAACATTAACCTACTATAGGATAAATGATAATTTACCTAAAAATATTGAGATTAAAGTACGTCATCGTCCACAATTAGATTCAGAAATTATTGGTTATTTACATCCAGGTGATATAATACAATGTTATGCAGTAATAGATGATTGGTTACAAGTGAAATATCAAAAAGAAGATGCTGCATGGATATTATTTTATGATAAATTAGAAGAAATTGTTGATAAAAATGGTCAAATTATTACGAATCCAAGTTTAATAAGACAAAGAAAAATTGATTATACATCCAAACCAACTATAGTAGCATATACAGAATATGATGATGCAGTTGATCAATCCTTTGATGATACCATAATTACCTATGAAATTAATGGTAAAGTCTATAAAAATGATTGTATTAAACATCCTGAAATATCATCATTAAAAATTCATTTCTTTGATTTTATTAGATACGGTAGTGTAAAATATCAAACAAATTTACATCATTTTTTATTAATACCTTACATCTTACAAGAGAAACTTCTATTACATCAAGAGTATTATAAAGAAGAATTAAATGATCAAAATCCTATGAATACCTTTCATCATATGGTATTACAAACACCATTTAATTTAACACAAAAGGATATTTTTCATATTATTGTTAATGAAATGAATGATATTGAAATTTTACAATTTTTTGAAGATATTGATTTATTACCACCAAACTTTAAACAACAACAAGAACATAGTCGACAGATTACTAGTGCATGGGGAGGTGGTAGTAAATCGATCAAGAATGCGTCCTTGTCAAATCGTCATCGACGAGGGAAGAGGGGGCAAGAGATGACCTTACCTGCCATCACCTCCTCTGATGATGCGATGATGAATAAAACTGTAAATCGTCAGCAACGACTCAAGCGACTACCATCAGAGCCAATGTTAGGTAGATTCGCTGAGGAGAGAGGGAGAAGTATGAAGGGAATTGCAGGGAAAGCGGAAGACGATAATAATGATGGAGATGACGAAGAAGAGGAGGAAGAAGATGATGAAGAATTAAAAGAAAGAATTCAACAATTCTTTGGACAAAGTTTGAAAAGTGATATATATGGAGAAAATGCGAATATTGATGATGTATTTGATGATATTGATTTAATTACCTTATAATAGAGAAGAGTATAGTAAGTAAGTTAGATTCTTTTCATTCTTAACCTTACAACTATGATATGATATTTACAACTAACGAACAATTAATGTCAAAACTTGGAACTTCATTCTATGAAACAAAGCACATACAAACAACAACAGAATGTTACGAATAGGGGATTTATACAAGATCTTTGACCAGTCAAAGTGACAATAATAGAAACAATAATAATAATGCGAACAACTCGTTAGATTGAGAAAGTTCTTGATACTTTATCTTCGGTCATTGGTGATTTTTCTTTAGGGGTATTTTTAGGTGTTTCGAATTCTAATGGTGAATTACTTTCATCAATAACGTCGTCTCCTTCCTCAAAGTTACCATAGTCGTCGTCATCATCGTCATCCATCTCAATCGTAAACGATGATGAAGGAGGAGGAATCTGCTGTAATGGATTATGAGCAGCTTCTCCTGTGAGTGCAGAGGATGCATCTAATATTTTCCTATCTTGTTGTCTTGGTGATAATTTAGAAATTTTCTTTTTTTCAGGTTCTCTTATACATCGTTCACATAAAGTGATCAAAATTGGACTTGATCTGTTTAATATCACAAATATAAGACAAAGAAAGTTCAGAAATAGAGAATGAAAATTGAACTTACAAGGTTAATAATCCAATGATTAACCACATTGTTTTACCTTTCTCTTGATCTTCTTTTTCACTTTGTCCTTCTCTTAAATAAGTATGAAGAAGATATCCACTTAACATACCCACAGGAATCTTTGCAGCAAATAAAGGTAAAGCAGCAAGAGCAGAGAATGATGCCTCTCTTCCCTATATTACGAATAGATTACCAACGATAAAGAGGAAGATAATGGAAGGGGAGATTACCTCAGGAGCAATTGACATAGTATAATCATATAATCTCGGACTCCAAATCGCTTCTCCCAATGATAATAACACCATAAATAATACCACAGCCCAGGTGGAAGCAGAGAAAACAAGGAAAAGAGGTGATATCGCAGATACATATCCACCATACTTAATCATATCAAAATGAGGCCAATGAGAAGTAAAAGCAGCAACAGTTGGTGTAAGCCATATAATCATCATTGGATTAATTGAATAAATCATTCCTTTTGGATAATTTGGACCAAAACAACGTAGTAAATAAGTTGGTAATGTTGCATCCACATGACGAAAGATTGTATTTAAATTAATTAAGAAAAGTGTTAACAAACAAAATCTCCAAAATGTTAAAGAAGAAATGATTTCATATACAAAGGTATATACTGATACAATCTTTGGGATTGGTTTTGGCGAAGAATGATGTTGTTCTTCGTCTTCCTTATTGATTGATGATGAACCTGAGGATTGGGGAAATGGCGATAATATGACGTCAGAGTCAGGATCATCATGGTTGCTGAGATGAGAATATTGCCCTTTTTCTCGTTTATAAGATGTTAGTTCAATATCTTTCTCTTGTATGATATCATCAGCATCACCATCCATCACCTGCAAAGAAGAATAAACTGCGATTGAAAAGGTGGTTGAAGAGGAAGAGTTAGCTTGACGTGGCTTTCTATTCACTACACGACGAGTCTTTCCATGATTATTATGAGAAGTTAATAGCATATGAGATGAGTCAGGTCCAATGGTCTGATTCTCTTCGTCTTTATTTACACCTTCTAATGGTTCCTCCTCTTCCTCTTCCTCCTCATCCTTATCATCGACACGAATCTCTCGAAGGTAGAAGAAGGTTATCATCCATGCCAGAAAATAGACAATAACCACAGACCAAATCACAAGGCGATTGCCAGTGATTAATCGATTAGGACCTGTGACACTACTCGCTGTCATAGTAGAATTAGTTGTGACACTAGACGTCTCTTGCTGATCATGACGATAGGTTGAACTACAACTACTATGACTAGGACAAACAATAACATTAAAAAAATCAACAACTGGTCCAGAAGCAAGTGCAGCAATATTCATAACCGCATAAAACAAGCCATAAGCAAAGCCACGATTCTTCCTCGTCGTATATCGTTTAATCCCAACAGTAAGCATAGGTATACCGATAGAATTACCAATCGGTAATAATCCAAAGAGTATAATATAAAAGAAAAATAAATTTTGATTTAATGCTAATAATATATTAGATATACAAGAGATAGTAAAACCTATTAATAATGATTTCCTAACACCAAAATAATCATTAAAACAAGATGTAATAAAACCCCAAAAGGTTATACATGCACCCCAAAATCCATAAATCATACCAGCATGTATATCACTGATGTTATATTCTTCATGGAGATAAATAACTAATATTTGAGATAATGCGAAATAACCATACGCTTCACCAAATTTTAAACAAAAGTTGATATATAATTCATATGGACAGTCTTCTAATAAGGCAAATTTTTCACGGATTGATTGATTGATAATGGTGAAATACTCCATAGTAATAATGACTCCCTCCCTATTCACTTCTCACGAAATTCATTGAATAATTTCTCAAAATGAAGACGAGGTTCGATCGTTCTTTTTTTTGTGTCGTTTTTATCGTTCTCGTTTTTCATCAAAACAAGTACGATATCTTACCTTTGGACAACATTAAATTTTCTTTTTGATCCAATGTTATCCATTCAAGATACTTAATCAAAAGATACACTACATGTTCAGAGAGAAATATTCGATTAATTCGATCTTTTTATCGATACTATTTCTGTTGTATCTGAGCCTTGGTTTTGCTGATTCTAGCTGTGGGGTTGGACAATATTGTACCGATAGCAGCTGCACAACTTGCCAAGTTTGTAGTATTGGATGGTATCAAGGATCGTCTTCCTATACAGGAATTTATTGTATTCAATGCCCGGCTTCTTGTTCCACAGTATCGACGGGGTCAACATCTATAAGTGACTGCTACTATAACTCTTGTCCTGCTGGACAATATCAACCCGCATGTACTGCAGGGTGCTCAAATTGCCCGAGTGGTCAATCTTCTTACTATGGTTCCAACACTTGCTTTTCGTTAACAGAATTACCAACCGGAAGTCCCACCACGATGATGGCTCCAAGCGCCTGTCCTAGTGTGACTCCGACAGCGACTCCCAGCACGATCATGCCAACGATG
>VFQN01005581.1_pt1 | contig 15244 bp, 11 predicted proteins | sample 3512371 | NCBI WGS metagenome assembly VFQN01 (sample SAMN10412370, study PRJNA504923) | tailings metagenome | isolation source: Replicate 2 from Balatoc abandoned mine | place: Philippines: Itogon, Benguet | collected 2017-08-28
TTGATGTCGGCCGCAGCCTGCTCCGCACCCTTCTGGAGCTGAGCGCCGAACGCGGCGTTCGGGCCGGTGATCGGGCCGGCGACGCCGATCAGGATGTCGGCCCACGCGCTGCCGCTGAACGCGAGAACCGCGGACATGGCAACGGCGGACAAGAGAGATTTCTTCATGGATACACTCCCGTTAAACGGGCAGGCCTGGATGATTGCTTTCATGCGATGCCCACCCATATCGCAGAAAGGAAACTTTGCCCATTTTCAGGCACTTGTCACGCCGAATCCTCCCGAACCGGCGGGAATGGTGAACAACGGGCGGGTTCAGCGCTTCTCCCTGAAGGAAAGCGGCGAGTTCCGCTCGTATAGCCAGTGGTACTGACTGACCATCTGGTTGGCGCGCGTGTAGCGGTAGCCGAGATAGCCGATCACGAGCAGGATCACCGCATCGATGAGGTAGAACTGCAGCGTGAACATGGTGCCGTCGAACAGGGCGTGATGGATGAACCGAACCGCCACGCCGAGCAGCAGCAGATAGGCCAGCAGGCTCGGCACCGAGCGCCAGGTCTGAGCGCAGGCGCGCCCCGTCATCCAGGCCGCACCGCCTCCCAGCACCAGCGTGACGAAGAAGAACTGCCAGACATTGGCTTCCTCGTAGAGAATGCCGTGCATCGATATCTCCTCCTCAGTGCCTGCCGCCTTCGAGATAGGCGGCGCGGACTTCCGGATTGGCGAGCAGATCCTGACCGGACCCGCTCATGGTGATGTTGCCGTTGACCATGACATAGCCGCGGGTGGCCAGGCGCAGCGCGCCGAAGGCGTTCTGCTCGACGAGGAAGACGGTCAGCCCTTCCTTCTCGTTGAGCACCCGGATCGCATCGAAGATCTGCTTGACGATCAGCGGCGCGAGGCCGAGCGAGGGCTCGTCGAGCAGGAGCAGCTTGGGTCGCGCCATCAGCGCGCGGCCAATGGAGAGCATCTGCTGCTCGCCGCCCGACAGCGTGCCGCCGCGCTGCGAGATGCGCTCCTTGAGACGTGGGAAGAGCGTGAAGACCTTCTCGGAATCCTCGGCGAAATGCGCGAGGTTGTCGAGGCTGGCGCCCATCTGCAGGTTCTCAAGCACCGTCATGCGCGGGAAGATGCGGCGGCCTTCCGGCGACTGCGCAATCCTGAGCCGGGCGATCTCGTGCGTCGGGAGCTGGGTAATGTCCTTCCCGTCGAAGACGATGCGGCCGGACCGGGCCCGCGGCGCGCCGAAGATGGTCATCATCAGGGTCGACTTGCCGGCGCCGTTGGCGCCGATCAGCGCGACGGTCTCGCCGCGCTTGACGTCCATCGTCACGCCGTTCAGCGCACGAATGTTGCCGTAGAAGGTCTCGACGCCCTCGACGGAAAGAAGCGCTTCGGTCGCCATCAGCCGCGCCCTCCGGACTTGCCGCTACCGGGCTTCGCCGGCTTCCTGCCCTTTGCGAGCGTCTTCGCCTGGCCGATCCAGTCCTCGCGGGCGATGCGCCCGTCGAACTCGAGATAGGCCTCCGCGGCGACCACGTCCGCCTTCTTCCACGCAGCGATCTGCGCGAAGCTGGTTACCCCGTGGTCGCGAAGCTTGCGCGCGTTGACCGGGCCGATGCCCTTGATCAGCGTGAGGTCGTCGGCCGCGGCCGGCGCCGGTGCGGGCGCCGTGGAAGCGGCCTTCGCTTTCGCAGGCGCGGCCTTCGCCTTGGCGGCAGCCGGTTTCGCGGGGGCGGGCCTGGCGGCTACGGGCGGCGGGGCCGCGGGAGGCGGCACCGGTGTCGCGCCGACCTTCGGCACGGCCGACCTGGCCGTGCCGAAGGTCGGCGCCTTGGCGGCGGGAGCGACCGGCTGGGATTTGGCAGTCGCCGGCTTGGGCGGCTTGGGCGGCTTCGCTGCGGGAGCGGCCTTTGCAGGCGCCGCCTTCGCGAGCGACGCCTTTGCCGGCTTCGCCTTGGGCGCCGCCGGAGTGCTGATCAGCGGCACCGGGGCGGCGGCCGCGGCCTTCGGCGCGGCCTTGGCCTTGGCGGGCTTCGACGCGACGGCCGGCGGGGCGGCTTCCACCTGGGGCGCAGTCTTGGCGGCCTTCGGGGCGGTCTTGCGCGCGGCGGCAGCCTTTTCGGCCGATGCGACGCGGCTGGCCTTCGAGGCGCCGGGCGCCACCTTCACCAAGCCCTCGCCATCGTCGGAATGCTCGATCGTGTCGGACACGGGGCCCGCCATCATCGAGGACGACGGCGCGGGGCCGTGCTCGGGATCGGGCGTTCCGTCTTCCTGCTCGATGACCTCCTCGCCGACCTCGCTCAGCACCGTCTCGACATCCTGGTCGTCGATGCCGAGATAGGCCGCGATGACCTTCGGGTCGTTCTTCACGAAGTCGGGCGCGCCGTCGGAGATCTTCCGGCCATATTCGAGCACCACGACATGGTCTGAAATCTGCATGACGACGGACATGTCGTGCTCGATGAGCAGGATCGACGTGCCGGTATTGTCCTTGATGTCGTTGAGCAGCACGTTGAGCGCCAGCGACTCCTTCGGGTTGAGGCCGGCCGCGGGCTCGTCGAGGCACAGGAGCTCGGGACCGGTGCACATGGCGCGCGCGATCTCGAGGCGCCGCTGGGCGCCGTAGGGCAGATCGCCCGCGGGGTCATCCGCCCGGTCGATCAGGTCCGCCTTTTCCAGCCAGAAGGCCGCCAGATCGCGCGATTCCGCGGAGGCCTTGCGGTAGGCCGGCGCGCCGAACAGGCCGAGCACCGTCCAGCCGGAAGCCTGCATCAGCTTGTTGTGCTGCGCGACCAGCAGGTTCTCGAGCAGGGTCATGCCGGAGAACAGCCGGATGTTCTGGAACGTCCGCGCCACCCTGGCCTTGGCCGGGATCATGAAGTCCGGCATCCGCTCGAGCAGGTAGGACGAGCCGTCGCGCCGGGTCATGGTGATCATGCCCTCGGTGGGCTTGTAGAAGCCGGTGATGCAGTTGAACACCGTCGTCTTGCCCGCGCCGTTGGGGCCGATGAGCGCGGTGATCTCGCCGCGCCGGGCCTCGAAGGACAGGTCGCCGACGGCCACGAGGCCGCCGAACTTCATCGACAGGTGCTCGACCTTGAGGATCGGATCGCTGGTCGCCATCAGCCGTGCCCCTCTGCGGTGAACGATCCGGACACTGCCTTCCTTTCCTTGAGAAACGCCGTCGGTTCTCGACTTCCCACGAAGCCGCGCGGCTTCCACACCATCACCACGACCATCGCCAGGCCGAACAGGAGCATGCGGTAGAGCTCGGGCGTGAAGTCCTGGCCGAATGCCATCTTGAGGAACTGCATCTCGCGCAGCGCCTCCATGCCGCCGATCATGACGAGCGCGGCGACCGCGATGCCGACCAGCGAACCCATGCCGCCCAGCACCACGATTGCGAGGATGATGGCGGACTGCAGGAACACGAAGGACTCTGGGTTGATGAAGCCCTGGCGGGCGGCGAAGAACGAGCCGGCGAAGCCGCCGAACATCGCGCCGATGGCGAAGGCCGTCAGCTTGGTGTTGGTGGTGTTGATGCCGAGCGAACGACAGGCGATCTCGTCCTCGCGCAGGGCTTCCCACGCGCGGCCGACCGGCATGCGGCGCAGCCTGATCGTGACGAAGGCCGTGATGAGCGCCAGGACCAGGATCAGATAGTAGAGGAAAATCTTGTAGTAGACGCCGGACGTCGGGAGATCGAACACCTTGCCGATGTAGAAGGGCGAGGAGACGTCGAAATTGAAGAGGCCGAAGAAGGTGATCTTCGGGATGCCCGATATGCCGGCCGAGCCGTTGGTGACCTCACGCCAGTTGATCAGCACCAGGCGGATGATCTCGCCGAAGGCCAGCGTCACGATGGCGAGATAGTCGCCGCGCAGACGAAGCACCGGGAAGCCGAGGAGCACGCCCCACATCGCCGCCATGGCACCCGCCGCCGGCAGGAGGATCCAGAAGGAGAGGCCGAACTCCGTGCCGAGAAGCGCGTAGGTGTAGGCGCCGACCGCGTAGAAGGCGACGTAGCCGAGATCGAGCAGGCCGGCGAGGCCGATGACGATGTTCAGGCCCCAGGCGAGCATCACGTAGATCAGGACCTGGATGCCGAAATTGTCGATCCACTTGAGCGACCCCTGCAGACCGCTGAGCCAGACGGACAGCACCGGGAACAGGAACAGGAGCACGATCCCGATCCAGTTGATGTTGCGGCGGAGGAAGCCGGGCTTGGTGACGGCCGTGCTCTTCTTGCCGGCGACGGCGCGACGACGCTCGACCTCGGGCCACACGAAGGCCGAGAAGACGAAGCGGCCGACCGCGACGATGGCGACGACCCAGAACAGGACGTCCCAGCGCTGCACCACGATCAGCTCGTTGCGGATGTTCTGGTCGGTCTTGAGACCGATGATCAGGACGAACATTCCGAGTGCGATCAGGCCGGCATAGAACGCCTCCTTCAGCGCATCGCCGATGACGCTGGTCTGCGCAGCAGCACCCGGACCAGCCGCGGATGCGGTCGATTGCGTCGTCGCCATGGCTCAGACCTTCTCCACTTCGGGCCGACCCATCAGGCCTGATGGCAGGAAGATCAACACGATCGCCAGGATCGAGAACGCCGCGACGTCCTTGTAGTCGATCGAGAAATAGGCCGACCAGAGCGACTCGATCGTCCCGATCAGCAGGCCGCCCAGAACCGCGCCGGGCAGCGAGCCGATGCCGCCGAGCACCGCGGCGGTAAAGGCCTTCACGCCCGGCACGAAGCCGTCAGAGAAGGCGACGACGCCGTAATACATCAGGAACAGCGTGCCCGCGACCGCGGCCAGCGCAGCGCCCATGATGAAGGTGATCGAGATCGTCTTGTCGACGTCGACGCCGAGCAGCGCGGCCATCTTGCGGTCCTGCTCGCAGGCCCGCTGGGCGCGGCCGAGCGGCGTCTTGTTGACGATGTACCAGAAGATCGCCAGCAGGGCGATCGTGACCACCGCGATGACGATCTGCTTCAGCGAGATCGAGATGCCGCCGACATTGTAGACCGACGAGATCATCGGCGGGATCGGCTTGTTGCGCGGGCCCTGCGTAACCTGGACGAAGTTGGAGATGAAGATCGACATGCCGATGGCCGTGATGAGCGGCGCCAGGCGGAAGGAGCCGCGCAGCGGCCGATAGGCGACGCGCTCGATCGACCAGTTCCACAGCGATGTCATCAGCATCGCGACGACCATCATCACCAGGAGGAAGAAGACCACATGGATGGTGGTGAACATCGCCACGAGGATGAGGAACACGATCATGGCGATGAACGCGCCAAGCATGAAGATATCGCCATGAGCGAAATTGATCATGCCGATGATGCCGTAGACCATCGTATAGCCGATCGCGATCAGGCCATAAATGGATCCCAGCGTCAGCCCGTTGACGAGCTGCTGGATGAAGTATTCCATCGTTTGTCGGCTCCCCTGGAATGTCGCCACCCCTGGCGCATCCCTTATTTGGTTCCCTGACTCCTAGCCGTTCGGAACGGGATTGCAACGCCAAAATGCGACACTGCGCCTCGCAATGAGGCAGTGCCCGAAACGGCGCACATCCGGAGCCCGGCCGACTGGACCAAGCCGGACGCTATCATTGGCCTATCGCAAAGTCCTTCACATTTGCGCGAACGCCGTAGCGCCGGATGCAATGAATTCGCGAAAAGGCGGGATCACAAGAGGGATTCTTGCGACGACGAGCCGTGCTTACTTCACGACGAAGCCGTGCGCATAGGGATCGCGATCGTCGATGAAGATGGTGTTGTAGCCGGTGGTGCGCGCCCAGCCGCCGATCGACGGCACGATCGCCTTGCGGTTGGCAACGACCGTTTCCTTCTCGATGCGGCCCTTGAACAGGGAGCCGATGATGGATTCGTGGACGAAGCCTTCGCCTTCCCGCAGCAGGCCCTTCGCATGCCGCTGCGCCATCCGCGCGGAGGTTCCGGTGCCGCAGGGGCTGCGGTCGATGGCCTTGTCGCCGTAGAACACGGCGTTGCGCGCATCCGCGCCGGCAACCGTGGGCGCGCCGGTCCACAGGATGTGCGAGAGGCGGTTGATGCCGGGATTCTCCGGATGCTCGAAGGCATAGTTTTCGTTGAGCGCGGCCCGGAGCAGCGGGCTCCAGCCGATGAGCTGTCCCGCGGTGTGATCGGCGATGTCGCGGAAGTTCTTCTGCGGCTCGACGATGGCATAGAAGTTGCCGCCATAGGCGACGTCGACGACGATCTCGCCGAGGCCCGGCACCTCGGCCGTCAGGCCCTCGGCATAGAGGAACGAGGGCACGTTGGTGATCCGCACCTCCTCGACATATTCGCCCTCCTGCCGATACTCGGCGAGCACGAGGCCGGCCGGCGTGTCGAGCCTGAGCAGGCCCGGCGTCTTCGGCTTCACCAGGCCGTGCTCGATCGCCATGGTCACCGTGCCGATCGTGCCGTGGCCGCACATGGGCAGGCAGCCGGAGGTCTCGATGAACAGGATCGCGACGTCGCAGTCGGGCCGCGTCGGCGGATAGAGGATCGATCCCGACATCATGTCGTGGCCGCGCGGCTCGAACATCAGCCCGGTGCGGATCCAGTCGTATTCCGCAAGGAAATGCGCGCGGCGCTCCATCATGGTCGATCCGTCGAGCAGCGGCCCGCCGCCCGCGACGAGGCGCACGGGATTTCCGCAGGTGTGACCGTCGATGATGTGGAAGGAGTGGCGGGACATGGAAGCCTCAGAAGCGCTGGGGGCTGAAGGGCGAAAGATCGATGGCGCTCGCCTGTCCGGCCACGAGGTCGCGCACGAGCCGGCCGGTGGCAGCGGCCTGGGTCAGGCCGAGATGGCCGTGGCCGAAGGCGTAGACGACGTTCGGTGCCGAACGTGCCCGCCCGATGACGGGCAGCGAATCCGGGAGCGAGGGGCGGTAGCCCATCCACTCCCGCCCGCCTTCCGACTTCAAGCCCGGCAGGAAGCGCCGGGCCTTTTCGAGCATCGCCTTCGAACGCGCATAGTTGGGCGGGAGCTTCAGGCCGCCGAGCTCGACGGCGCCGCCGACGCGCAGGCCCGTCGACAGCGGCGTGATGACGAAGCCGTGGCCCGAGAAGATCAACTGCCGCTTCACGTCGAAGGCATCGGCGGGCAGCGTGGTGTTGTAGCCACGCTCCGTCTCGAGCGGGATGTTGTCGGCGAAGGCTCGCGCAAGCAGGTGCGACCACGCGCCTGCGGCGACGACCACGGTCCGCGCCGGAAGGCTCGACCCGTCGTCGAGAAGGACCGAAGCCTCGTCCTGCGCCGAGGTCCGCACGGACCGCACGGAGGCCCGCACGAACCGTGCGCCGCTCGCCTCCGCATGCGCCCAGATCGCCTTGCCGAGCAGCTTCGGATCGTCGACGGTCTTCCAGCCGGGAACGAAGGTGCCCTTGACGAACTGTCGCGACAGGCCGGGTTGCAGAGCGGCGAGGTCGGGCCCCTCGACATGGCGGAAGGCGATGCCGTGCTTCTCCCGCGCTGACCATCCCGGCAATGCGCCGCGAAACTCGGCCTCGCTCTCGTAGAGTTCGAGCGAGCCGTCCTCGCGCAGCATGGGCCGGGTGCCGGAGCGGTCGAGGAGCGCCATCCACTCGGCCTCGGCGAGCTTCATCAGCGCGGCCTGCGCCGCGATCGCCCTGCCGGCATCCTCGTGGCCGGCCCGCCAGAAGCGCCAGAGCCACGGCGCGAGCCGGGGCAGATAGGACGGGCGGATCGCCAGCGGCCCGAGCGGATCGGCGAGCCAGCGCGGCAGGTTCTTCATCATGCCCTTGTGGGCGAGCGGCAGCACGTCGGAGAAGGCAAGCGCGGCGGCGTTGCCGGAACTGGTCTCCTCGCAGATGCCGGTGCGGTCCACGACGATGACGCGACGGCCAGCCTCGGCAAGATAGGCCGCGACGCAGATGCCGACGATGCCGGCGCCGACGATGACGGTGTCGGCGTCTTGTTCAGCGGAGGAAGGCTTGGACATGATCGTGGTCAGGCGTGAAGTGTCGCCGGGGTGCATTAGCACTGTTCGACCGGGGAAGGCGATGAGGAACTTGTCGTCGGCGCTTCCGCCAAGCGCCGCCTCACCGTCGCGCTCCGCGTGCCACCTCTCCCCCGTTCAGGGGCCGAGGAAGCTCAAGCCTGAAGGGGACACAGTTCGCCGACGCCGCAGAGGATCGCGGTCGACATGCGGAGATGTCTGAACGGGTGGGATCCGGGAAGTCTGGGCTCCCTCCTCCCCCTCGACGGGGGAGGTGCTGCCGAAGGCGAAGGAGGGGGTCAGTTCGTAGAGTGAACGGACCTCCAGGCGCGGTTACCGCGCCCTCGAGGCCTCGAAGATGCTGTCGATGGCCTGGCCGAGCACGGCGTCGAACTCGGCGTCGCTCTGCTTTGCCGACAGGCCCTCGGTCAGCGCACGCGAGAAGCTGGCGATCACGCCGTCGTTCTCCATGAGCTTCCGGTTCGCCTCGTCGCGCGAATAGCCGCCCGAGAGCGCCACGACGCGCATGACCTTCGGATGGTCGACCAGCGGCTTGTAGAGATTGGCCTTGGTCGGCAGGGTGAGCTTCAGCATGACCTGCTTGCCGGCGGGCAGCGCGTCGAGATGCTTCAGGATCTCGGCCAGCAGCAGGTCTTCGGCCTCGGCCTTGTCGGAGATGGAGATCGTGACCTCCGGCTCGATGATCGGGACGAGGCCGTGCGACAGCACCTGCGCGCCCACTTCGAACTGCTGCGCGACGATGGCCGCGATGCCCTTGGCATTGGCCGCGTCGACGACGGAGCGCTCCTTCGTGCCGAAGATCCCCTTCTCGCCCGCGCGCTTCAGCAGGGCGTCGAGCTCGGGCATCGGCTTCATCAGCTGGACACCGTCGGCCGCGGCGGCGAGGCCCTTGTCGATCTTGAGGAAGGGAACCACGCCGCGCATCTCCCACAGATATTGCGCGGTCGGGATGCCGTCGATCTCGCGATCCATCGTCTGCTCGAACAGGATCGCTCCCATCACCTTGTCGCCGGTGAAGGCGGGCGACTTGATGATGCGCGCACGCATCTGATGGATGAGGTCGAACATCTCGGCCTCGTTGGCCCAGGAGCCTTCCTCGATGCCGTAGAGGCGCAGTGCCTTGGGTGTCGAACCGCCTGACTGGTCGAGCGCCGCGATGAAGCCGTCCTTGCTCGCGGCCTGCGCGGTCATGTCCTTGAGGCGATCGTTCATACGTTGTCTCTCCGTTGATTACTCGGGGCCGCATAACAGCACAGAGAGACAAGTGAAATCCCACGCCAAAGCACTGAAACGATTGAAAGATGTTCAATCGTTTGAATAGGTCGCGGAAATATGTCGCATGCTTAACCGGCAGGACCAGCGCGACGAGCGCTAATGCTTCAGCGCCTCGACGCCGGGCAGCGCCTTGCCTTCCATCCATTCGAGGAAGGCGCCGCCGGCGGTGGAGATATAGGTGAAGTCGTCGGCGGCGCCGGCGTGGTTGAGGGCGGCGACCGTGTCGCCGCCACCCGCCACGGAGACGAGCTTGCCGGCCTTCGTGCGCGACGCGGCATGGCGCGCGGCCGCGACCGTGGCCGTGTCGAAGGGCTCGATCTCGAAGGCGCCGAGGGGGCCGTTCCAGACGAGCGTCGCGGCGCGGTCGATCCAGTCGGTAACGGTCCTGATGGTCTTCGGCCCGACGTCGAGGATCATGGCGTCGGCAGGCACGGCCGAGATGTCCACGGTCTCGTTGGCCGCGCCGGCCTTGAACTCGCGCGCGACGACACCGTCGACGGGCAGGATGATCGCGCATCCCGCGGTCGCCGCCTCGATCATGATCTGCTTGGCGGTGGCGGCGAGGTCGTGCTCGCAGAGCGACTTGCCGACATCGGTGCCCTTTGCGGCGAGAAACGTGTTGGCCATGCCGCCGCCGATCACCAGCGCGTCGACCTTAGTGACGAGGTTCATCAAGAGGTCGATCTTGGTCGAGACCTTGGCGCCGCCGACGATCGCCACGACCGGACGGACCGGATTGCCCAGCCCCTTCTCGAGCGCCGACAGCTCCTCTTCCATGGTGCGGCCCGCATAGGCGGGCAAGAGGCGCGCGATGCCTTCGGTCGAGGCGTGCGCCCGATGTGCGGCGGAAAAGGCATCGTTCAAATAGACGTCGCCGTTTTCGGCGAGCGACCTGGCGAAATCGGGTTCGTTCTTTTCCTCGCCCTTGTGAAAACGGGTATTTTCCAGGAGCAGGATGCCGCCTTCGGGGAGCGCGGCGATGGCATTGCTCGCGGCGGGGCCGATGCAATCGTCGGCGAAGGCAACGGCCCGGCCGAGGACGGACGCGGTGGCGCGGGCGATCGGCTCGAGCGACTGAGCCGGGTCAGGCGCGCCCTTGGGCCGGCCGAAATGGGCCAGCAGGATCACCTTCGCACCCTTGTCGGAGAGTTCCGCGATCGTGGGCGCGACGCGCTCGATGCGCGTGGCGTCCGTGACCGCGCCGTCCTGCACCGGCACGTTGAGGTCCACGCGCACGAGAACCCGCTTGCCCTTCACATCGCCGATATCGTCGAGCGTCCTGAACGCGGCCATCGCACCCTCCATGCCTGCCGGCGCCACTCGCCGGCCAAATCGGGCCGGACCATACAGCCGCCGCCACGGAGCGCAAGGCGGTATGCGTGCAGCGGCGATAGGTCACCCTAGGCGGCTGGACGGCCTGCCTGCCTCGGCGCCTACACCCGCCCGAGCAGCACGTCAGCGACCGCTTCGGAGAAGCGCCGCCGCCTGCCGTCGACGACAACATCGTCGCCGTGGCCCTCGGCCGGCGCGCCGCGCGGCATGCCATGGGCGAGGAGAGCTTCCGCGCAGGCGGCCCAGTCGCCCTCCGCCACGGGCTCGTTGACCGAGGCCCAGGACAGCGTCCCGCAGACATTGTCGCCCATGCCGTGCTGCGACCGCCAGTCGGCGCCATGCTCGAGGAGGAAGCGGGCCATCTCGGCATCGCCGCGGAACACGGCGAGGTTGAGGGCCGATGCCTGCCAGTCGCCTCCGGCCGTTTCCAAGGGCCATCCGCGCTCGACCATCAGGCGGACGGCCGCCCCGCGCCCGAGCGCCGCCATTTCGGGCAGCATGCGCAGCTCCGCTTGCGGGAGCGACATCGGGAGATCCGGCCGCTCGGCCTGCAGGCGCCTCGCTTCCGCATCGTCCCCGGCAGCACAGGCGGCGACGAACCGCTCTTCGAGCGACAAGGGCGGGGGCTCTCCCGCCGCGCCGTGCAGCAGGGCGGAGACGTCCGCCATCCCGTAGCGGAGCGCGAGGCGATAGGTGCTGGTTCCGTCCTCGGTGCGGGCCGCGGCATCGGCGCCCGCCGCGAGAAGAGCGCCGACATGGGCAGGCGAGCGACCGCGCCGGATGGCAAACAGCAAAGGCCCGCTCCAGTCGAGCGGGGGCTGCTCGCGCCGGCCAAAGTCGATCAGCAGATGGAGCGCTTCGATCTCTTCGAAGTCGAGGACGCGATACTGCGCATTGGTGCCCTCGATCCGTGCGCCGGCTTCGAGAAGCAGCCGCGTGATCGGCGGGGACTCGAGCGAATGGTAGAGCGACTCGTTGTCGTTCGGGTTCGCACCGGCGGCGAGAAGCATGCGGGTGAGTTCCTCGTCGCGCGCCTGTCCCGCGGCGCCATAGAGCGCGGAGAGGGGATGACCGGCCGACGGTTCGGCCAGCGAAGCAGGCGGCCAGCGGCCAGGGACCGACTGGTTCGGGTCCGCTCCGGCGTCGAGCAGGACGCGGGCGGCGGCAAGGATCAGGGGCCGGTAGGAATGGTGCCGCAACAGGCCCGAATGCGTCGCTGCCACGAGCGGCGGTAGCAGGAGCGGACCGCCGGGCCGGTTGGGCCAGGCCGGATCCCCGGCGATGGCGGCGCGGACGGAGGCAAGATCGCCGACCGCGCAGGCGAGCCAGGGATCGTCGCCGCGAAGATCGGGGCGCCTCTCGAGCAGGCGAGCGGCCGCCTCGGGCCGCGACCGGTTGGTGCCTCCGGCGATGTCACCGGCATAGAGGAGCCTGAGAAGCTCCGGGAGGAGCACCGAGCGGTCCGCCGAGGCATGGCGCAGCGCCGCAACGCAGGCGGCAAGCTCCGGCCACGAGGCAAAGCCATAGGAGCGGGCGATACACCGCTGGGCATCGTGGAGGCGGAAGGGCCGGGCGGGGCCATCAGCCGCGCCCGCCGGCATGGTCGAACGGACAAGGGCGACGGCGTCGGCCTGGCCCCGGCGCACGGCGGCCAGCAGATCCTTCGCCTGCTTCCTCAGGTGCGCGAGATCGGGTCTATCGGGAAGGGTGGGCATGGAACCTCCGTGCATGTCTGCCGAAGGCCCGCAAATCCGGCTGCACAAAGGTCGTGACGACAGTTCAGCGATGCAAGTGGGTTCAACCCTTCCCGCGGGCCCGGATGCGGCTTGCGACCGCGGCACGACCATAGGGCGGCACGACGCCGGCGGTCAACGCCGCATCAGGAACTGCCGGGCGGCTGCACCGGCTTCTGGCGGATGCGACGCAGCATCAGCCCGAGACGGTCCCTGATTTCGCCCGCCGTCAGCAGGAGCGGCGCGGACGAGCCGAGCGCCTGAGGTTCCAGCGAAAGGCCGACGGAGGTGATGTGGTCCTTGTCGTCGGTGTCGCGCACGATGAGGTCGATCGGGCCGAGCGGAACGCGATCGGCATATTCGGCATGGCCGCCGAGGCGCGACTGCATCAGCTCGGCAATCGTCAGGCCCGCCTCGCCCTCGCGCAGTTCCGCGCCATAGGCCGCGGCGATCTCGCTCGCCAGGTGGTCGGGCTGGACCGTGAAGGACCCGAAGAACTCCTCGTCGTCCGAGGCCAGCGATACCTTGCTGGCGAAGAGCCGGTCGAGCAGGCGCGGATAACGGTCGGAGACGAAGATATAGACGAGATCGTCCGCCATCAGCCTGCCGGCATCCTGCGGCTTGAGCGAGCGGCCTTCGCGGATGACGAGCGACGGGCGGGCCCAGCGCGGGATGCGCTCGCCGCGCGCCACCGGGCTGCCCTGCACCACGCGGTAGGCGAGAAGCTCGTGGTGCGCGGAGCCGGGCAGTTCGAGCTCCACCTTGTCCAGCGGACCGATGCGCGGCGGAATGATCAGGCCGAGACGCCGCGCGACCGGCCCGATCGTCCAGCCCTGCACCAGCAGCGAGACGAGCACAACGATGAAGACGATGTTGAAGATCGCCCTCGCGTTTTCCACCCCGCCGATGATCGGCGTGAGTGCGGGCAGGATGGAGACCGCGCCGCGCAGGCCGACCCAGGAGATGAAAGCGGTCTCCGACCGCGCAAAGCGGAAGGGCAAGAGGCAGATCGAGATGGCCACCGGGCGCGCGACGAAGATCAGCAGGAGCGAAAGGGCGAGCGCGACGGGCAGGATCGTGAGGAACTGCGACGGCGTCGCGAACAGCCCGAGCACGAGGAACATGATGATCTGCGCCAGCCAGGAGATGCCGTCCTGGAACCGCTTCAGCGTGGCGGTCGAACGCATGCCGGAATTGCCCGCGACGAGGCCGGCCACATAGACCGCGACGAAGCCGGAGCCGTGGATGGTGCCGGTCAGGCCGAACAGGACCAGCGCGACCGTGATGACGAAGATCGGCAGCAGGCCGGGATCGAGCTTCAGCCGGTCGACCAGCAGGACGATGAGGCGCCCGCCGGCCATGCCCGCGACGATCCCGATGCCCATCTCGCGCAGGAAGCCCAGCGCCACCTGGACGACGAGCTCGCCGGCCTCCAGCGCCTCGCCAGCGCTGATCATCTGGACGAAGGCGAGCGTCAGGAAGATCGCGATCGGATCGTTGGAGCCGGATTCGATCTCGAGCGTGTTGCGGACCCGCTCCCGGATGTGGAGGTTTCCCGCGCGCAGCAGGAAGAACACGGCCGCGGCGTCTGTGGAGGCGACGATCGAACCGAGCAGAAGCGATTCCAGCCAGTCGAAGTTCGTCAGGAAGAAGGCGAAGCTGCCCAGCAACCCGGCCGTCAGAATGACCCCGACCGTGGCGAGGGAAAGGGCGGGAAGGGAGGCCTGCCGGAACGAGGACAGGGGCGTGCCGAAGCCGGAATCGAAGAGGATGATCGCAAGGGCGATCGAGCCGACGAAATAGGCGGCGGCGGCATTGTCGAAGGGGATGCCCAGCCCGTCCTGGCCGGCGGCGAGGCCGATGCCGAGGAAGAGCAGCAGCAGCGGGGCGCCGAAGCGGAAGGCGATGAGGCTCGAGAACGCGGCGGCCAGCACCATCGCGGTGCCGGCAAGCGTAACGAGATACAAGCCTTCGAACATCCTTCCGCGCACCCCTCTGCCGATTCGTGACTGTTAGGAGAGTGCGGCAAAGAGAAGGCGTTGCGTGAACTAATGCATGTCAGGGTGAACTATTCGCCCGCAGACGCGGAACCGTTCCGAAACGAAAATGCCCGGCCGAAGCCGGGCATATCCGTTGCGATGGCTGTGAAGATCAGCCGATGAACTTGCCGAGCGCGATGGCGGTGTCGCCCATGCGGTTCGAGAAGCCCCATTCGTTGTCGTACCAGGCGAGGACAGAGACGAAGTTGCCGTCCATGACCTTGGTCTGGTCGAGCGCCACGGTCGAGGAATGCGGATCGTGGTTGAAATCGATCGAAACGTTCGGGTGGCGCGTGACCGCCAGGATGCCCTTCAGCCGGCCGTTGGACGCGGCGATCAGCGCTTCGTTGACCTCCTCGACCGAGGTCGCCTTCCTGGCGATGAACTTGAGGTCGACCAGCGACACGTTCGGCGTCGGCACCCGGACGGAGATACCGTCGAGCCGGCCCTTGAGCTCGGGCAGGACCAGGCCGACGGCCTTGGCGGCGCCCGTCGAGGTGGGGATCTGCGACAGGGCGGCGGCGCGGCCCCGGTAGAGATCCTTGTGCATCGTGTCGAGCGTCGGCTGGTCGCCGGTGTAGGAATGGATGGTGGTCATCATTCCCTTCTCGATGCCGATCGCGTCGTTCAGCACCTGGGCCACCGGCGCCAGGCAGTTGGTCGTGCACGAGGCGTTGGAGATGACGATGTGGTCCTTCGTCAGCTTGTCGTGATTGACGCCATAGACGACCGTGAGGTCGGCGCCATCGGAGGGAGCCGACACGATCACGCGCTTGGCGCCGGCGGTCAGGTGAGCGGCGGCCTTGTCGCGGGCGGTGAAGATGCCGGTGCATTCGAGCGC